>Ga0207906_1000012_pt1 | contig 345871 bp, 353 predicted proteins | sample LinPmetageLP37_FD_184050 | JGI IMG/M metagenome (GOLD analysis project Ga0207906, IMG submission 184050) | Marine viral communities from the Pacific Ocean - LP-37 (SPAdes) | ecosystem: Environmental > Aquatic > Marine > Oceanic | place: Pacific Ocean | collected 2010-06-16
CCGCCTCGGCTTCCTTCAGCACCCCGATGATCTGCTCTTCTGAAAACCTCGTTCTCTTCATCTCGTCCGTCCTTCTGTCAGGGCCGGACTCTAATCCAACTTGGAGGAAAATCAGGGGGTCACGTCACACTCTCCCAAATGTGACTTTGAAATCGCCAGCCTGTCTGAGCAAATCAAGGCGGAGTGCGTTTGGGCCACGTCGCAGAACAATGCCAATTATTTCGGCGGCCCGGACAACAACGGGGCTAGCTATTGCGAGTCGTTGGTTTCCAGAATTGCTACCCTGATCAACTCTCCAGAACTCAGTTGCCTGTTCCAAACTGGGGGAGACTCCCTGGTCGATGAAATTGACCAATTCCTTGCGGACGACAATCAAGACGTTGCTCTAATCTCCTTCAAAGAGGTCCGGTTTGAACACTCGACGCGCGAGCTCCTGCTCGACATCATAGGTCGATATCTCTTGGGTGTCGCGCGTGTCGGTCGTTTCAGAGAAAGACCAATCGTAACGTTTCTTGATGAGGCCCATCAGTTCTTGGGGCGAACGATCGGTGACGAGTACGGAAGCGTACGCTTGGATTCCTTCGGGCTTATCGCGAAGGAAGGGCGCAAATACGGACTCACCTGTGTCTTGGCAACACAACGTCCGCGCGACATTCCGCAAGATGTCTTGAGCCAGTTGGGCACGCTCATTGTGCACCGCCTTATCAATGAACAGGATCGGAATACTATTGAACATGCATGCGGTGACCTGGATCGCGCGGCCACCCAGTTCATACCCATGCTCGCTCCAGGTGAAGCGATAATCATAGGGCCTGATTTGCCAGCTCCCTTGCCACTCAGAATGCGACGGCCAAAGTGGCCGCCTGACTCCAGAGGCCCACAATTCCAGGCATATTGGGCAGGGCGCCAATAGCGACTTGTTGGCTCGGTTATTGAGGCCAGACCGGGTAGACTCGGATGTAACGGGCGGGGCGATATTGGGCACCTCTGCGATGCGCAATGGGACCATATGTTTGGCGTTGTTTGGAGCGGCATGCGGCCCGCTCTTTCAGTGGCCGAAGCGATTGCAGGACTGGCAAACTGTTGCCGTGTATGTGTTGGCCATTTGGTCCCCATTCCGAAACAAAGAGCGAAATTCAGGGTCTATTCGTAACAAGAGTTTTCTCTAAAATTCGGCGCTCGGTTGTCGCGCGCAGCCGCCTTTCCCAATTGAAATAGAACAATTTTCTGCGGGTTTCTTTCAGGCAAATTTCCTGGTCACTGACGCGCACTTGAGAATGGGCTTAACCCAGCACACCGTACGCGGCGGATATGCGCGCTTTCGCAACGCATGCGCCGAGTTTCCGTCCGTCCGCCATCGGACCGTTTCAGACATAATTTTGGAAAATGGTGCGCCCGGCGTGACGAAAATGGGCACTCGAAACATTGGGAAATTATTGTTGGCCTAGTCTAGATAGGTGGCGCAGCATTCGGGGCAATTAACGAGGATAGCAGGCGCATCAGAGAGCAAGTTGAAGATGCGGTGCAATATGCGGCGTTGGCGCGGGGTGACCTCCCGGACCGCGGCCGGATGACCAAAATGCATGAGCATCGCTTGGTCGCCTGGGCCCCCTATTGCGGCGACCCGGCCGAAGCGCTCGTTGAGGTCGAACAAGGACTGCGCCTTTAAACCCTCACCCGGTGTACCCGCGATAGCTGCGGCGCCTGGCGATTGGACATACACAATAATGGCGTGATTAGGTGCGATTCAAGTGAAGTGACGCCACGCTCGAGTGCGAAAACGGTAAGTATGAAGCACTCAACCTTTCCCGCCTCGCTAATGGCATTCCCGGGCCGTTGGGTCGGCACCACTTACGGCTGAAATCCATGCCAATTGGACTGAGGGGAACCGTCAGGCATCGCTCGTCCTATTCCTGAATAGAGAGGTTAGTAGCGCACGGTTTGTCGCCATTGACCTTCCGGTGATATGTCGCACGGTAGCCCGTGCGGCCCTTGACCCTGCCAGAAACCTTCACCTAGTCGTACAGTTGGCGCGGGGCGCGCGAACCTAAGTTCGACAGAAAATTTCACAGCGCCGCCAAAGGAAACAGATCGAAATGCGTATTGCCAATCTCTTCGCAGCGTTTGTCGTGGGAACTACGCCCACCATGGCCATGGCGCAGGGAATGGACCCGGCCGGCTCTGGCCCGATCGTCAATGCGCTGGGGTGGCTTCAGGGGACGCTGCTCGGTAATGTCGCAACTGCAGTGGCCGTAATGGCCGTGGCGGCGGTCGGCTTCATGATGCTGACCGGCCGGCTCAATTGGCGCTTCGGTGCAACAGTCATCATTGGGGTTTTTATCCTCTTCGGCGCGGCCTCGATCGTGGCGGGCATCCAGGGCGTCGCAGCGGCCTGAGCGAAGGACTGTATCGGAGTGGCACCTGCGCTATAGTCCTATTTACGCTTGAGCAATCTTTCGCCGGGGAGGGAGGACGGTATGGGACCCTCCACCGCTGATGCGGAGTTAGCTGGCACTGTTCCTCATTAAAAGCGGACAAGAGCCGGGTTTGGACTGGCCAACATGCCGCAGGCTAACCGGAGGGCGATGAGGCCCGCGCGCTGCTTGCCCGTTTCCTCTAGCATCGCGGCCGTGCCGGCACCGCCGTCTTGCGGACCAAGCCGCAATGTCCATGCCGCCGAGACTGATGGCCTGCGCGTCAACGCTACAGCGCCGCCTGCGACTTCTACCTTCAAGACAGACGGCGAACGCGCCGCCGCCTCCGCCCTCTTCATAGTAAATGGCCGCCTGCAGCGTTATCGAGGCAGGGTTCGCGTTCGGCCAGCTTCAGGACCACGGCATGGTCACCGATGTCCTCGACCAGATCGTGCATCAGACCAACACGCGCACCAGGGAAGCGATCAAAGCGATCCTGGCAGGCGAGGCAGCGGCGCGTTCGAGGCCATCGACCGGGGCGGTAGACGGGCGAGGTCGAGGTCGCGGTAGGATAGCTATTTCGAGAAGGAAGTCCGCCCGCATTTTGGCCATGGATCAACTATGAAGGGAAGGAAAATCATTGTCACGGCAGCCGCCGTCAATGACCGATGTGATTCCTCTTGTAATTCGTCCCGAAGCAGGAATGCCGACGCCCACAAATGCTTGTAGGAGCCACAACCTCTCGGTTGCTATTCGTCACAATCGAACCTGCTCCTGGCAAATCATCGATCTCGATTTCAGTGAACCGGCCCTTCAGATCAGACATGTTACGAAAAAGCCCGGCAATCTCTACCCCTGTATCAACTACGGCAGTTGCTCCTTCAGAACCGTAAAGTGCAAGATTACCAGTTTCCAAATTGATGGCCACGCCAGCTTCACCGCTAACTCCACCTAAGAAAGTAAGACCACCAGAGATACCGATAGTAAGGACTTTCCCGATCGGCCATGCCCCATCCTGCTCGTTTTTTGGCGAGGACGTGCGACTAACGGGCGAAACGCCTCAATGATCGCTTCAGAAAGAGTGAGATGAGGAAAAGCACGAGTGATAATATGCCAAGCGGGACATTGATCGTATAATCATCATTAGACTTGAACAGTATGGCGAGCTGAAAGACGGAAACTGATAGCCAAACTCCGTAAAATCGCGAGGCTCCTAAAACGAAGAACTTTAACAGTGCAGCAATCAGGCTCACGGTAAACACAATTGATATAATAATTGAAAGTTTAGAGAGTTCCCAAACTACTACCAGCGATAATATATATGCTAGTAAGCAGAACCATAGTTGTATGGAAAGTTTCGAAAGGTCGTTCTCTCTCATGCTAGCACCCTCTTCCGGGGTTCGTCGCACTCATGGTCTCACCATAGATCTTATCACTCATTGCATCTCCAACATCATTGCGTAGGTCGCGAGAGACTGCAGATTTCGGTCCCGGAATTACTGATAAGGCAGCATCACCTAACGCTCTATCATTGCCCGCAAGAAACTGGCCAACGTGAGAGGTAACCTGGATCACGTCGCCTACGAAAGCGACTGCCAACCCACCTCCTACTCCGACCCCCGTCACCCATCCTACGCCCGCTAAGCCGAGCCCGAAGTTCTCCATTTTTTCTCCGACACCGGCTACTTCGCCGAGCAAATCGTTCCACTTCGCATTACATAATTTTGCCTTCTCACTTTGCGGCGATGCTGCGTGGATGTGAGAGTGAGCGCGTCAGGTGAGGTTGGGAGTGCTTCGAGGCACATGTTCGCCGATTGGCGGAACGAGAACGATAACTGCTCAGTCCGATTTCGATGAAAACCTCTTCTTCAAGTAGATAATCAACTCAACGTTGATGAGGACAACCGCTATCACGGCAGCTATTATCGTATGTGTTCCAAAGGGGAACCCGAAAACGATCAGCAATAAAACCGCCATGTAGAGAAGCGGGCGGATCATCAGATGGTGTTTTGCGTCACTGCCCACAAATCTGCCCCTCGAAACTGGTGATGCGAGATTTGTTGTAACCGAGATAACCTCCCATTCCCGGTCCAAGATCACCCTGAACACCTGAGATGCGAGAAACGTCCGACGGCGAAGAAACGGTTACCCCACCGAACGCGAAGTTGCCCGTTGCGCTGAACGAGGGAGTCATCAGATCGGATAGGCGCCCGCTACCGCCGCCAAAGATTGGCGGTACGGTGCCTCCAAGGGAACCGCCCAAACCAAGTAAGGCTCCGCCCGTCGTAAATGTGCCGGTTTTTCCCGAAGGAACATGTAGAAAGGTACCGGCGCCAAAGCGCGCTCCAACTATCAGGCTCAGATCTAGACCACCTTGGCTTGTGATAATGACGGGACCGCTATCGGGAGATATGCATTTCTCTTCATCATTTTGCGGCAAGTGAATGGCTTTAGCTGAACCGCCTCGCGAAACGAGCACTACATCTTCAGTCGAGATAAAAATGAAAACCATGCCATGGATACAAAATATAGAACCCATGCGAGGGGTGCGAACAAGGCAAGGATGAGCATTTCGGTATCATCAATATCGCTTGATAATGAAAAAGCTCCCAAAGTCACAAATATGACCGATATGGCAGTTGCAAGCCACGCAAAAACTCTCAGCAATTTAAGAATATAGCGGTATTTTTCCTTAATATCGCCCATCTCAACAGCCGCCTATCAGGACGCCGGTGAGCGTATGCCGGTCGCCAGCGCCGATATATCCGCCCAGTCCTCCTTCGTAACTGCCAGTTACGTTTGGATCGGTAATTGCGCCTCCATGAGAATCACCGGTAGAAACAATGATTTCTCCACCGCCCCCTACGGCTGCGCCAGCTGCTAGTATCTTGTCATTACTATAGCCAGTCGTGAGGGGCGCGGAGGTGATTCCTCCAGTTGCGTTGACACCAGCACCGCCAAATGCCCCACCACCAGCGAGACCAGCAGCACTGCCTCTCACATACAATTGTCCGCCCGGATTTGTCCCGTGAGCGACACCGATCTCCAGATTAAACGTAAAACCTCGATCACCTAGAAAGAACGTGATCCCGCCACCTAAGCCAAAGGTGGCTCTACCACCACTACACCGACCTTTCTCCTTTTGCGGCCCATCTGCAAACAAGAAGTTTATTGAAGATTTGCCAGCCCTCTCGCCGGACATCTTTCTCGGTCGAACAATAATTGATTCGTGCTTATCTCCGTTGGTATCTCCATCGCAACCGCTGGGATTATCTTCGGTTGCGTCATCTGGATCGCACGCCAGTCCCGTCGGATCGGTGCCATTAACCGGATCGTTTGCGACATAGGCATACATGTTCATCCCGTCCTCGTAGCCGAGCGGGTCGGTCTGCATGAACCGGCCGAGCAGTGGCGAATAGATGCGGGCCTTGTAGTAATACATGCCGATCTCGGGGATCCAAGTCTGGCTAGTATACTGGAACCGGCCGAGATTGCCCGTGTCAGGCGTGCCCCATTCGTCATATTTGTTGCGCTGGAGAACACCGCCCGAACTGTTCGTCACGGCGATCACGCTGCCGCGCTCATCGCGGTGAAGGAAGCGGCGGGTAGATGCGGTTGGATAAGTGCCGGCGCCCTCGAACCAGATTACCGGATCGTCGGTGCCCGGACCGTGGACATAACGGCGCAGGATCGATCCCGAGGCGTTGAGTTCGGCAATCAGCTCGTCGCCGGCATAAAGGAATTGCGTCGTTCCCTGACTACCCCCCGACGTCTGCCGCAAACGCCCCTTGGCGTCATAGGCCAGTGTGACGGTGGAGGTGCCCGGCTTTGCCATCGAGACCATGCGATTTTCGCTGTCGTAGCTCCAGGTCCAATTGCCGTCGCCGGTGAGATTGCCGTCGAGATCGTAGCTGTAGCTGTTGCCTGCAACGCTCGTATATTGGTTGAGCGCGTTCACCGTGTAGCTGCGCGTGACCTTCACATCGGCAGTGTAGGCATAGCCGGTATTCGACAGCGTCGTACTTTTGATTTGTGAAGCCGGGTTGTAGGTGAAGCTCGACGTCGTGTCGCTGCTGGAGCCAGCCAGGTTCAGCGCACGGGATTGTAGTCTGGATATGCCATCATAGGCCTTCGTTTCCGAGGTTGAATTGCCATTGGAAACGGTGACCGGACGGCTGCGGCTGTCGTAGGAGTAGCTAGCGATTACGCTGCCGCCCTCTCGCAGCTGCAGCAGGCTGCCGTCCGGATTGTAGCTGTAGTCGAAGGCCTTATTGTCGTGATGCTTGATCTGCGTGCGCCGACCAGCGGCATCGTAGCCATAGGTGATCGACCTACCGTTCTGGACCTCTGTTTGCAGGTGTCCAAGCGCATCGTAGCTATAGGACAGCGTGCTGCCGCTCTTCGAAATCGTCAAGTCACGCCCGAGCCCGTCATGCGTGTAGCTGACGGTGGGATCGCCGTTCGAATAGCTGGTCGATGTCATCCGGCCGGCGTTGTCGTAGCCAAAGTTGATGAGCTTGCCCGAACGCTTACGGCGCTGGGTGACGAGCGAACGGGAATCGTAGCTTAGCTGCTCGTAAGTGCCGCCGGGGAAGGTCGTACGACGCGGGCGGTCATAACTGTCGTAAGTGTAGCTGGTCTGGTTGCCGTTGCCATCCTTGCGCCAGGCGATCTTGCCATTAGCCGTGTAGCCGAGCTCAATCTCCACATTGCCGGCCCCGCCATTCATCACGCCGTAGCCGCCAACCGTCTTGGTAAGACGCCCCAGGGCATCATAGCTGTTCTTCGTGACACGGTCGGGACCCATGCTGCCTTGCGTATCGAGTGTGCAAGCCGAGGTAAGCGAACCGAACTGCGCCGGGTTCATCCGCTGCGCGGTGCACTCGAGGCGGTTGCGCGCATCATAGCTGAAATGCGTGACCTTTTGCGTAGCCCCGCCGCCCGTGACCGCAGTCTGTGTTACCAGCCGACGCGTTTTGTCAAATAAGTGAATTTTCGCTTCGATCTGCGAAAGCGTCGTGTCCGTATGATTGCTCAACCATCCGGTTTCGAAAGCCTGGGGTTGCGAGTCAGCATTGCGATAGGTCGTTTTGGTCGCGAACCGCTGACCTGCTCCGTTCACTTGGCCAATTTCCCAAGTGCGCCGACCAATCGTGTCGTAGCGATAATACTTCGCATCCCCTGTACCGGGAAGCGGTCCATCCTCGACAAGTACACGGCCCGCAGCGTCGTAGGTGTAGGTGGTCGTCGCAATTACGGTTCGCGTACCATTGGTACGGGTCACGGTCGCTGGTAAAAATGTATTTCCCCAATAGGTGTATTCCGTCACCAGCTCGCTAGCAGTTCCGCAAGAATGGTTCGCACCGTTCGCGTAAACGGAACAAACCCGCTCCCTGCTAACGCGTGCAGGATCGCCCGCATATTCATTGATCGTCTTGGTTCGCAGCCCATTGGCGCCAGCGGGCTCCAGTTTGGTCAGCATACCCCCATGGCTGCCCCAGGTGTAATCGGTTTGATGACCCGCCGCATCGCGGGTCCACTGGGGCCGGAAGCATTGCACGTTTATACAATTGCTAGTGCCATAGGGATAGGACGCCTGCTCGACCAGCCCGCCGCCGCCCGACTTGTTCCGGACTTGCCTTTGAAGGATGTTCCCATTCGCGTCATAGGAAACCTCGACCGAATCCCCTTCAGGGTTCGTAACCTTCGTCAATCTTCGGTAGTTTCCATAAGTATAGGTCGTCGTTTGGCCCAGGGCGTTTGTGATGCTCTTGATCTTAGGTGCCAGAAGGCCCGAACTTTGACTGGCGCCCGCCTCGATATTTGCCGAAAGCGAATATCCTGCCGGCCCCGTCACGGTTACCTTGGTGAATGCGGGCGTGAAGATATCGCCCTGTACCGTCGTAAGGTTTTGATAATTGTAGGAATAGGTCACGCCGTCGCGAGTAACCTGCCCCACAGGTTTCGCATAGGCCGAACCAGCCGACGAAGCCGTGACATTAAAGTGAGGCGCACTATCGCCCGGCAGCTTGAGCGAAGTCGCGTTGACCATGGGGAGCGCGTCCATGCTAAAGCTGCAGCCGCCGCACGTATAGGTGCGTCCTGCCAAATCTGTTATTGTCGTTCCGCTATAAGTAAAACGAGCGAGCGGCGTGGAGGGCGCAGAAGTTTTGTAGATCGTTGCTGATGCAAGCGTACGCCATCCGGCGGTTTCCTGGGTATTTGACTGATAGGTCAGCCGCAGTTCGTACCCGAGGTTGCTTGTCACCTTGGTGGGGCGGTGCCGATGAATTGGGCCACTAACGGTGTATTTATCGTAGGTGAAAGTATGCTTTTCGCCATTCGCATATTCGACCCAAGTTGGATAGAAACTGGCATTTGCGTTACCGCCAACCTGTGGCCACCAGTGATACATCTCTCCAAACAGGATTTTCCGGCCACTACCGCCTTGAATAAAGGTGAATTCGATGTTGAGCGTGTCGCCGGTCATCGACGAACCATCCCCGTTCGCCGACCAACATTCATTGTCGAGGCATTGCAGCGCAGCAGAAGTACTTCCCCGGTTCACCCGCATGGTAGTGGGCGTACCGCCCTGACCGGCGACCGTACCGCTCATGAAAGGTAGCATTGCCCCAATCGACGTAAAAGTCAGATTGCCCGCCCCCGGCACCGACAGTGTAGGCGCTTTCGTCGCTACGCGTCCCGTGAGAAGATCGACCCCATTTTCGTCCGGTTCAATCTCAAGCGGTTTGATCTGTTGGGCGAATGCTTGCTGCGGCAGCGCGATCTGTACACCGACAAGGGCCAGTAGCACCGCAAATATCTTGATGAAACGAGCCATCGAAATTCCCCACCTCACTGACAAAATGGCGAGCAATTTCCCGCATCTTCGTTGTAAATGACGCCGACGCCCTGAGCGTCGGCGATTGTCGCACCGCCGGTTGGGTTCGAGAGGTTAACTACGAAGCTCTCAGTGCCTTCGGCGAAGCTATCGGTCTTCGTGCCTACCGATATGGTTTTGGACGTGTCTCCGCTCGCGAAATTCAGCGTTCCACTTGTTGGGTAATAGTCGCCCGTTCCCGCAGAGCCGTTCGCCGTCGAATAAGCGATCGAAGCTACACCCGATCCCGCCTTTGTAACAGTGAAGTAAGCCGTGCTACCCTCGAAAACCGCTGCCGCATTGCTGATGGTAAAACTAGGCGGCACGCCCCCGCCACCACTACCGCCCCCAGCGGTGCAGCCGGATGCAGCCACCGTGCGCGCGGTACGGTTGCCCGCAGGATCGTAATCGGTGCACTTTTCTTGCCCGGCGACCGGTCCGCCCGCCTTGGTCGTCTTGATCAAACGACCCTGCGCGTCATACTCGTAGGTGGTCGTTTCGCTTGCGTAGGCGGCGCAAGCGAGCACCAACGGCGCAAGCGCGATGAACCTTGAATTGATCACCGGATTCCCCCCAATATCAATTCGAAAATAGCATTTAAAATTTTTGCGTGGTCAAGCCTGCGAACCGGATCAATTGTGGGTTAACGCTGGATTAGCTTCGAAGACAGCAGAGTTCTTGCGGATTTCCGTTCATGTGTACGAGCGAGTTAATTGTGGAAAACATCTTGGTGCACGCTGCATCCGGTAATGCTCTAGATCCGGGTATCGTATGCAAGCAATGTTCCGATTCGCACGGGCGGCAGCTCAATTATACAAAGGTCTCTTTCGATTTCGGCTTTTGACTTAGCTTTCTGCCGCATACTATCGAATGGAGTGGGAGGGACGACGAATCGGAATGGTCGATCAACTTCGCCGGGACACCTGCTTTACCGCGCTGACGCGTCCGCAGATGTTCGCAGGCGTCACCTATACTTTCTTCGTCATCAACGCGGTTATCGCAGTCGAACTTTTTCTGTTGTTCCGCGCCTGGTGGGTGTTGCTCGTAGCGGTTATGCTGCACGGCATCGGCGCGCTCCTGTGCCTGCGTGAGCCACGCTTTTTTGATCTGTGGATTGCGCGTGTGCGCAATTGCCCGCGAGTCAAGAACCACGGTCTGTGGAAATGCAACTCCTACCGCCCCTGACCCGGGACCCGAAGGTGGTCGCACGCGAGGCTCCGGCAGGACGTCATCTGCCATACGCGCGTCATCTCGATGAGCGGACAATCGAGACACGCGACGGTCTGCTGATGCAGACCATCCGCCTTGGCGGACTGCTGTTCGAGACGGCCGATAGCGAGGAACTCAACTATCGGGCGGAGCTGCGCGATGCGATGCTGCGCGCGATCGGTAATTCGCGTTTTGCGATCTATCACCATCTACTTCGTCGGCGCGCCGATGCAGCCATGAGCGCCAATTTTCCCGATCAGTTCTCGGAGCGACTCGACGAACGCTGGCGCGCGCGGTTGTCGCACCGCCAACTTTATGTGAACGAGCTTTTCCTCACGATCGTTCGCCGTCCCACGCAGGGTCGAATGGGAATCGCCGACAGGCTCAAGGGATTGTTCGCTTCGGCAACCGACAATCGTGCAGCGCTGCGAGCGGCGGAGAAGCATTCTCTCGACAACGCCCGCGAGGCGCTTGTCGCAGCGCTCGGCCAGTACGATCCGCATGTCCTCTCGACCTACGAGAGCGATGACGGGACTCGCTCGGAACCGCTCGAGTTCCTCGCCTACATCTTCAATGGCGATATGCGCCCCATCGTCCTCCCGCATGGCGATATCGGTCATCACCTTCCGGCACGCCGCGTTAGCTTTGGCCTCGACACCGTCGAGCTAGCGCCGACCGGACCGCTTGACCGGCGCTTTGTCTCGCTGATTTCGATCAAGGACTGGCCGCAGGCGACGATGCCGGGCATGTTCGACGAGCTAGCCCGCCTGCCCTTCGAAATGACGATGAGCCAGAGCTTCGCCTTCGTAGAGCGCAGCGCTGCGCTTGGGCGCATGAATCTGGCACTGCGCCGGATGAAATCCGCCGAAGACGAAGCGCTGTCACTGCGAGACGAGCTCGCCATCGCTAAGGACGAGGTCGCGGCGGGGCGTGCGGGCTTCGGCGAGCATCACAACACGATCGCTATCCATGCCGATAACCTCAAAGCCCTCGACAACCAGGTCGCTGAGGTAATCGCACTCCTGGCCGATTTGGGGATCACGGCGGTGCGCGAGGACATCGCCCTCGAACCCACCTTCTGGGCGCAGTTTCCGGGAAACTTTCGCTATATTTCGCGTCGCGGTCTCGTTTCGACGACCAATTTTGCAGGCTTTGCCAGCCTGCACAATTTTCCGGTCGGCAAGTCTACTCGCAATCATTGGGGCGAAGCGGTCACCCTGTTCGAGACGACCGCGGCGGGCCCCTATTTCTTCAACTTCCACCAGCACGATCTCGGCAATTTCACCGTCATCGGACCATCGGGCTCGGGCAAGACGGTGGTGCTCAACTTTCTCCTTGCTCAAGCGCGCAAGTATCGTCCTCGCACGATCTTTTTCGATAAGGATCGAGGCGCAGAGCTCTTCATCCGCGCGATCGGCGGGACCTACGACCGGCTTCGTCCCGAGGCAGCTTCGGGGCTCAATCCACTTCAGCTGGAAGATTCTCCGCAGACCCGTGCCTTTCTAACCGAATGGCTTTCGCTTCTTGCAGGCGGTCTGGACGAAAGCGAGGCGAGCCAGGTGCGCGATGCGATCGACACCAATTTTACCGTGCCACCGGAGCGGCGCCGGTTGCGGCATCTCGCAGAGCTCTTTCGCGGCGGTGACCGTCCGCGCGCCGGCGATCTCTACTCGCGCATGCGGCCATGGTGGGGCGATGGGGAGCGTGCCTGGCTATTCGACAATAAGCGCGACCTTACCGACCTCGCCCAGGAGACAGTCGGGTTCGACATGACGGCCATCCTCGACGATCCGGTCGCGCGAACACCGGCAATGCTCTATTTCTTCCACCGGGTCGAACAGCGCCTCGATGGGACGCCGGCGATCATTGTCATCGACGAGGGATGGAAGGCGCTCGACGACGATGTTTTTGTCCGGCGGATAAAGGATTGGGAGAAGACGATCCGCAAGCGCAACGGCATTGTCGGCTTTGCGACACAGAGCGCACAGGACGCGCTCGAGAGCCGGATCGCGAGCGCGATCATCGAGCAGGCCGCAACGCAGATCTTCATGATCAATCCCAAGGCGCGCGCTGAAGACTATATCAATGGCTTCGGCCTGTCGCGCCACGAGTTCGATCTCGTGCGCACCCTCCCCGATAGCTCGCACTGCTTCCTGATCCGTCACGGCAAGGACAGCGTGGTCGCGCGGCTCGACCTGTCAGGCGAAAAGGAACTGCTGACCATTCTATCTGGCCGCGAAAGCACCGTGCGCCTGTTCGACGAACTCGTGAAGCAGCATGGCGAAGATCCCGCCAAATGGATGGGTCCGCTTCTGGGCAAGGCCGCCTGAACCGCCATGACCTGCCCTGCAATCCTGACCGGCGACCAGTTCCTGACCCGCGTGCTCGGGCATATCGACTGTCAGGCGGCGTTTCTGGGTAGCTATGGCTGGCAAGCGCTGGGTCAGCCCGGCTCGCTTGCCGCCACGGTCATGACAGGGCTGCTGACGCTGTTCGTCGCGCTGTTCGGCATCCGTTTGCTGTTCAGTCCGGCACCGGGCGCGCGCGACCTTGTGGGCGATGTCATCAAGATCGGTATCGTGCTGACGCTGGCCTTTTCTTGGCCTGCTTTCCGCACGCTGGTGCACGACGTCGTGCTCGATGGACCCGGCGAACTGGCCGCCAGCGCAGGCGCACCGATCCTGTCGCAGGAGGCGGACCTTACCCAGCGGCTGCAGCAGGCCGATAATCTTATGCTGCGTCTCGTCGAACAGGGCACGGGCCGTCAGACCGGAGCCTATTTCGACGCCGACAATCCGGGCGGCACGTTTCAAGGCCAAGCGCTCGAGGACGAGAACTCCTTCGGTCTTGCACGCCTGTTCTATTTGGCCGGGCTGCTGGGCAGCTATGGCCTACTGCGCATCGTTGCCGGTTTGTTGCTGGCGCTAGCCCCGCTCGCGGCGGGTATGTTGCTGTTCGAGGCGACGCGCGGGCTGTTTGCAGGATGGCTGCGCGCGTTGGTGCTGACGCTGATCGGCGCGGCGGCGGTAAGCGTCGTGGCAGTGGCCCAGATCGCCATACTGCTCCCTTGGCTAACCGATGCGCTTCGCTTGCGCGCGCTCGGCTATGCGACGCCGGCCGCGCCGACCGAACTGCTCGCACTGACGCTCGGTTTTGCACTCATCCAGTTCGGCGCGATCTGGCTGATGGGCAAGGTAGCGTTCAACCGAGGCTGGATCAGCCTGCCGACGCTGCCGGACCTCAGCACGCAAATCATTCAATCCTCGATGACGAACCGCAGCGAACCTGCACCGGCCTTCGTCCAGTCGCGCTCGCAGCGTCTCGTCGACCATATGGAAACGCAGCTACGGCGCGAGGAGAGCTTTGCGAGCGAGCGCACTGATCATCGCTTGCTGACACGCGGCGGCGATACGGCTGCGCCAGCAGGCGCGGTGAGCGCGGGGGGGCGGATGAGCGAACCGCTGGGTAGTTCCTGGCGGCGCACGACGCAGCGACGCTCGTCCGCCGCGACACGCAGGGACAAGGGATAATGAACGCACATCACACTATCGAGGGCGAGACGATCGAGATCGCCGATAGCTGGGGAACCAGCGTCACCGAGAGCCTGGAGCGCTCGCGCCGGACGGCGTGGATTGTGGCTTCGGTCGCTACCGCAATCGCGCTGCTGCTGGCGATCGCGCTGGTCGTTCTTATTCCTCTAAGAACGGTGGTCCCCTACACGCTGCTGGTCGACCGCCAGACCGGTTATGTCGAGGAACTTGCCCCGCTCGATGAAGCGGTGGTCAGCGCCGACACCGCGCTCACCCGCTCGTTTCTGGCGCAATATGTGATTGCGCGCGAAAGCTACGATGCCGCCAACCTCCAGCGGGATTACCGCAAGGTCGCCTTGTGGAGCGAGGGAGATGCCCGCCAGCGCTATCTTACTGCGATGAACGGTTCGAATCCGTCGAGCCCGGTCGCGCAGCTTGCCAATGGCAGCACGCTGCGCACTGAGATCAAGAGCGTGTCCTCGCTCTCGGCCGACAGCGCGCTGGTGCGGTTCGTGACCCAACGCAGCGATCGCGGTGGACAGGCGCAAGCGCCCGAACACTGGGCGGCGGTGATCAATTATCGCTTCAGCGGCGCCGAAATGAGCGCCGATGATCGCCTGCTCAATCCGCTCGGCTTCCAGGTGACGCGCTACCGCCGTGACCAGGAAGCGCTACCCGATACTACAGAGCCTCAGCTTCCCAGTGCACCGGCTGGTGCCGATCCCGAAGCATGAGACGCCTTACCGCCATTCTCGGCGTATTGGCACTCAGTGCTCCAGCCACCGCACAAATGATGCCGCAGCCCGGTCCCGATACGCCGCGCATTCACACGGTGCCGTTCGTGCCCGATCAGCCGGTGCAGCTGACCATGCTGCCCGAAACCCCGCTCACCGTCATATTGCGCTCCGGTGAGACGATCACCGGCGCGACGCCGCACGGGGGCGACTTTCGTGTACGCGTATCGTCCGAACGCAATTCCTTCATGGTCCTTCCCGCACAAAATCCAGGAGTGGGCACGCTCGATATCGTTACGCAGGAGCGTAGCTACCGCTTCGCCCTGCGCGTTGAGAATGGCTATTCCGCAGCGCTGCTGGTGCGCTTCGTCGACGATCCGGCAGCCGACGCCTATGACTACACCGACATGCCGGACGCCCAGATCCAACCGACACAAACCTGGCTCTATCGCCTGCGCGGTGACCACGAAGTTCGGCCCGAAAGCCTCACCGATGACGGCATGAAGACGCGTATCGCTTATGCCCCCGGACAGGCCCTACCGGCGGTCTTCGCCATCGGACCCTCTGGCGACGAGGAAGTAGTGAACGGTTATATGCGCGATGGCGTCTTCGTCATCGACCGGGTATATGACGAGCTTGTGTTCCGGATCGACCGCGAGAAGGCGACCGCGCGCCGCAACGAGGCGCCCGAGGCTACGCCATGAGTGTCGCGTCTCCCCCTGCCGATGACAATCGCAAAGCAGACGACGTTCGCCCGGTCGTGCCGACCGGCGGTTCGGGCAAGCTTGGCCTGATCGCTTTTCTCATCGTTCTTGGTCTCGGCGGCGCCTGGATCGTCTCATTGATGAGCGAACAGCGCGCGGCCCTCTACACTGAAGGCCCACTCGGCACCGCGCCCGATCCGAGCGCGCGTATCGCTTCGCCACCACCGCTGGCACTACCGCAAGGCAATGGCATAGATCCGCTTGGCGAGCGTGGCGCGCTACCGCCGGTGGCCGTGCAGACCGAACCGGGACGCTATGCGGCATCGCCCAAGCCATCTGTTGCGCCCGCACCGCGGGTCGTGGTGGAAGCGGCGCCAAGCTATACACCCTATCCGACCCCTGAGCCGGTCGTCCCGTCCGGACCACCTGTCACGTCCTCCGCTCCGCCTGCACCGTCCGCGATCGGATCGGCCGAAGAGCAAGCCGGGGGGCCGGCGCGCGTCAAGGCCGGGCGCTTCGTCAATCCGTCGCGCACCGTTCCGCAGGGCGCGGTCATCCCCGCCGTGCTCGAGACCGCACTGGACTCGACAAGACCAGGCGGCGTTCGCGCGCTCGTCCAGCGCGATATCCATGCCTTCGACGGTTCGCGCGTGCTGATCCCGCGCGGCAGCCGTCTCTACGGCGAATACGATGCCGAACTCCAGCGTGGGCAGAACCGCGCGCTGATCCGCTGGACCCGGCTGATCCGGCCCGACGGGGTGACCATTGCCTTGGACTCCCCAGCCTCCGACCCGCTCGGTCGCGCTGGCGTCAAGGGCAAGGTCGACAGCAAGTTCTTCCAACGCTTCGGCGGCGCGCTGCTGCAATCCGTGCTCGACATCGGCGTCGGCGTGGCAACCCGTGAGGCGACCGATGGCGTGATCGTCGCTCTTCCGGGTAGCACACAGAACGTCGCACCGCGCGTGACCGGGGGAGAGGTTCGCCCCACGCTCAAGGTCCAGCACGGGACCAGCGTCTCGGTCTTCGTTGCGCGCGATCTCGACTTCTCTTCCGTCGAATCCTGATGGAAACCGAAGCCGCCTTCCTCTCGACGGGCTACTACCTCGACAGCTTCCTCGCCCCGCTCGCGCCGTGGCTGGCGCGCGAAGACGTCACGGACATCTATATCAACCGTCCCGGAGAGATCTGGATCGAGAGTCTGGGTGGCGGAATCGAATGCCACGAGGATCCCGCTCTCACCGAACAGCTGCTTGCGCGGCTCGCGCGGCAGATCGCGGCCCATGGCTCGCAGGGGATCAGCCGCAGCGCACCACTGCTTGCCGCCTCACTGCCTGACGGCTCGCGCGTCCAGGTGATCGCTCCGCCCGCTACACGCGCCGGGCATGTGCTGGCGATCAGGCGGCATGTGAAGGCGAATTTCTCGCTTGCCGACTGGCGTGACAGCGATGCGTTTGCCGGGCTAGCTAAAGACGAGGTGGCCATCGAACGCGAACGCGTCTGGCATATGGTTGGCGAAACCGAAGCGGCGGACATTCTTGCCGGAGCGGTGCGTGCGCGGAGGAATATCATCGTCTCCGGGGGCACATCAAGCGGGAAGACGACCTTCCTCAATGCGCTTCTTGCCGAAATACCGCGCGAGGAGCGCCTGCTGACCATTGAGGATACCGAAGAACTGCGCATCGAGCACCCGAACGCGGTCGGCCTGATCGCCGCGCGTGGCAGCCTCGCCGAAGCGGATGTCAGCGCGGAAGATCTTCTCATTGCCGCGCTGCGCATGCGTCCCGATCGGATCATCCTCGGCGAATTGCGCGGAGCGGAGGCATTCACTTTCCTGAGGGCGGTCAATACCGGCCATCCCGGCTCGATGACCACCATCCATGCCGATACGCCGCAACGAGCGATCGAGCAGCTTGCCCTGCTGGTCCTCCAGACCGGCTCGCGGCTGTCACGCGACGATGTGCGGCATTATGCGCGCGAAAGTATCGACGTGTTCGTCCAGTTGGAACGGTACAACGGCAAACGGCGCGTGTCGCAGGTGATGGTGGCCGAATGAGTACCCCGCTTGCGCCTCCCGGATCGGAATCCACGCTTGCGGCGTCGATCGGATGGATCAACGGTGTGCTGCTCGGCAGCCTCGCGACGGGACTATGCGTTCTCGCCGTAAGCTTCGTCGGCCTGCTGATGCTGATGGGACAGATACCCATCCGTCACGGTATGCGCGTGATCCTTGGCTGTTTCGTTCTTCTCGGTGCACCCGTGATCGCGGCGGGGCTTGCCGGGGCATGGCAGTCGGCCTCGCCTCCAGCACCCGAGCCAATAGTATTCATTCCGGAAGAAGCACGCGAACCCCTGCCTCCTGCCGATTTCGACCCCTATGCCGGGGCTTCGCTGCGCCGGGAATAGGAGAGACGCCGGGGAGGGAGGGCGCATCTTCGTGGATGCGCCCTCCCTCCTGCTCGTGCTATGCGGCGCAACCGAAGAGTTCGGCCAGGCTGCTTTTCAGCGCCTGCGCATACTCCGCCAAGATCGGCACCGAGGCATGATCCGGACGCCTTCTGACAAACCCGGCGATCAATCCGATCGCGGCCGGCTCGAACCGCAGACCATCGTGTCCTTGTGCGACGAGCCAGGCGATCTTGGCAAGCGCCAGCAGCAGGCAGTCGAGCTCGACATGATCGCGCAGCGCGGCCCAGTCCGCAGTTCTTTCCGGCCGCGACACGCCCGGTTTCGCGGCGACCAATTCGGCAGGCACACCCATGCGCAGGAGAACCTGCGAGAGATGCGACCAGGTCCGCCCGCCGCCTCGCAGCATCAGGCACAAGTCGAGATGCGGGCGCGGGCCTTTGCGCCCCGGCAGGTCGATCAATTGCGGCGGCAGCGCCAGACCGTGCGCCATGCTCGCCAACACCAGCACCGGGATATCGGTGGCGAGCCCGCCAAAGGTGAGCACGGGCGTGTCGACGCGGGCGCGCAGATAGTCGAACAGCTGTGCGACTACAGCGCCTTCGTCGCCCCAGTCGTGCTCGGTCCACGATGCGAGTTTCCCGGTGGAGACGCGGCCCTCGTCGTCGATCGTGAACTCGAACACCGAGGCCGCCATGACACGCTTCACGGCCATCGCCCGACGGTCCGATTTACTGTCGATCGCGCGATGCGCTTCGAACAGATACTCGTCCCAGAACAGTTCCAGATCGAGCGCGAGATAGGTCTTCGTCATATGCCTTTTCCTTTCCTTGGTTGTCGGCACTCTCACCGTTCCTTCAGAACCCGATCGGTCTCGCGCGCTGGAGCGCGCTCCAGGCTTGCCAGGCCGAAGTCAGCGCCGTGCGATCGGTCTGGCGGCACAGCGTCCAGAGGTATGAGAGCCACAGGCACTGGGCTTCTTCCGGAGCGCGACGCGCCTTTGAGAGGGTGGACGAACCGGGCCCTGCGCGCTGGAGCGCGAAGGCCGCGCCGGTCTCGTCGAGCGCGGCGGACCGGCATTCGAGCGGGAGGATTTCAAGGTCTTCCCGCAGCTTCTGCAACAATTGCAGATCGGCGGGCGGCGCGGGACTGCCCGTCGCAGCCGTGTGGCGCAGCGCGTGCTTCAGAATACGCGGCGCGCGGGCGATCACGGTCGCGTCCTGCGGAATGCGCTCGGCAATACCGGCGATGATGTCGGCGCGCGGCGTATCGCGATCAAAGGCATGATGATGGAGAGAAAAACGCGCGCCTCGCTCGCGGTCCTGGACGACATGGAAGAGCGCCACGCTGCGAATGGCAGAGTGATGGCTGAACTCGCTGCGGTCGCGCACGATGGTCAGCGCGGTCAGCACGCGCGGATGGCGCATATTGGTCTCGGTCATGTGAGTGGATTCCTGTTGATCGGAAACGCAGCAGGCGGCGCTCCCGGGTGGAAGCACCGCCTGCCGGTCTCGTCTTGTAAGGGTATTAGGGCTGTGCGTGTTCTGCCATGAAATCGGCCAGGCTCCGCGCATCGCCGAAGACGGTAAAATAGCCTGCTGCCCAGGCTTCCGGATCGACCTTGATGCTGCGCATGGAGCTGCGGATTTCGTCCCATGCCCGGCTCACACCGCGCGTCACTTTTGCGCGTGGCGGAACGGGGCGCGAGGTCAGAATGCAGCGTTCGTCGAGCTGGAAAGCGGACGACCGGTCCCTAGCCACCAGGATCGTGATTCATCGCGGGACGGTCTCGTCGTGCGCGATGAATTGCACAGCGAATTGCCTATTCTGGACGAGGAGCTGCTGTGGCCGAGCGACGTGTTTGCAGCCCTGCACTCGTCCGGCCCAAAGGAGCCCCCAGACGATGAACGATCCTAAGCCCGCCGCCGGCTATATTCGCGTCGCGCCTATGCCCCAATCAAGCGCACTGGTTTCAATAGAACAACAACGCCACGCCATAGAGCGCTGTGCAGAACAGCAAGGCTTCGCGGTCATCGAATGGTATCTCGACAGCGGGGTTTGCGGTCTGACGGATCGCCAACCCGATCTGCAGTGTCTGATCAATGATAGCTGTTCTCAGGGATGCCCGTTTGCGGCGGTGTTTACCGCGACCCCCTCGCGCCTGAGTTGAGACCTGACGCAATACCATGCATGCCGAATGCGCCTAGAGCGCTGCGGCATTCAGCTTTTCAGCACGAAAAGTTTGGAAGGGTTCAAACCGGATGACCCCCGCAGGCCTGGCAACCACGAATAACGAAGCAAACCGGAGCCGACCGCTGCAATGTGCAAAAGGATACCGATCATGACCGACCTGATTCCCGCTGCGGGTTACATCCGCGTATCGACAAAGCGCCATGCTGAGGCTGGCACGTCGATGGAAGAACTGCGGGCGGGCATCAAACGCGATGCGGCCCGACAGGGCTATATCGTGGTCGAATGGTATATAGACGGCGGCGTGAGCGGTCGGTCTGATCGGCGCCCGGAATTTCAGCGCCTCATCGCCGACAGCTGCTCACGATCGCGCCCCTACAAGGCGGTATATATGTACAATTTCAGCCGTTTCTTCAGGGACGATTTCGAACTGGAGGGCTATCGCCGCAAGCTCGAAAAAGCCGGGGTCGATCTGCTCAGCGCTACGCAGCAGATCGCATCCGGACCTTATGCGAAACTGCAGCGCACCCTCATCACTGCGGTTGATGCCGTTTCTTCTGAAACCAATGCTGAGCAGGTCTCCCTCGTGATGACCGCCAATGCCGCTGAAGGGTATTGGAACGGCTCTACCCCTCCATTGGGTTACGAGACTTACACCGCAGAGATCAGAGGCAAGAAGCACAAGAAGAAATTGCGCATCGTGCCAGCGGAATCCGCAATCGTCGAACACAGTTATGGTCGCTATCTTGGAGCGGATGGTCGGCCTTCCGTCGGCATTGCTCGCCTTGCTGAGGAGCTAAATGCGAAGGGGTGGAGCTATCGCGGACGCCCATTCACGCCCGCACTGGTCCATACGATCCTGACGCGCGAGACATATCTCGGACGCCATTATTACGGTGTCAAGAATTCTCGCACGGGCGAAAAGCGGCCTAGGGAAGAATGGATTGAAGTGCCTGTCCCGCCGATCATCTCCGAGAAGACTTTTGAGCGCGTCCAGAACCTCCTGAAGTCCCGCGATCCCAAGATGACCCCGGCTCGCTCACATTCGAGCCCGGTGCTATTGTCAGGCCTCGGTCGTTGCGGAAAGCCGGACTGCACAGGGACGATGATGTTGATGACCGGTAAAGGTGGCCAGTATCGCTATTATTCCTGTTCGAATGTCCGCCGTAAGAAGGACCATTCCTGCGGCGGCAACAACGTCCCAATGGATCAGGTGGATGACGCGGTCCTCCAGGTTCTGGAGAAACGGCTTCTAGAACCGACACGGCTCGAAAAGCTGCTGGCGCAGCTGCTTGAGCGTTCAGCTGGTGCGGATGCCAAGCGCAAGCAACAGATCGTGACCTTACGCAACGAACGCACGGGAGCAGACACAGCAATCCAGCGCCTGTTCGAAGCAATCGAAGCGGAGCTCATCGATCCTAAGGACAAGGACCTCAAGAAGCGTCTCGCTGGCCACCAGGCAAGGCGTGCTGCGCTCGACGAGGAGATCAAACTTCTCGAACGCCAGTGCGGGAGCAAAAAGGACAGGATCGATAGCGGGACCATCTCCGCCTTCGCAGATCACCTCAAAAAGAAGCTCACCGATCCTAATGACCCTGCTCTGCGCAAGAACTACGTTCAGGCATTCGTGAGCGAGGTCGTCATGACGAAGGAGCAGATTACTGTCCGCGGCCCCGTCGCCAGTCTGGTGGAGGCGGTAAGCGCGCCCGGCACAGATGGGGTGCCGGTTCGCACTTCCATGGTAAATTGGCGCACCCGACTGGATTCGAACCAGTGGCCTTCGCCTTCGGAGGGCGACGCTCTATCCAGCTGAGCTACGGGTGCTTTGTGCTTACGCGATGCTTACGCGGAAAGAATTGCAAAGTGAACCCAATCCTGCGCAATCAACTAAGCACCTGATATTCGTACCTTTTCTTTCAAAAAACCTTGCCTAAACCGGGTTGACACCTGCCTTCGGAGGGCAGCGCTCTATCCAGCTGAGCTACGGGTGCTGGTCGCCGTGGCGAGGGGAGCGCTTAGCAAAGCGTATTCATGCTCGCCAGTGCTAAAACGGCCTTCGCCCAGCCTGGCGCCGCCGCGCGTTAGGCTTTTTGCAAGATTGCCCGCGTACCTCCGCCAGCATGAATGCGCTGTCCAACGAGTTCGACCTGGCCGAAGCCACCATGCTGTCGCCCGATACCGGGACCGCGGGCGAGCCCGACCCCGCGCTGGTGACCGAGCAGTGGGAAGCAGTGCATGAAGCAGCGGCCGCGGTCGGTGTTCTCGCCCAGCTGGGCCGCGAAACGATCGCACCCGAAGTCGCCGACCTGCCGCAACGCGCGGCGCGCAAGGGCGGTTGGCACTATGCCATGGCAGCGCGCGGCATCGACGACATTGCCGCCTTCATGCAACCGGGCCTGCGCGCATTGCTGGCGCTGACCGCCAAGGGCCAGGACACCACCGCCGCGGCGCTGACGCTGTGGCGCGAATTCCACGCGGCGCGCTGCGCCATCGGCGAGCTGGTCGAGACCGCCTGAAGCCACTTCTCCCCGGCACGCTAGGCGTGTCCGTGCGCAGCGTGAAGTGTTCCTGCCCCAACCCTTGACCACGTTCCTACTATGTTCCAGTTCGGGGGCATGAGCGAATCAACCCTGGCAGCCACCACGGCAAGCGACGTCGCCCGCGGAGTAGCGCGGCTGTTCGCGCGCAACGATATCTGGTGCCTCACCGAAATGCCGCTGCGCAATGGGCGGCGCGCGGACATGATGGGGATCGACGCCAAGGGGCAGGTGATCATCGTCGAGATCAAGGTCCAGCGGGGCGACCTGCTGGGCGATGGCAAATGGCCCGATTATCTCGATTTCTGCGACCGGTTCTTCTGGGCCCTGCCCCCGGGGATGGATCGCAGCCCGCTCGAAGGCGACGCATATCGCCCCGATTGCTGCGGCATCGTCGTGGCCGATGGCTATGACGGGGAAATTGTCCGTCCCGCCCCGCTCCATCCGCTGGCCGCCGCGCGCCGCAAGCTCGAGGTCGAACGGCTCGCACGAACGGCATTGCGCCGGGCGCGCGTGGCGCTCGATCCGCAATGCGCGCCCTGGGGTACGCCCGAGTAGAACTTCGCCTGTTCCCCCCGGCGCCGCGGGGGGCTAGGGTCGGCCCATGCCTTGGGCTGCCATTCTCCTGTCCGCTGCCGCCATGACCGCGATCGTGGCGCTGCGCTATCTTGCCGCCAGCGGGGCCTTCGCCTTCGTCACCGCGCGGGTGCGCCCCGGGTACCACGCACGGCTGGGCCCGCAGATCCGCCGCGAAATCGGCTGGTCGCTGGCGTCCGCGGCGATCTACGGCATTCCGGCAGGCATCGTCGCCTGGGGATGGCAGACCCACGGCTGGACCCGGATTTATACGCAGTGGGATGCCTATCCGCTGTGGTATCTGCCCGTCGCCGTGCTGTTGTGCCTGCTGGCGCATGACACGTGGTTCTACTGGACCCATCGTCTGATGCACCGCCCCAAATGGTTCCGGAAAATGCATGCGGTCCACCATGCCAGCCGTCCGCCCACCGCTTGGGCGGCAATGAGTTTCCACCCGTGGGAAGCGATAACCGGTGCCGTGGCCATCCCCGCGCTGGTGTTCCTGATCCCGATCCATGTCGCCATGCTGGGCACGGTGCTGCTGATCATGACGGTCATGGGAGTGACCAATCACATGGGGTGGGAGATGTTTCCGCGCCGACTGGTTCATTCCAAGTTAGGCGAGTGGGTGATAACTGCCAGCCACCATCAGCGTCACCATGAAGAGTACAGATGCAATTACGGCCTCTATTTTCGCTTCTGGGATCGCGCCTGCGGGACCGATCGCGGGCTCAGCCCCAACGCCTGAAGAGGGCGGCGGCACTTGCCCTGATCCCGGCCGGCGCCGCGCTGGCTGGGGCGGTGCCTGCTCCCCCGGCGGGCCCGGCTGCCAGTGTGCAAGCGCCGGGGGCGACGATCACGATCACGGTGACCGACCTGCGCAGCGCCAAGGGCATCGTGCGCGCCTGCATGACTGCGGACGAACACAGCTTCCCGCGCTGCCGCGGCGTGGCGGGCGCATTCGGCGCGACGGCGCAGGCGCGCGAGGGCAGCGTCTCGTTCACCTTCCGGCACGTCCAACCGGGGCATTATGCGATCGCGCTGCTTCACGACGAGAACAACAACGGCAAGGCCGACCGCGCGCTGGGGATGATGCCCCGCGAAGGGTTCGGCTTTTCGCGCGATGCCAAGGTGCGCATGGGTCCGCCGAGCTTCTCCGATGCCGCGCTCGACCTCGGCGGGAAGGATCGCGAGCTGACCATCCGGATGCGTTACATGCTCTAGACCGCCCGCATTTGCCTGCGGCATTCGGGACCCATGGTTAATTTCCTTTACCCGATGTTTACCGCGCCAGTCGCATAGCGGCCCCCTACGAGCAGAACTCTTCGGGGACAGACGCAGTGATAGACAGGCTAGGCGGCTTTTTCGGCTCGCGCGATGTGGACGAGGACTTCGACGACGATATCGAGGACTTCGACCCCGTCCCCGAACCGCCACCCTCGCCGGTTGGCCAGGATGAGCGCCGCATGCAGGTGCGGGCTTATAATCACTGGGCAAGCCTGCTCGGCGAATTCGACCTGCCGCTGGTCGCCGACCTCGATCCCGACGCGCTGCCCGATTTCGGCCCCTATTCGGTCCTGCTCGACCTGACCGGCGACATCGACGACCCGCAGTTGCGTTTCGTGGGGCGCGAGCTGGCCAGCGAAGCCGGGCTGACCGGCGCATGCCCCGCGCTGCTTTCGGCAGTGCCCGGACGCTCGGTTCTGAGCCGGATTACCGACCATTACCTGCAGATCCTTGCCAACCAGGCGCCGATCGGGTTCGAGGCGGAATTCACCGGGGCAAGCGGTGCCGCCCTGCTGTACCGCGGGATCCTGCTACCCTATTCGAGCGACCGCCAGACGGTCGATTTCATCTATGGCGTGATCAACTGGAAGGAAATTGCCGACCAGCAGACCGCCGACGAGCTATTGCTCGCGATCGACCAGTCGCTGGCCATTCCCGAGGAAGCCGACAGCGGCAGCGAACGCACGCTCGAAACCGCCGAAACTCTGACCCGTGCAACGCGCGAGGCAGCGGGGGCCGAAGTGCTCGAGCTGGGCGTCACGCACGTGCTGGAGCATCGTGAAAACCTGCCCAGCCCCGCCTTCGGCTCGATGATGCCCGGCGCCCATATCGACCTCGACGACGAAATCGGCCTCGACGACGAATTCGCAGCCGACCTCCCGTCCGCGAGCCTGCCCGCGGCAGCTGGCGGCGGTGGCCGGGTCGACGCCCTGGGCAACCGCGTCGGCGGGAACGCCCCCAGCGACGATGACGGACTGGACGACAGCGGCGAGTTCGACAGCGCGATCAAGACCGCTGCCGATTACGGCCTGCCCGACTGGGACGACGAAGAGGACGAGGGCGATGTCGACTCGGTGGTCGACCCCCTGGCCGATGAAGATACGGCAAGCAGCCTGGTCGCGCTGGTCAATCGCGGCGATCGCACGAAGAAAGCGATCGACCCTTCGCTCGATGGCGGCGGCGCGGCGATCCCGCAGGCCTTCGAACCCGCCGAACCGGCACCGCCGCCGGTGCCGCAGGCGTTCGAACCCGCGCACGGCATGCCCTTCGACGCCGAGGAAACTGCCGAGCCGATGGGGGCCGAGTTCTCGATCCTCGCGGAAAAGCCCGGAGCGGCGGAGCGCGACATTTTCGTTCCCGAACACGAGGCGCCGGCCCCGCAGCCAGCCGACAGCGCCGCGGACGAACCGCCTGCCGGGCTTTACGACAGCCTCGCCGCCGCGCGCGAAATGGCGCAGGCCGCGCAGAACACCGAGGACCGCAGCCGCAAGACGCTCTACGAAGCGGTCGGACGTGCGTATGACTTCAGCCTTGCCGCGCAGGACAATCGCGCCGAATTCGAGGCGCTGCTCAGCGACAACGGCTTGGTCCAGCAGGACCGCGCGCCGATGACCCCGGTGGTGAAGCTCGTCTTCGGGGCGGATTACGACAAGACCCGTCTGACCGAATACGCCGCCGTGCTGACCCATGCCCATCGCCGGCAAGTCGAACCGGGCGGACTGGCCAGCTTCCTGCGCCAAGCCGACGGCGGGCTGAAGGGCGTGGTCCAAGAGGAACGCCGCCTGCGCCGGGAAGAGCAGGGCAAACCGGTCGAGGACAGCCGGGTCGTTCGCCCTGCGCTGGCGCAGAAGCTGCGCGACGCGGACGCGCTCGAAATGGCCGACCTCGAGGAACACGATGGCGCCGAATTCGCGCTGGTCATGGTGCGGCGCACGCCCGACGGGGCGCTGGAAATCATCGGCGAAGTGCCAGACGACGTGCCGCTGGTCGAACGCGCCGCGCGCAAGCTGCTGGGCTAGCAGGGCAAAGCGGGGAAAAGGCTTGTCGGGTCCGCGTTGCTCCGGCTAGCGCCCGGCGCATGCCATTCCTTCCGACCGCCCCCGTCCGCATCCAGCCCTATCTCGGCTATCGCAATCGCGAGCGCCTGCACATTACCGCACGCGCCCTGCGCTCACGCGTCGGCAAGTTCGAGAAACGCAGCCGCTGGCGTGCTGCGAAGACGATGATCGGCCAGTTCGCCAGCCACGAGGTCGCCGACATGCCCGTCGAACTCGAGATCGCGCGGCCGGGCGCGCCGCCGCAGCGGCACGGGGGCCTGACCGACGCGGAGGGGTTCGTCCGGTTCGATATCGAGTTCGATTCCGCATGGGATTACGACGAGCACCCCGCCTGGGAAACAGTGGTCTTCCACTGGCACACCGGCGACGAAGACCAGTGCATCGATGCGCATGTCCTCGCCCCGGGCGACGATACCGGCCTGGCGGTCATATCGGACATCGACGATACGATAATCGAAACCGGCATTACCGGCGATTTCCGCAAGGTGATGCGCAATTGGCGGCGCGTGCTGATGCAGATGCCCGAAGAGCGCATCATCGTGCCCGGCGCCGATGTCTTCTACAATGCGCTGGGCGGCGGTGAGGTGCTGGCCGAAGGCGCGGGCCATGTCGGCGATCGGCAACCGGCCACGCACCGGCCGTTCTTCTATGTGTCGTCCAGCCCGTGGAACCTGTTCAGCTATCTGGTGACCTACATCCGCGGCCGCGGCCTGCCGCTGGGCCCCATCGCGCTGCGCGATTGGGGGCTCGATCGCGCGACGTTCGGTTCGTCGAGCCATGGCGCGCACAAACGCACCGCGATCGAGGGCATTCTCGGCACCTTCCCCGATCTGAAGTTTGCGCTTATCGGCGACGACAGCCAGGGCGACCTGACGGCCTTTGCCGATATTGCGCTGTCGAACCCCGGGCAGGTGCGGGCTATTTTCATCCGCAAGGTCGGCGAGACGATGAGCCCCGAGGAACTGAACGCCAAGGCCCAATTGCGCGCTGCCGATGTGCCGCTGTGGCTGGGCAACAGCTACGACACCGGTCACCAGTTCCTCGCTTCGATCGGCCTGCTGGCCGATGACGAGGCAACGGCCATCGTCGATTCGGTCGAGGCCAGCGACCCGGCGCGGAAATGAGCCGGGGCATGAAAATCCTCATCGCACTGCTCGCCGTCGCCCTGCTGGCCGGAGCGGGGCTGCTGGTGGCAATTCGCACCAACGGGCCCGCAGTGCTCAACGCGCTCGACCGGGTCACGGGCGGCAGCCGCGATGTCGCACTGGTCGCCCGGACCACCTATGGCGAACATCCCGCACAGAAGCTGCGCATCTATGCGCCCGCGGATGCGGCCGGCCCGCTGCCGGTATTCGTATTCGTCCATGGCGGCAGCTGGAGCTGGGGCGATCCCGACGATTACGACTTCGTTGCCCGTGCGATTGCGCCGGCAGGCTTCGTGACGGTGCTGGCAGGGTACCGGCTGGGCGAGGACGGGCGCTATCCCGCCATGCTCGAAGACACGGCGGCGGCGATTGCCGAAGCGGCCAGGCTGGCGCCGCAATATGGCGGCGATCCCGCGCGTATCGTGATCGCCGGGCATTCGGCGGGGGCGTACAACGTCGTCCAGGTGGCACTGGAAGAACGCTGGCTGGCAGCCAGCGGGGTGCGCCCGGCCGGAGTGATCGGCCTGTCGGGACCATATGATTTCTACCCGTTCGACAGGCCGTCGGGCGAAGCCGCATTCGGATCGGTCGGTGCCGGGCCCGAGAGCCAGCCGATCAACCATGCGAGTGCCGATGCGCCGCCGATGCTGCTGGTCCATGGCGAACAGGACACGCTGGTCAAACCGCGCAACACCCGCGTGCTGGCGGCCGCGCTCGACCAGCTGGGCGCACCGGTCGAAACGCTGCTCTACGATTCGTTCGATCACAACGCCCCGCTGATCTCGCTTGCCAGCCCGTGGCGCGGTTCGCGCGATGTGGATGACGCGGTAATCGCCTTCGCGCAGCGGCACACCGAGGTTTCAGTTCCGGTTCAGGCTCAAACCCCCTAAAGCAGTCGCGATGCGTCTGATCGCCCGCCTGCTCGCTTTCCTTGCAGCTGCAACGCTTGCGGCGCAGCCGCTCGCCGCCCAGTCGATCCTGCGCGACGCCGAGACCGAGGCCTTTCTCGACGAGATTTCCGCCCCGCTGATCGAGGCCGCGGGCCTCGAGCCGGACAATGTCGACATCGTGCTGATAAACGATCCATCGATCAACGCTTTCGTCGCGGGCGGACAGGCGGTCTACCTCCATTCGGGGCTGATCGACGCCGCCGACAGCGCCGAGGAAGTGCAGGGCGTGATCGCCCATGAACTGGGCCACATCACCGGCGGCCATATCCTGCGCTACGGCGAAGGCATGGCCGCGGCTTCGCGCATATCGCTGCTGTCGATGATCGCCGGGATCGGCGCCGCACTGGCCGGTGCGGGAGATGCGGCCATGGGAATCATGATGGCCGGCCAGCAAGCGGCAATGGGCAATTTCCTGTCCTTCAGCCGCACGCAGGAATCTTCTGCCGATTTCGCCGGCGCGCAATATCTGTCGGACGCGGGCATTTCGGGTCGCGGCTCGCTTGAATTCTTCGGCAAGCTGCTCAACCAGGAATATCGCTATGGTTACAGCCAGAGCGACGAAGCCGGCTTCTATCGCACGCACCCGCTGTCGGGCGACCGTATTTCCGCGCTGCGCGAAGTGTACGAAGGCGACCCTGCATGGGAGCGTCCGTCCGATCCGCGCAACCAGGCGAATTTCGAGCGGGTGAAGGCCAAGCTGACCGGCTATATCTCGAAGCCTTCGGTGACGCTGCGCAAGTATCCGGAAACCGACCAGTCGATCCCGGCGCTCTATGCACGCGCCTATGCCTACCATTCGAACGCGCGCGTCGATCTGGCGCTCGATGCTGCCGACCAATTGCTCGCCATGGACCCCGCGGATCCCTATTTCCTCGAGCTCAAGGGCCAGGTCCTGCTCGAATCCGGGCGCCCGCACGAAGCGCTCGATCCGCTGCGCCGCGCCACCGCGATGACCAATGCGGAACCGCTGATCGCCAGCCTCTTCGGGCATGCCCTCATCGCCACCGAGGACGACGGCAATTTCGAGGAGGCGGAACGCGTCCTGCGCGCCGCAGTGGGCCGCGATCGCCGCAATCCCTTCGCCTGGTACCAGCTCGGCGTGGTCTATGCCGCACGCGGGGATACCGCGCGGGCCCGGCTGGCCTCGGCCGAACAGCAGGTGATGAACCGCCAGTACGGGCTGGCCCTGCGCAGCGCGCAGGCGGCCGAATACGGGCTCGAGCACGGCACCCCCGACTGGATCCGTGCACAGGATATCGGCATGCAGGCGCGCGCGCTGCTCGAACGCCAGTGCGAAATGGAACGCGGTCGCGATTGCGCGCCCGGCTGAAGCGAACAAGGGGCACCATGAAGAACCATCTGCTGACTGCGCTGATCGCGCTGGGATGCGGCTTTGCGGGTGCGGCCCTGTGGTCGCTATCGGGGCTGGGCCATGACCAGACGCGCGAATATCTGATCGCCAATCCGCAGATCCTGCCCGAAATGAGCGAAGCCTATCAGCGCCAGGAAAGCCGGGACCGGCTCGCTGGCATTGCGGACGAGGTGCGCGAGCCATTCCCCGGGGCGGTGCTTGGCAATCCGGACGGCGGCACGGTGCTGGTCAAGTTCACCGATTATGGCTGCACCTATTGCCGCCAGTCGATTGCCGCGATCGACGAACTGATCGCAGGCGACCCCGATCTGAAGGTGGTGATCCGCGAATGGCCGATCTTCGATGGCAGCGAACAGGCCGCGCGCATGGCGCTGGCCGCAGCGAAGCAGGGCAAGTATCCTGCCTTCTACCACGCGCTGTTCGAACAGGGCCCCCCAAGCGACACCACGATCGCCCGGGCTGCGCAGATCGCCGGCCTCGATATCGAGCAGGCCCGCGCCTTCGCTGCGTCGGATGATGCCACCGGCGAACTGGCGCGCAACATGGCGCTGGCGCGCACGCTGCAGTTCACCGGCACGCCGAGCTGGGTGGCCGGTGGCGAGACGATCCAGGGGCTGGTCCCGCCCGAGCGCCTGGCCGAAGCGCTGGCCGCCGATAGCTGACCGCTTCGCAGCGGCTATTCCTGTTCGAGCGCCTTGGCATAGGCCGAGGCAACCGGACGGGCCATCACCCGGCGCACCATGGGTTCGAAGAATTCGAGCGGTTCGCTGTCGTAATCGGGATCGAAGGCCGCCTGGTCGTATTTCTCGCAGAACAGCCGGCACGCTTCGTAATGCGGGTGACCGGTGAACTTGTCGCGCGCGTTCTGGTCCATGCCGAGGAAGTGGAAGTAGTAATACCCCTGGAAGGCGCCGTGGTTCTGGCAGATCCAGTGCACTTCCTCGCTGACGAAGGGCTTGATGATCGACGCGGCCACCTCGGGGTGGTTGTAGCTGCCCAGCGTGTCGCCGATATCGTGCAGCAGCGCCATCACCACATATTGCTCGTCCCGCCCGTCGCGGTGGGCGCGCGTGGCGGTCTGCAGCGAATGTTCCAGCCGGTCGACCGGGAAGCCGCCGAAATCGCCGTCGAGCAGCCTGAGATGGTCGAGCACGCGGTCGGGCAGCCCCTTCGCGAAGGCACGGTATTCGCCGCCGATGATCGCCCAGTCGTCGGCTGTGCCCTGTTTCATTTCGCGGAACTTGGCGCGTCCCGGTCCCGCTTCGTCGATAGTTTCCTGCACGCCCATCGCGTCTCTCCCTCGCTTCGGCTGTCACCGACGGTGTAGCGGCTGGCGCAATTCGCTGCAATTGCGCTAGGGAGGGTGGCTCATGGCCGTTTTGCCCATTCGTCCTACGCCGTTCTTCGCCAACAAGAACCAGGCGTTCTGGAACCTCCAGCTGGCCGGCTGGGGCGGGGCGACGATGCTGCGCGGGATGTCGGCGCTGGCCAATGGCCAGTCGCCCGACCGGCTGGTGATCATCCTGATCGCCACGATCACGGGCTTCTCGCTCAGCCTGATCCTGGCGGTGGCGTACGGCCGGTTGATCCGCCAGCGGCCGCTGGTTACCTGGGGCGCCACCGTGCTGGTGCTGGCTGCCGCGACCGCGGTATACGCCTTCATCGACAGCTGGGTGCTCGATGTCGCCGGCGCTTCGGCGGGCAGCGCGAGCTTCGCCAATCTGTTCGTCGGGATCTACTTCATTGACCTGACACTGCTCGGCGCATGGTCGGCGCTCTATTACGCAATCAATTTCTTCCTCCAGGTCGAGGAGCAGGCGGACCGGCTCGAACGGCTCGAAGCGCAGGCGACCAGCGCGCAGCTGGCCATGCTGCGGTATCAGCTCAATCCGCACTTCCTGTTCAACACGCTCAATTCGATCAGCACGCTGGTCCTGCTCAAGCAGAGCGAGACCGCCAACGCCATGTTGACCCGGCTCTCAAGCTTCCTGCGCCACACGCTGGTGACGCAGCCGGGCGGTAAGGTGACCGTGGCGCAGGAAATGGAGACGCTGCAACTTTATCTCGGCATCGAACAGATGCGGTTCGAGGAACGGCTGCGGTCCAGCTTCCGGATCGAACCCGAAGCGGCCAAGGCGGAACTTCCCGCCATGCTGCTGCAACCGCTGGTCGAGAACGCGATCAAATACGGCGTCAGCCCGCAGGAGGAAGGCGCCGAGATCGACATCGTGGCGCAGGTCGTCGGACCGCGGCTGCGCGTGACCGTATCGGATACCGGCCCGGGCATGACCATGAACAGCGTCGAGGATGGCCTGCCCGCGGTGCGCCACACCCATGCCCGCCGCGATTCGACCGGGGTCGGCCTGGCCAATATCCGCGACCGGCTGGCCCAGGCTTACGGCGAGGAACACCGCTTCGAGATCCGCTCGCCCGAAAGCGGCGGGTTCTCGGTCCTGATCGAACTGCCTTACGAAACCAAGGAATCCCCTGCGTTAAGCGAGGCGCAAGCCGCACCCGCGCAGGCGCTGTCGCAGAAACCCTCGGCACCCCCGGCCGTTGTACCCTCACCCCTACCCCCGAAAGCACCCCAGACGACATGACCATCCGCACCATTCTCGTCGACGACGAAAAGCTCGCCATCCAGGGTCTCCAATTGCGCCTCGAACCCTTCGAGGACGTCGAGATCATCGACACCTGCCAGAATGGCCGCGAGGCGATCCGCGCGATCAAGACGCAGAAACCGGACCTGGTTTTCCTCGACATCCAGATGCCCGGCTTCGACGGTTTTTCGGTCGTGCAGGGCGTGATGGAAATCGACCCGCCGCTGTTCGTCTTCGTCACGGCGTTCCAGGAACATGCAATCCGTGCCTTCGAGGCGAATGCGGTCAATTACCTGATGAAACCGGTCGACGAGGACAAGCTCGCCGATACGATCGAACGCGTGCGCCAGCGGCTGGCGGAAAAGAAATCCACCGAGGAAGCCGAAAAGCTCAAGAGCGTGCTTTCCGAGGTCGCCCCCGAAGCTGCGGAGAATCTCGCCGGGGAAGATCCCGAAGCGGCCAGCCGGTTCGAAAAGCTCATCAACGTCAAGGACCGGGGGCAGATCTTCCGGGTCGAAGTCGGCACGATCGAGCATATCGAGGCCGCGGGCGATTACATGTGCATCTATACCGGCGACAATTCGCTGATCCTGCGCGAAACGATGAAGGATCTCGAACGCCGCCTCGACCCGCGCAAGTTCCAGCGCGTTCACCGCAGCACGATCGTCAATCTCGACCAGGTGCGGCAGGTCAAGCCGCACACCAATGGCGAATGCTTCCTCGTGCTCGAATCGGGCGCAGAGGTGAAGGTCAGCCGCAGCTACCGCGACGTCGTCGCGCGGTTCGTGCACTGACTTGCTTTTCGGCCCCGCAACTGCGGGGCCGTCCTCGACGCTGTCCCTCCGCTTCGCTACGGGCGTCTGCGGGCGGGCGGTCGCCCTTGCCGGGCCGCACCCGGCCCCGTTCTGGAGCGATCACTGTGACATTCAATCTCGACGGTTTCGACCTCGACGCCTTTGTCCGCAACACGCTGGCGGAAGACCTCGGCGTGGGGCTTTCGGGCGGCGGCCGCGACGTGACCAGCGAAAGCGTCATCCCTGCCGATGCCCGCTTCGCCGGGGTGATGGACACGCGCGATGCGATAGAGGTGGCGGGGCTGGGCGTGGCCGAAGCCTTCTTTCGCGCACTCGATCCGGACATGAAGATAGAAATCGTGGTCGCCGATGGCGTAAGCGTGCCCGCGGGCACCGACCTGATGCGCCTTGAAGGCAATGCCCGCGCCATGCTGACCGCCGAACGCAGCGCGCTCAACACGGTGCAGCATCTTTCGGGCATCGCCACGATGGTGGCGCAATATGTGCGCGCGATGGACAATCCCGACTGCACCCTGCTCGATACGCGCAAGACCATCCCGGGCCTGCGTCACCTGGAGAAATACGCGGTGCGCATGGGCGGCGGCGCGAATCACCGGATGGGGTTGTGGGATGCGGCGATGATCAAGGACAACCACGTGCTGGTCGCTGGATCGGTCGGGGAAGCGGTTCGCCGCGCGGTTGCCGCCGGGGTTTCCGATATCATCTGCGAAGTCGACAGGATCGACCAGATCGAACCAGCGCTTGCCGCAGGCGCCACGCGGCTGCTGCTCGATAATATGGAGCCCCCGGTGCTGCGCGAAGCGGTGGCGCTGGTCGGCGGACGCGTCCCGACCGAAGCGAGTGGCGGGATCAATCTCGAGACGATCCGCGCCAAGGCGGCGACGGGGGTGGATTATGTCTCGGTCGGCCGCCTTACCCAGAGCGCGCCGGCAGCCGATATCGGTCTGGACTTTACGCCCTTGTGATTCGGCGCCATTCCTGCCCTTTCGCCGTAAAGGGATAATCCATGCGCCCGACCTCCATCGTCCTGTTCGAACGCCTTTTCCTACTCAGCCTGGCGATCGCGCTGGTCAACGGGTTCCTCCAGTATGACGCGCTCGTCGCGCAGGTCGGAAACGATCCCGCACTGGCGCAGCTGGGCTGGGGTAGCGGCGCGATCCTGGTCGTCATGGCGATCAGCCTGCTGATCCCCTTGCTGCTGTGGTATTTCATCGCCCGCCGGGCCAGCAACATCGCCAAGTGGATCCTGGTGGTGATGACGCTGCTCGGACTGCTGTTCGTCAATCTCGATCCCGGCCAGCTCGGCAGCCTGGCCGGCATCGCCTCGCTGGCCGTGACCATCCTTCAGCTGGTCGCCATCGTGCTGCTGTTCCGCGCCGATGCGCGCGCGTGGCTGAGCGATGATGCCGATGATGCCGAGGCGCCCTAGCCTAACCGTCCTGGCGCCCCTGGCCTGCCTGCTGGTGCCCGCCGCACCGCTGGCAGCGCAGCACTACCAATGCAGCGTCCCGCGCAGCGTCAACGTGCCCCGGGTAACGCCCGATGCGCCGCCGCGTCCCATGCCCGTCACCGGCTATACGCTGGCGCTCAGCTGGAGCCCCGAATTCTGCAAGCCGCGTCGGGGGCAGCCGCGGCATGCGCGCCAATGCAGCGGGCAGGCCGGACTGTTCGGTCTGGTCGTGCATGGCCTGTGGCCCGAAAGCGGCCGCAGCTGGCCGCAGTGGTGCCCATCGCGCCGCCAGCTGCAGGCGCGTGATCTGGCGGCGAACATGTGCCTCTCGCCATCGGCGGCGCTGCTGGCCCGCCAATGGGCCAAGCATGGCAGCTGTATGGCGCGAAAACCGGCAACGTACTTCCGGGTAACGCGGATATTGTGGGACGGCCTGCGCCTGCCCGATTACGACCGGGTGAGCCGCGAGGAGGGGCTTACTGCCGGCACGATCCGCACCCGCTTCGTCGATGCCAACAGGGGCTGGCCGCGCGAGGCAGTGGGCGTGAAGCTGAATGCGCGCGGCTGGCTGGAGGAATTGCGGCTATGTTACGACAAGCGGTTCATGCCCGCACGCTGCGATCGGACGCGCTTCGGCGCGGGTGATGCCGCCCCGGCCAAGATCTGGCGCGGCCTCTAGCCGGCTCTTTGCCGCGAAGCGGGCGGCGTTCACCGTCGCTGCCTGAAAAACCCCTGCAGCATGTCCGCGGCGCGCTGCTCGCCGATTCCCGCATAGACTTCGGGACGATGGAGACACTGCGGCTGGTCGAAAACGCGCGCGCCATGTTCGACTGCCCCGCCCTTCGGATCGCTGGCCGCGTAATACAGCCGGCCGATCCGCGCGTGCACGATCGCGCCCGCGCACATCGCGCAGGGCTCCAGCGTGACCCACAGGTCGCAATCGGTCAGCCGCTCGGTGCCGAGCGATTCGGCAGCGCGGCGAATCGCGAGGATTTCGGCATGGGCAGTAGGGTCGTGAAGATCGCGCGGCGCATTGTGCGCTTCGCCGACGATTGCGCCGTTCCGGGTGACGACTGCGCCGACGGGCACCTCGCCCGCGGCGGCGGCGGCGCACCCCAGTTCAAGCGCGCGGTCCATGAAGCGCCGATCGATCACGGCGCTTGCCGTCCGGTTCGATGCCGAGGACCGCGCGCCGATACTTATTCGTCGCCGGTTACGGGTTCGCCAGCGGCATCGTCCGGGCCATCGACATCGACGTCGAGCGTCGGAACTTCGACGGTTTCGGTACCGGTGTCGACATTCACTTCGGGGCCTTCCACGTCGAATTCGGGCATGTTGCCGCCATCGACATCGACTTCGGGCATTTCGCCTTCTTCCGTCTGGTCGACATCGCATGCCGCCAGCGACAGCGAGGCAAAGGCAACCGCGCCAGCAAGGACAAATTTACGCATAGAAGTGCTCCTAAGGATTGGAAGTGTATGGTAGGTGCCTGTGCGAACCGGCGCAACAACGCATCTACCTTGACGATTCGGCCCCTCGCCGCTATCCGCGCCGCTTTCCGGGACAAACCGAGCCCCGAACCCGATTTTCGGGGCACCAACACTCGAACGAGAGACGTATCATGTCGCGCATTTGCGAACTCACCGGCAAGGGCCGCCAGGTCGGTCACAATGTGAGCCACGCCAACAACAAGACCAAGCGGGTGTTCCTACCGAATCTGCAGAACGTCACGCTGATGAGCGAGAAGCTCGATCGCAGCTTCAAGTTCCGCGTGTCGACGCAGGGCCTGCGTTCGGTCGAACACAATGGCGGGCTCGACAACTGGCTGCTCAAGACCAGCGACGAGAAGCTGTCGACCAACGCGCTCAAGGTGAAGCGTGAACTGAAGAAGGCGAACGCCGCTTCCGCATAAGCCGTGCGGGCGCTGCGGCGCCCCGGCACCTGCGGCGGTTCGAAAGGCGCGCGAGGGCTACTCGCGCGCCTTTTCGCGTGTCTGCCATCGCAGCTTGAGCAGCAGCGTCCGCTGGAAGGACATGAAGTTGTCGTCCGAGATCAGCCAGACATGCTGCCCGTCGGCATCCTCGGTAAGGGTCAGGCCCTCGTAATTGTCGCGTGGGATGGTTTTTCCCAGTTCGGCCAGCAGGCGGGCCGTCACGATCCCGTCATCGTCGGGCGCGTCGACATCGAGTTCGGCGATCGCGGTTTCGAACCCCAGCGGGATGCCCCAGTCCAGACGCCGCAGCAGAACCAGCGCGCGGCCCTTTCCGACCGGAGCGGCATCGACCGGACGATATCCGGAAGGAATATCGACGACCACGCTTTGCGGATTGTCGTCCTCCACCGGATCGCCTGAAAACAGCACCGCCATATGCCGCGATCCACGCCAGCGGCGCGAACGCTCCTCGATCGCGAGAAAGCGTCCATCGGCGAGACGAACGAGCGATTCGACACCCGAATTGCTGGCCCAATCCGCCATCAGCGCTGGCCGCACTTCCTTGTCGGGCCGGAAAGCGGCGTCGAGCCGGACGATCGCTTCGCGATATTCATAGCCGGCCCAGACCGTTCCGGTTTCCGGATCGACCGCCAGCGATTCGAGGTCCCGCCCCATCTTGTAGGATGTCTCGCTCGGCTCGAACGCGCTGAACAGGCCCGTCCGGCGCACGCGATCGGGTCGGTGGAACTCGAGCTTGCGCCCCGTATCGCTGCCGGCAAGGAAGCGGCCATCGGGCAAGGCGACGAGCGCCGAGATTCCCCCGAAGCGCAGGCGATCGCCCGCCAGCTCCCATGCGCCAAGCAAAGTGAAGGGCCCAGCCGTGCGTTGCTGCGCCGCGATGGGTGTCAGAGTGACGTCCGGCTGCAATGCGCGGGGCGGCGGGGGCGAGCGCAGCCAGGTCCCGGGGGCGAGCGCGACCGTCAGCGCGGCGGCAAGGAGAAGGCGCTTTGGACGCATGCGAGCGGGTCTCTCCAGAGCGCGCGGACGCGCGTCAAGCGCTCAACGCATCGGCCCGGTGAAGAGCAGGGGATCGAGACGTGAATTGCGCCATTTCAGGCTCCAGTGCAGATGCGGCCCGGTCGCGCGGCCCGATGCGCCGATATCGCCGATATGCTGGCCCTGCCGGACCTGTTCACCCTCGCTCACGTAAAGACGCGAGGAATGCAGGAACGCGCTGTTCAGGCCCTGGCCGTGGTCGATGATCAGCAGCTTGCCCTCGAGGCTGAAATCCTCGTCCGCAAGCACCACCACGCCGTCGGCAGGGGCGACATAGGGCGTCCCACTGCCACCGGTCGCGATATCGATGCCCGAGTGGTAGCTGCCCGGTTCGCCGCGGTAGATACGCTGCGCCCCGAAGCGGCCCGAAATGCGTCCCTTGACCGGCCAGATGAAATCCTGTCGCCAACCCGTCGCCCCGGTCTCTCTGAGCCGCGCATCCCAGATCGCGTCGAGTTCGGGCTGGCGGCGCCGCATGAACGATGCCGAGCTTCCGCCTGTACGGCGTGCGACGTTCACGCGTTCGATGTCCCAGGCCCGCGGTGCAATCGCGAGCGGTCTGGTGACGGTCCGGCCATCGACCAGCGTCGCCTGCAGGGTCGCGGCCGGGTCCGCATCGCGGTCGAAGGCGGCAAAGAAACGCCCGTCTTCGTCCAGCGACAACGGTTCCTCGCCGAGCGCGGCTTCCACCGTTCCGGCGGGTACACGCCCCCGGATCCAGCCGCCCTGCTCCAGCTCGCCATCGAAGGTGAATACGGGCGCGCGGGCAGCGGCCGTGCTGGGGCTGGGAGTGGGCACCGGCGCAGGCGTGGCCCGTACGGGCTGTACGACTTCGGCCGGGGCCGCGGATTCCGGCTCGGCAGTCGGAACGCAGGCGGCGGCTACGAGGAGGAGCGGCGCGACCCGGGTCGGATTCACGGTGCGAGGCGCTCGGTCGCAAGCTGCGCGCTGGCATAGGCTTCCTGGTGCTCGACCGACCAGTAACGCAGCTCGTCGAGCGGGATCGGCACCCCGCTCATCGCACAAAAGACATGGTTGCCCGCGCGCAGGACGCGAAAGCCCGAGGGGCCGTACTGCAGCTTGGCCTCGCCATTCGCCGGGCCCGAATTCTTGTTCATCAACATGGCGGCGTCCCTAGCATTTGCGCGTCACCCGAACAAATCATCCTGCTTGGGCGGGGTTCCGGATTTGCGCGGCTTGCGACGCGGCGCGGGGAGAGGAGGCTCCATGCCGGTCGCCACCACGAGTTCGCCATCGCGGAACTTGAGCGTAAGCGCCGCCTCCTGTGCTGCCGTCGCCCGGTCGGTGATGGTCCGCCCGTCGGGTCCGGTGACGCGCACATAGCCGCGCGCCAGCGGGCGGTCGGGATGAAGCTGTCCGGCCAGCCGTGTCAGCGCCGCCAACCGCTCGCGCCGCTCGGCCAGCGGGCGTTCGACCAGCGCGGGTGCAAGCTTCAGCCCGGCGAGCGCGCGCTGCGCCTCGCGCAGATTGCGCTGGAGCACGACCGGGGCCAGCCGCAGGTTGGAGAGCTTTTCGCGCCCCTGCGCCGCGCGGTCGCGCAAGCCCCGGCGCAGGCGTTCGGCCAGATCGTCGAGCCGCTGCGCATGCGGCTCCAGCAGCGCCTCGCGCTGGGGGAGCCGGTCGGCGCGCGCCTGCAGCCGTTCGCGCCCCAGCTGTACCGGGCGCAGGATCGCACGTTTCTTGCGCGCTTCGAAATCGGCCAGCACCGCGGCGAGCTCGGCGCGCACCGGCACTGCCATTTCCGCTGCGGCGGTCGGCGTTGGCGCACGGCGATCGGCAGCGTAGTCGGCTAGCGTGGTATCGGTTTCATGGCCGACCGCGCAGATCGTGGGAATCGGGCACTCGGCAATCGCGCGCACCACCGCTTCTTCGTTGAAGCTCCACAGATCCTCGATCGACCCGCCACCCCGCGCGACGATGACCAGATCGGGCCGGTCGGGGTGTTCGCGGGGCTTCTGCGCGAACCCGCGGACCGCGCCCGCGACCTGCTCGGCCGCACCCTTCCCCTGCACCAAGACCGGCCACACGATCACGCGGCTGGGGAAGCGGTCGGCAAGCCGGTGGAGGATATCGCGGATCACCGCCCCGGTGGGCGAGGTGACCACGCCGATCGTTCGCGGCAGGAACGGCAGCGGCTGTTTGCGCTCGCCCGCGAACAGGCCTTCCGCCGCCAGCCGCGCGCGCGTCTTCTCGAGCAGCGCGAGCAGCGCGCCCTCGCCCGCCAGCTCCATCCGCTCGATGACGATCTGGTACTTGGAACGCCCGGGATAGGTCGTCACCTTCCCGCTGGCGACCACTTCGAGGCCGTCTTCGGGATCGAACGGCAGGCGCTGGGTATTGCCGCGCCACATGACCCCGTCGATCACCGCCTGTTCGTCCTTGAGCGCACAATACATGTGGCCCGATGCCGCCCGCTTCACCCCCGACAACTCCCCGCGCAGGCGCACGAAACCGAAGCGGTCTTCCACCGTCCGTTTCAACGCCTGCGAAATTTCGCTGACGCTGAGCGGCTCGGCGTTGTCGCCCGTGCGGCGCTTCGCTACCAAGCTCGTATCTTCGGAATCTGACGGGAAATCGGCGGCCATGAATATCCTTCTACTCGGGTCGGGCGGGCGCGAACATGCATTGGCGTGGAAACTGGCGCAATCGCCGCTGTGCGACAAGCTGTGGGCGGCGCCGGGCAACCCTGGTATCGCACAACATGCCGAATGCACCGCGCTGGATTCCGGCAACCACGATGCCGTGGTCTCCTTCTGCACGGACAATGCGATCGCCCTGGTGGTGATCGGACCCGAAGCTCCGCTGGTCGACGGGCTCGCCGATACGCTGCGCGCGGCGGGGATCGACACCTTCGGTCCCTCGCGCGAAGCCGCGCAGCTCGAAGGCAGCAAGGGCTTCACCAAGGAGCTGTGCCAGCGCGCGAACATTCCCACCGCACGCTACGAGCGCTGCGTCTCGCTCGAACAGGCGTGGGGCGCGCTCAAGCGCTTCGATCCGCCTTTCGTGCTCAAGGCTGACGGGCTCGCCGCGGGCAAGGGCGTGGTCATCGCCGAAACCTACGAAGAAGCCCAGCACGCGCTCGACGAGATGTTCGACGGCAAGTTCGGCAGCGCGGGCAGCGAAGTGGTGATCGAGCAGTTCCTGATGGGCGAGGAGGCCAGCTTCTTCGCGCTGACCGATGGCACGGCGATCGTGCCCATCGGCACCGCGCAGGATCACAAGCGCGTGGGCGCGGGCGATACCGGACCGAACACCGGCGGCATGGGCGCCTATTCCCCCGCTCCGGTACTGAGCGAGGATTTGCAGGCGCAGGTCATGCGCGAGATCGTCGAGCCGACGGTGCGCACCATGACTGCCGAGGGTACCCCCTATTCGGGCGTGCTCTATGCCGGGCTGATGCTGACCAAAGACGGCCCGCAACTGATCGAATACAATGCGCGCTTCGGCGATCCCGAATGCCAGGTGCTGATGATGCGGCTGGAAAGCGATCTGGTCGAACTGATGCAGGCCTGCGCGCAAGGACGGCTGGGCGACATCGCCGAGCCGGCGCTATCGGGCGATTTCGCGCTGACCGTGGTGATGGCGGCCGAGGGCTACCCCGGCACGCCCAAGAAGGGCGGTACGATCGATCTGGGTGAGGCCGAAGCCGGCGGCGCCAAGGTCTTCCACGCCGGCACTAAACTCGCAGGCGAGACGCTGACCAGCAGCGGCGGCCGCGTGCTCAACGTCACCGCGCGCGGAGCAAGCGCGACCGAAGCACAGGCAAAAGCCTATGAGGCGGTCGACGCGATCACCTTCCCCGACGGCTTCTGCCGCCGCGACATCGGCCAGCGCGAAGTGCGGCGGGAGCAGGCCTAACGCGCGACGAAGCCGGACCCCGGACGGGCCTGGGGTGATTTCATCGGTAGGCGGAGGAAGGTGGCCTATCCCAGCTTCTCGGCAACCAGCGCCTTGAGGTCGGCTTCGCTGCGTGCGCCGTAGTGCGAGATGATCTCGGCGGCGCAGATGGCGCCCATGCGCAGGCAGGTTTCGAGAGTTTCGCCGCGGGCATGGCCGGTGAGGAAGCCCGCTGCGAAGAGATCGCCCGCGCCGGTGGTGTCGACGACCTTGTCGATCGGTTCGGCGGCAATTTCGGCGCGCGCGCCATTGGCAATGCCCACGGCGCCCCTGGCGCTGCGCGTGGCGACCAGCACGGGTACCTTGTCCTGCAGCATGGCCAGGCCCGCGTCGAAATCCGCTTCGCCGGTCAGCGTCGCCAGTTCGCTTTCATTGACGAAGAGAATGTCGATCTGACCTTCCTCGATCAGCGCGCGGAAATCGTCGCCATGACGATCGATGACGAAGCTCTCGCTGGCAGTGAAAGCGACCTTGCGGCCTGCGTTACGCGCTACCTCGATCGCGCGGCGCATTGCGCGGCGCGGTTCTTCCGGGTCCCACAGATACCCTTCGAGATAAAGGATGCCTGCGCTGGCGATCAGCTCGTCGTCGAGCGCGGCGGGGGGGAGGAACTGGCTTGCCCCGAGGAAGGTGTTCATCGTCCGCTCGCCATCGGGCGTGACGAAGATGAGGCAGCGCGCGGTCGAGGGCTGGCCTTCGCGGGCGGGCGTGTCGAAATCGATTCCCACCGCGCGGATGTCGTGGCTGAAGACGTCGCCCAGCTGGTCGGTTGCGACCTGCCCGACGAATGCGCATTGCGCGCCCAGCGCGGACATGCCCGCGAGCGTATTGGCGGCCGAGCCCCCGGAGATTTCCTTCGCCGGCCCCATCGCCTCGTACAGTCGCCGGGCGCCGTCCTCGTCGACCAGCGTCATCCCGCCCTTGTTGAGGTCGAGTTCGGCGATCAGGTCTTCTTCGCAGGGGGCCATCACATCGACGATGGCATTGCCGATGGCGATTACGTCGTAACGGGGTTCGGTCATGGGTACTCCGGGGAGGGGATAATCGGTGTGTCGGGCGCGGTTAGCGGCTCGTCGGGGTTTGGCCAAGGGCAGCGTTGACTTGGGCAGGGCGCGCGCGCATCGCAGTGGCCCTATGGTGTCGCTTTCCCGCGCTCTTGTTCTGGCGATCGTCCAGCTCGGCGATCCCGCTATCCTGAAAGTGCTGGCAAAGACCGCAGTGGTCACGCTGCTGGTTTTCGCAGCGGGGGGCACGGCGCTCTATGTCGCGCTCGACAGCGCGATCGGTACCGCCTTCGGGATCGAGGCCGCCGGTCTCGGTGCACTGGCCGCGGCGGTGGCGACCGTGCTGGCTGCATGGTTCCTGATCCGGGTAGTCGCGCTGTTCGTGCTGCAGTTCTTTGTCGAGGACGTGGTCCGCGCGGTCGAGGAGCACCATTACCCGCAAGCTGCGGCGAACGCCCGGCGAATCGGGTTCGGCGAGGAGCTGGGCCATGCCTTGCGTTCGCTGGGCCGCACGCTCGTTGCCAATGCGCTGGCATTGCCGGTTGCCGGCCTGCTGCTGTTTACCGGCGTGGGCGCAGCAGCGGTGTTCCTGGTGGTCAACGCCTTGCTGGTCGGGCGCGAACTGCATGACGCCGTATGGCTGCCCCACCGCGCGCATGCGGCCGAAGCCGCGCCGATTGGCGGCGCGACCCGATTTCTGCTCGGCGCCGTGGTGGTGGCGCTGCTTGCAATACCTTTCCTCAACCTCCTCGCCCCGATACTGGGCGCGGCGAGTGCGACGCATCTCGTCCACCGCGCTCGAGAGAAAGGTCCGCATGCGTAAGTCCGTCCTGTTCCTGCTGCCGCTGCTGGGCGCCTGCGCCACCGGACCCGTACCCGGCTCCACTGCACCGTCGCGGCCGGCGTCCGCGCCGCCGCCGCAGCAAGTGCGGGTGGCTCCGTCGACCCCCGACTTCCGCGCGCCGCGGGTCATGAATGTGCTTGGCCTCGAAGGCGTGATCGGCCGCAACCAGACCGCGCTGGCGAATATTTTCGGGCCGCCGCGAATCGACGTAACCGAAGGTGACGCGAAGAAGCTGCAATTCGTGGGCGAGGCCTGCGTACTCGACATCTATCTCTATCCGCTCAGCCCGGGTGCGGAACCCAGTGCAACCTATGTCGATGCACGCCGCGCGAGCGACGGGCTCGATGTCGATCGCGCGGCCTGCGTGCGCGCGCTGCGCCGCTGAAGCCCGCATCCGCTAACCCGGACTTAAGCAAACCGCGCTAGGCTCCGCGAACCGGTGTTAGGCGGGAGTTTGGTACAGATGAGCGTGCATTTCGGCGAACTGGCGATGAAATTCGGTGCGGACGGCGTGATTTCGCCGGGCGAGGTGCTTGCGCTACGGCGCGAAGCCTGGCCCGATGGGCATATCTCGCAGGCCGAGGCCGAAGCGATCGTTGCGCTCAACCACCAGCTTACGTCGCGCTGCCGGGAATGGGTGGAATTCTATGTCGAGGCGATGGGCGAATATGTCGTCAATCAGCGTGCGCCGAAGGGCTATGTCGATGCCGAGAACGCGGCATGGCTGATGGCGCAGCTGGACGCCGATGGCACGCTTGGCTCGATGGCCGAGATCGAATTGCTGGTGCGCGTGTTCGAATGCGCACAGAACGTGCCGGTATCGCTGAAGGACTATGCGGTCGCTCAGATGGAACACGCCGTTCTCGAGGGGACGGGGCCGACGCGCAATGGCGGCATGCTCGAAGCCGGCAATGTCAACGCGGCCGAGGCATTGCTGCTGCGGCGGGCGATATTCGCCCCCGCAAGCGAACGGCCCGCGGCCGTGGGACGCAAGGAAGCCGAAATGCTCTTCCGGCTCAAGGATGCAACGCTGGGCGCGGACAACGCCCCCGAATGGAAACATCTGTTCGTGCAGGGCATTGCCAATTACCTGCAGGCCTACAGCGATCCGAATGCGCAGCTGAGCCGCGAACGCGCGGCCGAACTGGATGCCTTCATGGGCGATACGCAGGCGCGGGTCGGCGGTTTTCTCGGCCGCATGGCCAAAGCCTCGCCCAATGCATTCGGCAAGGTCTTCGGCCGCAAGGCGCCTGCTCCGGATCGCTCTGAGGCGGTCGGCCGCGCATACGCCGTTACCGATGACGAGCGGGAATGGCTCGAGGCGCGGATCGAAGCCGATGGTCGGGTGGACGAATACGAGCAGGCGCTGCTCGATTTCCTCGCCGAAGACTGAGCTTCACTTGCGGAGCGCGTGAAAACCGTTCTTGGCGAGCGCGCGCCAGCGTTTTTGCCGGTGCGCGTAGAACAGGCGCGCGAATCCTGCGACCAGCGGCGTCAGCATGCCCGCATCGATATGCACGCGATCGGTGTACCGCGTGCAGCCGTCACCGGGGGCGATTTCGACCCAGTGATCCCAGCGGCGAACGAACGGTGAATGGCCATTGTCGCGCAGCACATGCGCTGTGGGCGGAGATGTGGGAAATTCGATCCCGATGACCTGCCAGCCGATGGGAAGTATCCCGAAGACGAACATCCACGCGCGGTATTCGCCCGGGGTCCAGCGGCGGGGAAAGCGCCCGCCGCACGGCACGAAGCGAATCAGCGGCGCAGCCACATGCCGGAGCAGGGCGCTCGTCTGCGCGTGATCCCAAACCGCCTCGGGTGGCGCGTCGAGCCAGGTCGTCAGCTCGACGGTGCGGGTCACACCATGAAGCTTTCGCCGCAACCGCAGGCGCCCTTGGCATTGGGATTTTCGAACACGAAGCCGGCGGTGAAATCGTCTTCCACCCAGTCCATCGTGCTGCCGATCAGGTAGAGCACGCTGGCGCTGTCGATATAGAAGGTCCCGCCGGGGGTTTCGATCTTCTCGTCGAACTTGGCTTCCTCGGTGACGTAGTCGACCGAGTAGGCAAGCCCGGAACAGCCGCGCCGGGGCGTCGACAATTTGACACCGATGGCTTCGTCGGGCGCTTTCGCCATCAGCTGCGCGACGCGCTGTTCCGCGCGCTCGGTCAGGATGACGGCTGCCTTCGGCGCCGCGCGTGTCTTCGTATCGCCCATCACAGCATCCCCAGTTCGAGCCGTGCCTCGTCGGTCATCTTGTCCGGGCCCCAGGGCGGGTCCCACACCAGATTGACTTCCGCATCGCGCACGCCGGGCACGCTGGCCGCACGCAGTTCGACTTCGGCAGGCATGGTTTCGGCGACCGGGCAATGCGGCGTCGTCAGCGTCATGGTGACGGTGACATCGCTCTCGTCATCGACCTCAACCCCGTAAATCAGCCCGAGATCGTAGATATTCACCGGGATCTCCGGGTCGAAGATTTCCTTCAGCGCGGCAACGACCGCTTCATAAAGGTCGCCGCCCGGGGCGCCCGCGGGCAAGCCCTCGGGCTTTTTCTGCAGGAACCCTTCGAGATAGTCGCGCTTGCGCTCCATCGTGGCGCGCGCGCTTTCCTCGGGATCGACCGCATCCTCCACCCGGGCGCGCGGCGGCTTTGCCGTTGCCACGTCTGCGGGCGATGGTGCCGCGATCCAATCCTGGTCCTTGTTCGTTCCTTCGCTCATCCGAAGATCCTCTGGGTGCGTTCGATACCGCGCAGCAGCGCAGCGATGTCGTTTTCGTCGGAATACAGCCCGAAGCTTGCCCGGGCGGTGGCGGGAACCACGAGATGATCCATCAGCGGCTGCGCGCAGTGATGGCCAGCCCGGATCGCCACATTCTCTTCATCCAATATGGTACCGAGATCGTGCGGATGAACCCCCTCGATCGCAAAGCTGACGATGCCGGCGCTTTCTTCCGGGCCGAACAGCGTGACCGAATTCAGCGCGCGCAATTCGTCGCGCAGCTGCCTGGCAAGGCCCGCCTCATGCGCGAACAGCCGGTCGGGTCCCAGCGCGGCGACATAGTCGATCGCGGCATGCAGCGCGATCGCCTCGGTGATGATCGGGGTTCCGGCTTCGAACCGCTGCGGGGGCGGCGCATAGGTGGTCTTTTCGAAAGTGACCCGGTCGATCATAGCGCCGCCGCCCTGCCACGGGGGCATGGCACCGAGAATTTCCTCGCGCGCCCACAGCACGCCGATCCCGGTGGGGCCATAAAGCTTGTGACCCGACAGCGCGTAGAAATCGCAGCCGAGCGCCGCCATGTCGAGCGCCATGCGCGGCGCGGCCTGACAGCCGTCCAACAGCAGCTTCGCACCGACCGAATGCGCGATATCCGCCGCGGCGCGTGCATCGAGCACGCTCCCGAGAACGTTCGAGACATGCGCCAGCGCGACCAGCCTGGTCCGCGGAGTCATCATGGCTTCTAGTGCACCCAGATCGATCCGGCCGTCTTCAGTCAGCGGGCAAACATCGATCTGCGCGCCGGTCCGTTCGGCGACCATCTGCCACGGGACGATGTTCGAGTGATGCTCCAGCATCGACAGGACGATGCGATCGCCCTCGCCGATCTGCGCCATGCCCCAGCTCGCCGCGACCAGATTGATCGCTTCGGTCGCACCGCGGACGAAAATCACCTCGTCCTCGCCCTTCGCGCCGATGAATTCGGCGACGCGGCGGCGCGCGGCTTCATAGCCGAGCGTCATTTGCGCGCTACGTCCGTACACGCCGCGATGGACGGTGGCGTAATCCACACCGAGCGCGCGGGTCATCGCATCGATGACCGCCTGCGGTTTCTGCGCGGTGGCGGCTGTGTCCAGGTAATGCCACGGCGCGCCATCGCCGGTTACCATGCCGGGGAAATCGGCACGGACATCGGCGGCAGGCGAAAGGGTGGCAGCGACGCTCACAGCGCCTTGTCCACCTTGTCGAGCGCGATCTGCATCAAGGTTTCGCGCGTTTCGTCATCGTCGAGAGCAACCAGAGCATCGCCGAGGAACGCCTGCACCATCAAGCGGCGGGCGAGTTCGGGAGACACGCCGCGCGCGGCCATGTAGAACCGTGCGGTCTCGTCGAGTTGGCCGACACTGGCGCCATGCGCGCATTTGACGTCGTCGGCGAAAATCTCGAGCTGCGGGACGGCGTTTACGCTCGCGCCTTTCTCCAGCAGCAAACCCTTGAAATCCTGTGCCGCGTCGGTCTTCTGCGCATGGCGCACAACATCGATATTGCCGAGGAAATTGCCCGTCCCGTGGCCCCAATGGACCGCGCGAACGGTCTGGTTGCTGGTGGCTTCGGGTTCGGCGTGGATCGTCCGCGTGACGAATTCGCGCACCGTATCGCGGCCGCCAACGGTGATTCCGCCGAATTCGAAATGCGCGCCCTTGTGAAGCGTGACTTCGACTTCCAGCCGCGCATATTCGGCGGCGGCAAGGACGGCGAAGAGTTCGCATGTCGCGCCTTCGCCGATGGTCACGCGCCAGCGGTGCAGCCGGGTGGGCTGCGGATCGTCGGCATCGCGGATCACCAGAGTATCGCGGAAGGTTTCGCCCGCCGCGATATCGATCGTACGCCAGTCATCGAGCGCTTCGCCCTGCAGCCGTTCGACTGCAGAATAGCGCCAGCCCTCCTCGCGCCGGGTGGGAAGTTCAGCGGCTTCAGGCATCGGCCATCACCGCGTCATAGCCTTCGTTCTCGAGTTCGATCGCCAGTTCGGGACCGCCGGTGCGCACGATGCGGCCCTGCGACAGGATCGACACCTTGTCGGGCTTCACCACTTCGAGCAGGCGCTGGTAGTGGGTGATCAGCAAGACGCCCTTCGCCGGGTCGCGCATGATCGCATTGATACCATCGCCCACGACGCGCAGCGCATCGATGTCGAGACCGCTGTCGGTTTCGTCGAGCACGGCGAACTTGGGATCGAGAATGCCCATCTGCACCATTTCGGCGCGCTTCTTCTCGCCGCCCGAAAAGCCGACATTCACGTGCCGCTTGAGCATGTCGGGATCGAGCTTGAGCAGGGCGGCCTTGTCCTTCGCCAGCTTGAGGAACTCGCCGCCGGTCAGCGCTTCCTCGCCCCGCGCCTTGCGCTGCGAATTCAGCGCTTCGCGGAGGAATTGGAGATTCGAGACCCCCGGGATTTCGACCGGGTACTGGAACCCGAGGAACAGGCCCGCAGCCGCGCGTTCATGCGGTTCGAGGTCGAGCAAATCGACCCCGTTGAAGCTGACCGAACCCTGCGTCACCTCGTAACCGGGACGTCCGCCCAGCACATAGGCCAGCGTCGACTTGCCGGCACCATTGGGGCCCATGATGGCATGGACCTCGCCCGCGGGAATTTCGAGCGTCAGCCCGTTGAGGATCGTCTTGCCGTCGATTTCGGCGTGGAGATTGTCGATTTTCAGCATGTCAGTTCCTGTCGTCGCGACGCGGTCCGCGGCTGGGGCGCCGGGGCGTCGATCCGTATTTCGATTGGTGTTCGCGGCGCGCGGTCTGCTTGTCCCGGTAGCGCGCGTTCATGGCGGCGAAGATCGGCTGCATTGCTGCTTCCACGTCTTCGAGAATGGTTTCGGCGGGGATCCGCAGCACTTCGATGCCCACTGCGCCGAGGCTCTTGTCGCGCCGCCGCGCAAGCGCGTCGTTCTGCTCCGGCTCGTCGATTGCGACCGCTAGGCCGAGCGGGTGCGAGACGAAATCGAGAATCGCCGAGCCCACCACAGTGTGGCGCGTGAACTTGAACTTGCCGAAATCCTCTTTCGCAAAGCGCGCGGCGAGTGCCTTGTGCGCTTCGGTCGAATGCCGCCGCAGGTCGCGCGCACGGTCGTGCAGCGCGTCGAGCCGCTTCTCCGAGATCTCCCAGCCGCGACCCTTCTTCTTGATCGTGGGCGCGGCATCGGCGGTCTCCGACGGATCGCGCAGCTGGAGAATCTTGCGTTCGGTCATCCCACGCTCCCCTCGAGCGAGATCGCGAGCAGCTTCTGCGCTTCGACGGCGAATTCCATTGGCAGCTCCTTGAGCACGTCCTTGGCGAAGCCGTTGACGATCAGCGCCATGGCCTCCTCGTCGTCGAGACCGCGCTGCTGGGCGTAGAACATCTGGTCGTCGCTGATCTTGCTGGTGGTCGCCTCGTGCTCGATCTGCGCGCTGGGGTTCTTCACCTCGATATAGGGTACAGTGTGCGCGCCCGACTGGTCGCCGATCAGCAGCGAATCGCATTCGGTGCGATTGCGCACCCCATCAGCGTTGGCGGCCACGCGGACCATGCCGCGATAGGTGTTGTTCGACTTGCCGGCCGAGATACCCTTCGAGATGATCGTCGAACGGCTCCCCTTGCCATTGTGGATCATCTTGGTGCCGGTATCAGCCTGCTGGTAATTGTTGGTAACCGCGACCGAGTAGAATTCGCCCACGCTGTCTTCGCCGTTGAGCACGCAGCTGGGATATTTCCACGTCACCGCGCTGCCGGTTTCGACCTGCGTCCAGCTGATCTTGCTGCGCGCGCCCTGGCACAGGCCGCGCTTGGTGACGAAATTGTAGATCCCGCCCACGCCTTCGGCATTGCCGGGATACCAGTTCTGGACGGTGGAGTACTTGATTTCGGCGTCTTCCATCGCAACCAGCTCGACCACCGCGGCATGGAGCTGGTTCTCGTCACGCATCGGCGCGGTGCAGCCTTCGAGATAGCTGACATAGCTGCCCTTCTCGGCGATGATCAGCGTGCGTTCGAACTGGCCGGTGTTCTCCGCATTGATGCGGAAATAGGTGCTCAGCTCCATCGGGCAGCGCACGCCTTCGGGCACGTAGACGAAGGTCCCGTCGGAGAAGACCGCGCTGTTCAGGGTGGCGAAGTAGTTGTCGTGCTGCGGAACGACCTTGCCGAGCCACTTCTTGACCAGCTCGGGATATTCGCGAATCGCCTCGCTGATCGACAGGAAAATGACGCCCGCCCGCTTCAGCTCCTCGCGGAAGCTGGTGGCCACGCTGACGCTGTCGAACACGGCATCGACGGCCACCTTCTTCGCGCCCTTTACGCCCGCCAGCACTTCCTGCTCGCCCAGCGGAATGCCGAGCTTGTCGTAGACGCGCTTGATCTCGGGATCGAGTTCGTCGAGCGATTCGAGCTCAACCTTCTTCTTCGGGGCCGCGTAATAATAGGCGTCCTGATAGTCGATCACCGGATAGCCGAGCTTGGCCCAGTCGGGCTCCACCATTTCCTGCCACAGGCGGAAGGCCTTGAGGCGCCAGTCGAGCATCCACTCGGGCTCGCCCTTCTTGGCGCTGATGAACCGGACCGTGTCTTCGGTCAGGCCCTTTTCGGCGAATTCGGTCTCGATGTCCGAAGACCAGCCGTGTTCGTACTCGGCGGCCTTTTCGGCGGCTTCACGCGCTTCGCGGTCCTGGATGTCGATTTCTTCGCTCATGCAATCTCTCTTTCGCGCGCCAGCTGGGTCAGCGGTATCGCTGCCAGCGCACCACGCAGTGCTTCATTGACGACCGGCCAGTGCGGCTTGACCAGGCATTCGTGTTCGACTGAACAGTCCGTGCCTTCGATGCAGGCGGTCAGTGCGATCGGCCCTTCGACCGCCTCGACGATATCGGCCACGGTAATCGCCGCGGCCGGCCGGGCGAGCTGCAAGCCGCCGCCTGCGCCCCGGCTCGACCGGAGCAACCCTGCCGCCGACAGCTTGCTGACCAGCTTCTGCACGGTCGGGACCGGCAATCCGGTCTCCGCGGCGAGTTCGCCCGCACTGGTCTTCGCGCCGCCGCAGTGACGCGAAGCGGCGCACATGGCGACCACGGCATAATCGGCTAGGTTGGAAAGGCGCATATCAAATCGGACCAAATCGTTCCGATTGGCCAATTAGGGGCGCCTCCCCAGCTTTTCAACGGGAAACAGCGTGTTGCGAGTCGTTAGCAATCAGAGCTCGTCGAGCGGCTCCCGCCCCAGCTGCTCGGCTTCCCCGGCGCCGAACAGGCTCACCGAACTGTAGCCGTCGGGGCCCAGCATGTCGTTGATCGTGGAGCCCGAATTGGGCTGTAACCGCTTGGGTGTGCGCCCGGTGAAGAAGCGGATTTCCTTGATCAAATGCGCCTGGTCGTAAAACGCTTCGCGGATTTCCGCTTCGATCTCGTCGGGCAATTGCGGCATCGACAGCAGGGTCGCCGCACGCACCGCGCGGTAGCGGCGCACCAGCCGGACCGGCGATTGCCCGAAGAATTGCGCGACGAGGCGCTGCGCCTGCCGCTTCGAGTAGGGCAGCTGGTCGTACAATACGTCGAGCTCGGGCTTGAACGAACTCGACAGCCATTCGAGCGTGCGATCGATCACGGTCAGATGCTGGTCGGGCAGGCTCGACAGCCCTTGGCGGACGATGTCGCACATCGCGTCGAGCAATTCGCCATCATCGATCTCACCCGCTCGCCAGCGCGGCGCCAGTGTCGTATGGCGTTCTGCCAGCGGGTCCTTCAGTACCGTTTCCGGCTGCAAGAAGGCGTCGTGGTAGTCATGAACCGAAAGCCCGGACAGCGCGGCCCAGCCCCGGAAGTTGAGCGATACGCCGAATACAACCCCGGGCCCGCTGACGCTGAAGTTGCGCGCCTGGCACAGCGGCGCGACAAAGAACGCGTCGCTGGTATCGGACACCACATCGTCGAACTGCATTCGCCCGACACCGCGCCCGAACACCACCATCTGGCCCGAATAGGCCGGCAACACGTCGTCGAGTTGCCCATCGCTAGTGCGCCAGATATAGAGCGAGTTGAGATAGGGCGCCAGATCGGGTGGCGCCGCTACGAACTCGAACGAATGTGACGCCTCGCCGCTTGGTACAACCGCCAAACCCCTGCCCCCAAATCTCTTCCTCAACCAATTGTATAAATACGCCAATCCCGTTTGCTCCGCAATCGCTTAGTAAACGGGCTGTTTGGGATGGGCGGAAAAAAAGGGGGCAGCCTCGCAAGGTGCCCCCTTTTGAAGTCGAGAACTCGTTGCAGGAATGCTCCGAGCCCTTCGGGTCGCAAAACCCTCTTACGCCGGTCTTGCGGTAATTCATTGTATGCAAGCGACAACGCGGGCCCTGGCGGGTTGTTCAGCGGCGTTTTTTTGACGCTGCATGGCGTGCCCCAGCCGCGCGGGCGCTCGACAGTCTTCGCGGAACGCGGCAATGCGCGGTGCATGCTGTTCGACCTTGCCCGCCCTGTCCTGTTCGCGCTCGATCCCGAGCGCGCGCATCGCCTGACTGTGAAAGCGCTCGCCGTTTCGCCCCGCACCGCGCCGCCCCAGGCCGGCCCGCTGGCGATCGATGTCGCGGGGCTCGCCTTCCCCAACCCGGTCGGCATGGCGGCGGGATTCGACAAGGACGCCGAAGTCCCCGACCAGTTGCTCGGCCTGGGCTTCGGTTTCACCGAAGTCGGTTCGATCACCCCGCTGCCGCAGGCGGGCAATCCCAAGCCGCGGCTGTTCCGGCTGGTCGAGGACCGTGCGGTGATCAATCGGATGGGGTTCAACAACGGCGGGGCCGAGGCCGCGCTCGCCCGGCTCGAACGCCGCGCCGGTCGGCCAGGCATTGTCGGAATCAATGTCGGGGCCAACAAGGACAGCGCGGACCGCGCGGCCGACTACGAGACGATGACCCGCATCATGGCGCCGCTGGCCTCGTATCTCGCGGTCAATATTTCCAGCCCCAACACCCCGGGCTTGCGCGCTTTGCAGGACGAGGGGGCGCTGATCGGGTTGCTCGATGCAGTGTTCGAGGCCCGCGGAGACCGGGGCCCGCCCGTATTCCTCAAGGTCGCGCCCGATCTTGAACCTGCGGATGTCGACGCGATTGCACGTATCGCGATCGACCGGGGGCTTGGCGCCCTCATCGTGTCCAATACCACCATCTCGCGTCCGGCGCTGGCCTCGGCGCATGCGGGAGAAACCGGCGGGCTGTCGGGTGCTCCGCTCCGCGATCTCGCACAGCAGCGCCTGCGCGACTTCCGCAAGGCAACCGGCGGCGAGCTTCCGCTGGTGGGCGTGGGCGGCATCGCCACCGCAGCGGACGCCTGGGCCCGCATCCGCGCGGGCGCCAGCCTGGTGCAGCTCTATAGCGCGATGGTTTATGGGGGCCCTGGCCTGCCCCGGCAGATCGTCCGGGGCCTCGAGCGGTTGATGCGCCGCGACGGTTTCGCTTCGATTGCCGAAGCGGTCGGAAGCGAATAGCGTCGCATCCATGAAGAGACTGATTTCCATTCCGCTTCTGGCCGCTGCCCTGGCTGGCTGCTCGATCAATCCATCGCCGGAATCCGCACCTCCTTTATCGCCGACCGCTTTTGCAGGCGCAGTCAGCGCGGCGGACCCGCGAGCGCAGGCCGCAGGCGAAGCTATGCTGGCACGGGGAGGCAGCGCCACCGACGCCGCCATCGCTGTCATGCTGGCGCTGACGGTGGTCGAACCGCAGAGCTCGGGCATCGGCGGCGGCGGGTTCATGGTCCGCGGCATGCCGGACGGCACCGTCGCAACCTTCGATGGCCGCGAAACCGCTCCTGCCGGCGCCACGCCGGAATGGTTTCTCGACGACAACGGCGAAGTCCCGCCGCGCAGCGAATCGGTCCGCAGCGGGCTGTCGGTCGGGGTGCCGGGGAACATCGCGCTCGCCGCCAAGGCGCACGCCGCGCATGGCAAGCTCGCCTGGGCCGACCTTTTCGAGCCGGCCATCCGCCTTGCGCGCAGCGGGCTCGAGATCAATCCGCGGCTCAATGGCATGCTCGAGAGCGCCCGGGACCGATCGGCACATTCCGCGACCGCGCGATCGCTGTACTTCGACGATCAGGGCAATCCCCGGCCGGTCGGCACGCTGGTCGTGAACGAGCCGCTCGCGCAGACGCTCGAGATGATAGCGGGCGGTGGGCGGGAAGCCTTCTATGCGGGCGAACTGGCGGAACGGATCGCCGAGACCGTCAGCGCGGATACGCCGCGCGCGGGCGCGATGACCTATGCCGACATTACGGGTTACGAAGCCAAGACCCGCGATGCTGTCTGCGCACCCTATCGGGCCTATCGCGTCTGCACCATGGGCCCGCCGACTTCGGGCGGTGTTGCGGTTTTGCAGATGCTTGGCCAGCTTGAGCGGTTTCCTATCGCCGAAATGGGAGTGCGCAATCCGCTGACCTGGCATCTGTTCGTCGAATCGCAGCGGCTGGCCTACGCCGACCGCGAGTTGTACCTGGCCGATAGCGATTACGTGCCTGTCCCCGTCGCCGGACTTGTCGATCGGGATTATCTCGCATCGCGCAGCGGATTGATCGCCCCCGACCGCAGACTGACCGAAGTCACTGCCGGAACCCCTCCCGGCGCGGACACTGCGCTGGCCGATGGCGACGAACCCGAAGAACACGGCACCTCGCATTTCGCCGTCGTCGACGCTGACCAGATCATGATCAGCTACACCTCGACGATCGAGGGGGCGTTCGGTTCGGGCCTGATGACGGGCGGGTTTTTCCTCAACAACGAGCTGACCGATTTCAGCCGGTCGCCCACGGTCGACGGGCAGCCGGTCGCCAACCGGGTCGAAGCGGGTAAGCGTCCGCGCAGTTCGATGGCCCCTACGGTCGTCTACGATCCTGAAGGCAAGCCCTTCCTCGCGGTCGGTGCTGCAGGGGGAAGTACCATCCCGGTGCAGACCGCGCGCAGCATCATCGGGGCAATCGATTTCGGCCTTTCGGCCGAAGAGATTCTCGCCCTGCCCTTCGTCATGTCGTTCGGCGACCGGCTGCTGCTTGAACGGGGCACCTGGCTCGAAGAGCAGGCCGATGCCTTCCGCAGCCTCGGGCACGAACAGGTTCTGGTGCGCGAAGCCCCCGTGAAAGGCGGCGCCGTGCTGCGGACTGCGACTGGGTGGGAAAGCGCCCGCGACCCGCGGCTCGAAGGGCAGATCGAAATCCCCTAGCACGGCTCGCTTGCCGTGGACCGGCGGGCGTCCTAAGCCGTGCCCAGAACTGCGTCATGAAGAACACAGCCGTTGAGGAGCCTGCCGTGCTGTCGGAAATAGATTCCGCGAACAATCTCGTCGAACTTTTCCTCAAACGTGCGGATGAAAAGGGCGACCAGTCGTTTCTCGGCGCAAAGCGCGAGGGCGGGTGGCAGACCATCAGCTGGCGCGAAACGGCCGAGCAGGTGTGCCTGCTCGCCGAAAATCTGCGCGGCCTCGGGCTGAAGGATGGCGACCGCGTATGCCTGGTGTCGGAAAACCGGCCCGAATGGTGCATTGCCGACCTGGCGATCATGGCCGCAGGCTGCGTTACCGTGCCGGCCTACATCACCAATACCGAGCGCGACCACGTGCATATCCTCGACAATTCGGGGGCGCGCGCGGTGATCGTTTCGACCGAGAAACTGCTGCGCCCGCTGCATGGCGCGCTGCAGGCGTCGGGGGTGGCCGAACATGTTATCGGGATCGACGATCTCCATCGCCAGCAATCGGGCAGTTTCGGCTATTACAACTGGGCGACCATGCTCGAAGGCGATCCGGCGGCTGCGCGTGCAGCGGTCGAGAACCGCATCGCGGCGATCGGACGCGGCGATACAGCCTGCATCATCTACACCAGCGGCACCGGCGGCGCCCCGCGCGGCGTGCGCCAGCACCACGGCGCGATCCTGTGCAACGTGGCGGGTGCCGGCGAAATCCTGATCGATGATTTCGGCATCGACCGCGACGAACGGTTCCTGTCTTTCCTCCCGCTCAGCCATGCCTATGAACACAGCGGCGGGCAGTTCCTGCCGATCGGTGTGGGCGCGCAGATCTATTACGCCGAAGGGCTCGAGAAGCTCGCCAGCAATATCGAGGAAACCCGCCCCACGATCATGGTTGTCGTCCCGCGCCTGTTCGAGGTCTTGCGGACCCGGATCATGAAACAGATCCAGAAGCAGGGCGGCGTCGCCGAAAAGCTGATGAACACCGCGCTCGAAGTTGCCGAGCGCCGCGTGGCGGACGATCCCAAGTTCGGGGACGGGCTCAAGGACATGGCGGTCGGCCGCTTGCTGAGGCCCAAGATCCGCCAGCGCTTCGGCGGAAGGATCAAGGCCATGGTGTCGGGCGGCGCGCCACTCAACCCCGAAGTCGGCGTCTTCTTCGAAGCAATGGGGCTGACCGTGCTGCAGGGGTACGGGCAGACCGAAGCCGGCCCCGTCATCAGTTGCAACCGCCCCGCGGCGGGCATTGCGATGGACACGGTCGGGCCGGCCATGCGCGGTGTGGAAACGCGCATCGCCGACGATGGTGAAATCCTCGTCCGCGGCGAGCTGGTCATGCACGGCTATTGGCAGAACGACGCCGAGACCGAGCGCACCATCAAGGATGGCTGGCTGCACACCGGCGACATCGGTCATATCGACGACAGGGGTCGGATCGTGATTACCGACCGCAAGAAGGACATGATCGTCAACGACAAGGGCGACAATATCGCCCCGCAGAAGGTCGAAGGCATGCTGACGCTGCAGCCCGAGATCGGGCAGGCGATGGTGGTCGGCGACAAGAAGCCCTATGTCGTCGGGCTCATCGTTCCCGATGCCGAATGGACGCTCGAATGGTGCCGTGCGCAGGGCAAGCAGTTCGACTGCAAGCAGTTGCAGGAACTGCCCGAATACCGCAATGCGGTGCGCGCTGCGGTCGACCGGGTGAACAAGGACCTGTCAGTCGTCGAGAAGGTGCGGCAGTTCTCCTTCGCCGATGAACCGTTCACGATCGAGAACGAGGAGATGACTCCCTCGATGAAAATCCGCCGGCACAAGATCAGGGACCGCTACGGCGAACGGCTGGAAAAACATTACCGCAGCTAGGCGGCGGCTTCCTCGATATATTCGGGATAGAAACTTGGCGCGCGGTCGCTCCATCGCGGCGCAGTGGCGGCCGCCTCGCTGAGCGATTGGAGCAGCATCTTGCGCCGTTCGGGCCGGATTTGCGGCAATGCCGCTGCTGCACAGAACGCGCTGGGTAGCCAAGGCCGCGCAGCCGCGGACACCAGCCGCTCGTAAAGAAAGCGGAAGGCGGAAAAACACTCGATCCGCTCCTGCGCAAGATCGAACGCGGCGACCCGGGTGAGCTTGCCCAGGAACCCTTCGATGCTGTCGAACCCCGATTCGACGGGCAGCGACTGACGCAGCGCGGCGAGTTCGCGATAGGCGACATACTGGCTGCGTATCGCGGCGTTTTCGCCCGGGTCGCGGCCCCACACGCGAAAGGCGTCGCAGCGGCCGAGGCCGATATCGAGGCTGCGGCGGATGTAGCGTTGTTCGGCAGCGGTGAAGCCGGCGAACTCGCGCAGTTCGGCGATCGTCGGCGATGCAGTTTGCGTAGTGGCCATCACGGCACTCCCCTGTTGCCCGGCGAGTGTGTCCAAAGATGGTTAAGAAGCCGTAAGCGCGCAGTCCGTGCGTCAGATAAGGCCCGCCAGCGGGCTCGAGGGATCCGCATATTTGCGGGTCGCCATGCGCCCGGCAAGATAGGCATCGCGGCCGGCGGCAACCGCCAGTTTCATTGCCCGCGCCATGCGGATCGGATCCTTGGCCTCGGCAATGGCGGTGTTCATCAGCACCCCGTCGCAGCCCAGTTCCATAGCCACGGCCGCGTCCGATGCCGTGCCCACGCCGGCATCGACCAGCACCGGAACGTTGGCGCCTTCCTTGATCAGGCGGATCGTTACCCGGTTCTGGATGCCCAGCCCCGACCCGATCGGAGCGCCCAGCGGCATCACTGCCACCGCACCTGCATCCTCGAGCTGCTTGGCCGCGATCGGGTCGTCGGCGCAATAGACCATCGGCAGGAAGCCCTCCTTGGCGAGCGTTTCGGTCGCCACCAGCGTTTCGCGCATGTCGGGATACAGGGTGCGCGCTTCGCCGAGCACTTCCAGCTTGACCAGATCCCAGCCGCCCGCTTCGCGCGCCAACCGCAAGGTGCGGACCGCTTCCTCGCCGGTGAAGCAGCCGGCAGTGTTGGGCAGATAAGTCACTTTTTTCGGATCGATGTAATCGGTCAGCATCGGGGCCTTGGGATCGCTGACATTGACCCGGCGGACCGCCACGGTGACGATTTCGGCCCCCGATGCCTCGAGCGCCGCGGCGTTCTGTTCGAAATCCGCGTATTTGCCCGTTCCGACGATCAGCCGGCTCGAGAAACGCCGCCCGGCGACGCTCCAGCTGTCGTCGTCCTGTCCGCCGCCGACGAAATGGACGATTTCCAGCGTGTCACCATCGGCGATCCCGATGGCGGCAAGTTCGCTGCGCGGCGCGATCGTGCCATTGCGCTCGACTGCGACCTTGGCGGGATCGAGGTCGAGTTCGCGAACCAGTTCGGCGATGGTGGAAGCGGCGGTACGGCGGGTATCGCCATTGACGGTCAGGGAAATCATGCGCCCCGACTTAGTCGCCGCAGCGCTCCTTGCAAGCGGGGGAATGGACATGGCGCAAGTTGAGCACATGGCCGAGCGATACCAGCGCCACGCCGATAATCGTCAGCACGGCTTCCTTGTAGCCATGCGGTACGGCCAGCGCGCCGCCCATGAAGGTCAGCCCGGTCATGGCAATGACGAACGGCATCGCCATGCGGTGCCGCAACGCGCCCCAGCCGATCGCCACCGCAGCGATCACGGTCGCGAGCAGCAGGCCGACGCGGTGGAATTCGGGCGCGAGCAGGAATTCGCCGCCAAGCCCGAGGCCCGATACCAGCAGGATCGAAAGCACACAGTGGATCGCGCAGGCACCCGACAGGAAGATACCCGCACGGTCGAGCCTGCGACGAATCGGCAAGGTGGCACGCTGGAACATGTTGTGGCAGCTATGTGATGTTGTATCTTATTACAAGCGAAACCGCGCAAGCACGGCGTTTGCGTACTTGCAACGAGCTGTGTGGCGCTTGCCCGTTTTGCACTTGCGCCCCGGAGTGTCGCAAATCACAGACGGCATATGTCGCACTCGAGCAAACCCACGCGTCCTGCCGCGCTTGCCAACTGGCTGATGATCGTCGCTTTCCTCGTCATCCTGATGGTGGCGGTGGGGGGGATAACCCGGCTGACCGAGAGCGGGCTGTCGATCACGCAATGGAAACCGATAACGGGCGCCATCCCGCCGCTTTCCGAGGCAGCCTGGCAGGCCGAGTTCGCGCTCTATCAGACCACCGGCGAATATCAGACGGTCACCGGGCCTGCCGGGATGGACCTTGCGGCATTCAAGTTCATCTTCTTCTGGGAATGGTTCCATCGGCTGCTCGGCCGGCTGATCGGCCTGGCATTCGCGGTCCCGCTCGCGTGGTTCTGGATCCGCGGCGCCATTCCGCAGGGTTACAAGGGCCGGCTGGTCGCGCTGCTGGCCCTCGGCGGGCTGCAGGGCGTTTTCGGCTGGTTCATGGTTCGCAGCGGCCTGGCGGGGACGATGACCGATGTAAGCCACTTCTGGCTTTCGATCCACTTGCTTACCGCGCTGTTCACCCTTGGCGGACTGATCTGGACGGCGCTGGACCTGCGGCAGCTGGCGACCGGCGCTTCGCGGCCCGCACGCTGGACCGGTACCGCCAGCTGGGTGGGCGCGATCCTGTTCGTCCAGCTGCTGCTGGGGGCCTGGGTTGCCGGACTCAACGCCGGTCTGGCATCCGATACCTGGCCGCTGATGCAAGGACAGCTCGTTCCGGAATACGACCGGACGCGCGGCCTTGCCTGGGCCGTGACGCACGACCCGTTCCTGCTTCACTTCCTTCATCGGTGGTGGGCCTGGATTGCAGTCATTGCGCTGGTGGTGATGGCGCGGCGCGTCAAACCGCTCGTGCGGCAGGCTTCGGTTGCAATCCATACCGCCTTCGGCATCCAGATCTTGCTAGGCGTTGCCACCGTATGGACTGGCGTAGCGCTATGGTTTGCCGTGGCGCACCAGGTCGTGGGTGCGCTGTTGGTCGCCAGCTTTGCCTGGGGCGCGCATATTCTGGGTCGGCGCACCGCATAGTCGCAGCGCGAGCGCACAGCGCTTGCGCTCGTGAGATCCATTCGCAATAACAAGGAAGTCACGCGCCGATGCGGGGGCTATGGCGCGTGGAACCCCGGGCAGGCCCGGGTGCTATGCGAAGGGGGCGGGATGACCACAGGCAACAGACGCGCATTTCTTGGGCAGCTCGGCATGGCCGCTGCCATCGCCGCTTCGGGCCTGCCGATATCGGCCATCGCACAAACCGGCGCTATCATCGTCCCGTCGGGGCCTTTCCGGTTGCAGCGCGAGCTCGAACGCGGACTGAAAGGCGGGCAGGCAGTGCGCGTGATCCGCGAATGGGATGGCCGCTTCCTAGAGGACCGCAACGGCTTCAAGGCGATCGGCGAACAGGTTTCGTGCGTCGTCTCGGCCCCTGCCGTTCTCGAACCGATTGCCGAGATCGAACGCAATCGGCAGGATGCGGGACCCTTCCCCGCGCAGATCGACCGGCAGGGCCGGATCGTCAAAGCCGGGCGGGCTGGCGGCGGTGCAGACGCCGCTGCCGCGGTTGCAGCCGCGATATCGATCCTCGAGCAGACGGGCCGATCATCGGGGGAGCTTGAGGATGCCAAGAGGTACCTCAACCGCCTTGCGCGATCGGCCGATACGGTCTTTGCCGATCCGCCGCCCGACCTGTTCTTTCCCAGACCGGGGCGGGCCACGGACCGGCGCGCTCTCGCGCTGCCCGACGCGCTCACGGGTGAAGTGCGCGTGACGCTGGAAGCGACCGCGCGCGACGACGGCCTGCTAGACCGGTTCGAACGGCGCATCGTCACCCGGATCGGCGATGACGTGCGGCCGTCGCACGAAATCTGGACGCTGCGGCTCCTCTGAATAGCGGGTGGTGCTATTTTACCTCCCGCGAGACACGCGGAAACGCTTGACTGAAAGGCGATCAGGCGCCATTTGCCGCGCGCTTCGCGAGTTCGCTCGTTCGGATTCGCCGATTGACGCCGCCGCCTTTCTTTAGGCGCGGCACGAACACTAAGAACGGAAATCAGCCATGAAGGCTCTTACGAAGATCACCCGGTCGATCAAACCGGCCGAGGTCGAAAAGAAGTGGCACATCATCGACGCCGAAGGTCTCGTCGTCGGCCGTGTCGCGGCGATCATCGCCAACCATCTGCGCGGCAAGCACAAGCCGAGCTACACCCCGCATGTCGATTGCGGCGACCACGTCGTCGTGATCAATGCCGACAAGGTGAAGTTCACCGGCAAGAAGCTCACCGACAAGATCTATTACAAGCACACCGGTCACCCGGGCGGCATCAAGGAAACCACTCCGGCGAAGGTGCTGGAAGGCAAGTTTCCCGAGCGCGTGCTCGAAAAGGCTGTCGAGCGCATGATTCCGCGCGGCCCGCTTGGCCGTGCGCAGATGCGCGCGCTGCACGTATTCGCCGGCACCGAGCATCCCTATGACGGCCAGAAGCCCGAAAAGCTCGACGTTGCCTCGATGAACCGCAAGAACAAGGTTGTCGCATAATGGCCGACGAAACCAAGAACGAAACCGTCTCGGATCTCGCCGATCTGAAGGACATCGCCGGCAACGCTCCCGAAGGTGACGCGGCGCAGATCGCCGAAACCGCCCAGGTTCCGCTGCGCGAGCAGGAACTGGACAAGGAAGGCCGTGCCTACGCCACCGGTCGCCGTAAGGACGCCACCGCCCGTGTCTGGCTCAAGCCGGGCAGCGGCAAGGTCATCATCAACGGCAAGGACCAGGAAGTGTATTTCGCACGTCCGACGCTGCGCCTGATCATCGACCAGCCCTTCACCATCACCGACCGCCAGGGTCAGTACGACGTCATCGCCACCGTGCGCGGCGGCGGTCTGTCGGGCCAGGCCGGCGCGGTGAAGCACGGCATTTCGCAGGCGCTCACCAAATACGAGCCCGCGCTGCGCAGCACCGTCAAGGCGGCAGGCTTCCTGACCCGCGACAGCCGCGTGGTCGAGCGTAAGAAGTACGGCCGCGCCAAGGCCCGCCGTAGCTTCCAGTTCTCGAAGCGCTAAGCTTACCCGATCTTATCGATCACCGAGTGGGGCGGTTCCGGAAGGAGCCGCCTCTTTCGTATGTGCGGCGCTAGCGCTGCAGCGTCATGATTCCCCAGGCCAGCCCGGTTCCCGCGAGGAACAAGGGCCACGACCACCAGAAGTCGAACTGGTAGATTTCCGCGCGAAAGATGGCGAGCTGGCCGCCCTTCGACCCTTGCGAGCCGATCAGCAGCGCGACCACGAAAGTCAGTATCGCGCCAAGCGGCAATGCCTTTACCAGTTCCATCGCTTTCCCCTGTCCTGCAGCAAGTAGACGCGGTGCCTATGCAACAGGGGTTGCCGGTCCGGTTCCGGATTGGCTTAGCAGGGCTGGTTAACGCGCTTGGCTCAGTGGACGGGGGGATCGACCCTCGGGACCTGGCGCACCGGGGCCACGGGTTCGCCCTCGCTGCGCGGCGGGAGGGCATTTTCGGGGACATCGTCGATCTGCATGTCGCGCGTATCGACCTGCTGGAGATTGCGCACGCAGACGGTCAGCTTGCGGCCGTCCCATTCGATTTCGTTGAAGCTGGGCGGCGTGGAGCGAGTGCGCTGCGACAGCGTTCCCGCACCGATCATCCGCACCGGCCCTTCGCTCGTATCCTCCATGATGTCGAACGCATCATGGACATGGCCTGAAAGAACAGCGGTTACATTGCGCTTGGCCAATTCGCGCAGCGCAAGGTCGCCGTGCTTGGTCAGCGCTGTCCCCTGGGTCCCGACTTCGCGCAATGGATGGTGGACCGCGACCAGCGCCTGGATCCCTTTCGGCAGCGCGTCGAGGGCGGCCAGGCAACGATCGAGCGCGCGCTGGCTCACCCAGCCTTTCGACCAGTTGAGCCGAGGCTGCATGCGCACCGCAGTCTTCAGCGGGACGATCGCCAGCGCGCCGAGATCGAGTTCCCGTTCGACCTTCTCCTTCATCCCGCGAAACCGCTCGTAAGGGGAGAAGAAGCGTTCGATCAGGTTGAAATAAGGCATGTCGTGATTGCCCACCTCGACAGTCACCGGCGCGTCGAGCGAATTGATCCACTGCGTCGCGGCAGCAAACTCGCGGTGACGCGCGCGCATCGTCAGATCGCCGGTAATTGCCACGGCATCGGGCTGTTTCTCGGCAATCTCCTGCTTCACCCAATCGAGCGCCCGGGTGTTTTCGAGGCCGAAATGGATGTCGGAGAGGTGGAATATCCGCCGCGTGTCAGTAGCCATGGGCGGTCGCTAGCAGATCGACGGGGCACTCAGCCACCGAGAATTCGGCCCGCGGACCGAGGCTGGCCGGTTCGCCATCGATAAGCAATTGCAGCGGTTCGGCCGCGCAGTTTTCGATGGCCAGCCAGTCGAGCAGGCCCAGCCGCTCGTGCGGACCTTCCCGGAACCGCCGGCGCAGGACGGCAAAGCTTTGCTGCAGGAATTCGGCGGCATTCTCGAGCAGGAAACCGTCTACCTGCAACCCGCGGTGACTGGGGGTGAGTTCGATAAGCGGATATCCGTTCTGGTCGCCGATTGCCGGATCGGCCATCCGTACCCGGGATCCGCCGGTGGTTTCGGCTAGCGCTTCGCCGGCGCCCTGCGCCAGGCCGGCGACATCGAAATCGCGCATGGCTTCACGTACCCCGGCCCAAGCCGTACCGGGCCCGACCAGCAGGCCCGCATGCGCCCGCCCGGCCGCACAGGCAGCCATCGCGGGACGGACCGGACGGAAGGCCCCGCGGGCGATCCGCTCCAGAATGGCATCGCAGGGCGTGTCTTCGCCATGCAGGCGGCCGCTCAACAGGTTCATCGTCCCGCCGGGAAGGACCAGCACGGCCCCAGCCCACCCGGACACGGCGTCGATCACCGCATTCAGCGTGCCGTCACCGGTAAACACGATGAGCTGCGAAACCCCCGCGGCTTCTAGATCGGTGCGCGTGGGAAGCTCCTGCGCGGGAAATTCGATGGTTCGCGCCACACCCAGCCCCTGCGTGGCCAGCGAGGCTTCAAGCTCGCGGAGCGCGGCTTCGCTGTTGCTGCCGCTGCGCTCGTTCACGACCAGCCAGGATGCGGATAGGCTCATGCCGACCAAGCGCCGGACACGGCCTGCGGTTCCCGCGGTCAGATGCGGTGGTTGAGCAGCAACCAGGCGGTAACGCCATTGAGAACGCTGTAGAATGTATAGATCCACGCAGCGGCGGGCCAGTCGTGCGCGGCCAGCAGCATTGCCAGCAGCAGGATCAGGAACTCGAGCGCGAGCGAAATCCGACCGCCACCCGCGCGGAAAGCCGCGGGCAGGCTGTCCAGAACGGGGTGATTCGACTCGAGCATCGCCTTGTGCATGGCAAAATTGGCCATTCCCAGCACGAAGAGGATCCCGAACAGCATGCGACGAGCGTCTTACCCCTGTCGTATGCCGATTGCCAAATGCCATTGGTCGGGCCGACTGCGCACCCGGTCCAATCACACCGCCGCCCGTCGAGGGGCGCGTGCGATTACTGGTGTAGCCGTGCAATACAGTTCGTGCAGCGAGCCTCTCCCCCTCTATTGATCGGGGCTCGCTGCAGACCTGGAGATGGAACCATGAAAACGCTTTTCGCAACGCTCGCCGCCGCCGGTCTGGCGCTGTCCGCAACCGCCGCTCAGGCCGAGTCCGTGCGTGTCACCTATAGCGACCTCAACCTCGCGAGCCCCGAGGGCCAGAAGCAGCTCTCGCAGCGCATCGACCGCGCTGCCCGCAATGTCTGCGGCCACACCCGCGGTGGCACGCGCAATCTTCAGTTCGACCGGGCGACCCGGGCCTGTTTCGAAAAGGCGAAGGCAGACGCGGGGGCGCAATTCGCCGCCCTCGTAAGCGACCACGCCTTGGGCGGCTGATACCCCAAGTCCGCCCACCTTTGGGCCCCGGCCGGATGCAGTCCCCCGGCCGGGGTTCTTTTCGCGTCACCTATGCCGGCAGCCAGGTGCGCTGCGATGAACCTACCGGCCCGCCATGGCCTTCACCTTGGGCAGGTAGGTCCGCCCGATCCGCAAGGCTTCTCCCTCGTCCAGTTCGACCGACCATACCCCGAGCCCATCGTGGCGCAGGCCGGTGATGCGGTCCTTGCGCAGGATGGTCGAGCGGTGAATCCGGATGAACTTCGCCGGGTCCAGCCGTTCCTCGAGGCCGGCAATCGTCTGCAGGAGCAAATAGGTGCGCGCCGCATCGCCTTCGCCGACATGAAGGCGGACGTAATCGCGTTCGGCATCGATTCGCCCCACTTCCGAAGTCGCAATGCGGATGAGCTCGCTGCGATGCGGGATCCACAATTCTTCGAGCCATTCGCTGTCGCTGCGTTCGGCATCGCCCCGCCGCGCCAATGCGCGGGCTACGGCGCGTTCCAGCCGTTCTGGCTTGACCGGCTTGAGCACGTAATCGACCGCCTCGAGATCGAAAGCCTCGACCGCATAATTGTCATGCGCGGTGACGAATACGATCGCCGGCCGGTGCGCTTCCCTGGTCAGCGCCTTGGCCACCGAGATTCCGTCCACCTCGGGCATGGTCATGTCGAGCAGCACCAGATCGGGCTCGAGCGCCCCGATCAGGCGCAGCGCCTGCGCGCCGTCGCTGGCGGTGCCGACCACTTGCAACGCGTCGATCTTGGCGCAGATAACCTGCATCCGTTCGACCGCCAGCGGTTCGTCATCGACGATAAGCGTGCGCAGTTTGTCGGCGGATTCGTCAGCCATGTTTCACCATCGGTATCCTCAGCTCGGTTTCGTATCCGGTCAGCGATGGTCCGGACACGATCGTGGCGGCATTCCCGAAACGGGCCTCGATCCGGTCCCGCACATTGGCAAGGCCGATACCGAAACCGTGATGGCCGGCGGTGCCGGGTCCGTCGTCGCTGACGGTGAGCACCAGGCGACCGTATTCCTCGCGCGCCGCAATCGTGATCGTTACGGGCCGGCTCGAGGCCGAGACGCCGTATTTGACCGAATTTTCCACCAGCGGCTGCAGGATCATTCCCGGGACCTTGAACCGGGCGAGGTCGGCAGGAAGGTCGACCTTCACCTTCAGCCGTTCCGGGAAGCGCACCGTCTCGATTTCGAGATAATGTTCCTGCAGGTCGATCTCATCCTCGAGGCTGACGTCGCCGGTCGAATCGTCGGCCAAGCTATGGCGGTAGAAGCGCGAGATCGTCTGGATCATCTGTTCGGCCCGGTCGGTCTTGCCGGTCATCACGAGGGCCGACAGCGAATTGAGCGTGTTGAACAGGAAATGCGGATTCACCTGATAGCGTAGCGAGCGCAGTTCGGCGGCCTTGGCCGCGGTCCGGAAGCGTTCGCCGCGGCGCTCCGCCGCCCGGGCCTGCGCGCCGGCGAGCAGGGCGAGGAACAGCGCCGCCCAGGCAAGCAACAGGAAGTAGCGCCCGATCGCCAGATCGAAGGTCATCTTCCACTGGTCGAGCGATGTCGGTGCAGGGGCAATCAGCACGCTTTGCGGAACCGCTTCCTCGGCCTGGTCGACGTCCTCGCCGATCTGCGCGCGGGGCAGATCGATCAGCAGATTGCCGGCATCGTCGCGGCGCAGCGAAATCCCGCGCTCCTTGCCCATCTGCTGTTCGACCTTCGCCTCGATCGAATCGAAGATCCAGCGATTTGCCTGCGCGATCATCATCGCCCCCGGCATCGCGGCGATCAGCGCGACGGCGATCTTGATCCCGAGGGCGCGGTTCTCGACGACCCGCAGGACGAGCCACAGGAGACCGGTCACCGCCACCCCGATCGCACAGACGAGTGCACGGCGCCAGAGCAGCTCATCCTGGAAGTCCAGCCCGACCACCACGCTGCGCAGCGTGATGAGCAGGAAATAGCACAGCCACACCCCGACCATGGAGGCAAAGACCACCTTGCCGGAAAGGCGTTCGTCTTCGGGATTCACCTGGCGTTCATCGGTTGGCACCGTTGCGATGTGCCCCTTTGCGTCCTTGGATGCCAGCGCGGCGGTCGAACGAACTGCGCCGTTGGTCGACCAGCTGAGCTATTCGGCGGGCTCGAACTCGCCCGCCGCGATTCGCTGGCGCCACTCGGCTGGGGCGAGCGTGTGGACATTGTTGCCCGCCGCATCGACCGCCACGGTAACGGGCATGTCCTGCACTTCGAATTCGTAGATCGCTTCCATCCCAAGATCCTCGAAAGCCACCACTTCGGCGCCCTTGATCGCGCGGCTGACCAGATAGGCCGCACCGCCGGTAGCCATTAGGTAGGCGACCTTGAACCGGCTGATCACATTGACCGCATCATGGCCGCGTTCCGCCTTCCCGATCATGGCGAGCAGCCCGAGGTCGAGCATCATTTCGGTGAACTTGTCCATCCGGGTCGCCGTGGTCGGGCCGGCCGGCCCCACGACTTCGCCCATCACCGGGTCGACCGGGCCGACGTAGTAGATCGCGCGGCCCTTGAACTCGACCGGCAGCTCTTCGCCCGCCTCGAGCATGTCGTTGATCCGCTTGTGTGCCGCATCGCGCCCGGTCAGCATCTTGCCCGACAGCAGCAGGCGGTCGCCGTGGTTCCAGCTGGCGACCTCTTCGGCGGTCAGCGCGTTGAGATCGACTCTCTTGGCCGCGCTGTCGGGCTGCCAGGTAACTTGCGGATAATCGTCGAGGCTGGGCGGTTCGAGATAGGCCGGACCCGAACCGTCGAGCGTGAAATGCGCGTGGCGCGTGGCAGCGCAGTTGGGAATCATCGCCACGGGCTTGCCGGCGGCATGGCAGGGCGCATCGAGTATTTTCACGTCGAGTACCGTCGCCAGTCCGCCAAGGCCCTGCGCACCGACGCCCATGGCATTGACCGCATCGAAGATATCGATGCGCAATTGCTCGATATCGTTCTGCGCGCCGCGCTGCTTGAGCTGGCCCATGTCGATCGGATCCATCAGGCTCTGCTTGGCCAGCTTCACGCAATGCTCCGCCGTGCCACCGATCCCGATGCCCAGCATCCCCGGGGGGCACCAGCCCGCGCCCATCGAGGGAATCTGTTCGATCACCCAGTCGACGATATTGTCGCTCGGGTTCATCATCTTGAACTTGGACTTGTTCTCGCTGCCGCCGCCCTTGGCCGCGACGTCGATCTCGACCCGGTTCCCCGGGACCATTTCGACCGACAGGACGCAGGGCGTGTTGTCGCGCGTGTTGCGGCGGGTGAAGGCGGGATCGGCAAGGATCGAGGCGCGCAGTTTGTTGTCGGGATGGTTGTAGGCGCGGCGCACGCCCTCATCGACGACTTCCTGCAACGATTGCGTGCTGTCGAGACGGCAGTTCTGTCCCCATTTGACGAACACGTTGACGATTCCAGTGTCCTGGCACAGCGGGCGATGGCCTTCGGCGCACATGCGGCTGTTGGTCAGGATCTGCGCGATAGCATCCTTCGCCGCCGGACCCTTCTCGGCCTCGTAGGCTTCGCCGAGCGCACGGATGTAATCCATCGGATGGTAGTAAGAAATGTACTGGAGCGCGTCCGCCACGCTCTCGATTACGTCGTTTTCCGTGATGACGGTCATGTCGCTCATCGCCGCAAATTCCCATGTTGCAGATTTGCGCTCCCCGATAGGCGCGTTAGCCGCCATCGGTCAAAGCGCTTGGCCACACCCGGCCATACGCCTAAGGCAACCGGAGCTTGCATAAGCGTGTTATTGATGTAATACAGCTCGCGGAACAACCATGACCCTGACCACGACCCGTCCCGACTATGCTGCCGCCCGCAAGGCGATGATCGACAGCCAGCTGCGCACCAGCGGTGTGAACGATACCTTCGTTCTCGAACGCATGGGAACGCTCCCGCGCGAGGACTTCGTCCCCGAAGGCTCGAAGGCAACCGCCTACATGGACCGCGCCATCCGGCTGGCCGACGGCGGTTTCCTGCCCGCGCCGCTGTTCCATGGCGCGATGCTGGCCGAGGCGCAGCCCACCCCCGCGGACAAGGTGCTCGTCATCGATGCGGGCAGCGGCTATCTCGCGGCGCTGGTCGAACCCCTGGTCGGAACGCTCGATACGATCGCCCCTGACAAGGCTGCCAATGGCAGCAAGCGCGGCGATTATTCGCTGGTCCTGGTCGACGGGGCAATCGAACACGTCCCGCCGGCGCTCGCCAAACTGGTCGCCGAAAACGGCCGGATCGTTACCGGCATGGTCGATCGGGGCGTTACCCGCCTTGCCACCGGCCGCAAATCGGGCAAGGCGCTGGCGCTGCTGCCGCTTGCCGAAATGGGTATCCCGCGGCTCGGCGCATTCGACCGGCCGCAAAGCTGGAGCTTCTGAATGCGTCGTGGAGGGGTAGCATATTTCCTGGTCTCGGGAGCCAGCGCGACCGCGCTGGCGCAGGCCGCTCCGGCGCACGCCGATACGCTGCAGGAAGCGCTCACCGAAGCCTATCTCAACAACCCGTCGCTGCTCGCCGCACGCGCCAACCAGCGCGCGACCGATGAAAACGTCCAGATCCAGGAAGCGCCCGGTATCCCCGGCGTAAGCGCGTCCGGAAACTACATCGAATTCATCAAGAACTCGTCCAACAGCTTTACCGCACCCGATCGCCGGTTGCAGGTCGGGCCGGAACTGACCGTGCCGGTCTATTCGGGCGGTGCGATCAGGAATGCGGTGAAGGCTGCCGAAGAACGCGTTGCCGCAGGGCAAGCAGAGCTGCGCGCCACTGAAAGCGCGATCTTCAGCCGTGTTGTCGCAGCCTACATGGATGTCCTGCGCACGCAGGCGCTGGTGGCGCTGTCGCGCAACCAGGTCGAATTCCTCACGGTCAATCTGCAGGCCACCAGCGACCGGTTCGAGATCGGCGATCTGACGCGGACCGACGTCGCACAATCGCAGTCGCGACTGGCGCTGGCCCGCGGCGACTACAGGAACGCGCAGGCCAACCTCATCAACGCGCGCGAAACCTATATCGAGCTGGTCGGCGAAGCGCCCGACGACCTCCAGCCGCCGCCGCCGCTGCCCAACCTGCCCAGCGATGTGGCTACGGCGGTCGATATCGCCCTGTCGAACAACCCCGACCTGATCGCCGCGAAAGAACGCGCCGATGCCGCCGGCTTCGACAGCGAGGTTGCAGGGGCGGGCCGGTTGCCGCGCGTCTCGCTCTTCGCCGGGGCGAACTACACCGACTATTTCAATACGCTGGCCAGCGGCGCCACCAACGTCGTCCAGGAAGAAACCACGGCCAATGCCGGGGTCAATTTCAGCATTCCGATCTTCCAGGGCGGCTTGCCCGCGGCGCGTCAGCGCCAGGCGCAGGCCCGCGAAACCGCGGCGCTGGAACAGGTGATCGCCGCAGAACGCAACACCATCGCACAGGTTCGTGCAGCCTGGTCGAGCTGGCAAGCTTCGCTCGCAGTGATCGAAAGCAGCCAGGTGGCGGTCGAAGCCGCAGCGCTCAGCCTCGAGGGTGTCCGCGCCGAGAACTCGATCGGCAGCCGCCAGATCCTCGACGTGCTCAATGCCGAACAGGAACTGCTCAGCGCACAGGCGCAATTGGTGACCGCACGGCGCAACGCCTATGTCGCGGGCTTCAGCCTCCTCGCCGCCATGGGCCGGGCCGAAGCGCGCGATCTCGGTTTCCTCGATGAAGGCGTGCTCTACGATCCGCTGCAGAATTACGAGCGGGTCAAGGGCAGGGTATGGGATTGGGGCCGCGATCCGGAACCCGAATCCAGCGCCAGCCGGACGGTCGATATCGCCGCTCCCGACGCGTCGGTTCCGTCAGAGGATGAAACCGGAACCGAATCCAGCTATTGAGCGCTGTATCGAATCGGGACCGCACCGATTCGCCGACAGGGGCTTGGAACACGATGCAGCAACAGGACGAACCTTCGGTCGAAGAAATCCTCGACTCGATCAAGAAGGTGATTGCACGCGATAATCGCGAAGGGGCGATTCTCGATCGGCGCCGGCGTACCGCCAGCACCTTGCGCGAAGCCCATGCCGAACCCGCCGGTCCCGAAGAGGCGGAAGAGGTGCTCGAACTGGCAGAAGAAGTCGCGCTCGACGATGATTCGGAAAGCGACGATTGCGCGGCCGAAGCCGATGCGCTGACGCGGGGCGACACGCGCGAGGCGATGCGCCAGAATTTCGCTGCACTTGCCATGCTTTCGCAGCCGGGCAGGGAACCGCAGATCGTGCGGTCGGGTGAAACCTCGCTCGAGGGCCTGACCCGCGAGATGCTGCGCCCAATGCTGGCGCAGTGGCTCGACGACAACCTCCCCGCAATGGTCGAGGAACTGGTCAAGGCCGAGATCGCGCGCATTGCCGGCAAGCGCAGCTAGGCTTCCCGCGCAACCTTTGACCGCGACACCGAAATCCCTACGCAAGGCCGAAAAAGCGCTGGCCAAGATCGGCGGCGCGCGTGCGCAGCGGCACATCTTCCTGTGTTCGATCTCGGAAAAGCAGAAATGCTGCAGCCGTGACGAAGGCAAGGAAGCCTGGAGCTATCTCAAGAAGCGCATGAAGCAGCTGGGGCTGGCCGGACGCGAAGGCACCGTGCAGCGGACCAAGGCCGACTGCCTGCAGGTCTGCGAAGCGGGGCCGATCGCGGTCGTCTGGCCCGATAACGTCTGGTACCATTCCTGCCGGCCCGAGGTGCTTGAGCAGATCCTCCAGCAGCACCTGATCGGCGGTGAGCCGGTGGCGCAATACCGGCTCGAGCCGGCGGCGGACTAATCGTCCTTGCGCAGCGGGTCTTCGACCGATTCGTCGTGCCCGGTTCCCGAAGACAGGAACACCAGCCCCATCAGCGCGCTCGTCAGCAGCATGGTGAAACCGATGCCCAGCGCTACCGCGATGTAGAAATGTACCGACACTTCCTCTTCGCCGAACTTGAAGAGCAGCGCCATCGCAATTGCCACGATCCCGACCGTCAGCAACAGCATAAAGCGCATGATCCGGCGATAACGGGCCCAGGCGAAGGCGGCGTTCTGCGGGTCGTCGAGCGGGCTCTTTTTGGTCATCGCAGATGCAAATGGCGGGTTTGGGCGGCGGTTTCAATCGCTGCGCCGGACCCGATTCGCTTTTTGGCGGCGAAAATGGCACTTTGCTGAGCAACAACAGAAGGAGTGCGGGGATGGAAATTGGCAAGCTGATCGAGGATCGGGCCGGATCGCAGATCGTCTCGGCTTCGGGCGATATGCCGGTTCGCGAGGCTATCGCGCTGCTGGCAGCGAAGCGGATCGGGGCGATCCCGGTGATGGATGGTGACACCGTCATCGGCATCTTTTCCGAACGCGACGTCGTCTACCGCCTCGCCGATGAAGGCGAGCTGTGCCTGACGCGCCCCTTGGCCGAAGTGATGACCGCGCCGCCCATCAGCGTAAAGCCGACGAATACGGTGCTCGACGGGCTGGCGCTGATGACCAAGCGCCGGATCCGCCACCTGCCGGTGATCGACGGCGATGCGATGTGCGGCTTCATTTCGATCGGCGACCTGGTCAAAGCGCGGCTCGACGAGATCGAACACGAGGCCGAAGCGCTGCGTACCTATATCCAGACGGCTTGAGAGGACAGGCCGGCCACCCTACATAGGCTACATGACCACTGCCCCCACGCTCACCGATGCCGCAGCCCAGCGCATAGCTGCAATTGCCGAAAAGCAGGCCAAGCCGGCCATTTTGCGACTGTCGGTCGAAGGTGGGGGCTGTTCGGGGTTCCAGTACAGATTCGGCCTCGCCGACGGGGTCGATAATAACGATTCGGTCAGCGACAATGCAGGCGTGAAGCTGGTGGTCGACCCGGTCAGCCTCGATCTGATCGCGGGCAGCACGGTGGATTTCGTCGAATCGCTCGGCGGGGCGGCTTTCCGGGTGGAAAATCCCCAGGCCGCCGCCGGCTGCGGCTGCGGATCGAGCTTCGGTATTTGAATTAGACCCGCGCCGGCGTTTGGGGCATCAGGCCGCCATGCGAATAGCGAGCTTCAATATCAACGGAATCAAGGCGCGACTGCCGCGTCTTCTGGAATGGCTGGAAGAAACCCGGCCCACCGTCGCCTGCCTGCAGGAAATCAAGACGATGGACGAAGGCTTTCCCGCCGATGCCTTTGAAAAGATCGGCTACAGCGCGATCTGGCATGGCCAGAAGAGCTTCAACGGCGTCGCTATCCTCGCCGATGGGGTGGCGCCGGTCGAAAAACAGCGCGGGCTGGGGATCGATGGGCCCAAGGAAGGCGAGGGGGAGCAGGCGCGCTACCTCGAGGCCGAGGTCAACGGGGTGCGCATCTGCAATCTCTACCTGCCCAACGGCAACCCCCATCCCGGGCCCAAGTTCGATTACAAGCTAGCGTGGATGGAACGGCTGCGCGCGCGCATGGCCGAACTCTGGGTGCAGGAGATCCCCACCGTGGTGCTGGGTGACTTCAATGTCATTCCGGAAGACAAGGATGTCTGGTCGGTCCGCGCGATGGCGAACGATGCGCTGATGCAACCCGAATCGCGCGATGCCTACCTCCGGATGCTGGGCGATGGCTGGACCGATGCCATCGACACGCTCAACCCGCGCGGCGGCGTGTGGACCTATTGGGATTACCAGGCCGGCGCGTGGCAGCGCGATCACGGCTTCCGCATCGACCACCTGCTGCTGTCGCCCGAGCTGGCCGACCGCATGCAGGCCGCAGGAGTCGACAAGGAATATCGCGGCCGCGAGAAAGCCAGCGACCATACCCCGGTGTGGGTCGAACTGGCGGAGTGACCGCACCAACGAAAAGGGGCCGCCGCAGCAAGTGCGACGGCCCCCTTTTCCGGAACAGGCTGACCTCAGCGGTAGAAGACGTGCGTGTCGATCGTGGCGAGGGCGACCTTGCGGCGGCTCCAGCTCGGCCGGACGTAATTCGCATGGAAGTACAGTGCGTCGCTGGCTTCGCTGTCCCACAGACCGCGGTGCGCGATGCGAGCCACTGCCTGCGCGCGTTTCCAGGCGAGCGTGCCCGTACGGATGCGCGGCATGTGGCCGTTCTTGACGAAGGAGAACTGCGAGCGCTGGAACACGACGCCGCAATAGCTCGAGGGAAAACGCCGGTCTTCGGCGCGGTTGATGATGACCTGCGCGACGGCCAGCTGGCCGGCAAGCGGTTCGCCGCGCGATTCGAAATAGACCGCGCCGGCAAGGCATTGCATCTCTTCGGAAAGGCTGCCCGCGGCAGGCATAGTCGCCACGAGTTCACGCAGACTCGAAGCCTGGGTCTCGGTGGCAGGAATCTCGGTGTCGGCTTCCGGCGTCTCGGGAAGCTCCTGCACCACTTCCTTCTCGACGAACACGGGCACCACCTCTTCGGTGAGCTGCGCGTCGGGAGCGGTGTTCTGGGCTGCTTGCGCCGCAACCTGGGCGTTGGCGCCGGAACCTTCCGCTCCGGCAAAAACTGTAAAGGCAATCGCCGCGATAACCGCGGTGAACCCGGTAGTCTTACGAACCATTTTTTTCAGACAACTAAGCGGTTGGCGGTCTGTCGCAGGCTGGGATCCATGGGCACCGTGGCGCCCGTAAAGCCGGATCCATCACGTGGCCTGCCGACCACCCCCCGTCTGCGTGCTAGCGTGTCGACCCCATTGCCGTCCAAACGCCGCCTACGCATCGAAGCTGGCGGTCAAATAGTCGCAATTGCAATCAAGTCAAGTTAACCCGGAGCCGGTGCGACGAAGCGTTCTGCATTCTCGATATCCAGTTCGATCACCCAGCAATCGGGGTCCGAACGCCGTCTCTTCCCCACGTATTCATCAATTTCTCGTGGATTTTCATCGTCTTGCTCGCGTGTGCAGCTGAACTTCCGCGACCCGTCCAACTGCGGCATACGTTCCCACAAGCGCGTATTCCGGCCATTCTGCGTGGTTAACACGAGGATCGTACCGGCGTCTCTCTCGCCCTTCTGCAGGACCATGGCGAAGCCCCCTGCGCTTTCGACGGCGCGAATCAGTCCGGACACCTCGACATGGGCGGGCAGGCGTGCGTCCACCGGGCTCAGCCCTGCGCAACGTAGCCGGGCAGGCTCGACAGCGGGATATGTGAACGCATGAAAGTACCGGTGCCGCGGCCGATCTCGTCCCCCTCCTCATCGACGAGCCGCGATTCGGCGACGAAAACCCGCTTCCGCCCGCTGACCCAGCGCCCCTCGGCGACGACCTGCCCGACTCGCACCGGTTTGGTGAAATGCAGGTTGAACGACGTGGTAAGCAGGAAACGGTCGCTGACGAAAGTGTTCGCCGCGTAGAAACCGGCATCGTCGAGCATCTTGAAGTAGATCGTGCCATGCGCGGCGCCGGCAGCGTGATACACTTCCTCGGTCACGTCGAAGGTGATCCGCGACGTGCCTTCCCCCGTTATCTCCAGCCGCGAGGCGAACTGCGCATTGATCGGCGCGGACGCATAAAGGCTTTCGAGCGCGCGGAAATGGCGTTCCGCCCCGCTGGTTGCGGCACCGGTCATTGCTGTGTTCGCCCTCCCTAGCGGGGTTCGACCCAGCCGATCGAACCATCGTGGCGGCGATAGACCATATTGTGTTCGCCGCTACCGCCATTCTTGAACAACAGGCCGTTTGCGTTCTGCAAGTCGAGCAGCATGACCGCATCGGCCACGCTGCATTCGGGGATCATCGCCTTGGTTTCGGCAATCACCGGCGGGCTGTCCGCGCTGACTTCCTCGTCATTGTCGGCTTCGGGCGAGGCGAGGATCGTATAGGCCGCCTCGGCCTCGCGCACCGCATGCGCCGTCTGCGCGTGGCGGTCCTTGATCCGGCGCTTGTAGCGGCGCAGCTGTTTTTCGATCTTGGCGGCCGCGGCATCGAACGCCTGATGCACGTCATGCGCTTCCGCGTGGCCCTTGAGGATCAGCCCCTGCATCACATGCGTCACGATATCGGCAGTGAAGGCGCCGCCCGGCCCCTTGCCGAAGGTCACATGCGAAGAAATCGCGCGGCTGAAATACTTGTCGACTATGGAGTTCAAACGATCGTCGACATGCTCCTGCAGAGCTGCGCCGGTATCGATCTGGTGGCCGGAAACACGAATATCCATCTTGCCATTTTCTCCTTTGCCGTCCCGTGCGATCCCAACGCTCCGACCATGCGGCCGGTTTCCCTTGCAGCCGATTTAACCCCAGAGCGGGTTTTCAATCCCGGCCATGAATTCGCGGTGCCGGGCCAGTTCGGCCGCGCTCGGTTGATGCGGCCGCGGTTCGCGGCGCGGACCGGTCGGCGCCATGCGCACGGCCGGTCGGTCAGGAGTGGTGGTAATCTCGACCACCGCGGCCTCCGCCGCCAGTTCGAAGCCGATCTGGCGCCCGCCCTTGAGTTCGACATAGACCTGCGCAAGCAATTCGGCATCGAGCAGGGCACCGTGTTTGACGCGGTGGCTGCGATCGATCCCGTAGCGTGAGCACAGCGCATCGAGCGACAGCTTCGCCCCCGGATGCCGTTTGCGCGCCAGCGCCACCGTATCGACCATCCGCGTGGTACAGACAGGTTCGAGCTGGCACAGGCCGAGTTCCGAATTTAGGAAGCCGAAGTCGAAGCCCGCATTGTGCGCCACGAGGGGGGAGTCGCCGATAAAGGCGAGGAGGTCTGCAGCCTGATCGCGGAACAGTGGCTTGTCCGCGAGAAATGCCGCGGACAGGCCATGCACGGCCTCGGCACCCGCGGGCATATCCCGCTCAGGATTGAAATAAGCGTGGAAGCTGTTCCCGGTGGGCACGAGATTGACCATCTCGATGCAGCCGATCTCGACCATGCGATCCCCGGTCTTCGGGTCTAGCCCAGTGGTTTCGGTATCGAACACGATCTCGCGCATTGGCTCTTCTATCGGCCCCGCTAGGCAAGATTACAAGAGGATTACGATGCTGCCTTATCCGGGTGCTTGCCACGCAATTCGGCGATCAGGCCGCGCACCGCATCCTCGGTCTGCGCCAGCGTGCTGCCGGTGTCGATGACATGATCGGCGCGCGCGCGCTTTTCGCTGTCGGGCGTCTGCAATTCGAGGATGTGGGCGAATTTCTCTTCGGTCATCCCGGGCCGGGCGAGCACGCGCTGACGCTGGGCCTGCGGCGGAGCCGAGACCACCACCACGCTGTCGACCATTCCGGCACCGCCTTTTTCGAACAACAGCGGGATGTCGAACACGACCAGAGGCGCGCCCGCATGTTCGATCAGGAAGGCCTCGCGCCGCGCCGCGACCGCCGGGTGGACCAGCGCCTCGAGCCGGGCCAGCTCCGCGGGATTGCCGAACACCAGCGCGCCGAGCTTTTCGCGCGATACGCCGTCCGCATCGGTGCTGCCGGGAAAGGCCTGCTCGATCGCCGGTACCAGTTCCCCTCCGGGGCCCTGCAGGGCGCGGACTTCGGCGTCGGCATCGAAAACCGGTACGCCGGCGGCCTCGAACATCGCCGCGACCGTCGATTTGCCCATGCCGATCGACCCGGTGAGCCCCACGACAAGCGGACGAGTCATGCGCCAAGCCTTTCGCGCAGCGCGGCATCGTCGCCGCGCGGCGGAGCGACGCCGAAGAAATGGGTGAAGGCTGCGGCAGCCTGCCCGATCAGCATGGCGAGGCCATCGATGGTGGCAAATCCCGCCGCGCGCGCCCCGGACAGGAACGGCGTATCGACCGGATCGGTCACGATGTCATAGGCGATCGACCCCGGCGGCGCATGACTCCAGTCGAATGCCAGCGGAGGCTGTCCGCGCATTCCGAGCGGCGAGGCATTGATGACCAGATCGCAGCATCCTTCGCGGTCGTCGAAAGCGAAATCGCTTGGCCCGGCGAAGTGGTCGAGCGGCGCGACATGGTGGTCGCCCGCGGGATCGATCTCGTCGAGCAATGCGCGCGCCTTGTCGGGGTTGCGGCCCGCCAGAACCAGAGTGAAGCCTTCCTTCGCCAGCCCGGCCACGATCGCACGTGCCGCGCCGCCCGTGCCCAATATCCGCGCCATGCGGAAATAGTGCCGGTGGCCCAATCCTTCGGCGAGGGGTTCGAGAAACCCTGCGACATCGGTGTTGCGGCCCACCAGCTTGCCATCGGCCGCCCTGACGACTGTGTTCACGGCCCCGACGCGCCTGGCCAGCGGGTCCAGCCGGTCGAGCAGCGGCATGATCGCCTGCTTGTGCGGCATCGTCACATTGCAGCCCCGCCATTCGGGATCGGCCTTGCGTTCCTTCAAATAGGCAGCCAGCCCGTCACCGGTTACATGCGCCGCCCGGTAATCCGCATCGAGCCCGAGCCGCTCGATCCAGAAACCGTGGATCACGGGGGATTTGGACTGGCGGATCGGATCGCCGATGACTTCGGCATAGGCGGTCATGCGGGCAGCGCCCCCTCTTCGCGCAAGGCGCCCAGAACCTGAAGCAGCGGCATGCCGAGCACGGTGAACTGGTCGCCAGCGATGCTGTCAAACAATTGTACCCCGGGCCCTTCGATCCGGAAAACGCCGACGCAATAGGACACCGCGGGCCATTCGGCATCGAGATAGGCCTCGATGAACGCGGCGCTGAGTTCGCGAACCCTGAGGCGTGCGAAATCCGAGCCGATCCACAGGATTTGCGACCCGCGTGCCAGCGCAGCGGCGCTGTGCAGCGTCATGACCTTGCCGGAGAATGCCCGCAGATGGTCGGCCGCATCGGCGCGGCTGGCGGGCTTGTCGAAACGCCGGCCATCGACCTCGACCAGCGAATCGGAGCCAAGCACCAGATCGTCAGGGAGGGCTGACGAAACGGCGGCGGCCTTTGCCGCGGCCAGCGCCTGCGCGATTTCGGCCGGTTCGGCGCCGTCCATCTCGTTCTCGAGCGCGCGTTCGTCGATATCGGCGCCCCTGGCCGTGAACGCGATCCCGGCGGCTTCGAGCATCGCCTTGCGCGAGGCGCTGTTCGAAGCGAGGACAATCCCGCTGCCATCGAGTGTCATATCGGCTTGATTCCCTGCTGGCTGCCACGCGCCTCGCGCTCGTTGTACAGGCGGATGACCGCGGCCGCGGTTTCCTCGATCGAACGGCGCGTCACGTCGATCACCGCCCAGCCATTGTCGGCAAACATGCGGCGGGCGAACTTGACCTCGTCCTTTACCCGTTCGTTATCGACATAGTCGGTTTCGCGCTCCTCGTTGAGCGTCAGCAGACGGTTGCGCCGGATCTGCACCAGCCGTTCGGGCGCGGTGGTGAGGCCGACGATCATCGGATGCTTCAATTCGAACAGCTTGGGCGGGGGCGGGCTCTCGACCACCAGCGGGATATTGGCGACCTTGTAACCGCGGTTGGCGAGGTAGATGCTGGTCGGCGTCTTCGAACTGCGCGAAACCCCTGCAAGCAGGATATCCGCCTGTTCCCATTCCTCCCAGCCGATCCCGTCGTCATGGGCGATGGTGAACTGGATCGCTTCCACGCGGTTGAAATAGGCCTGGTCCATGGCGTGCTGGCGACCCGGGCGGCCGTGCGCTTCCTGACCCAGCGCCTTTTCCAGCGCCTCGGTCACCCGGTCGAGAATCGGCACGGCGGGCAGGCCGAGCTGCGTACAGGCTTCTTCCAGCCGGTGGCGCGTTTCCGGATTGACCAGCGTGAACAGCACCAGGCCGGGATTGCCCTTGAGTTCGGGAAGGATCCGCTCGAGATGCTGCCGGCTGCGAACCATCGGCCAGAAATGGCGAACGACGTCGGCATCCTCGAACTGGGCAAGCGCTGCCTTGGCCAGCATTTCCAGCGTTTCGCCGGTGGAATCGGACAGCAGATGCAGGTGGATGCGGTTGGAAATGGCTCGATCCCGGTGCCTGTGGAGAACAGGGGCATAAACCACGGGAGAAAGCTGGCGACAAGTTCGGGGAGGAAAACGCTCCCCGATACGAGTCATCCACGGGCCGATTCCCGCACAGCAAATCCGAGTTTTGCGCAGCCCCGGGGATAGCAGGGATAAGTTTGACTCGACTCAGACGGCTGGGCGAGTCGCTCACGCGCCTCGACCCTTTGCAGCGCGGGAGAAATCGGGCAGGGGCCGGTTATCCCTGAAATCCACAGGGCCAACAGACACCATCAACCTCTATATATACTATTATTTTATTGGATTGGACTCAGCGATGCCCGGTCTCCTGCTCGATACGCTGAACGGCAAGCCCGCCGATCGGACCCCCCTGTGGCTCATGCGCCAAGCAGGGCGCTATCTTCCCGAATATCGCGCGCTGCGGGCCGAAAAGGGCGGGTTTCTCGCGATGGCTTACGACAGCGAGGCGGCGTGCGAGATTACCCTGCAGCCGATCGACCGGTTCGGCTTCGACGGGGCAATCCTGTTTTCCGATATCCTGATCGTACCGCATGCGCTTGGTCAGCATCTCGAATTCATGGCCGGCGAAGGGCCGAAGCTTTCGCCGCCGCTGGTCGATGCGGTTCTCGCCGACCTGACGCCTGATCCCACCCGCTACGATCCGATCTACGAGACCGTGCGCCTGTGCCGCAAGCGGCTGCCCGACGGTGTGACCATGTTGGGCTTTGCCGGCAGCCCGTGGACGGTGGCGACCTACATGGTCGCGGGCGAGGGGAGCCGCGACCAGCATGCCGCGCGCGCGATGGCCTATGCCGATCCGGGCAAGCTGGATGCCATCCTTGACCGGATCGTGTCCGAGACGATCACCTATCTCTCCGGCCAGATCGCCGCCGGGGCCGAAGCGGTGCAGCTGTTCGACAGCTGGGCGGGCAGCCTGGCGCCCGACGAATTCGAACGCCTAGTGATCGCCCCCAACGCTGCGATCACCACTGCCCTGCGCGAACGCCATCCGGGAACGCCGATCATCGGTTTTCCCAAAGGTGCGGGAGAGAAATTGCCCGCCTATGCGCGCGAAACCGGGGTTGATGCTGTCGGGGTCGACGAAACGCTCGATCCGGAATGGGCTGCGCGCGAATTGCCCGCCGGCATGCCGGTCCAGGGCAATCTCGATCCGCTGCTGCTGCTTGCCGGAAGCGACCGGCTCGAACAGCGGGTTCGCACGATTCTCGAAGCGTTTGCGGGCCGGCCGCATGTCTTCAATCTCGGCCACGGGATCGACCGCCGCACGCCGATTGCCCATGTCGAGCGATTGATATCCACCGTTCGTGCGTTCGAGGGGTGACGCGGCGGTGAGTGGTCCCTACATGAAGTTTGAATGCAGGATCTGCTTGCCATGACCTATCTCTGGCTCAAGGCCGGACACATCATTTTCATGGTGTTCTGGCTCGCTGGCCTTTTCATGCTGCCGCGGCAGATGATCTACCTTCACCCCGCCAGCCCCGGGTCCGATGAATCCGCCCTGTGGGCGAAGCGGATAGGGCTGCTGCGCAAGGTCATCCTCACTCCCAGCCTGATCGTGGTGTGGGTTCTGGGACTGCTGCTGGCAATGACCATCGGTGCCTGGGACCAGGGCTGGTTCCACGCCAAGCTGCTCTTCGTCCTGCTACTGACGGCGTTTCATGGGATCATGGTTGCCCGATCGAAGAAAATGATCGCCGGCGATCGTCCGATGAGCGAGAAACAGCTCCGGATGTGGGGCGAATTTCCCGGCATCATGCTGGCGATCATCGTGATCCTGGTTATCGTCAAACCCTTCTGACGAGCGGCGCGTCGCTTTGTGAATTGACGGCCCGACAGCGGGCCCGTATTCCGTGCCCATCCACCGGCGATAGGCCTCGCATATCGACGAGGCCGGGTCCGCTTTCTCCAAGCCCATACCGACCCGCCGGCCATCCAAACCCGAATACCGAGTAAAACTGACATGCATCTCAAGGATCTCAAAGAGAAAACCCCGGCCGATCTGGTCGCGATGGCCGAAGAACTGGGCGTCGAAGGTGCCTCGACCATGCGCCGGCAGGACCTGATGTTCTGCATCCTGCGCGAACTGGCCGAGGACGAGGAATACGAAGAAAAGATCATGGGGATCGGCACCATCGAGGTGCTGCAGGACGGCTTCGGCTTCCTGCGCAGCCCCGAAGCCAATTATCTCGCCGGTCCCGACGATATCTACGTTTCGCCCAATCAGGTCCGCAAATGGGGCCTGCGTACCGGCGATACGGTCGAAGGCGAAATCCGTGCGCCGCGCGAAGGCGAGCGCTATTTTGCGCTGACCGAGATCTACAAGGTCAATTTCGACGATCCCGATGCGGTCCGCCATCGGACCAATTTCGACAATCTCACGCCGCTCTACCCGGAAGAGAAGCTGTCGCTCGACACGCTCGACCCCACGGTCAAGGACAAGTCGGCGCGCGTAATCGATATCATCTCGCCGCAGGGCAAGGGCCAGCGCGCGCTGATCGTCGCCCCGCCGCGCACGGGTAAGACCGTGCTGCTGCAGAACATCGCCAAGGCGATCACCGACAACCACCCCGAGGTTTTCCTGCTGGTCCTGCTGGTCGACGAGCGCCCCGAGGAAGTCACCGACATGCAGCGCAGCGTGAAGGGCGAGGTCATCTCCTCGACCTTCGATGAACCTGCCAACCGCCACGTGCAGGTCGCTGAAATGGTTATCGAAAAGGCCAAGCGTCTGGTCGAGCACAAGCACGATGTCGTGATTCTGCTCGACTCGATCACCCGCCTGGGGCGTGCCTACAACACCGTAGTGCCCAGCTCGGGCAAGGTGCTGACCGGCGGTGTCGACGCCAACGCACTGCAGCGGCCCAAGCGCTTCTTCGGTGCGGCCCGCAATATCGAGGAGGGCGGTTCGCTGTCGATCATCGCCACCGCACTGATCGATACCGGCAGCCGGATGGACGAAGTGATCTTCGAAGAGTTCAAGGGCACCGGCAACAGCGAAATCGTGCTCGATCGCAAGGTCGCCGACAAGCGCATCTTCCCCGCGCTCGACGTGGGCAAGAGCGGCACGCGCAAGGAAGAGCTGCTGGTCGAAAAGGACAAGCTGTCGAAAATGTGGGTCCTGCGCCGCATTCTCATGCAGATGGGGACGATCGACGCGATGGAATTCCTGCTCGACAAGATGAAGGATTCGAAGACCAACGAAGACTTTTTCGCGACCATGAACCAGTAGGGGTTCGTACGCGATGCCCGTCCAGAGAGCCGCCATTACTGGGGCTCCCGGGGCGGGCAAGTCGACGCTGCTGGCAGAGCTGTCGCGCCGCGGCGTGGCGACGGTCTCGGAAGTCGCGCGGACGATCCTGAAATCCGCCGGCGGCATGGCGCTTCGCGAAGAGGATCCGCTCGCCTTCGCCGATGCAATGCTCTCAGCGCAACTGGCGGCATGGGACGATACGCAGATCGAGGGTTCGGTCGTATTCGACCGTGGCTTTCCCGATATTGCCGGTTTCCTGCGGGTCGAAGGACTACCCGTCTCCGACGAGATTACGCGGGCATGCGATGAATATCGTTTCGAGGGACCGATCTTTCGCGCACCGCCATGGCGCGCGATCTACACGCCCGACGACGAGCGGATCCAGGATTGGGAAGAAGCCATTGCCAGCGACCGGGCCGTGTGTGCGGCCTGGCGCGACTATGGCTATGCGCTGATCGACCTGTCCATGGTTTCCGCCGAGGAGCGCGCGTCGTTCGTTCTCGCGCGCCTATGATGCTTTCATCGCCTCCAGCATGGCCGCCATCTGCTCCCAGACCTTGTTGACCGCCTTCAGCGGCCGCACCATGACCTTGAAATCGACGATCTTGCCGTGTTCATCGAAACGGATCAGGTCGATGCCGTTGACGTGGACACCGTCCATTTCGGTGGTGAACTCGAGCATCGCATTGTCCCCGTCGACGAGCTCGCGGACGTATTCGAAACTGTCGTTGCCGAGCGTTTGTCCCGCAGCAGCGAGATAGGCGACCACGAGATCGCGCCCCTGTTGCGGGGTGTGGACGACGGGCGAATGGAACACGGCATCTTCATGGATGATCGCGGCGAGCGCCTTGGGCGAATTGCCGCCCTCGATCACATCGTGCCATGCCTCGAGTCCGCGTTGCGCCGTCATATCGCCTCCCTGAATGTCTCCGCCCGAGCGGCGGCCCAGGCGTGGGCATAAGGTGTCGATTCGGGCGAGTCGAGCAGCGCGCCGGGTTGGAGAAAGCCGTGCAGGCGATCGAGGCTATCCGACTGTGCGCCATTGAGCCGTTCGGAGATGTCGCCGGGTTCGATCTGCCAAGGATTGTCGAGCCCCATCGCGACCACCATCTCGCGGAATGAATGCAGCGTATGGCGCTGAAAACGCGCGACTCTCTCGGCCTTTTCCATGGGCACCAAGCCACGCTGGCGGGTCGCATCCTGCGTGGCCACTCCCGTCGGGCAAGTATCGGCATGACACTTCATCGATTGCACGCAGCCCAGCGCGAACATGAAAGCGCGGCCCGCGTTGCACCAGTCTGCACCGAGGCCGAGATTCATCGCCATTCCTGCGCCTGAATGGACCATGCCCGCTGCGGCCAGCTTCACTTCGCTCTTGAGACCGGTCCCAACGAGCGCATTGCGAACAAGGATCAGTCCTTCGCGCAGCGGCATGCCCACGCGGTTGGAGAATTCCACCGGTGCTGCGCCGGTACCGCCTTCCGCGCCGTCGACCACGATATAGTCGACCGTGATACCGGTTTCGCGCATCGCTTTCATGATGGCGAAGACTTCATGGGGCTTGCCAACGCACAGCTTGATGCCGACCGGCTTTCCGCCCGACAGGTCGCGCAGCTGCGCAGCCCATTCAAGCATGCCGGTGGGCGTGGAAAAGGTCGAATGGGCCGGAGGCGAGATGCAATCTGTGCCGACAGGGACACTGCGTGCCTCGGCAATTTCCTCGGTGACCTTGCTGCCCGGCAGGACGCCGCCATGGCCGGGCTTGGCGCCCTGGCTGAGCTTGATCTCGACCATTTTAACCTGCGGATCCTGCGCGGTTTGTGCAAACTGATCGGGATCGAAGGAGCCGTCATCGGTCCGGCAGCCGAAATAGCCGCTACCGATTTCCCACACGAGGTCACCGCCGTGCGAACGGTGATAGCGCGAGATGCCCCCTTCGCCGGTATCGTGGTAGAAATTGCCCGCGGCGGCCCCCTTGTTGAGCGCCATGATCGCATTGGCCGACAGCGATCCGAAGCTCATCGCGGAGATATTGAGGAGCGAGGCCGAATAGGGCTGCGTACATTGCTTTCCGCCGACATCGACCCGCCATTCCGACGGGGCCTGCGCATTGGGCACGACCGAATGGGCGAGCCATTCATACTCGTCCGAATAGACGTCCAGTTCGGTCCCGAAGGGATGCGAATCGAGCTGGCCTTTCGCCCGTGCGTAGACGAGGGCGCGCTGCTGGTGGTTGAACGGGCGTCCCTCGAGATCGCCTTCGACGATATAGGCCCGCGCATAGGGGCGCAGGTCTTCCATGATCCAGCGGATATGCGCGAGCAGTGGGTAATTGCGCCACAGCGTGTGCTGGCGCTGGAAGAAATCGTACAGCGCCAGCAACAGCAGAGGAACGGTGACTACCAGGGCCCAGCGCAAGGGTTCGACCAGCAGGAAGACCGCGCAGAGTAAAGCGACGACCGCGGTCGGCCCGAACCGCATCAGCAGTTCGGACGACTCGCGCAGATTGGCCCGGTTGCGCATCAGGCGAGGTGCTGGGTGAAGAACTCGCTTGTGCGCTTATCAGCCAGCTGGGCCGCTTCTTCGGACCGCCGCTTGCCGAACTCTGTGGCAAAGCCGTGATCGAGCCCCTCGTAGTCATACAGCGTGACCTTGGGGTGCTCGTCCAGTCCTTCGTGCATGGCCTTCTGCGTAGCCTTGTCGACGAAACCGTCCTCGGTCGGCACATGCAGCATCAGCGGATGGGCAATGGCATGCTTTTCATCCAGCAGGCCGTCGATGCCGACTCCGTAATATCCGACGCTCGCATCCACGTCGGTACGCGCGGCAGTCATGTAGGCGAGGCGGCCGCCAAGGCAGTATCCAACGCAACCAACTTTCGCGATCTTCTCCGCTTCGCGCACCTGTTTGATGGTTGCTTCGATGTCGCGGATGCCCTGATCCTGATCGAACTTGCCCATCAGATCGAGCGCGCGCTGGAATTCCGGTTCGACATCGGGATCGAGCTCGATCTTCGGTTCGAGCCGCCAGAAGAGGTCGGGAGCAATGGCGAGATAGCCGTCTTCGGCGAGACGATCGCACTTACGGCGGATCCCCGCATTCACGCCGAAAATTTCCTGGATCACGACGATCGCGGCCTTGGGGGAGCCGGCCGGCCGCGCAACATAGGCGGTGAACTCTTCGTCGCCGGACAGGGCGGTGATAGTGACGGTTTCGCTCATGGTGGTTTGGCTCCCTCGCTTCGTTTGGTGTCTTACGCTTGCATGACGCGTGATGCGGACCCAGATAGGCTCCTGCAAGCCATAACGGAGAAATCGCGATGAAGGTCCATATCGAAATCGACTGTTCGCCCGAAGAGGCGCGGACCTTCATGGGCCTGCCGGATGTCGGCAAGGCAAACGATGTCTATGTCGACATGATGTCCAAGGCGATGAAGGGTGTGAACAACACCGAACAACTTCAAGAATATGCCAAGCAATTGGCTCCTATGGGCCAGGCGGGGTTCAAGCTGTTCCAGAGCTTTATGGAAGGGGCCAATGCGGCGCGCAGTTCCTCCGCAAAGAAGCCGTCGGGCGACAGCTGAGCCATTCTTTGCATGGATGACACGATCTTCGCGCTGTCGAGCGGGGCTCCGCCGGCGGCCATCGGTATTATCCGTATAAGCGGCCCGCGATCGGGCGCGGCATTGGCCGAACTGGCAGGAAAGCTGCCTCCGGCGCGGTCCCCGCGGGTGCGGACGCTGCGTGATCGGACCGGGTCCGTCCTGGATACGACACTGGTTCTCTGGTTTCCCGGACCGCAGACCGCGACCGGCGAGGATCTTGCCGAAATTCACTGTCATGGGGGCAGGGCGGTAATCGCCGCGATCTCCCGCTCACTTGCTGACACGGATGGCTTGCGCGCCGCCGAACCCGGCGAATTCACCCGCCGCGCCTTTGCGAACGGTCGGATGGACCTCGCCGAGGCCGAGGGTCTTGCGGATTTGCTTGCAGCTGAAACCGAATTGCAGCGGCAGGGCGCCCTTCTTTCCGCTGGCGGCAGCCTGTCAGAGCGCATCGAGGAATGGCGCAGCCGGGTCCTCGGGTTGGCTGCTGCCGTCGAAGCTGTCATCGATTTCGCAGACGAGGATGATGTCGCAGGCCTTCCGCCCGGTTTCACCGATGAAACTGCAAATCTCGTTGCGGAAATCCGCCGGGTCGCCGGGCGGCCCGAGGCGGAGCGTTTGCGGGATGGTGTCCGAGTGATACTCGCAGGCCCGCCCAATGCAGGGAAATCTTCGCTTTTCAACGCGCTGCTGGCCGATGATGCGGCGATTGTGACACCCGAAGCCGGAACGACCCGCGATGTGCTGGAGCGCTCTGTTGGTATTGCGGGAGTGCCATTCGTGCTGGTCGATACTGCAGGCATGCGCAAGGAAGGCGCGGGCGTCATCGAGGAGATGGGCATCGAACGCGCACGCCGGGCCGTCGAATCGGGCCAGATCGTTCTATGGCTGGGCGCTCCGGTGGAGGCGCCTGATGGGGCGATCATTGTCGCATCGAAAAGCGACCTTGGATCGGCCGACCAAGGGCCGGCCGATGTGAAAGTTTCATCTGTAACGGGGCAGGGCATGGACCTCCTGGTCGACATGATCGTCGAGCGGGGAAAGGCCGCGCTGCCCCCGGTGGGCCGGATTGCCTTCAACCGCAGGCAAAAGGAATGCGCGCTCGCGGCCGCTGACAATCTAGCGCAGCTCGACATATCGGGTGATCTCCTGATTGGGGCGGAACGGCTGCGCAGCGCCCGGCGCGCGCTAGATCGGCTGGTTGGGCGCGATTCGACCGAGGAAATGCTCGACGCGTTGTTTGGGCGGTTCTGTATCGGCAAATAGTGTTTCACGTGAAACACGGCCTTTTGACGCATGAGGCGGCGCCGGTTAAAGGGCGCCTCTGATGCACGAATTCGATGTCCTTGTTGTCGGCGGCGGCCACGCCGGAGTGGAGGCGGCCTGCGCAGCTGCCCGGATGGGTGCGCGAACGGGGCTGGTGAGCCTCGATCCCCACAAGATCGGCGCGATGAGCTGCAATCCGGCGATCGGTGGATTGGGCAAGGGGCATCTCGTTCGGGAAGTCGATGCGCTCGATGGTGTGATCGCGCGAGCGGCCGATGCGGCAGCAATTCACTACCGGATGCTCAATAGATCGAAGGGCAGCGCGGTCTGGGGGCCACGTGTGCAGGCGGACCGCTCTTTGTTCCGCACCCAAGTCCAGGCCATCGTCGCCGAAGAGACATTGGTGACCGTGATCGCTGGAGAGGTGGCGGCCCTGCTGCTTTCGGGCGGCGCCGTTTCGGGTCTCACGCTCGCGGATGGTACAAAGCTTACCGGGCCCGCCGTCGTCCTTTGCACTGGGACTTTTCTTGGTGGTGTTCTCTACCGGGGGGAGGAACGGTTCGAGGGGGGCAGGATAGGTGAGGGCGCAGCACACAAGCTCGCCGAGCAGCTGCGTTGCGCCGATCTGCCGATGGGCCGGCTCAAGACCGGCACCCCGCCGCGGCTCGATGGGCGTACTATCGATTGGGCAAGCCTCGAAGAGCAAGCGTCGGATAGTGACAACTGGACGATGAGCGCCTTGTCCGGCGCGCGCGTGAACCCTCAGGTGTTTTGTGCCATCACACGCACGAACGAACGGGCACACGATATCATCCGCGCCAATCTCGATCGGTCCCCCCTGTTTTCGGGCGCGATCGGCGCCGCGGGGCCACGCTATTGTCCGTCGATCGAAGACAAGATCCATCGCTTTGCCGATCGCGATGGGCATCAAGTGTTCCTCGAGCCGGAGGGGCTCGATACCCACCTTGTTTACCCCAACGGCATCTCCACCTCGCTTCCCGTTGACGTGCAGCTCGGCATGTTGCGCGAAATGGACGGACTGGCCCGCGTTGAGATGGCGGTGCCCGGATATGCCGTCGAATACGATCATATCGACCCCCGGGCGCTCCGGTCTACACTCGAACTGCATGCGATTCCAGGTCTCTACTGTGCCGGCCAAATCAACGGCACCACGGGATATGAAGAGGCGGCAGCACAGGGTCTGGTGGCCGGCATGGGTGCCGCATCTGCGGTTCTCGGCAGACGACCGGCAGCGCTTGATCGGGCAAATTCCTATATCGCCGTAATGGTCGACGACCTCACGCTCCAAGGGATTACCGAACCCTACAGGATGCTGACTTCTCGCGCGGAGTACCGGTTGCGGCTGAGAGCAAGCAACGCCGATACGCGGCTCACCCCGCTTGGCATCGAATGCGGCATCGTTGGACAGCGGCGCGCAGATTGGTACCGGCAACGCGAACAGCGGCGCGCGGAGTATGAGGAAAAGTTCGGAACCCAGATACACTCACGTGATCTTGTCGAGGCGGGGTTTCACGTGAAACAGGACGCGGGACCGCGTTCGGCGTCGGAATGGCTGGCTGCGGGCCATATCGACCTAGGCGAGGCAGCGCGCTGGATCGCGGTGGATCCGGTCGATCCGCTTGCAGTAGAAATGGCGGAGGACGCTTTCTACGCCCCTTATCTGGCGCGCCAACAGGCCGAACTCAGCGATTTGCGCAAGAGCGAGACACAGGTTCTTGCGCCCGATTTTCCTTTCGCCAGTGTGCCCGGCCTTTCGAATGAGATGGTCGAACGATTGTCTCTCGCCAAACCCGAGACGCTCGCCGCGGCTGGGCGGATACGCGGCATAACGCCTGCGGCGCTTGCCGCTCTGCTCGTTCATGCGCGCAAGCTGGAGCGTGCAGCGTGACCGCGATTGCGGATGAGATCGAGGCGAGGGCCTATGTCGCTTCCCTGTGTGACGGTATCGCCATGGACCGACTGGCGAAATTGAGCGATCTGCTGATTGCGGAGAATGCTTCGCAGAACCTGGTGGCCAAGGCCACTATTCCAATTGTCTGGCAAAGGCATATTGCCGACTCGGCACAGCTCCTCGAACTTGTCCCGGCCACGCAGGCACCATGGCTCGACCTCGGTAGTGGAGCGGGTTTCCCGGGCCTAGTTATTGCCGCAATGCGGCCCGACCTCGAAGTAATATTGGTGGAATCGCGCAAGCGGCGGGTGGATTGGCTCGAACGTGCCAGAGAGGGGTTGGCTCTCGAAAACTGCCGCGTCGCAGGCTGCAGGCTCGAGGACGTCGAACGGTTCGATGCCGGGACGATCTCTGCCCGTGCCTTTGCGCCACTCGACCGCTTGTTGGGCTTGGCCGCGCGCTTCTCCACAAAGACAACCGATTGGGTGTTGCCCAAAGGGCGTTCGGCAGCGCAAGAAGTGCAGGGACTGCCGAAGAATCGCCGCAAGATGTTTCACGTGGAACAGTCTCAGACCGATCCCGACGCAGGCGTCGTCGTAGGACGCGGCCAGTGGAGCGCTAAACCATGATCACCATTGCAATTGCCAATCAGAAGGGCGGGGTGGGGAAGACCACCACTGCGATCAACATTGCTACGGCGATGGCAGCGACCGGATGGAAAACGCTGCTGATCGATCTCGACCCGCAGGGCAATGCATCAACCGGTCTGGGCGTTGCGGGCGCCGACCGCGAATACACGAGCTACGATCTGCTGCTCGATCAGGGTACATTGACGGAATGCGCGCAGCCTACCGACATTCCCGGGCTCGACATCGTACCGGCGACGCAGGATCTATCCGGAGCCGAGGTGGAACTGGTTTCGGTCGATGATCGCACCGCGCGCTTGAGGAAGGCGCTGGATACGCAGGGATACGATGTGTGTTTCATCGACTGCCCACCCTCGCTGGGATTGCTGACGCTCAACGCGCTCTGCGCGGCCGATTCCCTCCTCGTCCCTCTGCAATGCGAATTCTTCGCGCTCGAGGGGCTCAGCCAGCTCCTCCAGACGGTCGAGCGGGTCCAGCAGGGCTTCAATTCCGACCTCGGCATCATCGGGGTCGTGCTGACCATGTTCGACCGCCGCAACCGGCTGACCGATCAGGTTGCCGACGATGTGCGCGATTGCTTGGGCAAGCTGGTTTTCGAGAACGTGATTCCGCGCAACGTCCGGCTCAGCGAAGCGCCCAGTCACGGGATGCCGGCGCTGGTCTATGACCACAATTGCTCAGGCAGTCGCGCGTATATTGGGCTAGCGCGCGAATTGATCGGGCGTCTCCCGCAGAAAAGGAAAGCGGCATGAGCGAATCTTCTGCAGGCACCGGCCCTCGCCAGATCGATCGCAAGAAGAAGCTCGGCAAGGGCCTTGGCGCACTCCTGGGCGAAACCCGTCGCGAAGAGCCGCTGGTCCGCTCGGATAGCGGCCAGAACCAGAGTGATGGGCAGGCGCAGTCGTCCGCAACGACGGCGGAACCGGCGGCGAACGGCCTTACCTCGATTCCCGTTGCGAATATCGAGCCGCTGCCCGGTCAGCCGCGTACGCATTTCGACGAGGAAAGCCTCGATTCGCTGGCTTCCTCGATCGCCACGCGTGGTGTGATTCAACCGATCATCGTCTCGCCGCTGGGCAAGGGGCGCTATCGGCTGGTTGCGGGTGAGCGCCGGTGGCGCGCCGCGCAGCGCGCCCGGCTGCACGAAATTCCTGCGCTGGTGCGCGATCTCGACCAGCGCGAGGTGATGGCGCTGGCGCTGATCGAGAACCTCCAGCGCGAAGACCTCAATCCGGTGGAAGAAGCGCGCGCGTACCAGAAGCTTTCCGAAGACGATGGGATGACGCAGGCCGAAATCGCCAAGCTGGTCGACAAGTCGCGCAGCCATGTGGCCAATTTCCAGCGTCTGCTCGCCTTGCCCGACACGGTTCTGGCGCTGGTGGCCCATGGTGCGCTTTCGATGGGCCACGCACGGGCGCTTATCGGGCGCGAAGAAGCCAGCGAACTGGCGCAGAAGGCCGTGTCCGAAGGACTGTCTGTGCGTCAGATGGAAGCGTTGACCCGCAAGCCGGGCACGCGCCAACCATCATCCTCGGCCGGCACCACGCATGGCGCCGCTGGCGATGATGCCGATATCGCAGCGGTGCAGGGTCATCTGGAGGAGTTCCTCGGCATGCCCGTCAAGATCACCACCGATACGACGCCGAACAGCGGCGCGGTCACCATCCGCTTCCGCACGCTGGATCAATTAGACCTTATTTGTCAGCGCCTTACCGGCGGCGATATCTAGGCAGCCCATTTGGTCGACCGCTTTCGCGCGAACTGACTACGGGCTGCGAAGCCGTGATCAGTTGGCGGGCGTCCCGTCGCGGTAGACGCTCATCTGCGGGACTTCGACGGTAACCGGCACCAGCATATACTGGCCCGGCTGGTTGTACTGCGTTGCTCCGGCATTGGCCGTGGCGCGCTGCATGTAATCGTCAAGATAGGCCTGGCACTGGCTACGGCTGTCGCTGCGGCGACGCGAGCCGTCCTCGATGGCATCGCCGGCGGCCATGCCGGCCAGCGCGCCTGCGCCTGCGCCGATCAACGTACCGGCGGTGCGATTGCCGCTTCCCGCGATGCGGTTGCCGAGCAAACCGCCCGCTGCCCCGCCAAGCAGGGCGCCGATGATTTCGCCCCGTTCGCTGTCGTTTTCATAGGTGTCGAGCCGCGCCCGGCATTCCTCGATCCAGGCGTTGCGATCGAAATCGACGACCTGCGATCCGGCAGGCAGATAAACCGAGGTAGCGTTTGGCGCCGGCTGGTAGCCCCCGGCATATTGCGGCTGGGCGCCGCCCGCGGACCCATCGCGGTAGATGACGCGCGAAGCGCCGCCCGCAGCCTGCGTCACCATGCCTTGCTGTGCCGGATAGACATAGACCACCTGCGGTGGTTGCTGGATGTAGACATAGGTCGGCTGGGCTTGCTGCACTGCAGGCACGGCGCTGCGGTTCTGAATCGAACGCACGGCCGGTGCGGGTTGCGCCTCGGTTTGCTCAAACACGTAGTATTCGGGCTGCGAGGGATCGATCGGCTGGATCGTCGGGGACCGGACGAATACGGGCGTCTCGGCGCGTGCGGGAATGCTGCGCGCTGCGCCAACGGGCTGGTCCGCAGCTGCGGCTTCAATCGTTTCGGTGACGACGTCGTCGTCCAGTTCGGGCAGCGCCTGCGCATACTCATACTCCCCGGTCTCGTAGGAGATCGTGTTCTGCGCCGAAACATGCGCCGGTTGCAGCGCGATCGTCAGCGCGATCAGGGGAAGGGTAGTGCGGACAGTCATGATGCGTGTTCCTTTGAGCGACTCGATCACGATCGATGCCGAAACCATGCCTGCACGTTAGCATTGCCCCGCATGCACGCCAAAGTGCGCTGCCGGGGTGTTCCGCTATGGGGCAGCCGGTTTAGATGCGATCGGCGAGCATCGCTGCGAGCGCTTCGATTCCGGCAGCGTCGTGCTGGTCGAAGCGGCCCTTCTCGGGGCTGTCGAGATCGATCACCGCAATAGCCTTCCCATCCCGCAGGACGGGCACCACCAGTTCCGAATTGGTCACCGAATCGCAGGCGATGTGACCGGGGAAGGCGTGAACGTCTTCCACCAGCTGAGTCGTCGCTTCGCTCGCGGCAGTCCCGCAGACGCCCTTGCCCAGCGGAATGCGGATGCAGGCCGGGCGGCCCATGAAGGGGCCGAGCACGAGTTCGCCATCGACCATGCGGTAGAATCCCGCCCAGTTCAGCTGGGGGAGGAAGTCCCATAGCAGCGCCGCGACATTGGCCATGTTGGCCACCGCATCGCGCTCGCCCGCAGTAAGCGCCTCCGCCGCGTCGAGCAGCTGGCGATAGGCTTCGGGCTTGGGAGTGCCCGCATCGGGTCGGAAATCGAACATGGTGGGCGATGTAGCGCGGCGCGCCCCGGCTTCAAGCCCCATTGCCCGCGGCACGCGGCTCGCTTATCCCAGGGCCATGGGTATCCTCAAGAAACTGGGCATCGCGCTCCTCGTCATTGTGCTGGTCGCTGTGGTCGCCGGCTATTTCCTCACGCGCGGCGACACCGCCGATGTCGCCTTCGACGAGACGGTGGGCACCGACCCGACGCTCGACGAACCCGAAGAAGAAAGCATTCCCACGGTCGCGATTGCCGAGCCGGTCGGCTGGGGCGAGGATGAACTGCCGACCGCTGCCGAGGGACTGGCAGTCACCCGGTTTGCCGATGGGCTCGATCATCCGCGCACGCTGCAGGCCCTGCCGAATGGCGATATCCTGGTCTCGCTGACCCGCGCGCCCAAGATCGATAGCGGCGAAAGCAACTTCTTCCGTGATCTCGTTGCCGGTTTCCTGTTCCGCAAGGCCGGGGCCGGGGGGGAAAGCGCCAACCAGGTCGTGCTGCTGCGCGATAGCGATGGCGACGGTGTTGCGGAACGCCGGTTCGTCCTGCGGGACGACCTCGATTCGCCGTCCGGCCTCGCCTGGGGGGATGGCACGCTGTACATCGCCAATCACGACGAGGTGCTCGCCTTTGATTACGAACTTGGCGCAACGCGCCTTGCCGGTGAAGGGCGCAAGATCGCCGATCTTGCCGAGGGCACGGGACACTGGATGCGCAATCTCGCGCTCCATCCCGATGGCGACCGGCTCTATGCCGCAGTGGGTTCGAAATCGAATATCGCCGAAGACGGTCTCGAAATCGAGGAAGGCCGTGCGCTGATCTGGGAGATCAATCTCGAAAGCGGGCGCCAGCGCGTCTTCGGGGTTGGCCTGCGCAACGCCAACGGGCTCGATTTCAGCCCGTGGTCGGGCGAATTATGGACCACGGTCAACGAACGCGACATGCTCGGTTCCGACCTCGTCCCCGATTACCTCACCAATGTCCCGGTGGGCGTTCATTATGGCTGGCCGTGGATCTATTTCGGCGACAATTTCGACCGCCGCGTCAAATATCCCATCCCGCAGGCGCTCAGCTACGTCCGCACGCCCGAATACGCTCTCGGACCGCATGTCGCAGCGCTCGGTTTCGTGTTCAGCGAAGGCGGCGCAAAAATGGGTCCCGATTTCGCCAGCGGCGCCTTTGTTGCACGGCACGGCTCGTGGAACCGCAAACCCCCTTCGGGCTACGACGTGGTCTATGTCGCCTTCGACGAACGCGGCAATCCCATCGGCAAGCCGCAACCGGTCCTGACCGGCTTCCTGCAGGATGATGGCACCACGCGGGGCCGGCCAACCTGGGTCGAATGGGCTGCCGACGGATCGCTGCTGGTTTCGGATGACACTGCCGGGATCATCTGGCGGGTTCATGCCCCGGGCGCCGAGGCGCAGGACGCGATCGAACGGGTCACCGGCGACCCGCTGCCCGCGCAGCGTGAGCTACGCGGGCAGGAAGCGAGTTTTGGCGAAGACGATTTTGCGCGGCGCGTGACCGCCGAATAGATCAGCCGACGAACTGTTCGGCCGTAAGCGCGTAGAGCGGTTCGGCCCCCGCCGTCGCTGCGGCCCGGAGCCCGCTGGCCTCGGGCACGATACGGTCGAGGAAGAAACGCACCGTCGCTGTCTTGGTCGTAGCCTGCGCGCTGTCGCTGTCGCCAATCGCCCGGCGCTGGCGCAGCAATTGCCACCCCGCCACGGCGACAGCGAACATGGTGCAGAACGGCACGGATCCGGCAAGGCGATCGTCAAGGCTCGCGTCCTCACGCATCCATCCCGCGACGGCTTCGCAATCCGCTGCCAGCGCGGCAAGCGCGGGTTCGTCGCCAGCATCACGCGCGATATCCGCGATCAGTGCCGACAGCGCCTGGCCGCCGTCCATCCCAAGCTTGCGGGTGACGAGGTCGGCAGCCTGGATGCCGTTGGTGCCTTCATAGATCGGGGCGATGCGCGAATCGCGCCAATGCTGCGCCGCGCCGGTTTCCTCGACGAAGCCCATGCCGCCATGCACCTGCACCCCAAGGCTGGCGACTTCGATGCCGATATCGGTGCCCCATGCCTTGATCAGCGGGGTGAGCACTTCGCCGCGCGCCTTGGCATCGTCATTGCCCAGCGTCCCGCGGTCGACCTGGCCTGCGGTGTAATAGAGCAGTGCGCGAGCGCCCTCGGTCAGCGCCTTCATTCGCAGCAGCATGCGGCGCACGTCGGGATGTTCGAGAATGGCGACGGGGGCCTTGTCGGGCGAACCGGCCCGCGCGGACTGGATCCGCTCGCGTGCGTACATCTGCGCCTGCTGGGTGGCACGCTCGCCGATCTGCACGCCCTGATTGCCGACATTGATGCGCGCGTTGTTCATCATCGTGAACATCGCCATGAGCCCGCGGTTCTCCGCGCCGACCAGTTCGCCGATGCATTCGCCTTCGTCGCCATAGGACATCACGCAGGTGGGCGAGGCGTTGATGCCGAGCTTGTGTTCGATGCTGACACAGCGAACATCGTTGCGTTTTCCGAGCGAACCGTCGGCTTCGACATGGTATTTGGGCACGATGAACAGCGAGATGCCCCGGCTTCCTTCCGGCGCATCGGGCACGCGGGCGAGGACCAGGTGAATGATGTTTTTCGCCAGCTCGTGCTCACCCCAGGTGATGTAGATCTTCTGGCCCTTGATGCGGTACTTGCCCGCGTGTTCGCCGTCCTCGATCGGGTGGGCGGTGGTGCGCAGCGCGCCGACATCGGAGCCTGCCTGCGGTTCGGTGAGGTTCATCGTCCCCGACCATTCGCCGCTGACCAGCTTGGGCAGGTATTTTTCCTGCAGCTCTTTCGACCCGTGGTGTTCGAGCGATTCCATCGCACCGACGCTGAGCATGGGCAGCAGGTTGAACGCCATGTTGGCCGTGCCGAGATTCTCGAGCACGTTACACGACAGCGTGAAGGGCAGGCCCTGGCCGCCGAACTCGACGTGGCCGGCGATCGCATTCCAGCCCTGCTCGACGTAATGTTCGTAAGCTTCGGCAAAGCCATCCGGCAAGTGGACCGTGCCATTTTCGAGCCTGGCGCCTTCGAGGTCGCCCACCCGGTTGAGCGGGGCCCATTCGCCGGCAGCGAATTCGCCAATGCCGCTTACGATCGCTTCGACCATATCGGGCTCGGCGGCAGCAAATCGTTCGGATTGCGTCAGCTCTTCGATCCCGGCGTTTACGCGGATGGCGAGCAGCTGGTCCTGGGTGGCGGGGGTATAGGTCACTTCGGTTCCTCTTGGCTTTGGCTGGCGTGCAGATATAGCGCGCACGCATGAGGGGCAAATACGTTACGGAAACGCTTCGGGTCGAGGAAAGTGGCATTGCACGTGCCGCAGAAACTCTGCGTGCCGGAGGCCTGGTCGCTGTCCCCACTGAAACGGTCTATGGCCTTGCTGCCCGGGCGGACAGCGAAGCCGCCGTGGCCGACATCTATGCGGCCAAGGGGCGACCGAGCTTCAATCCGCTGATCGTGCATGTCGCCAGCCTCGACGCGGCGCGCGAATTCGCCGACTTCTCGCCGCAGGCCGAAGCACTGGCGCAGGCATACTGGCCCGGCCCGCTCACTCTCGTTCTCCCGCGCAAGTCCGAAGCGGGCCTCGCTGCCGCAGTGACTGCCGGGCTCGACACGATCGCGCTGCGCATGCCGGCCCATCCGGTCATGCGCCGAGTGCTGGAGGAGACCGGCCTGCCGCTCGCCGCGCCTTCGGCCAATCGCAGCGGCTATATCAGCCCGACTTCGGCCGCGCATGTGCTGGCATCGCTCGATGGCCGGATCCAAGCGGTGCTCGATGGCGGCGAATGCGAGCGCGGCCTCGAATCGACGATCGCAGCGGTGCGCGGCGACGGGACGGTCGAAATCCTGCGCCCCGGGCCCGTCGAACTGGACGCGGGCAAGGGCGCGGGCGGGGGTATCGAGGCACCCGGCCAGCTCGCCAGCCATTACGCGCCGGGCAAGCCGGTCCGCCTGATGGCGACGCAAGTTGCGCCAGACGACTTCGTGATCGGGTTCGGCGACATCGCCGGGGACTGTTCGCTGTCCGAGAGCGGCGACCTGGCCGAAGCGGCTGCGCGGCTCTACGCGTGTCTTCACCTGGGTGCGCGATCGCCCAAACCACGTATCGCGGTGGCGCCGATCCCCGCAGAAGGCATCGGCATCGCGATCAACGACCGTTTGCAGCGCGCGGCGACGCCGCCCGATCAGTCGTCCTCGGGCTCGTAGGGGATCGAGGGGATGATCTGCTGCATTTCGGCATAGGTGTCGCGGGCGTCATCGCACGCCCGGCGATCGCCATCCTCGCAATCGTCGAGCTGCTTCTCATAGTCGCGTTCGAGCTTGGCGAGACGTTCCTCGCGCCGCCGGATTTCGCGGCCGCGCTTTTCATCAGCCTCGGACTGGCTGGTGGTGGCAAGATCCACACCTTTGCTGACGACCTTGACCGGCGCCGTCGCGACGTCGACCACTGCCTTGGCGAGGCAGCCCCCCAGCATGAGCGTGGCGGGCAAGAGCAGGATGAGAGCTTGGCGGCGCATGCGAATTCCTTTCGCTGCGCCGCCTAGCCGATAATCGCCTGGCCGTCGATCAACTCAGGCCTGCGGCTCGGTTTCCGCCTCGGGCTCGTCGTTCGGAGTCGCCGTGCTGGCTGCGCGGCAGTTGAGCTTGCCCGAACCCATCGAGGAGACGGTGCAATCGGCGCGTCCGTTCACCGTGACCGTGCCCGAACCCATGATCGAGGCTTCGACCCTGCCGTCGGAAGCGAATTCGGCATCGCCCGATCCGGCAACGGTGATGTCGGCGCCGCCCGCCTGCAGGCCGGCCATATCGGCCTTGCCCGAACCGGCGATCGTCAGGTCGAGCTGGTCGACCCTGCCCGATGCCTCGAAATTGCCCGATCCGGCAATGGTGAGGTCGAGCGATTTGGCATCGAGATCGGCAATCCGGGCCTTGCCCGAACCGGCGATGGTGACCGCGCTGTCTGCCGCCGATTGCATCGATGCCACCTCGACGTCGCCCGATCCGGCGAGCACCAGCGTGCTGATATCGGGCGTGGTTACGCGAATGGTCGCGATACCCGTACCGCCCCAGTCGCTGCTTTCGCGGCTGATACCGAGCGCATCGTCGTCGAGCGAAAAGCGCAGCTCGGCGATTGCATCCTCATCGCCCGATACGTCGATGTCGAGCGTGTCGCCCTTGGTGACGATAACCTTGTCGGGGCCGGCAAACACCAGTTCGCTGGGCGGCGCGCCGGTCATGTCGAGTTCGGCCAGCGGGACACCATCGGAATCGCCGATCTGGATGTCCACCCCATCGCATGCCGATACCAGCATCGCTCCTGCAAGCGTTGCCAATGGGGCGAAGCCTTTGAGCAGTCGATGTATCATTGCGATGGATCCTCCTAAACCGGTTGCTGCGTGTTGCTGATATAATACAGCATGGCCAAAGCTTCAAGTCATGTGGGGGAACGGGCAAAGCAGATCACCGCGTGCAGGTAAGACGGCCCGATCCCATGCGGTTCTGCGTGCAATCGCGCGTGCCGGTGACTGCGGCATTGCCGCTACCGACGATACTGGCGGAAACGCGTCCGCTGGCTTGCAGCCTGGTATCGCCGGACCCGGCGATCGCCAGCTCCGCGTCGGTCACCTGCATCGCTTCGCCGGAAAGATCGCCGCTGCCGGCGATCTGTACCTGCATGGATGCCGCGCGCCCGGCCAGCCGCATGTCGCCCGAGCCTGCGATCTTTGCTACCAACCTGCCCACGTGGACCCGTTCGATCGCGAGTTCGCCCGACCCGCTGACTGCGGCCCGGCCCGTCTCGCCATCGAGATCGGATACGGTTAGCCGACCCGAGCCGGCGAGGTGCGCGCGCCTTATGGCGGGGGCGGACACTTCGATCCGCGCCGTCCCGGCCGCCGGCGTGCGTCGCCAGCGACGCCCGATCAGCAGTTCGCCATCTTCAACGACGAACCGCAGGTCGTCGAGCACCGCGCGGTTGCCGGAAGCCCGGATGCGCCAGCGATCCCCTTGCGAGACCACGACGTCGTCTGCCCCCGACAGCACGACCTCGTCGAATGCCTCGGTGGGGGACCATGCGGCTGGTATCGGCATCGCCTCGTCAAGCCGCGAGGAACCGGGCTGCGGGAAAGCGGGCACTGCGGCGAACAGCAGGAGCGCGGCCAGACCGCGCGAATAAGGGGAAAGAAAGCGGGTCATCGGTGATCTCCAGAATGCGGATCACCAGGCTCGCGCTATCGCAGCAGTTTGTCGACCGCGTTCGTCGACAAATGTAATCGCTTGGCAGAGATGCTTTGCCAATTGCGATGCCGAACGAAAAAGGGGCGCTGGTGAGCGCCCCTTTTCCGAATGATTGCGAATACGATTACGCGTCTTCGGTGTTCTCGTAATATTGCGGCGCATGTTCGCGCAGCACGTCGAGGATCTTCTCGAGCGCGGTCGGCTCGTCGGTCTTTTCCATCGCGGCGAGTTCGCGCGCGAGGCGGCTCGAGGCGGCTTCGAAGATCTGGCGTTCCGAATAGCTCTGCTCGGGCTGGTCATCCGGGCGGAACAGGTCGCGCGTGACCTCGGCGATCAGGACGATTTCGCCCGAGTTGATCTTCGCCTCATATTCCTGCGCACGGCGGCTCCACATGGTCCGCTTGACCTTGGGCTTGCCCTTGAGCGTCTCCATCGCTTCCTTGAGCGTCTTGTCGCTCGACAGCTTGCGCATGCCGATCGATTCGACCTTGTTGACCGGAACGCGCAGCGTCATGCGTTCCTTCTCGAAGCGAAGAACATAAAGATCGAGCTGCATGCCGGCGATTTCCTCGCTCTGCAGTTCGATGACACGGCCAACGCCGTGCTTGGGGTAAACAACGTAATCGCCAACGTCGAAGGCATCAGCCTTGCTTGCCATGCAATCTTTCCTTTCGTCCGAGCAGCCTACGGCCAGCAACGGCATGACCGAAGCCTCTGGCCGCAGCCCTTGGCGGGATGCGGTCGGGCGCCGGTGGTGACGTTGCTGGTGACCTGCCCTTTCAATTCTCACACCTGGCCGGGAGCAAACCGGCGCAGTTGTTGCATTATGTAGCACAGCTTGTGGTAAATTGCGAGTCCGGCGGAAATCGCCCTGCGCGTGTCAGCTGCGCCGGTTGCGAAGTGCGGTCAGCTCGCCGCCCAGCAGCAACAGGAAGCCGGTGGCCCAGAACCACGTGATCAGCGCAACCACCGCGCCGAGCGCGCCATAGGTCGCGTTGTAGCTGCCGAAATTCGCGGCATAGAAGCCGAACGCGGCGGTTGCCGCGAGCCAGGTCACCGCAAAGAAGCACGCGCCCGGCCAGATCGCGGCCCAGGCGGGGGCGGGGGCATGGGGAGCGAAGCGATAGAGCAGACCAGCGGCAAGCGCTGCGGCGCCAAGCAGGAGAAGAAAGCTGGCGATACTGCCGAACATGCCGGCGATATTGGCGAGCGCCGCGCTGGCTGCCGCGGTCAGCACCAAGCCGGCAATGCCAGCCGCAGTGATAGCAAGAGCCATCAGATTGCCCCCAAGGAATCCGCGCGGGCCGTCGACGCCGAAGGCGATGTTCAGCCCGGTCATCAGCGAGCGGGCGCCATTGCGGGCCCCGAACAGCGCAATCGCCAGCGCGACCAGCAAACCGGCGCCTTGGGCACCGCTCGACCCCTGCGCCACGCTTTCCAGCTGGTCGGTGATGAGCTCGGCCGCGGAAGGTGGCAGCTGCGCGGAAATCAGCGTGATATGCGAAGCCACCGTCGCGGCATCGGCGAACAGGCCGTAGGCCAGCACCAGCGACCCCAGCGCGGGAACGAGCGCAAGCAGCGCGTAATGCGCAATGCCCGCGGCCACGATCCCGATATTGTCTGCGCTGCCGGCCTGCCAGGCCGCTTTCAGGTCAGCCAGCACGCGGTGCGGCAATCAGTCGCCTTCGCCAGGTTCGGGCGAGAAGAACTTCTCGAACTTGCCCTCTTCACCCTTGTGCTCGTCGGCATCTGCGGGCGGTTCCTTCGACTGGGTGATGTTCGGCCATTCGGCGCTGAACTTGGTGTTCAGCTCGAGCCACTTTTCGAGATTGTCCTCGGTGTCGGGCAGGATCGCTTCCGCCGGGCACTCGGGCTCGCATACGCCGCAGTCGATGCATTCGCTCGGATTGATGACGAGCATGTTCTCGCCTTCATAGAAACAATCGACCGGACAGACCTCGACGCAGTCGGTGTACTTGCACTTGATGCAGTCATCGGTGACGACATAGGTCATGAGTAGCGTAATCCCTCGAAAATCATTCCAGACCGCGCTGCTAGGGGGAATTATCCGCCCGGGTCAAGCTCCCGATAACACGCCCGGGCCTCGCGCGGCGCACCGCGCCGTTCGGGAAGCGCGATGATCTCGACCAGCCTGACCGAATTGCCGAGCGGCAATGTCAGCACGTCCCCTTCGAGGATATCGCGCGAGGCGCGGGTGACGCGTTCGCCATTGCGGCGGATGTGTCCTTCGTCGACCAGCCGGTGTGCAGCGCTGCGCGTGCGTACGAAGCGCAGGTAGCACAGCAGCCGGTCGATTCTCATTCAGCGGTCGCCATCAGCGGACCAGATCTGCCAAAGCGGCAAAGGCATTGCCCTCGCTGGGCCGGGCGGGTTTCGTGCGTTCCTGCTTGCGGCGCGAGGGGCGCCATTCCCAGCGATCGGGGCGGGGCGGTCCGAACTGCCCTTCGGCCTGCGGCTGGGCCCGCTGCACGCGGAAGCCCGCATTGCCAAGCAGCCGCGCGATATTGCCTTCCTCGAGTCCGATCGAAACCGGCAGCGCGTAATCAAGCACGAACTTGCGGCGGCGATCCTTGGCCTGCGCCTTCGCACGCGTTTCGTGGGCGGCGCGCAGGATTTTCTCTGCCAGATCGATCCGGATCGCCTGCGTCCCCGCATGGCGGTAGCCGGACGGCAGTTTCCTGATCTCGCCCAGTACTGGCAGCATCGCTTCCTGCAGTGGCCGGCGATCGCGGCCCAGCGCATGCAGCAATTGCCGCGGTGCCGGCTTGAGCAGGGCGGGGGCAAAGATGTCGAGCGCGCCGAAGGTCACGCCGATCTTGCGCAGGAAGGGCCGCATCTCCTTGGGCAGATGCTCCAGCCCGGCCTGTTCGCGGGTGACGTAGCCATGCCCCGCGATCAGGTTGAGCAGCAGCGCCCGCGCCTGCGACCCCGCATCGGGGTTGCTTGCCGCGTGATGCATTTTCTCGAGCGCTTCGAGCGGGGCCAACTTGCCGGCCAGCCAGCTCTCCAGCGCGGCCACCAGCTTCGCCTGCGCCGCTTCGGGCAGCGCGGTAATTTCGCGTGCGGGCTTGATCAACGGGTACACCGTGCCCTCGCGCTGCTCCAGCTGCGCCAGGACCTGTCCCCTCCAGCGGATCGCGCCGCGCGCCAGCTCCAGCTCGGCCATGTCCGATGCGGCCAGCGCTTCGGCGCGTTCGCCCAGCAGCTTGGGCAAGCCCTTTTCTGCAGCGGCAAGCAGCATCCGGCGATCCTCGTGGCGTGCGGCCGGATCGACGCTGAACCGCAGTCCCTCGACCTGGCCGAGCGCCTCGCCCTCAATGGTCACGGCGCCATCCTCGCCAATTTCGATCGGCAAAATGCCGGCATCCTGGCCCAATGATTTCATCAGGATTGCGGTCCTCCGGTTTACGAATCGTTCGGTCAGCCGCGCATGCAACGCGTCGGACAATTTGGCTTCGACAGCGCGCGCACGCGCGGCCATCTCGTCTCGCGCCAGCACCCAGTCGGGTCGCTGGCAGATATAGGCCCAGCTGCGAATCGCAGCGATACGGCCCTGCAGCGTATCGATGTCTCCGGACATATTGTCGAGTTCGCTGATCCGCGCCGCGACGTAATCCGCGCCGATATAGCCGCGACCGAGATCCTGCCATAGCCGCGCGACGAACCGCGCATGCACATCGGGACCCCGCTGGCGGAAATCGGGCAGCGAGCAGGCCTCCCAGAACCGGCGCACCATGCCCGGTCCGCGAACCGCGGCGGCCGCCGGTTCGTCGGCGAGCCGCTTGAGCGTGGCCAGGTCGATCGCCTCGGGCGCAAGCCGCAGCACCGGGTCGTCGGGCGGCGTCTCGAGATCGGCGATCAGCGCAGCCAGCGAATCGAAGCGCGGTTCGGGATCGCGCCAGAAAAGATGAGTCAGCGGGGCGAAGCGATGCTCCTCGATCGCATAGACCTCTTCCTCGGTAAACTCGGGCGCCGCGCCATGCTTCGACATGCCCGACAGCGTGCCGAAAGTGCCGTCGCGCTGGTGCCGGCCCGCACGTCCGGCGATCTGCGCCATCTCGGCAGGCAGCAGACGGCGCATGCGGACGCCGTCGAACTTGGTCAGCCCGGCAAAGGCGACGTGATTGACATCGAGATTGAGCCCCATGCCGATCGCGTCGGTCGCGACGATGTAGTCGACCTCGCCGCTCTGGAAGAGCGCGACCTGCTTGTTGCGGGTTTCGGGACTGAGTGCTCCCATCACCACTGCTGCCCCGCCGCGAAACCGCCGCAGCATCTCGGCGACGGCGTAGACCTGGTCGGTGCTGAAGGCCACGATCGCGCTGCGCGGCGGCAGGCGCGAGAGCTTGCGCGGCCCGATATGCGTCAAGGTGGAAAACCGCGGCCGGTCCGATATCTCCGCTTCGGGGATCAGCTGGCGGACCAGCGGTTCGAGCGTGGCCGCGCCGAGCAGCATCGTTTCCTCACGGCCGCGGGTGTTCAGCAGCCGGTCGGTAAAGATATGGCCGCGCTCGCGATCGGCACCGATCTGCGCTTCGTCAAGCGCCACGAATGCCGCCCCGGCTCCGTCGCGCGGCATGGCTTCGGCGGTGCAGCACACATAGCGCGCATTCTTGGGTTCGATCCGTTCTTCACCCGTGATCAGCGCGACGGCATCGTCGCCCTTGATCGCCCGGACCCGGTCGTAGACCTCGCGCGCCAGCAGCCGCAGCGGAAAGCCCATGCAGCCGCTCGAATGCGCGACCATGCGCTCGATCGCGAGATGCGTCTTGCCGGTGTTCGTGGGCCCGAGGACCGCCTTGATCGCGCTGCGCTGCACGCGCCCTAGGTGGCAGTCCGCGCCGCAGCGCGCAACCACCCGGCCGGTGCTGTGCTCGGCTCGTCGCAAGCTCGACTCGCATGGCCGCAAGTTAAGGCTGCCTTTACTTTGTTTTGCCAAGCAAAGCGGGCAGACGCGCACCAATCAGGCCGTGCGCGCGCGGTAGCGCCGGATCTCCGGACGGAAGGGACACAGCACGTGTACAGGTCCCCAGCGGACACCGATGATGGACAGGCTTTGCCGGCACCCGCCGCGCAGGGCCCCCACGCGGCCGCGCTGGCGCATGACCAGATTCTGGCCGACGAACCGCGCGCCGCCCCTTCGTGGACGACGGTGCGCGATCGCCTGTCCGCACGACTGGCCGGGCTGGACCTTGCGCCCGATCTCGGCAGCGATATCGGCAGCCGGCGCTGGGTGCGCGGGGTAGGGACGTTCGTTGGGCTGACCGCCGTCGCACTCGCCTTCTGGCCCAGTTTTGCCCCGCTCGAGGCGGCGCCATCGGCCCATGTCGACGATGCCGTGCGCGACGAATACCGCAGCCAGATGATCCTGCCGCTCGCGCTTGGTGCCGACAGCGGGCGGCGCATGGGCGCGACCACGCTGGCTGCTCCGCTCGCGGCGGCGCCCGAACGCCCCACGCTCGAACTGGTGACCACGCTCGCACGCGGCGACAGCCTCGAACGCATGCTACGGCGTGCCGGGGTGGGCCGCGACGACACTGCAAGAGTCGCCCAATTGGTGGGCGGCGCGGTCCCGCTTGAGGAAATCCAGCCGGGGACTACCTTTGGAATCACGCTGGGCCGCCGCACGGCACCGGGCGCGCCGCGCCCGCTCGAGGCGCTCGATTTCCGCGCCCGGTTCGACCTCGCGCTCGAAATTGGCCGCTTCACCGAGGGCGCCGATCTGGCGCTGACCAAGAAAGCCATCCGCGTCGACGAGACCCCGCTGCGAATCCGCGGCACGGTGGGCGACAGCCTCTATCGTTCGGCGCGTGCGGCCGGCGCCCCCGCCAGCGCGGTGCAATCCTATCTCAAGACGCTGGGCCAATATGTGAATCTCGACCGCGATATCCGCGCGGGCGACACGTTCGATTTCATCGTCGCACACCGGCGCGCCGCGACCGGCGATCGGCAGGCGGGCCAGCTGCTCTATGCCGGGCTCGAGCGCGACGACACGCCGCGCGTCCAGCTGATGCGCTGGGGCGAGGACGGCGAATTCTACGAAGCCTCGGGCGTGGGCGAACAGCGCGGCGGGCTGATGGCACCGGTACCGGGGCGGACGACCTCGGCCTTCGGCATGCGCCGCCACCCGATCCTCGGCTATCGCCGGATGCATGCAGGGCTCGACTTCAAGGCACGGCACGGCACGCCGATTGTCGCGGTCACCGATGGCCGCGTCACCGGCGCGGGCCGCATGGGCGGTTGCGGCAATGCCGTGCGCCTGCGTCACGATGGCGGGATCGACACGCGCTATTGCCACATGAGCCGCATCGCGGTGAATCGCGGCCAGGCCGTGCGCCGCGGGCAGGTGATCGGCTATGTCGGTTCGACCGGCCTGTCGACCGGGCCGCACCTCCATTACGAAATGTACCGCGGCGGCCGCGCGATCGACCCGGCATCGGTGCAATATGTCACGCGCGCACAGCTGGCCGGCGCCGATCTGCGGCGCTTCAGGGAAGCGCTGGCGCGGATCAAGACGGTCGAACCAGGCGCCGCGCTTGCCGCGCTCGAACAGACTGCGGCTGAAGTCGCGGCGCAGGAACCGATCCGCGAGATCGACAAGCTCGGCCCGCCCAAGAAGGGCTGAGATTGCACCGCGCGTCCGCATGCGGCATTGCCGCGCGATGACCCAAGCAAGCTACCCCGCCACCCGCCTGCGCCGCACACGCGCCAGCGGCTGGAGCCGCGCCATGCACCGCGAAACCGTGCTGACGCCCGCCGATCTGATCTGGCCGCTGTTCGTCACCGATGGTTCCGGGGTCGAGGAACCCGTTACCAGCCTGCCGGGCGTGTCGCGCTGGTCGGTCGACCACATCGCCAAACGCGCGAAGGAGGCGGTCGATCTGGGCATTCCCTGCATCGCGCTGTTCCCCAACACGCAGCCCGATCGCCGCAGCGACGACGGGGCCGAGGCGCTCAATCCCGACAATCTGATGTGCCGCGCGATCAAGGCGGTCCGCGATGCCTGCGGCAACGATATCGGCATTCTCACCGATGTCGCGCTCGATCCCTATACCAGCCACGGCCAGGACGGGCTGCTCGACGAGGCCGGCTATGTCGTCAATGACGATACGGTAGCGGTGCTGGTCGACCAGGCGGTCAACCAGGCCGCTGCGGGGGCCGATATCATCGCCCCGTCGGACATGATGGATGGCCGCGTGAAGGCGATCCGCATGGCGCTGGAAATGAACCAGCATCCCAACGTCCAGATCATGGCCTATGCGGCCAAATACGCCTCCGCCTTCTATGGTCCGTTTCGCGATGCGGTGGGTTCGGGCGGCCTGCTCAAGGGCGACAAGAAAAGCTACCAGATGGACCCTGCCAATGGCGGCGAGGCGCTGCGCGAGATCGCTTTCGACATCGCCGAGGGCGCCGACAGCGTGATGGTCAAGCCGGGCCTCGCCTATCTCGACATCATCTGGCGCGCCAAGCAGGAATTCGGCGTGCCTGTCTTCGCCTATCAAGTCAGCGGCGAATATGCGCTGATCGAGGTCGGCGCGGCCGCCGGGGTGGGCGACCGCGATGCGCTGCTGATGGAAAAGCTGCTGGCCTTCAAGCGCGCCGGGTGCAGCGGGGTGCTGACTTATCACGCGCCGCGCGCCGCCCAATTGCTCAATGGCTGAGTTTCGCCACCAGACCGACCGGTTGATCCTGCGCGATTGGCGTGAGGAAGACTGGCCGTTCTTCTGGGAGGGGACCAATACGCCCGGCGTAATGCGCTGGCTGGGCGGGGTTTGCGATGGCGCGAAGCGCGATGCGGCGCAGCAGCGTCTGCTCTCCTGCGAACGCGAACATGGTCACACCTTCTGGTGCGTCGAGCGCCGCAGCGATGGCGCGATCCTCGGTTTCTGCGGTCTCAAGCGTTCGAATCAGTCGGGCGGCCCGCTCGGCATGATGGAAGTGGGCTGGCGGCTGCGCGAAGATGCCTGGGGCAGGGGCTATGCGAAAGAGGCTGCTACCGCCTCGCTCGATCTTGCCTTCGACCGGTTCGATGCGGAAGAGGTGATCGCCATGACTGTTCAGCGCAACACGGCCAGCTGGGGGTTGATGCAGCGGCTGGGAATGCGCCGCCGCGCCGATCTCGATTTCGACAATGCTGAGTTCGACAAAGAGGACCCGGTCATCATCGTCTATTCGATCGATCGCGCGTCATGGACAGCCCATCGTGGCTGATATCATCGCCGAAACCGACCGGCTGATCCTGCGCACGATCGAGGAAGGCGACGCCGCCCGACAGGACCGCCTGCTCAACACGCCGGCGGTCATGGCGCGGCTCGGCGGGGTCAAGGAACTGCACGAAATCGAGGCGAAGCACGCCAAGGCGATGGCGATGTATGCGCGCGAGGGCTTCAGCTTCCTGTTCATGATCGAAAAGGCGAGCGGCGAGATGGTCGGGCATTGCGGGATCAAGCGCGTGGACAATCCGCTGGCGCCCAATGTCGGCGATCACGAGATCGGCTGGCTGGTGCGCGAGGATCGCTGGCGGCGCGGCTATGCCGAAGAGGCGATGCGCGCTGTGCTCGACTGGGCCTTCACACGCATCGCGGCGCCGCACGTCGTGGCGCTGACCAGCCACGCCAATGCCGGAAGCTGGAAACTGATGCAAAAGCTCGGCATGGTCCGCCGCGAAGATCTCGATTTCGCGGACCCGGCCTTCCCGGCCGAGGACAATCCGACGATCCAGTATTCGCTCACGCAAGAGCAATGGGAGAGCGCGAAGTGACTGCAAGCCGCCCCGGCGTAACCATCATCCCGATCCACGGCCACACGCCGCGCATCCACGACAGCGCCTTCGTCGCGCCCGGTTGCACGATCATCGGCAATGTCGAGATCGGGGCCGACAGCTCGGTATGGTACAATTGCGTGCTGCGCGCCGACGTCAGCCGAATCGTCATCGGCGAGCGCTCGAACATCCAGGACGGCAGCGTGGTCCACTGCGATCCCGAGCGTCCCGGCGATCCCGATGGCGCACCCTGCATCATCGGCGATGACGTCCTCGTCGGCCACATGGCGATGGTCCACGGCTGCCGAGTCGAGGACCGCGGTTTCGTGGGGCTCGGCGCGATCGCAATGAACAAGGCGGTAATCGGCTCCGACGCCATGCTGGCAGCGGGCGCCATGCTGACCGAAGGCAAGGTCATGGGCGCGCGCGAACTATGGGGCGGCCGTCCCGCGCGCAAGATGCGCGATCTCGACGATGCCGCGATCGCGGGCATGCGGATGGGCGTGGCGCATTATGCCGAGAATGCCCGGCATCACGCCGCCGCGGTCGATGCCGCGACCCAGCGCTGACCTGCCCGACCGCGCCGCTCTGGCATCGCGGATCAGCGCGGGCGAGATATCGCTGCGCGTCACGCCCGGCGCGCGCAGCGAATCGATCAGGGTCGAAAGCGATCATGTCGCCGTGAAAGTCCGGGCCCGGCCCGAAAACGGCGCGGCGAATGCAGCGACGGAGAAACTGGTGGCGCGGGCGCTTGGGGTCGCGACGTCACGCTGTCGGATTGTGCGCGGCGCAACTTCGCGCGCAAAGGTTCTGTCGGTCAGTCCCTGATCAACGCCCGCAACGCCTCGATCCGATCCGCTTCGTGCGGCGGCTTGTCCCAGCGGATCCGGTGAATGCGTGGAAAGCGCATGGCCAGCCCCGATTTGTGGCGCTTGCTGGCATGGACGCTGTCGAATGCGACCTCGAACACCAGCTTGCGCTCGGTCTCGCGCACCGGGCCGAAGCGGTTGACCGTGTTCTGCCGCACATGGCGGTCGATCTTCTTCAGTTCCTCGTCGGTAAACCCCGAATAGGCCTTGCCCACCGGCAGCAGGTCGGCCCCCTGGTCCGGATCACCGTCCCAGCAACCGAAGGTGTAGTCGGAAAAGAAGCTCGAACGCTTGCCGCTGCCGCGCTGGGCATACATCAGCACGCAATCGACCAGCAGCGGATCGCGTTTCCACTTGTACCAATAGCCGACCCGCCGCCCGGCGATATAGGGGCTGTCCTTGCGTTTGAGCATCAGCCCTTCGATCGCGTCGTCGCGGCTGCCTTCGCGGATTTGCGCGAGATGGTCGAAATCGCGTGCTTCCACCACCCGGCTGATATCGAAATGGCTGTCGGGCAGCCGCCCCATCAGCTTTTCGAGCGTGGTGCGGCGATCGGTCCAGGGCCGTTCGCGCTGGTCCTCGCCATCGAGCAGCAGCACGTCGTACAGCCTGACGAAGGCGGGGGATTCGCGCAGCATCTTCTTGCTGACAGTCTTGCGCCCGAGCCGCTGCTGCAGCGCGTTGAAGCTGGCGGCGCCGCCTTCCTCGCCGCCCTGCGTCGATCCGCGCACCAGCAATTCGCCGTCGAGCACTGCGGGGAACGGCAGCACGTCGAGCAATTCGGGAAAAGTCGAGGAAATGTCGTCGCCCGAGCGGGAGTAGATGCGCGTTTCCCCGCCCGCGTGGACGATCTGGACGCGGATGCCGTCCCATTTCCATTCGGCCGCGTAATCGCCGAGGTCGACCACGGTTTCTTCCAGCGGATGCGCCAGCATGAACGGGCGGAAGGTCGGCAGATTGTCGATGTCGGGCGGCGGCTGGCCCTTTGCTGCCCAGTCGAACAGCGCGGTATAGGGCGGCTCCAGGCCGTGCCAGTATTCCTCCACCTCGTCGACCGACACGGCGAAGGCCTGCGCGAAGGCCGTCTTGGCGAGGCGGCTGGATACGCCGATCCGCATGCCGCCGGTGGCCAGCTTGAGCAGCGCATAGCGGCCTGCGGCGTCGAGCCGGTCGAGCAGGCGCGGCAGTTCGGCCACCACGCTCTTGCGGTTCATCGCCGACAGCAGGTCCACGCTTTCGCTGACCGAAGGCGGATCGGGTTCGCGATCGGGCGAGGGCCACAGCAGGCTGGCGGTTTCGGCGGTATCGCCCACGAAATCGCGGCTGAGCGTCCACAACACCGGATCGACCCGGTCCTTGAGCAGATTGCGAATGGTCGAGCTCTTGACCGCGGGAAAGTCCAGTCCGTCGGCCAGCGCGGCGAGCGCCCAGCCGCGATCGGGATCGGGCGTCGCGCGCAGATATTCGGCGATCAGCCGCAGCTTCTCGTTGCGGCTGCGCGTATAGACCAGCGCGTCGATCAGGGCGGCGAACTCTTCCATGCTATGTCCGGGGGCGGGCGATGGAGGCGGGAAGTAAATCAGTCATCCTCGTCCTCATAGCCGACCAGCGCGAGCGCCCGGGCACGGCGCTGGTGCAGCTGGCACCAGCGCAGCAGCGCATCCTCGCGGCCATGCGTGATCCAGTTTTCCTGCGCGTCGACTTCCTCGATCGTGCGCGTCAGTTCGCCCCAGTCGGCGTGGTCGGAAATGACCAGCGGCAGTTCGACATTGCGTTGCCGTGCGCGCTGGCGCACGCGCATCCACCCGCTCGCCATGGCGGTGATCGGTTCGGGGAGCCGGCGGCTCCAGCGGTCGTTGAGCGCCGAGGGCGGGCAGACCACGACATGCCCGCGCATGTCCTCCTTGCTGTGATCGGCCACCAGCCGCAATTCGCCCAGATCGACCCCGTGTTCCTCGTACAGGCGGCACATCTTCTCCATCGCCCCGTGCAGATAGATCGGCTGGCGGTGCCCCGCGGCGCGAAGTTCGGCGATCACGCGCTGCGCCTTGCCCAGCGCATAGGCGCCCACCAGCACGCAGCGGTCGGGATGCGCGGCCAGCCGGTCGAGCAGCTTGGCCATCTCCTCGGCGATCGGCGGGTGGCAGAACACCGGCAGGCCGAAGGTCGCTTCGGTGATGAAGATATCGCACGGGGTAACTTCGAATGCGGGGCAGGTGGGGTCGGCGCGGCGCTTGTAATCGCCGGTCACGATTACCCGCTCGCCCGCATGTTCGAGCAGGATCTGCGCGCTGCCGAGCACGTGGCCGGCGGGGATATAGGTCGCATCGACGCCGCCCGGCAGGCGGATCGTTTCGCCGTACTCGACCGGCACCGCTTGATGCGGGATCTCGCCGGCGTCGTCCTCGGCCCCGGTGCGATAGCGCAATTCCATGATCGCCAGCGTCTCGGGCGTGGCGACCGTCTGGCCATGCCCGCCGCGCGCATGGTCGGCATGGCCATGCGTCACCAGCGCCTTGTCCACGGCCCGGCTGGGATCGACCCAGCAATCGGCGGGGACGACATGGATGCCCCACGGCTCGGGCTTGATCCAGGAGAAGGGGGCAGCACTCATCTCCGACTCAAACGAAAAGGGCGCCGACCGTTCCCGGTGGCGCCCTTTCATGTGATGCGAAATGCCGCGTCAGCTGTTGCCGCCGTTTTCCTCGCTGGCATCGGCTTCGGGCTTCTTGTTGCCCGCCGCCTTCTTTTTCGCGGCCGGTTTGCGCTTGGTACGGGGCGGGGCGGGGGTGAGTTCGAAGGCCGGTTTGCCGTCCTTCATCGTCACCGAAACCTCACCGCCGTCGGCCAGCTTGCCGAACAACAGTTCCTCGGCCAGCGGTTGCTTGATCCGATCCTGGATCAAGCGGCCCATCGGGCGCGCGCCGAACAGGCGGTCGTAGCCCTTGTCGGCCAGCCATGCGCGGGCTTCCTTGTCGAACTGGATGTCGACATTCTGTTCGGCCAGCTGCAGTTCGAGCTGGAGGATGAACTTGTCGACGACACGCGCGACGGTGTCCTTGCCGAGATAGCCGAACGGCACGATCGCATCGAGCCGGTTGCGGAATTCGGGCGTGAACATCCGCTTGACCGCTTCCTCGCTCGCATCTTCCTTGGACACGTCACCGAAACCGATGCCCTGGCTTGCCATGTCGGCCGCGCCGGCATTGGTGGTCATGATCAGCACGACATTACGGAAATCGACCGTCTTGCCGTGATGGTCGGTCAACCGGCCGTTATCCATCACCTGCAGCAGGATGTTGAACAGGTCGGGATGCGCCTTCTCGATCTCGTCGAGCAGCAGCACGCTGTGCGGATTCTGGTCGACCGCATCGGTCAGCAGGCCGCCCTGGTCGTAACCGACATAGCCCGGGGGCGCGCCGATCAGCCGGCTGACGCTGTGGCGTTCCATGTATTCGGACATGTCGAAGCGCTTGAGTTCGATCCCCATGATGCTGGCGAGCTGACGCGCGACTTCGGTCTTGCCGACCCCGGTCGGGCCACTGAACAGGAAACTGCCGATCGGCTTGTCCGGATCGCGCAGGCCCGCGCGGCTGAGCTTCATCGCAGTCGCCAGCTTCTTGACGGCCGCATCCTGCCCGAAGACCACGTGCTTGAGATCGCGTTCGAGGTTCTCGAGCGCTTTCTTGTCGTCCTTGCTTACCGATTTGGGCGGAATCCGCGCCATCGTCGCAATCACCGCCTCGATCTCGCGCGCAGTGATCTTCTTCTTGCGGCGGCTGGGTGGGACCAGCATCTGCATCGCCCCGACTTCGTCGATCACGTCGATCGCCTTGTCGGGCAGCTTGCGGTCGTTGATGTAGCGGGCCGACAGCTCGACCGCGGTCTTCAGCGCATCGGCGGTATAGGTAACCTTGTGATGGTCCTGGAAGGCGGTCTTCAACCCCTTGAGGATCTTTACAGTGTCCTCGATGGTAGGTTCGTTCACATCGATTTTCTGGAACCGCCGCAACAGCGCGCGATCCTTCTCGAAGTGGTTGCGGAATTCCTTGTAAGTGGTCGAACCGATGCAGCGGATGGCGCCGCTCGACAGCGCGGGCTTAAGGAGGTTGGACGCATCCATCGCCCCGCCGCTGGTCGCCCCGGCACCGATCACCGTGTGGATTTCGTCGATGAACAGGATTGCTTCGGGCATGCCTTCGAGTTCGGTGACCACCTGCTTTAGCCGTTCCTCGAAATCGCCGCGATAGCGCGTGCCGGCCAGCAGCGCGCCCATGTCGAGCGAATAGATCACTGCTTCCTGCAGCACTTCGGGAACGTCGCCCTCGACGATCTTGCGCGCCAGCCCTTCGGCAATGGCGGTCTTTCCGACGCCGGGATCACCCACGTAGAGCGGATTGTTCTTGCTGCGGCGGCACAGGATCTGGACCGTGCGATCGACTTCGGGCCCGCGGCCGATCAGCGGATCGATGCGTCCGTCCTCGGCCTTCTTGTTCAGATTGACCGTGAACTGATCCAGCGCGGTTTCCTTCTTGCCCTTGTCGCCCGCCTTGTCGTCACCCTGCGCCTCGCCGCTTTCGGCGCCTTCGGGCGACCGGCTTACGACCGGCTTGCCGCCCTTGCCGATACCGTGACTGATGAAGCTGACGGCGTCGAGGCGGCTCATGTCCTGTTGCTGCAGGAAATAGACCGCATAGCTGTCACGCTCGGAAAACAGCGCAACCAGCACGTTCGCGCCGGTCACCGTGTCCTTGCCCGACGACTGGACGTGGAGGATGGCGCGCTGGATCACGCGCTGGAACCCTGCAGTCGGCTGCGGATCGGCGCTCTCGTCCGACTGCAGCGACTGGTATTCCTGTTCGAGATATTGCTTCACCACCGCGGTAAGCTCGGCCAGGTCGACGCCGCAGGCCGCCATGACCTGCGCCGCATCCTCGTCGTCGATCAACGACAGCAGCAGGTGCTCGAGCGTGGCATATTCGTGCCGGCGCTCGCCCGCGTCGGTGAGCGCGGCGTGAAGGGTCTTCTCGAGATTGGCGGCGAAGCTGGGCATTCAGATATCTTTCTCGTGGGACTTGCGCGAAGCGGACATTAGACAGCCTATGCGGCGAAAGTTAGCCAAAGCTGTATGCGGGCGTGATATGGGTACGGAACCCGGCTTTTTCAGCCCCGGCACCGGCAACTATTCCTTCGCCCCGAACAACGCTTCGGCCGCGTCGCGATGCGCGGCTGCGGCCTGCCGGTGTTTCTCGACCCGGGCGATCTCCGCCTCGAGCAGGGCAATGCGGGCGGCGAGCTCGCTTTGCGAATAGGGGGCCAGGTCCTCGCCGGCCAACTGGCTGGCGGCGTCGCCTCGCGGGCGTGGACTCGCGTCATCTTCCATTGACAGCAATGTCGCAATTCTGGGTGGTTGCTGTCAACGGTAACGCGAGGTATTGCGCGGGGGGCGTGCCGGGGGAAAGCGCGCAGCAATCGATCTAGAGGGGGTCCGCGAGTGGCAGCCAATTTGCCCGAGACGATGACGGCGATGGGATTCGACGAGGCCGGGGGGCCCGAAGTGCTCCGTCCGGAAACGCTGCCCGTGCCGGTGCCCGGCGCCAACCAGATCCTGATCCGGGTCGCCTATGCCGGGGTCAACCGCCCCGACGTTATCCAGCGGCAGGGCTTCTATCCGCCGCCGCCAGGCGCCTCGCCGATTCCCGGGCTCGAAGTGTCGGGTACGGTGGTGGCAACCGGCCCCGGTGTCGGACCCGAGGTGCAGGGTCGCCGCGTCTGCGCGCTGGTGTCCGGCGGCGGCTATGCCGAATATTGCCTGGCGCATGTCGCACACAGCCTGCGCCTGCCCGACGAGATGGCGTTCGATACGGCGGCGGCCATTCCCGAAACGCTGTTCACCGTGTGGCACAATGTGTTCGAGCGCGGCTGGGCCAGCGACGGCGAAACGCTGCTGGTGCATGGCGGGACCAGCGGTATCGGGACCATGGCGATCCAGCTCGCCAAGGCCTTCGAGATGAAGGTGATCTCGACCGCGGGAAGCGACGATAAGTGCGCGGCCATCCGCGAACTCGGCGCCGATCTGGCGATCAATTACAAGACCCAAGACTTCGTCGAGGAGGTCAAGCGCTTCACCGATGGCGAAGGCGTCGATGTCGTGCTCGACATGGTCTCGGGCGATTATGTTGCACGCAACATGGAATGCCTCGCCGAAGATGGCCGTCACGTCACGATCGCCGTGCTTGGCGGGCTGAAGGCGGAAATCAACATGGCCACCGTGATGCGCAAGCGGCTGTCGCTGACCGGATCGACGCTGCGGCCGCGGTCGGACGAATTCAAGGCGCTGATCGCCGACGAGATCTATCATCACGCCTGGCCGCTGTTCGAAGAACGGGCGGTCGCCCCGGTGATGGACCAGACCTTCCCGCTTGCCGAAGCCGGCGCGGCGCATGCGCGGATGGAAGAAGGCGCGCATATCGGCAAGATCGTGCTCGAGGTGTTCGGCGACTGAGGCGGGTTGCTACCTGACCGACCGGGCGGAGACCCTTTGACGCTTGCCGTAAGGCCCCGGACGACTCGGGATTGTCGCAATGTCGCCTATCGGTAACTCCACTGTGAATCGCCCGTAACAAACATGTGCCAGGGCTAGGGCCGTAACCCATCAGGGGGTCCGGCCCATGAACGATCTGCCCAATCATTTCGACGCCGCGCACAAGGTTGCGAATTTCCCTTCGATCAAGCCCCGCGTACCCGAACGCAGGCTCGAAGAGCGACGCACCTATCGCACGATCTGGATCAGCGACGTGCATCTCGGCACCAAGGGATGCAATCACGAACTGCTGATCGACTTCCTCGACCATACCGACAGCGACACCATGTATCTGGTCGGCGACATCATCGACGGCTGGCGGCTGAAGAAGAAGGTCTACTGGCCGCCCGAACACAGCGATATTGTCTGGCGCATCCTCAAGCGTGCCAAGCGCGGCACGCGGATCATATATATCCCGGGCAATCACGACGAGATGGTCCGCCCGTTCAGCGGCATGAATTTCGGCGGGGTTGAAATCATGCGCGCCGCGTTCCACGACACCGCCGACGGGCGCCGGCTGATGGTCCTGCATGGCGACGAATTCGACACCATCATGCTGGCGCACCGCTGGCTCGCCTTCGTCGGCGACGCGCTCTATCACGTGATGATGAAGCTCAACAATTGGGTGGCCGCCGCGCGCAAGCGGTTGGGCCTGCCCTATTGGTCGATCTCGAAAGCGGCGAAGAACAAGGTCAAGAACGCGGTCGAGTTCATTTCGAAATACGAGGAAGTGGTCGCCCGCGCGGCGGCGGAGCGCGGCGTCGACGGCGTGGTCTGCGGTCATATCCACACCGCCGAGTTCCGCAGTTTCGAATATGGCGGCAAGCGCGTCGAATATTGGAACGACGGCGATTGGGTCGAAGGGTGCAATGCGCTGGTCGAACATGCCGACGGTCGCATGGAAATCCTCCACTGGCCCGACGAAGTCGCGCGGCGCAACCGCTGCGAAAGTGACGTCGCGCCGTCAGTGCCGGAGGCCGCGTGACCGCGCAACTCGCTGCCGCCGGCACTCGTGCAGCCTGCCCGGCTGCCGCGCCACAGCGCATCGCGATCGTCACCGATGCCTGGCTGCCGCAGATGAACGGCGTCGTGCGCACGCTCACCACGACCTGCGACCATTTGCGCGCACAGGGACACGAGGTGCTGGTGATCTCGCCCGACCAGTTCAGCAGCGTGGCCTGCCCGACTTACCCCGAAATCCGGCTGGCGCTGGCATTGCCGGGCGTAGTCGGCGAAAGACTACGCACCTTTGTCCCCGAAGCGATCCATATCGCCACCGAGGGGCCACTGGGCATGGCCGCACGCGGCTATTGCACGCGCCGGGGCATCCGCTTCACCACCGCCTATCACACGCAATTTCCGAATTACCTCGCCAGTCGGACGCACTTGCCCGCGCAGTGGTTCTGGCGGTATATCGAGTGGTTCCATCGCCCCGCGCGGCGCGTGCTGGTCGCGACCGAGAGCATCAGCGCGGAATTGCGCGCGCACGGCCTGCCGCAGCTGCATCGCTGGAGCCGCGGCGTCGATCTGGCCTGTTTCACGCCCGATGCGCCGCCGCCACCCGAATTCGCCGACCTGCCGCGCCCGATCCAGCTCTATGTCGGCCGGGTGGCGGTGGAAAAGAACATCGGCGCCTTCCTCGCCAATGGCTATCCCGGCAGCAAGGTCGTGGTGGGGGACGGCCCGGCGCTCGAAACGCTCAGGGCGGATCACCCCGAGGTGCACTTCCTCGGTCGCCGCACGGGACCCGGCCTTGCCGGATGCTACGCCGGAGCGGATGTCTTCGTCTTCCCCAGCAGGACCGACACCTTCGGCCTGGTGATGATCGAAGCGCTGGCCTGCGGCACGCCCGTCGCCGCCTTTCCCGTTCCGGGACCGCGCGATATCGTCACCGAACAGGTCGGTGCGCTGAGCGAAAACCTCGACCGCGCGATCGCCGCGGCGCTGTTCTGCGACCGCAAGACCTGCGCCGATTATGGCGCGGGCTTCAGCTGGAGTGCGGCGACGGGCCAGTTCCTCGCCGGGCTGGCTGCACTCGAGCCGGAGGCATTGCCGAGCACCTGAGGCTTTCGCTTGTACAATCGGGCACTCTCGCCTAGATGGGCACGATAACGGCCGTCCCGCGAGGGGCGGCCCTTCTATTTTCGCAAGACGAGAAAAGGCATTTCCATGGCCGACCAACCCAAACCGCTGATGCCGCATGCGACCGCCACCTGGCTGGTCGACAACACCGGTCTGTCGTTCGAACAGATCGCGGAATTCTGCGGCCTCCATATCCTCGAAGTGCAGGCGATGGCGGACGATCTGGCGGGCAGCAAGTATACGGGCCGCGACCCGGTGCATGCTGGCGAACTGACGCAGGAAGAGATCGAAAAGGGTCAGGCCGACGCGGAGTATCGCCTCAAGATGCAACGCGCGCCGGTGGCGGTCAGCCGGACCAAGGGCCCGCGCTACACCCCCGTATCGAAGCGGCAGGACAAGCCCGACGGCATCGCCTGGATCCTGCGCAACCACCCGGAAATTTCCGATGCGCAGATCGGCAAGCTGATCGGCACCACGCGCAACACGATCGGCGCGATCCGCGAACGCAGCCACTGGAACATCCAGAACATCCAGCCCAAGGACCCGGTTACGCTGGGCCTGTGCTCGCAGCGCGAACTCGACGCCGTGGTGGCCAAGGCGGCCAAGAACCTGCCGGTCGACGATGAAGAAGCCGCGCCGGTGGTGGCCAGCGGCAGCAGCGATCGCGAGAAGCTGATCGAGGAACTGCACGCTGAACGCGAAGCCAATGTCAAGGCCGCTGCCGAAGCCGCGCAGGAAGCCGAAGCCGCGGCGTGGCTCGAAGCCAAGCGGACGAGCGAAGACGGCGGAGAGCCGGGCGATACCGGCCTTGCCTGACGCATCGGGGGAAAGCATTCGAAGGCGGGGAAAGCGTTGGCTTTTCCCGCCTTTTTACTTGCGTTTGAGACGCAATACTCCATGCTATTGACATGGATGTAAGCAAGCTACCGAACCATCATCCGGTGCCGTGGAACACCACGTTCGAACCGCTGGCGCTGCCCGCCATGTTCGCGCGGACGGTGCAGGCCCGCCCCGATGCGCCTTTGCTGTATTTTCTCGGCCGCACCTTCACCTATGGCGAACTGTTCCGCGATGCGCAGGCCTTCGCTCATGCGCTCAAGCGGCGCGGGATCGCGCCGGGCGACCGGGTCGGGCTCTTCCTGCCCAACGTCCCGAGCTATGTCGTCGCCTATTACGGGGCGATGATGGCGGGCGCGGTGGTGGTGAATTTCTCGCCGCTCTATTCGGTCGAGGAACTCGAGCAGCAGGTGGCCGATTCGGGCACCCGCCTGCTGGTTACCGTCGATGTACCCGAGCTCTACGCCACTGCGCAGAAGGTGCTGCAGGGTTCGGCGCTCAAGACGCTGGTCGTCAGCTCGCTGGCGCAGATGCTGCCGTTTGCCAAAGGGCTCGCCATGCGCGTGTTCGCGCGCAGCAAGATCGCGCGCGTCGACTATGGCGAATCGGTCCTCCGCTGGGACGAATTCCTCGAGGGCGGGCGAAAGCACGGGGGCAAGCTGCCCGAGATCGACCCGCAGGCGCTGGCCTTGCTGCAATATACCGGCGGGACGACGGGGACGCCGAAGGGCGCGATGCTCACGCATGCCAATCTGTCGATCAACGCGCAGCAGGTTGCCGGGCTCAATCCCTATGGCGACCCTTCGCACGAGGTCTTCATGGGCGCGTTGCCGTTCTTCCATGTCTTTGCCAACACGGCACTGCTCAACCACGCGGTGGTGACGGGGGCGGCGATAGCCATGGTCCCGCGGTTCGATGCCAAACAGGTCCTCCAGACGATCGAAAAGCACGGGGCGACCGGATTTCCGGGCGTGCCGACGATGTTTCAGGCGCTGCTCGACCATCCCGACCTGGACAAGACCGACGTGTCGAGCCTGCGAGTATGCATCTCGGGCGGCGCACCGCTCCCGGCGCCCCTGCGCGAAAAGTTCGAAGCCAGGACCGGCGTACGGCTGGTTGAAGGCTATGGGCTTACCGAAAGTTCGGGTGTGATATCGACCAATCCCTACGAAGGCACACGCAAGCCGGGGACCATCGGTCAGGTTGTCATGCAGACCGAAGTGCTGCTGCTCGACAAGGAAGACCCGACCGTCCTCGCGGCGGAAGGCGAGCCGGGCGAACTCGCACTCCATGGTCCGCAGATCATGCAGGGCTATTGGAACCGGCCCGATGCAGCGAAGGACGTGTTCGTCGAGCATCAGGGCAAGACCTGGCTGCGCACCGGCGACGTCGCCACGCTCGACAGCGACGGCTTTCTCGAAATCGTCGATCGGATCAAGGACATGATCGCGGTGGGCGGGTTCAAGGTCTTCCCCAGCCAGGTCGAAGACGTCCTGCTCGACCATCCGGGGGTGAAGGAAGCGCTCGTGATCGGGCGGCCCGATTCCTATCGCGGCGAAGCGCCGGTGGCCTATGTCACGCTCAACGCCGACGCTCAGGCGACCGGCGAGGAACTGCGCGACTGGCTCAATGCCCGCGTGGGCAAGCACGAACGTGCCGACGAAGTGGTGATCCGTGCCGATCTGCCCAAGACCATGATCGGCAAACTTGATCGCAAGGCGCTGCGCGCCGAAGTGCTCGGCTGACTATACGACAAGGCCGCCTGCGTTCGCACGCAAGCGGCCTCGTGATGTAGCAAGGGCTAGAGGTCAGCCGGCGACGGTCAGCTCGGGCTTTGCCGAGCTTGACGAAGGCGCGGTAGCCGCGCCGCTCTTGGCGTTGCGATGCGCGAAACGTCCCTCGACCTGCGCGCCCTGTTCGATCGTGAGCGCATCGTAGAAGACGTCGCCGGTAATCTTGGCGGTCTTGAGGATCACGAGTTCACGCGCGGTGATCGATCCCTCGACGGTGCCGGCAAGCCGGGCGGTTTCCGCCTTGATCGCGCCCTTGACCGTGCTGGTTTCGCCCTGGACGAGCGCGGAGCAGGCGATATCGCCTTCGACCGCGCCATCGACATGCAAATCTGCCGAAGCGGTGATGTCGCCGGTGATCGCGAGGTCCGATCCGAGGACCGAGAAGGTGGAATTGCTCTTGCTGGCCATGCGCTCGCGTCCCTGATTACTTGGTACGGGCGGGGTTGGGGCTCCGCCGGATTTCTTCGAGAACATCAGGAGCGGTCTCCAGGAAAGTGCGCGGATTGACCGCGCGATTGTTGATACGCACCTCAAAGTGGAGATGCGGGCCGGTCGAACGGCCGGTATTGCCGATGGCCCCGATCGTCTCGCCCGCGGCGACGCGCTGGCCGACTTTCGCGTTGAAGCGCGACATATGCGCATAGCGCGTCATCAGGCCGTTACCATGCGTGATCTCGACCGTCTTGCCATAGCCGCCCTTCCAGCCGACGAAGCTGACGCGGCCGTCCGAGGCGGCGCTGATCGGCGTACCGATGGCCCCGCGGAAGTCGAGGCCCTTGTGCATCGCCCCGCCGCCGTTGAACGGATCGCGGCGGAAACCGAAGCCGCTGGAAATCATGTCCTTATGCGCCGGCGTCACCTGCGGCACGCCCGCGAGGCCACGCTCGAGCGCATCCATGCGTGCGATCGACAGGCCGAGGCGCACGAAGCGCGGGTCGATCGAACCATCGGCTTCGGTGGCGAGGTTTTCGAACGGACCACCCATCGCGCCGCGTTCGGCGGTGCGGATCATGCTCGCAGAATCGAGTCCGAGCTTCTCGAGCGCCGCGGCAGCGCGTTGGGCGCGCCAGTCGGCATAATGCGTGAGACCTTCGACCAGTGCGAGCTGGCGTGCTTCGATACGGGCGAGTTCGGCGGCTTCGGGAAAGGCTGCACTGACCTTCTCGACCGTCTCGGTAGCCTCCGACGCGCTGTCGCTGACGCTGCTGAATGCCTTGAGGTCTTCGGGCAGCGCCTCGCCCATCGCTTCGAGGAATTCCATGCGGCGGTTGAGGTCGTCCTTCACCGCGGCAATGTCCGCGCCATAGGCATCGACGCGCTCTTCGGCCGTGGCGACGCGGGCTTCGCGGTCGCGGAGCGAAAGCCGCTCGGTTTCCGCGCGATACTGCGTCCAGCCGGCAATCGCGACCGACGCGGCACATACCACCAGCGCAGCCAGCGCCAGCGCTGCTGCCGTCATCTGGACCTTGGAGGATATGGTTATGAAGCGCACCTGGCCTTCGGATCGCATGAAGAATTCGCGATCCGGAAACCAGCTGCGCACGCGACTCGCCAAGCCAATGATGGCGTTGCTGTTGCTCAAAACGACCCGTCCCTTATGGTCTTTTCATGTCCCACAGCCGGGCTACCAAACGATGGTTATGAAATCGAATCGCGGTTCCCACAAAATCCACGAGTCGAAGCATCGATGGGACGAGTCGTTTTTATACAATCTTTCAGGGGATCGATTTTGCTTGCCGAAACGAAGTCCAATATTCCCAAGGGCTTAGAATTTTCAAGGGCCGAATTGGGGCAAGCCATTGTATAAGAACGACAAATTCCGGGGCAGAGCGCTTTGACGGGCGCGCGGCGTCGAATCGGGCTGCTTGGCGGCAGTTTCAATCCCGCCCACGGCGGACATCGCCGGATATCGCTCTACCTCTTGCGCGCGCTCGCGCTCGACGAAGTGTGGTGGCTGGTCTCGCCGGGCAATCCGCTCAAGCCCAGGACCGGGATGGCGCCGCTCGCAGCCCGCGTGCGATCGGCAATGGCGCAGGCCCGGCGTGCGCCGATCCGGGTAACCGCGATCGAGCGCGAACTGGGCACCCGCTACACCGTCGATACGCTCGGCGCGCTGACGCGGCGCTATCGCAAGAACGATTTCGTCTGGTTGATGGGATCGGACAATCTGGCGCAATTCCATCGCTGGAAGGACTGGCGCGGAATTGCGCGCACGATGCCGATTGCGGTTATCGCGCGGCCCGGCTATGATGCCTCTGCAATCGCGAGCCCCGCGATGGCCTGGCTGAGGCGCTTTTCCGTGCCGCTGTCCAGCTTTGTTGGAAGGGGCGAATGGAGCGCACCGACACTGGTGACCTTGCGTTTCGATCCCGATGAAAGGTCGGCCACGGCAATTCGCCGCGCCGATCCCGATTGGGCCTTACGCTTCACCGGACCGCCTCCAAGGGACCAACTGACGCATCGCTTGATACTGTCGGGGGAGGAAACCACCGCGCCATGATGCGCGTTGGTCCTTCCATGGCCCAAGCCTCTCAATTCAGGAGCATCGCATCCGCCTATGACACAGGCGCAATCCATCCCGTCATCCGCCGGTTCCAATCCGGCACAGGTGATCGACTTGTCTGACGCAAACCTCGACCCGCTGCTCAAGCTCGTGCTGACGCAGCTCGATGACGACCAGGCGCAGGACATCGTGACCATCGATCTGAAGGGCAAGAGCTCGATCGCCGACCATATGGTCATCGCCTCGGGCCGCTCGACCCGCCAGGTCGCTGCCATCGCGCAAAAGCTGGCCGAGAAAATCAAGCAGGCCGGTTTCGGTCCGGTGAAACTCGAAGGGCTTCCCGCGGCCGATTGGGTGCTGCTCGACGCGGGGGATATCGTCGTCCACCTGTTCCGGCCCGAAGTGCGCAGTTTCTACAATCTCGAGCGGATGTGGGCCTTCGGCGATGCGCCGCCGGTGGCCGGGAACGCCTGACGCCAGACCGATCTTGAGCAGGGCCGGCCGACGCCCGGTTGGCCCGAACGGACCATCGCCTGCCGGAGGGGTGCGCCATTCTCTTGCATATCATCGCCCGCGGCAAGATCGCGCGCTCGCCCGAAGCGGAGCTCGTGGCGCGCTATGAAAAGCGGCTCACCTGGCCACTGCGCCTGACCGAACTGCCCGAGACGGGCGGGCGCATTCCCGAGCCGCAAGCCCCGTGCAAGACCGTGCTGCTCGACGAACGCGGGCAGGATCTGCCGTCCGAAAAGCTCGCGGCCATCCTTGAGCGTTGGCGCGACGACGGGATGCGCGAATGCCGCTTCGTGATCGGCGCTGCCGATGGCCATGCCGATGACGATCGCCGCGCGGCCGATCTGCTGCTCGCCTTCGGCCGGGCGACGTGGCCGCATCTGCTGGCGCGCGCGATGCTGGCCGAACAGCTCTACCGCGCCACGACGATAATCGCGGGTCACCCCTATCATCGCAGCGGCTGATCGGGCAGATTGCCGCGATGCGCCGCCCCGCCGTCATCGCCGGATTGCTTGCTGCGGCCTGGCTGGGGCTGCCCGCCACCGCGCAGGCGCCTGCCCGGATCGACACCGTGGAAGACGCGCAAGCCGCGCTCGATGCCGCGCGGCAGCAGCAGCGCAACGCTCGCGCCCGCGGCGAACGGCTCGAACAGCGCGCCTCGCGGTCGCGCGAAACCGCGCAGAAGGCGCGCAGCGCCGCTGCCGCCCTGGCGGCGCGCGTCCAGCAGGCCGAAGCCGGTATCGCCGCCGCCGAAGCGCGCTTGCAACTCGCCAATAGCAAACGCCGCAAGCTGGACCGCGAACTGGCTGCCCGCCGTGCGCCCCTGGCGCATCTGGCCGGCGCGCTGCAATCGATGACGCGCAGGCCGCTATCCCTTTCGGCGCTCCAGCCCGGGTCGCTGCGCGACCTGGTCTATACGCGCGCCGTGCTCGACAGCACGATCCCGGTCGTCCGCGAGCGAACGGCGGCGCTGCGCAGCCAGCTCGACCGGGCCCGCGCGCTCGAGGCGGAGGCGCGCGCGGCGGTAAGCGATCGCCGCGACAGCGAAGCCACATTGCTGCAGCGGCGCAAGCAATTGGTGGCGTTGGCGGCGCAGGAACGGCTCAAGGCACGGCAGGCTGCCGGCGGCGCCGATCGCGAAGCGCAGCGCGCGCTGGTCCTCGCCGAACAGGCTATCGATCTCGACCAGCTGGTTGCCCGCCTCGAATCCGCCGGATCGCTGCGCAAACGGCTTGCGTTGCTGCCCGGACCGGTGGCGCGGCCGGCAGATCCCGCTGCGGCGACCATCTCCGCGACGCCGCGCCCCCAGCCCAGCGCCACCCAGCCGCCGCAGCAATACCAGCTGCCCGTGGCGGGCAGGATCAGCGCGGGCTTCGGCGAAGCGGGGGCCAGCGGCCAGCGCCAGGCGGGGATCGCACTCGACGCGCGCGGCAGCGGACAGGTGGTCGCGCCGGGTGCGGGGCGCGTGATCTTCGCCGGGCCCTATCGCGGCTTCGGCCGTATTGCGATCGTCGAACATGCCAATGGCTGGACTAGCCTAGTGACCGGGTTGGCGTCGCTCGATGTGGCAGTCGGCCAGGCGGTCGACGCGGGGTCCCCGCTCGGCCTTGCCCCGCAGCACGGCGGCGAAGTGGCGCTGGAACTACGGCAGGATGGCGAACCGGTGAACCCGCTCGATTACCTGCGCTAGGCGCTGGTCGAAACCGGCTCGCGCGTACTTCGTAATGCTGCTCATCTGGCATTAAGCGCGCACAGGCGATAGATTGGCCTGCGCAAAGGAGTCCTCTCGCCCATGAAATTCGCCGCTCTCGCCCGTTCGGCCGCACTCGTGACCGCCGTCGCGCTGATTCCCGCGACCACTGCCAGCATGGCGCAGGTCGATGGCCGCGCGGGGGCCGAATTCTCGAAGGTCCTCGGGGTCTACCAGCGGATCAAGGCGAGCTATGTCGACCCGGTCGACGATGAAACGCTGATGCGCGGCATGATCGATGGCATGCTGGCCGCGCTCGATCCGCATTCGGGCTATCTCGACGGCAGCGATTTGCAGCGGCTCGAAACGATGATCGACGGCAATTATTCGGGCCTGGGCCTCTCCGTCGTGGCGGAAGACGGCGCGGTGAAGGTGATCTCGCCGTTCCGCGGCAGCCCGGCCGATATCGCGGGGATCAAGGCCGGCGATTTCATCACCCATCTCGATGGGCGGCTGATCGTGGGGCAGGAGCTCGACGAATCGGTCGCGCAGATGCGCGGCCGCGAGGGTACCTCGATCCAGCTCACGATCTTCCGCCCGGGCCGCGACGAACCCTTCGATCTTTCTGTGAAGCGCGGCGTGATCGAACTCGAACCGGTCACCTGGGAATTGCATGAGGGCAATATCGGCCAAATCATGGTCAATGAATTTTCCCGCGATGTCGGCAGCGATGTCTTTACAGCGTGGGAAGAAATGAAAGCGGAAGCCACCGGCCGGATCGACGGGCTGGTGCTCGATCTGCGCTCCAACCCCGGCGGCTCGCTCGACGAAGCGGTCGCGCTGTCCGATCTCTTCCTCACCGAAGGCCGCATCGTCTCGCAGCGTGGCCGCGCCCGCGGCGAGAATATCGCCTATGACGCCGAAACCGTGTTCCGCGGCGACATCGCCGGCGGCCTCCCGATGGTCGTGCTGATCGATGCTGGCTCGGCGTCGGCTTCGGAAATCGTCGCTGGTGCCCTGCAGGACCATCGCCGCGCCGTGGTGATGGGCGAACGCAGCTTCGGCAAGGGCAGCGTGCAGTCGCTGCTGCCGCTCGGCCGCGATGCGGCACTCAAGCTGACGACGGCGCGCTATTTCACGCCTTCGGGCCATTCAGTCCAGGAAGGCGGGATCGACCCCGACATCACCGTCCCGCAGCTGTCCGATCCCGATCTGGCCAAGCGCGCGCGCTTCCAGATGCGCGAATCGGATCTGCGCGGCCATCTCATCAACGAGATCGGCATCGAGGACGACGCGGTGGAGAAAGATGCGCGCGACGATCCGCGGTTCCAGCAGACCGCCGAGGAACTGGAAGAGCAGGGGATCGAAGATTTCCAGCTGCATTACGCGCTGCAGACGCTGCGCCGCACGAGCCCGATGAACATTGCCGCGCGCGCGAAATAGGCTAGGCCGCGCAGCATGTTCCTGACGCAGCACGCCCGTCTCGCCCGCCTGCTCGCGCTTGCCGTACCGGCAGCGCTGCTGGGCGGGGCGTATCTCTCGGAATACGGTTTCGGCCTGTACCCCTGCGAGATGTGCTGGTGGCAGCGCTGGCCGCATTTCGCTGCGGTCGGACTGGCTCTGCTTGCCTACACCGTGACGCCGCGGCGGCTGTGGATCTGGCTTGCGGCGCTCGCGATCGCGCTGGCGGGCGCCATCGGCCTGTTCCACGCAGGCGTCGAATACGGTTGGTGGCCGGGGATCACCTCCTGCGCGGTCATCGCCGGAGGCGGCAGCGGTAATGCGCTTGAGGACATCATGAACACGCCGCTCGTGCGGTGTGACGAGCCCGCCTGGACGCTCGCGGGGATTAGCCTGGCGGGCTACAATTTCCTCGTGTCGAGCGCGGCAGCACTGGCAATTTTTGTCCTGATGGTGAAGGATCGCAACGCATGACCAAGGTGCCCGACCATATCGTTCGCATGATCCGCGTCGACCAGGCGGGCGAATTCGGCGCCACGCGGATCTACGCCGGCCAGCTGGCGGTGATGGGTGATCGCGGCCCCGATTCGGCTGAAATCGCCGGCATGGCAGAGCAGGAAGCGGGCCACCGCGCGCAGTTCGATGCATTGATGGCGCGCCGCGGGGTCCGCCCGACCGCGCTGCAACCTTTCTGGGACAGGGCCGGGTTCGCACTGGGCGCGGTTACGGCGCTGATCGGCCCCGAAGCGGCGATGGCCTGCACCGCGGCGGTCGAAACCGAAATCGACGATCACTATTCGCGCCAGCTCGACCGGTTGCAGGAGACCGGTGAGGACCCCGAACTCGCGGCGATGATCGAGGAATTTCGCGAGGACGAGCGCGAGCATCGCGATGCGGCGCTTGCCGCCGGTGCGGAACGTGCGCCTGCCTACCCGCTGCTGTCGGGCCTCATCCGGCTCGGCTGCCGCGCTGCGATCCGTGTTTCCGAACGTGTCTGACGGGAACCGGGACCCCCGCTTTCGCGCTTCATGACCAGTTCACTGCCCGAAGCGTCTTGTCGCTTCGCCTGCAAACGCCCGAGAGGATACCCATGTCGAAATCGCTGATAGCCATTGCCGGTCTAGCGCTTGCCCTGCCTGCCGCCGCCCATGCGCAGGACGCGGTGGACACGGGCGACGACAGTTACAACATGGTGATCGTCTACGGCGATGACGAATGCCCGCAGTCGACCGCCGACCAGATCGTCGTCTGCGCGCGCAAGGCCGAAAACGACCGCTACCGGATCCCCGAAACCCTGCGCTTCTCGCAAAGCCCGGCGAACACTTCTTGGGCCGAACGCGTGGAGCGATTCGAAATGGCAGGCGACTTCGGGATCATGTCCTGTTCGCCCACGGGTGCCGGCGGCTTTACCGGCTGCACGCAGGAAATGATCAATGCGGCCTATGCCGACAAGGCGAATGACGCGGGCGTCCGCTTTGGCGAGATCATCGCTGCAGAACGCGCCAAGCGCCTCGCCACGATCGATGAAGACGCAGCCGCCGAACAGGAACGCGTCGAAATGATCGAGCGCGAATATATGGAACGGCTCGAGCGCGAGCGCGCTGCCGAAACCGCCGGGGAAGACGCGCTTCCGCAGCCGGAAGCGGGCGCCGATCCGGAGTAGTCTATCCGCGGTTAACCATTTGCGGCTAGGGCAGTGAAATGGCCGCGCCGCGCAAGATCCTCACTGTGTTCGGGACGCGTCCCGAAGCTATAAAGCTGTTCCCGCTGGTTCACCGGCTGGCGCGGGATGACCGGTTCATTGGCCGCGTGTGCATTTCAGCGCAGCACCGCGAGATGCTCGACCAGGTGCTTGATATCGCCGGCATCGTTCCCGATCACGATCTCGACTTGATGACTCCCGGACAAACGCTCGATGCTCTCACCGCGCGGGCGCTGGTGGAAATCGGCAAGGTGCTCGATCTCGAACAGCCAGACTGGGTCGTCGTCCAGGGCGATACCACCACCGTGATGGCGGGGGCGATTGCCGCCTATTATCGCAAGATACCCGTGTGCCATGTAGAAGCGGGCCTGCGCAGCGGCGACATCCACCATCCCTGGCCCGAGGAAGTGAACCGCCGCGTTGTCGGCAGTTTTGCCGCGCTGCACTGCGCGCCGACCACGACCGCCCGGGATGCATTGCTGCGTGAAAACGTGGATCCGGCGACCGTCCACGTGACGGGCAACACGGTTATCGATGCCCTGCAATGGGTCACCGCACGCGTGGGCGACAGCCCCGCGCTGGCGGATGGGCTGCGCGCGCTGGAAGAACGTTTCGCAGGGCGGCGGATCATTGGGGTCACCAGCCACCGGCGTGAAAATTTCGGCGAGGGCATGCGAGCTATCGCCAAAGCGGTTAAGTCGATCGCCTCTCGGCAGGACGTTGCGGTTATTTTCCCCGTCCATCTCAACCCTCAGGTGCGCGCGGTGATGAAGACCGAACTGGCCGGGCTCGACAATGTCGCGCTGCTCGAGCCGCTTGATTACCCGCAGTTCGCGCGGCTGCTCGATATCAGCCACCTGATGCTCACCGACAGCGGCGGCGTACAGGAAGAGGCGCCCGCGCTGGGCAAGCCCGTGCTGGTGATGCGCGAAACCACCGAACGGCCCGAAGGCATTGCTGCCGGAACCGCCCGGCTGGTCGGAACCGATGCCGACAGGATAGTGCGCGAAACCAATCGTCTGCTCGACGACCCGGCGGCCTATGCGGCGATGGCGCAGGCGCACAACCCGTTCGGCGACGGGCATGCCGCCGAACGGATCGCCGATCTGCTCGCAGCCAGCTGACCGGCGTTACTGTTAAATTTACCGACACGCGCTACCACAACCCGCCAAAGGTTCAGGGAAACAGTTTCATGCGTGGTGATACAAAGCCCGATGTGTGCGTCATCGGTCTCGGCTATATCGGCTTGCCCACGGCGGCGATCATCGCTCGCGCCGGCTGTCCGGTGCACGGCGTCGATGTGACGCAGACCGTGGTCGACACTATCAATCGCGGCGAGATCCATATCGAGGAGGTCGATCTCGACGGGCTGGTCCAGGCGGTCGTGCAGCGCGGCCTGCTCAAGGCCTCGACCGAAGTTGCGCCCGCGGATGTCTTCGTCATCGCGGTACCCACGCCGTTCGCCAAGGATGGCAACCACACCCCCGATACCTCCTATGTCATGGCCGCGGCAGAGCAGGTCGCTGCCGTCCTAAGAAAGGGCGATACGGTCATCCTGGAATCGACTTCGCCGGTCGGCACCACGGAGGCCATGCGCGATGCCATCGCCGCGCGGCGTCCCGATCTTGCACTGCCCGGGCTGACCGAGGGGCTGCCCGACGTAAGCATCGCCTATTGCCCCGAACGCGTGCTGCCCGGCCGGATCCTCGAAGAACTGACGCATAACGACCGTTCGATCGGCGGAATCACTCCGCGGTGCGCGCGCAAGGCGCTGGCGTTCTACAAACGCTTCGTGAAGGGCGAATGCGTCACCACCGATGCGCGCAGCGCCGAAATGACCAAGCTGGTCGAAAACGCCTTTCGCGACGTCAACATAGCCTTCGCGAACGAGCTTTCGATGATCGCCGACCGTCAGGGGCTCGACGTGTGGGAGGTCATCCGCCTGGCCAATCGGCATCCGCGTGTGAATATCCTCACTCCCGGGCCGGGTGTAGGCGGGCACTGCATCGCGGTCGATCCCTGGTTCATCGTCCATGGCGCGCCCGACGAGGCCAAGATCATCCGCCAGGCCCGCGATACCAACGACGCCAAGATGCACCACGTCCTGGCCCGCGCGCGGGCACTGGCCGCAGCCCATCCGGACGCGAAGATTGCCTGCCTCGGGCTCGCCTTCAAGGCCAATATCGACGACTTTCGCGAATCGCCCGCGCGCTTCGTCGCCGCATCGCTTGCCCGGGAATTCGGCGCGCGCGTGCAGGTGGTCGAACCCTATGCCGGCTCCCTGCCAGCCGAATTCGAAGGCACCGGCGCCGAACTGGTCGATATCGACACCGCGCTAGAGGAATCGGAGCTGCTGATCCCGCTGGTAGACCACGATGTCTTCAAGGTGATTCCGCCCGAAGAGCGGCTGGGCAAGGCGGTTTACGACACGCGCGGGATATGGCCCGACGTGGCCTGAGCCGCAGGGCAGTTCGCTAGTCGAGCGCGATATCGGGCGCGTCTTCCTGTTTCATGCCCACGACGTGGTAGCCGCCGTCGACATGGTGCGTTTCACCCGTCACGCCCGATGACAGGTCGGACAGCAGATAGAGGCCCGAGCCGCCGACATCGTCGATGGTGATATTACGCCGCAGCGGCGAATTGAGCTCGTTCCATTTGAGGATATAGCGGAAGTCGCCGATCCCGCTCGCAGCGAGCGTTTTCACCGGGCCGGCGCTGATCGCATTGACGCGGATGTTTTCCGGGCCGAGATCGTTGGCGAGATATTTCACGCTGGATTCCAGCGCCGCCTTGGCCACGCCCATCACGTTGTAATGCGGAATGACCTTCTCCGCGCCGTAATAGGTCAGCGTCAGGATCGAACCGCCCTCGGGCATCATGGCGCGTGCGCGCCTGGCCACCGCGACCAGCGAATAGGCGGAGATGTTCATCGTCATCAGGAAGTTGTCGAGGCTGGTGTCGACATATTTCCCGCGCAGTTCGCTCTTGTCCGAAAAGCCGATCGCGTGAACGACGAAGTCGATCGTCTCCCAGCGCGACTTGAGCGTATCGAAGGCGGTGTCGAGCGCATCCATGTCCGATACGTCGCATTCGATCAGGAAATCGCTGCCCACCTGTTCCGCCAGCGGGCCGACGCGCTTCTTGAGCGCTTCGCCCTGGTAGGAAAAGGCCAGTTCCGCCCCATGCTCCGCCAGTTGCCTGGCGATGCCCCATGCCAGCGACTTGTCGTTGGCGAGCCCCATGATCAGCCCGCGCTTACCTGCCATCAACCCGCTCATGCGGCATGCTCCTCTTCTTCCATTTCGCGCGCCAGGGCGGCGCGGCGGCCTTCGTCGGTTTCTTCCGTCTGGCTGAGTTCCTCTTCGGGCGTCTCGGCCAGCGCCGCATTCAGTTCCGCGCCGATAACCACCCCGAGCCCGACAAGCCAGAAAAAGAACAGGACGATCATCACGCCCGCAAGCCCGCCATAGGTCAGGTCGTAGGCGAAGAAATTGCGCAGCACCGCGGGCATGATCGTGGTCACCGCGATCCACCAGATCGTGGTGAGGAGCACCCCCGGCCACTTGGGATACCGCTTGCGCCGGTATTTGGACGGGGTCAGCGAATAGAAGATCAGGTAGAGCGAACCGAACAGACCCAGCGACGGCACGATCCGCGACAGGCGCAGCGCCACCACGCGGTCGACCAGCTGAGGGAAATAGGCCTCGATCACCTCCTGCGCCGCGCCGATCAGGAATTGCGCGATCAGGCTGAGCAGCAGGAGAAAGACCGCGGCGAGGATAACGCCCGCGGACAGCAGCCGGTATTTCCAGAAGGCATGCGTCGCCTGCGTGCCATAGGCGCGCCGCAGAATGTCACGGATCGTTTCGATCAGGCTGCCCACGGTCCACAGCGCCACCGCCGCCCCGGCCCAGAGCAGCCAGCCGCTGCGCGCTTCGATCACGTCGCGCGCGACGGGTTCGATGACGCTGCCGACCATTGGCGGCAGCGCATAGAGGACGGCGTTGATGGTGGCCGCGCGTTCGGCTTCCTCGCCGAAGGCGGAAAACACCGCCGCGCCGAGGATGAAGAAAGGGAAGATCGCCAGCATCGACAGATAGGCCAGATTGCCCGCGTGGATGAACCCGTCGTTATAGGTGCCGATCAGCGCACGCTTGGCGACTTTCCAGGCGCGTGTTCCCGGGCCGACCTGCTGTTCGATCCGGCCGCGCAGATCGCGGGCTTCCTCGCGCCGCTTCTCGGGCGAAAGCGACTGGATTTCGCGTCGCCAGCTGTCCGGCATTTCCTTTTGCGACAAGGGCTACACCCCGAGCTTGCTCCGCGGATCGCTCTCGTCCTTCCATCCATCGAGGCGCTTGGCAAGTTCGTCGAGCGTATCGGGCAGCTGGATTTCGAGCGTTACCAGCTGGTCGCCGCGGGTGCCGGTCTTGCGGGTGAACCCCTTGCCCTTGAGGCGCAGCACGGTGCCGCCGCTGGTCCCGGGCTTGAGCGTCATCATGACCGGGCCATCGACCGTCGGGACGCGGACCTTGCCGCCGTTAACCGCCTCGTCGAGCGTGATCGGCAGGTCGAAGCGCACATCGTCATCATGGCGCTTGAAGAAACTGTGCGGGTCGATCGCGATCGTGACCAGCCCGTCGCCCGGTCCGCCGGGCCCCTGTTCGCCCTTGCCCTTCAGGCGCATCTGCGTCCCGTCCTCGACCCCGTTGGGCAGTTTCAGATCGATCGTCTTGCCGTCCGCCAACGTGATGCGCTGCGGCTTGAGCGTCGCGGCATCGATGAAGGGGACCCGCAGCCGGTATGCGACATCGGCGCCCTTCTGCGGCGCGCGCCGCTGCTGCGCCCCGAAGGGGCTGCCGCCGGGTCCACCGCGCGGGCCGCGGCCGCCGAACAATCCTTCGAAGATATCGCCCAGGTCGACGTCCTCGGTGCCGAAACCCTGCATGTCTTCGGGCCGGTAGCCGCGTTGGCCGCCGCCGGGCCTGAACCCGCCGCCGCCCATGCCGGCGAAGGGATTGGCCGGATTGCCATCGGCATCGATTTCGCCGCGGTCGAACTGCGCCCGCTTGTCCTTGTCGGACAGCAGGTCATAGGCATTGGTGACCTTGCTGAAGCGTTCGGACGCTTGCGGATTGTCCTTGTTGCGGTCGGGGTGCAACTCCTTCGCCAGCGTGCGATAAGCGCTCTTGATGTCTTTCTCGGACGCATTGCGGCTGACGCCGAGCGTGGCATAGGGATCTGAAGAGTTCGTGGCCATTTGGCGTATCAGCTAGGCACTACAGCGGCACCGCGCAAGCACGCGCGGTTTCCTACGGCTGGGATCGGGGATAGGGGATCGATCATGGATACCGCAATTCTCCTGTCTGTACCGCTCTCGAAGCGCCAACGGCCCGCGCAGAATTTTGCTCCAGAACCGTGTTCCATGTGTTCCAAGTCTCCCACCCCCTAGGAAAGCCCGCATGCAGTCCGACGAAAGCGCCATCCCGCAAAGCGATCCCTTCATGCTCTTCGAAGTGTGGTACGCCGAAGCGAAGGAAAGCGAACCCAACGATCCCAATGCGATGGCGCTCGCAACCGCGTCGGAAGACGGGCTGCCCTCGGTCCGCATGGTGCTGCTGAAGGGCCACGGCCCGGACGGTTTCGTGTTCTATACCAATGCCGAAAGCCGCAAGGGCGAACAGATCCGCGCCAATATGCGTGCGGCGCTGCTGTTTCACTGGAAGAGCCTGCGCCGCCAGATTCGCATCGAAGGCCCGCTGGAGGAAGTGAGCAGCGCCGAAGCCGACGCCTATTTCCATTCGCGGCCGCGCGTCTCCCAGATCGGCTCGGCTGCCAGCGACCAGTCGCGCGCGCTGCCCGACCGGCAGGTCTATCTCGACCGGGTAACGGCGCTCGAGGAACGCTATCCCGAAGGTAACATTCCGCGCCCGCCGCACTGGACGGGTTTCCGGCTCAGCCCGCGGCGGATCGAGTTCTGGCAGGATCGCCAGTACCGGCTGCATGATCGCCGGCTGTTCGTCCGCGATGCTGCGGAAGAGGCGTGGTCCGACACGCTTCTGTACCCATGACGACCGATCGCGCCCTGCTCGCGCGGTCCGCTGCCGTCGCGTCGATCTCGGTCGCGCTGATACTGGTCGCGCTCAAGACCTGGGCTAGCTGGCGGACCGGGTCCACTGCCATGCTCGGCAGCCTGGCCGATTCGGCGCTCGATCTCGTGGCCAGCCTTGCCACGCTGACCGGCGTCTGGATCGCGTCGATGCCTGCCGACGAGGATCACCGCTTCGGCCATGGCAAGGCCGAGGCGCTCGCGGCGATCTTCCAAGTGATGCTGATCGCGCTTTCGGCATTCGGCATTGCGGTGCGCGCGATCATGCAGCTGGCGGCGGGCGAGCCCACCGCTGCGGCGCAGGAAGGCATCGCGGTATCGCTGATCGCCATCGCGCTCACTTTCGCGCTGCTTTCCTGGCAGCGATTCGTGATGAACCGGACGCGCAGCCTCGCGATCCAGACCGATCACCTGCATTACAAGTCCGACCTGCTGCTCAATCTTGCCGTGATCGCCGCGCTGGTGCTCGACCAATATGCGGGTTTCGGGATCGCCGATCCGCTGTTCGGCCTGGCCATCGCCGGCTGGCTGGCATGGGGCGCATGGCGCGGGGCGAGCGATGCGGTCGACGATCTGATGGACCGCGAATGGCCCGACGAAAAGCGCCAGGCCTTCGTCGAAGCTGCGGCGCGCCATCCCGAACTGTCCAATCTCCACGACCTGCGGACGCGCACCAGCGGGAACCGCGACTTCGTCCAGTTCCATGTGGATCTACCCCCGGCGCTGACCATTGCGGCCGCGCATGCGATCATCGACCGGGTCGAGGCCGACCTGATCGCGCAGTTTCCCGGAACCGAATTGCTGATCCACATCGACCCCGAAGGCCATGTCGACGAGCCCGACAACCCGCTGGTCGAAGACAATGAATTCGCCAAGCTGGAGAAAGACGCATGAGCCGCACGATACCCTATTGGCATGTCGACGCATTCGCCAACCGGCCGTTCACGGGCAACCAGGCTGCGGTGATGCCGCTCGAGCGCTGGCCCGACGATGCCGAATTGCTGGCGATAGCCGAAGAGAACAATTTCGCCGAGACCGCTTTCCTCGTCCGCGACGAGAGTGGCGCGGCCGAGTGGGAGCTGCGCTGGTTCACCCCGGCCGAGGAAATCCGCCTGTGCGGCCACGCCACGCTGGCGAGCGGACATGTGCTGTTGACCCGCGATGGCGGCGACAGGGTCACCTTCCGTACGCGCAGGGCCGGGCTTCTCGAAGTCGCGCGCACCGGCACGGCATACGAACTGGCGCTGCCGCTTATCCGCAGTGCGCCGGGATCATGGCCCGAAGCGGCGGCGTTGCTCGGCTCCGAACCGGCCGAAGTGTGGCTGAACGAGGATGGCTACGGCATCTATCTGTTCGACAGCGAAGCGCAGGTGCGCGCACTCGCTCCCGACCTGCGCGGCCTGGGCGCGCTGGGCAGCGACCAGTTCATCTGCACTGCGCGCGGTTCGGACAGCGATGTCGTCAGCCGCGTGTTCGTACCGGGGAGCGGGGTGGACGAAGACAGTTTCACCGGCTCCGCCCATGCCGCGCTGACCTATTTCTGGACCGAACGGCTGGGACGCGACAGCTTCACCGCGTTCCAGGCGTCGCAGCGCGGCGGCCATGCCACCTGCCGCCGCGATGGCGCGCAGGCGATCTTGTCCGGCGACTGCGTGACCGTGGTCGAGGGCCGGTTCCTGCTGCCCTAGCTGGCGGGGTACAATTCGATGAGATCGGCCAGCTGCTGCAGCATGGCGCGGCGCTCGGGCGCGTCGGAATGGCCGAGCCTGACGACGGTGAGCTTCTGCGCGGGCGAAACGAAGACATACTGGCCCATGTGCCCGATCATCGAAAAGGCGGATTCGGGCGCGCGGGCAGGTATCAGCGGGTGCTGGTCTTCACCCGTCGGCCGGTTGAGCCATGTCTGCAGCCCGTAATGCGGGCTCTTGGGGCTGGGGGTGACCATTTCCTCGACCCAGGCGCGCGGCACCAGCTGTTCGCCGCGATAGGACCCCTTGTTGCGCAGCAGCTCGCCCAGCCTCGCCCAGTCTCGGGCGGTGGCATGGATCAGGCTGCCGCCGATCAGCGTGCCGGCGCGATCGAATTCGGGCACCACGCTGGTCATGCCCATCGGTTCGAACAGCCGAGCGGCGAGATAGTCGGTCACCGCCTGCCGGCGGATATCGGGATCGCTGCTGCCGGTCAGCGCCCGGGCCGCGATATCGGCAAGGATGACAGTGGTGTTGGAGGAGTATTCGAACCGTTCGCCCGGTTCCGCCTCGAGCGGCTGCGCGGTGGCGTAATCGGCCATGTCGTCGCGCCCGTCGAGGAACAGCATGCGCACTTCGCTGCTGTCATAGGGTGGATCGCCGGCCTCGGTATGTTCGAGCCCGGCGCGCATCTGCAGCAGGTGGCGCAGGGTGATTTCGGCGCGCGGATCGCCGGTGCGCTGCCACCGGGGCACGGGCGCGGGCGCATCGAGCCGGAGCTGCCCGTCGGCAACCAGCATGCCGATCATGATCGCGGTGACCGTCTTGGCCATGGACCAGCTGACGAAACGCGTGTCGGCATCATATCCTGGCGCATAGCGCTCAACCGCCAGGGTGCCTCCGTGATAAACCACCAGCGCGCGGGTTTCGCCAAGGCCCTCGCGCGTGAACAGATCGTCCGCTGCCCGCGCCAGCGGCCGGGTGGGCGCGCCGGGCTGCTTGCTTACCGCAGCGAGCGCTTCTTCGCTGAGCGGGGGTTCCTGCGCCGGTCCGGACGATCCGCAGGACGCAAGGCTTGAGGTGGCGAGCGCAAGCGCGATAAGGGGGGTGGGCCGCATGAACATATGTGCGTCACTCGCATGAAGGAATCCCGCTTGGCAACGGCCAAAACCCGCACTCGCAAAACCCGCCTCTGGTTCTGGTCGATCCTGCTTGTCGCCGTGCTGCTCGGTGCGGCGTGGCTCGCGTGGGGCGAAGGGCTGCGCAAGACCGGCGGGGCAGGGGTTGCCTATGCCGCGCGGGTCGGCTGCTCGTGTCGTTTCGTCGCGGATCGCAGCCTGGACGACTGCGCCAAGGACAGGCTGGCAGGGATGGAGCTGGTTTCGCTCAGCGATGACGCGGCGGCCAGGAGCGTCACGGCATCGATCCCGCTGGTCGCATCGGAAACCGCCGCCTACCGGGAAGGCTATGGCTGCGTCCTGCAGGAGTGGCGCGACTAGGCGGCGACCCGGGTCGTCGAATCGATCCATCCGCCGCCAACGACCCTCTCGCCCGCGTAGAGGACGGCCGCCTGGCCGGGCGCGACGCCGAATTCCGGATCGGCAAAACGGATCGCAATTTCGGCCCCATTGCCCAGCGAGCCTTCGAGCGTGACCGGCACCGGTTTGGCGAGGCTACGCACCTTGGCGGTCAGCGGGACATCGGGCAGCGGACCGATGCGGTTGGTCTCGATGATCTGCGCGGCGGTCACGGCCAGCATGCGCTTGGGCCCGACCCTGACCTGTGCGGACGCGGCGTCGATGCCGACGACATACAGCGGTTCGGGCTGGCCCCCGATGTCGAGTCCGCGGCGCTGGCCTACCGTATAGTGGATGACGCCCTTGTGTTCGCCCAGCTGCTCTCCGGTCGCGGCATGGACGATCGCCCCCGGCTGTGCGCCTTCGGGCCGCATCTTGCGCACGATCTTGGCATAGTCGCCATCGGGTACGAAGCAGATATCCTGGCTGTCGGGCTTGGCAGCGTTGCGCAATCCTGACCCTTCGGCGAGCTCGCGCACTTCCGCTTTCGGCATGCCGCCAAGCGGGAAGCGCAGGAAGGCCAGCTGGTCGTCGGTGGTGGCGTAGAGAAAATAGGACTGGTCGCGCGCAGGATCGGCAGCGCGGTGCAATTCGGGGCCGGCGGCCCCCATGACGCGCTTCACGTAATGCCCGGTGGCGAGGCAGTCCGCCCCCAGTTCACGCGCCATGTCGAGCAGATCGGTGAACTTGGGCCCCATGTTGCAGCGGATGCAGGGCACGGGCGTGCGTCCGGCGAGGTAGTCGTCGGCGAATGTCTCGACCACTTCTTCGCGAAAGGCGCCCTCGTGGTCGTGGACGTAATGCGCGATGCCCAGCCGTTCGGCGACCTCGCGTGCATCGCGGATGTCATCGCCGGCGCAGCAGGCGCCCTTGCGCCCCGTGGCGGCGCCGTAATCGTACAGCTGCAGGGTGATGCCGATGACTTCGGCACCGGTCCTCGCGGCAAGCGCGGCGACCACCGAACTGTCGACGCCGCCCGACATGGCGACGACGATGCGGCATTCGGCTGCCGGTCGCGGCAGGTCGAACAGAGCGGCGGCCTGGTCCGGCGAAAGGATATCGGTTGCGGGCATGGCAAAGCCATACACGGATTGGCGCGAGGCCGCCAGATACCAAGGACTGGCGAGCGCTGCTGCGACCTTCACGATCCGTTTACCATGGGTGGCCTATGTACGGAGACCATGTTTGAGGGCCGCTCCAAAGAAAAAACGCTACCGGATCAGCGCGGAATCGCGGATCTGCGCCAGTTTCGCTGGACCGATCTGGTTGCGAAACTCGCCGCGACTCGCGATTTGCGCGATGAATTCGAACGGGTGGAGGCTGGCTTCAATGCCTTTGGGCAAGCCCGCCGTGAGGGCAATGAAGAAGGTAAACTGACCGTTAACCAAGCTGCTTTAAGCGATGGAAAAGCCGCCCCCCTAGGTCTTGGTCATCCCGCGAACGACGCGGACCAAGGCGACAGAGAGTAGAGAATGATCGAAAACCAGGACATCCGCCCTGCACAGGTTATCGGGCCGCTTGGCGAGCCGTTAACCGTGGACGACTTGCCTTCGCCCGATACGAAGCGCTGGGTGGTGCGGCGCAAGGCGGAAGTGGTCGCGGCGGTGAATGGCGGGTTGCTGACGATCGACGAGGTGCTTGAACGCTATTCGCTCAGCCTCGAGGAATTCGCTTCGTGGCAGCGCGCTGTCGATCGGTCGGGCATGCAGGGGCTGCGCGTCACCCGGATTCAGCATTACCGCGACCTTTACGAACGCCAGCTCAAATACTGATCGCCATCCGTCACGGGAACGATTTGACTCCTCCATCGCTGCGCGTTCATCCTCGAGCCGAATTCGGGGAACCGGTCAGCCCATGCTTTCGTTGAAGGCACATTGGGTTGACGGGAAGAACAGGAGGAATTCGAATGGCTTGGATTATCGCTATTATCGTCGGTGGGATTATCGGTTGGCTGGCTAGCCTGGTTATGAACCGCGACGCCTCGATGGGCATCTTTTGGAATATCGTCGTCGGCATCGTCGGCTCTTTCATCGGCCGTTTCATCGGTTCGCTGATCGGGGTCGGCTCGACGCTGACCGAATTCAGCATTCCGGGTCTGCTGATGTCGCTGGTCGGTGCCATCGTGCTGCTCGGCATCGCCAATCTCATCCAGCGTGGCCGCGTCCGCTAAGCCGGGTCACTTAGTGAATTTTCAGGGCGGGGCGTCGCAGGACGTCCCGCCTTTCGTATATGCGGCAGCGCCGCTTGTGGCGCGCGGGCGACATTCGTCCGGCTATACCGGCCCCCGGTCGAAGCGTCGATTGCCCTGCGCTGGGCCCGGGTCTATCGCCTCCATGCGAAATTCTTGCGCTGAGTGATATAGCAATGTAATACACTGCTCGTTCGCAGCGCTTCTGGGGCAGGGTACGACATGAATTACGAGTCAGGTGTAATGGCCGAGAAGGGCGATCCGATCACGGTCGACTTCGATCCCGACGAAGACGACCGTCTCGAGAAACGGCGTACGGATCGCCGCAGGATCATCATCATCGCCGGCCTTATCGTCCTCGGTCTCGCGATTGCGGCCTATTTCGCCATGCGTGGTGGCACGACGACCCCCGCCGGGGAAGAAAACGCGCAGGCGCCCACGGTTACCGTGGTGCGTCCGGGGCGGACCACGGTCGAAGGTGAAATCACCGCGACCGGCTCGCTCGCCGCGCGGCGTGAAATGCCGGTCGGCGTCGTGGGCGAGGGCGGCCGTGTCGTCTCGGTGCCGGTCGATGCCGGCGACTGGGTAAGTCAGGGCCAGGTGCTTGCCCGGATCGACCGCTCGGTCCAGTCGCAGCAGGTCCAGAGCTTTTCCGCACAGGTCCAGGTCGCGCAGTCCGATGCCGATCTAGCGCAGGCCAATCTCGATCGCGCATTGCAGCTGGTCGAACGCGGCTTCGTTTCGCAAGCCGATGTCGACCGGTTGACCGCGACCCGCGATGCCGCCGTCGCACGCGTCCGCGTGGCACAGGCGCAGCTGGCCGAACTGCGCGCGCGCAATGCCCGGCTCGACATCCTCGCCCCCGCGGCGGGTTATGTGCTCGAACGCAATGTCGAACCCGGCCAGACGGTCAGCGCCGGTTCGCCGCCACTGTTCCGGATCGCCCGCGGGGGCGAAATGGAACTGCTCGCGCGGCTGAACGAGGACGCGCTGGCGTCGATTTCGTCGGGAACGCGTGCGCAGGTGCGCCCGGTCGGCACCGACAAACTGTTCACCGGGCAGGTTTGGCAGGTTTCGCCGATCATCAGCGAGCAGGATCGCCAGGGCACCGCACGCATTGCGCTGAGCTACGCTCCGGGCCTGCGGCCGGGTGGTTTCGCCACTGCAACGATTGCCAGCGGCACGGTCGTCGCGCCGATCCTTCCCGAAAGCGCGGTGCTGTCCGACGAGGACGGCGCTTATGTCCTGATCATCAATGGCGAGGACAAGGCCGAACGCCGCGCGGTGACCACCGGTACGGTCACGTCGAAAGGTATCGTGATCGCCGAAGGGCTGAACGGTTCCGAACGTGTCGTGCTGCGCGCAGGCGGCTTCCTGACCGAAGGTGAAACGGTCCGGACGCAGCTCGCCGAGCTCGACGACTAAGCAGGGGTAACTCGATGAACTTCCGCAACATCTCTGCCTGGTCGATTCGCAACCCGGTCATTCCGCTGGTGGCGTTCACGGCGCTGCTCCTGGCGGGCCTGATCAGCTTCGCCCGGATGGATGTTGTTAACAATCCGGACATCGAGTTTCCCGCCGTCAACGTCTCGATTTCGCAGCCCGGCGCCGCGCCGACCGAAATCGAGAACCAGATCACCCAGCGCGTCGAATCCGCCGTTCGCTCGATCAACGGCGTGAATTCGCTCAATTCGACCGCGCGCGAGGGCAATTCGAACACCTTCATCGAGTTCGAGATCGGCACCGATCCCAACGATGCGGTCGCCGAAGTGAAGAATGCGGTCGATACGGTCCGTGGATCCCTGCCCGACGGAATTCTCGAACCGCGCGTCACCAAGGAGGAAATCTCCGGCGGCTTCCTCGCGATTTATGCGGTCGAAGCCGACGACATGACGATCGAAGGGCTTAGCTGGTTCATCGACGATTCGGTCGCCAAGCAATTGCTCAGCATCGAAGGAATGGCCGAGGTCAATCGCTTCGGCGGGGTCGACCGCGAGATCGAAGTTATCCTCGACCTGCCGCGGATGCAGGCGCTGGGAGTGACAGCCAGCCAGATCAACGGCGTGCTGCGCCAGAGCAATGTCGATGCCGCGGGCGGTATGGCCGAAGTCGGCGGCACGCGCCAATCGGTGCGGGTGCTGGGCAACAGCGAGGATGCCTACGCGCTCAGCCAGCGGCAGATCCAGCTGGGCGGTGGCCGCACGGTCAAGCTGGCCGATGTCGCCACCGTGCGCGATGGCTATTCGGAACGCACATCGATCAGCAAGGTCCGCGACAAGGAAGTCGTCAATTTCGCGATGAGCCGCGCCAAGGGCGCATCGGACGTCACTGTCTATGAAGAAGCGCTCGAGAAGATCGCGCAGATCGAAGCGGAGAATCCGGGCGTCAAGTTCATCCCGCTGTTCAACACGGTCAAATACACCAAGGACCAGTACGAAAGCGCAATGGCGGCAATGATCGAGGGCGCCATCCTTGCCGTCGTGGTCGTGTTCTTCTTCCTGCGCGACTGGCGCGCGACAGCGATATCGGCTGTCGCGATCCCGCTGTCCGCGATCCCGACCTTCTGGTTCATGGATCTGCTCGGCTTCAACCTCAACCAGCTGTCCTTGCTGGCGCTGGCGCTGGTCGCAGGCGTGCTGGTCGACGATGCGATCGTCGAGATCGAGAACATCGTGAGGCACATGCGGATGGGCAAGACTGCCTACCAGGCCTCTATCGACGCGGCTGACGAGATCGGCCTGCCAGTGGTTGCCACCAGTTTCTGTATCGTCGCCGTGTTCTTCCCCGTGGGGGCCATGCCGGGGATCTCGGGACAGTTCTTCAAGAACTTCGGCTTCACCGTCGTGGTCGCGGTGCTGATGTCGCTTGCCGTGGCCCGGATGATCACGCCGATGCTGGCCGCCTACTTCCTCAAGGCACACGGCCAGGCCGCGCATGGCGAGGGCCGCATGATGGACCGGTACATGGGCATCCTGCGCTGGTCTCTCGATCGCGGCAAGATGCTGGCGGTCCGGCAGGGTATAGAAGGGCCGCGCAGCCGCGGGCTTTACATCGTTGCATTGCTGCTGGTCGTGCTCGGCGCTTTGGCGATTTCGGCCATTGCGACTTTCCAGGCGTCTTCCCTGATCCAGGGACTGGGGCTGCCCGATCTCATCACTGGGGGCGATCCCGATCCGCAGGGCCTGGTCAAGTTCCTCGCCACGCTCGTCGGCCTGGTACAGCTTGCCTTGGCACTGGCGATCGGCCTGCTCGCCGCCCTGGCATTCTTCCGCATAACCGGGTTCGTCGTCCGCATGTTCGGCGACCATATGGCGCAGGCCTGGCAGTATCTCTATGCGCGCTTTCTCGATCACCGGGTCTGGATGCTCGGGGTCGGCTATTTCGCGCTGTTGCTTACCATTCTCCTGTTCAGCATCGTCCCCGGCCAGTTCCAGCCCAACATCGACGATGAAAACAGCCGGGTTGAAATCGAGATGGTTCCGGGCACCACGCTCGAAACCACCGAGCGCGTGACCGATCAGGTCGCCGACCTCCTCTATGCGCAGCAAGAGGTCGAACTCGCGCTGGAACGCGTTCGTGAAGGGCAGGCAACGCTCTACGTCACGCTCAAGCCCGACCGCGAACGCACCTCGATCGAGTTCGAACGCGCCCTGGCGCCGGAATTCGCCAAGATCGCCGACGCACGGGTGCGCTTCGCCTCGCAGTCGGGCGGGTTCGGTTCGGGCCGCGACGTGACAGTGATGCTGGCCGGTTCGAATCCCGAGCTGCTCAACGACACCGCCGCCACGCTGGTCGAACAGATGAAAGGTATCGACACGCTGGTGGCCCCGCGGATCAGTGCGGACATCAACCGTCCCGAACTGATCATCGAACCGCGCGAGGACCTCGCCGCGGAACTCGGGGTGACGACTCTCGCGATCAGCCAGACGATCCGGATCGCCACCATGGGCGAGATCGAACAGAATGCCGCGAAGTTCTCGCTATCCGACCGGCAGATCCCGATCCGCGTGAAGCTGCCCGAGCGCTCGCGCGAGGACCTCGAAACGATCCGCAACCTGCCGGTCCAGACCGCCAGCGGCGGATCGGTTCCGCTCTCGCGGGTAGCCGATGTTTCTTTCGGATCAGGCCCGACAACGATCCAGCGCTACAACCAGAACCGCCGGGTGCTGGTGGGGGCTGATCTGGCGCAGGGTGTCGTCAAGGGCGAGGCGCAGGCCGAGATCGACGCGCTGCCGATCCTTCAGGATCTCCCGCAGGGGGTCATCCGCGATGTCGTGGGCGAGGATGAATGGCAGCAGGAACTGATCAGCAGCCTTATGATCGCCATCGTGTCGGGCGTCCTGCTGGTGTTCGCAGTGCTGGTCCTGCTGTACAAGCGACTGATGAGCCCGCTGGTCAACATGACCAGCCTGGCGCTCGCTCCGCTGGGCGGCATCCTGCTGGTCTGGCTGTTCGGCCAACCCCAGTCGATGCCGGTGTATATCGGTATCCTGCTGCTGCTCGGGATCGTGTCGAAGAACTCGATCCTGCTGATCGACTTCGCGATCGAGGAGATGGACAAGGGCACCCGCCAGTTGCCCGCGATCATCGACGCCGGCCACAAGCGCGCCCAGCCGATCGTGATGACGACCGTCGCCATGACCGCAGGCATGGTTCCGACCGCGCTTTCGGGTGTCCTGGGGTCCGGTGACGGCGCCTGGCGCGCGCCGATGGGCACGGTGGTGATCGGCGGGCTGATCCTGTCGACCCTGCTCACCCTGCTGATCGTCCCCGCCGGATTCAGCCTTGCAGACAGCTTCGAGAAGCGCGTCGGACCGTGGCTGCGCAACCGCCTGCTCACCTACAAGGAGGGCGACGATACGCGCGGCATCATCGGGGATAGCACCGCCGGGCCGGGGGCCGAACCCGCGGAGTGAGCGACCCACTGCCAACGGGCCGGGCGGCTGCCGGCGTTCCGATCCCGGCGGATCGCGCACGGATGATGCGGCGCACGGCGACGGGGCTGATCGTCCTCATGGCGGCGCTGTTCCTGTGGTCGGGTCGGTATCTGGGCGAGCACCCGGGATGGGGTTATCTCCACGCCTTCGCAGAAGCCGCGATGGTCGGCGGGCTGGCGGACTGGTTCGCGGTGACCGCGCTGTTCCGCCACCCGCTGGGCCTGCCAATCCCGCACACGGCGATCATTCCCGAGAACAAGGACCGCATCGCCGATACGATGGCGGGGTTCCTGCGCGACAATTTCCTGACGCCGGCGGTTGTGGGCCGCCGGATGGGGTCGATGAACCTTGCCGGTGCGATCGGCAGTTACCTCGCCGATCCCAGGGCGACCAGGGATTCGCGGATCCAGGCGGGAGCCGGCGAGCTGGCGGTCGAGGTGCTCGAATCGCTCGATCCCGACCGACTGGGCACGCAGGTGCGCAGCGGGATCAAGACCCAGCTTGGCAAACTCGAGGTCGCCCCGCTGCTCGGGGGCATGCTGGAAGCGATGATCGCCGACGGGCGTCACAAGCCGCTCATCGACAAGATCATCCGCTGGGCGGGTCTCGTGCTCGAAGACAACGAGGCAATGGTGCGCGAGATGGTCCACCGGCGCGCCAATGCGGTCCTGCGCTTCACCGGGCTCGACGAGCGGCTGGCGAATTCGGTCATCGACGGACTCTACAAGCTGCTCGCCGAAGTGTTGGTCGATCCCGAGCACCCGCTGCGCAACAAGATCGAGGAAGGGCTGGAGGATCTCGCGCGCGGGCTGCGGGAAGACCCCGCGATGCAGGAGCGGGTCGAGCGGCTGAAGAACGAGCTACTCGACAATCCTGCGATCGGTGACTGGTGGCAGGGCGTGTGGGAACGGCTGCGCGCCGGGCTGATCAAGAGCATCCGCAATTCCGGCGACGGAACCGGTCCCAGCTATATCGGCGAAACGCTGGCGGAGCTCGGCGCCGCGCTGCGTGACGACCAGCGCCTGCAACGGCAGGTCAATCGCTTCACGCGCCGGACCGCAGTGGGGGTCGCGACCCGCTACGGCGACCAGATCGTCCAGCTCGTCTCCGAAACCGTGCGCCGCTGGGATGCGGGGACGATCACCGACCGGGTGGAAAGTGCTGTGGGCCGCGATCTCCAGTTCATCCGCATCAACGGCACTCTGGTCGGCGGACTCGTTGGCCTTACCATTCATGCGCTCGACGTTTACGTTCTGTAAGTGGGCTCATTACATCCGATAGAGGATCGAACTCACATAATACGATGCCATGGGGTTGCCATGGCTGTCACGCGCGGGTTCGAATTCGGCAACGCGCATGAATTCCGTGCAGGGCCGGTCGTCAAAATCCTCGGCCAGGGTGATATTGGTGATCTTGCATTCGGTGGCGCGACCTTCACTATCCACCATGACGCGAATGCTGAGATCGGCCTGAATGCCCCACTGCTCCGCCTTGCTCGGATAGTATTTCTGGATGCGCAAGGCGATTTGGGAAAGGTTCTTCGGTTTGGGAGCGGTTAGGCGGCGGCTTTGCGCTTCGAGGTCCAGGCCCCAGGTCGAGACCAGATCGTCCATGCAGGTGTTGAGAATTTCGAACAACTGACCCAGACTGCCGGTCATCAGGCGCTGAGGTTGCCGCTTGTTTCGCGTCAACTGAACCCATTCGATCGCCTTTCCTTCGGCAATATCGAGCCGAGGGAGCCCGGGTTCGTTATTCTTGTCGGCGTCCTCCTCGTCCGCATCCGGTTCGTCTTTGCGGATGCGGGACCCACGAAACGCCCGTCCGAACTTGTCGAACCTTATGGTCTCTTCCAGCTCTTCTTCGAAGGATGCGTTTCCGGGGCCGAACTCGATATCCAGCCTATGCGATCGGCCGAGATCCTTGATAGCTTCGCCAGCTACGATCCACCTGGGCTGGTCCCTCGGGCTATATTGCTCTAAGAAGAGGATCGTTTGCTCTTCATCTTCCCCGAAGACCCTAGCCGCGCGGCAGCGCGCTTCGCCGAAATCTACCTGCCAGGGCGTGGAGGGGGCAATTTCTAGCGGCCGCTGTTCATCCGCAGCTTCGACGGAAGTCAAGGGCAGGAATGAAACGGCGGCTACCAAAAGAGTTTTATACCACAACAAAGAAAACCCTCCCGAAATAGTAATTTCAGGAGGGTCTAATACAGTTGGCAGACAAATCAATTAGAGCTTTTCGGTCAGCTCCGGCACTGCCTTGAACAGATCGGCGACCAGGCCAACATCGGCAACCTGGAAGATCGGCGCGTCCTCGTCCTTGTTGATCGCGATGATGGTCTTGGAATCCTTCATCCCGGCAAGGTGCTGGATCGCACCCGAAATGCCGATAGCGATATAGACTTCGGGAGCCACGATCTTGCCCGTCTGGCCGACCTGGTAGTCGTTGGGGACATAGCCCGCGTCGACTGCCGCCCGGCTTGCGCCAATACCGGCGCCGAGCTTGTCGGCGAGCGGGGTGATGACCTGTTCGAACGTTTCCGAATCCTTCAGTGCGCGGCCGCCCGAGACGATCACCTTGGCACTGGTCAGTTCGGGACGATCGCTTTCGGCGATTTCTTCGCTGACGAAGCTCGAGAGACCTGCATCAGTCGGGCCAGAAACCTCTTCGATCTCGGCCGAACCGCCATCGGCATCGGCCTTGTCGAAGGCGGTGCCGCGGACGGTAATGACCAGCTTGGGATCGGAGGATTCGACCGTCGCGATGGCGTTGCCGGCGTAAATCGGGCGAGTGAAGGTCTTGTCGCCTTCAACCGAGAGGATGTCCGAAATCTGCATGACGTCGAGCAGCGCGGCGACGCGCGGCGCGATGTTCTTGCCGGTGGTGGTGGCGGGCGCAACGAATGCGTCGTGATGGTCCATCAGCTCGGCCACCAGCGGGGCAACGTTTTCGGCCAGTGCGTTGGCATAGGCTTCATTGTCGGCGATGTGGACCTTGCCGACGCCGGCGATCTTCGCCGCCTGGTCGGCCACTGCGCGGCAGCCCGAACCAGCGACCAGCAGGTGGACTTCGCCCAGCTTTCCGGCGGCGGTAACCGCCGCCAGCGTGGCATCGGCGAGGCTGGCGTTGTCGTGTTCGACCCAAACGAGGGTTTTCATGTCTGTATTCCTTCTCGTCTGTCTGACTTAGGCGATACCGAGCGCTTTGATCTTGGCGACCAGCGCATCGACATCCTCGACCTTCTCGCCTGCCTGGCGAACCGGCGGTTCGGAGACATTCGTGGTCGTCAGGCGGAGTGCGGTATCGACACCGTAATCGGCGGGCGACTTGGTATCGAGCGGCTTCTTCTTCGCCTTCATGATATTGGGCAGCGAAGCGTAGCGCGGCTCGTTCAGACGCAGGTCGGTGGTGACGATCGCCGGCAGGGTGAGTTTCACCGTCTGCAGACCGCCGTCGACTTCACGCTTCACCGTGACGCTGTCGCCATCGACTTCGACGGTGTTAGCGAAGGTACCCTGCGGACGGCCCATAAGCGCGGCGAGCATCTGGCCGGTCTGGTTCGAATCGTCATCGATCGCTTGCTTGCCCAACATCACCAGGCCGGGCTCTTCCTCAGCGGCGATCGCCTTGAGGATCTTCGCGACTGCTAGCGGTTCGACCGCATCGTCGGTTTCGACCAGGATCGCGCGGTCGGCACCCATCGCGAGCGCCGTGCGCAGCGTTTCCTGCGCCTTTGCCGGGCCGATGCTGACGGCGATGATTTCCTCGGCCTTGCCCGCTTCCTTGAGGCGGATGGCTTCTTCGACGGCAATTTCGTCGAAGGGATTCATGCTCATCTTGACGTTGGCGAGGTCCACGCCCGAACCGTCCGCCTTGACGCGCGGTTTGACGTTGTAATCGATCACCCGTTTCACGGGGACGAGGATTTTCATGCGATACCTTCCTCTCGATAGAAACTGTAGGCACCGCCTAGCTTGCGTTTACGTAAACGTCAAGCAAGCCGGAGTGCCACCATGCGGCGCTTGGGACGATCCCTCGCGTGACCGGCGCGGCGGGTCAAGCGGTGCCGGCCTGCAGCTTTACTATGGCTGGCGAGGCGAATAGTTTCGCCTCCTGTCGATGGGAGGAAAGCCATGCGCGTCTGGACGATTGCCGCGGCCGTGGGAGCGCTGATGGCGCCACCGGCGCAGGCGAACGAAACCCGCGTCGCTCCGGAGGGTCACATACCTCCGCCGGCGCAGGTGGAAGCGCTCGATTGGCTGGTCGGCCAATGGCACGGCAGCGGGATCGGCGAAGCGGCGGCATACGAGAGCTGGCTCCCCTCAAGCGGCGGAACCATGGTGGGAAGCTTCGTGCAGGAAACGCCGGCCGGCGGCATCATGTTCACCGAGCACATGTATATTGCCGAAGACGCCGGATCGCTCGTCGTCCGGCTCAAGCATTTCAATCCCGACCTCACTGGCTGGGAGGAGAAGGACGAGATGGTGTCCTTCCCGCTGCTGGCGATCGAGGAATGTGCCGCCTATTTCAGCGCATTGACCTATCGCTGCGATGGCGCGGACGGGCTGCTGGTGGCGGTCCGGGTAAAGGGCGCCGGCGAAGCGGCCGAGGAACTGGTGTTCCGCTTTACCCGCATTCGCTGAAAGCACGCCTGCGAAACCCGCTGTTCGCATGGCCCGACCTGTATTCGGGACCGGGGGATCGGGCCGCCCCGCTCGCACAGGCATGATGCCCGCACGAGCGGATGCGGCAATTCGTTAGGCGCCGATCAGGCTGCCTGCTTCACTTCGGCGACGATCTTCTTCGCTGCGTCGCCCAGATCGTCGGCGCTGACGATCGCGAGACCCGAGTTGTCGAGGATGGCCTTGCCTTCTTCGACATTGGTGCCTTCGAGGCGGACCACCAGCGGGACCGAGAGATTCACGTCCTTCGCGGCCTGCACGATGCCATTGGCGATGACGTCGCACTTCATGATCCCGCCGAAGATGTTGACGAGGATGCCTTCGACCGCGGGATCCTTGAGGATGATCTTGAACGCCGCCGTCACCTTCTCGGTGGTCGCGCCGCCGCCCACGTCGAGGAAGTTGGCAGGGAAGGCGCCATTGAGCTTGATGATGTCCATCGTCGCCATGGCGAGGCCCGCGCCATTGACCATGCAGCCGATGCTGCCGTCGAGCTTGATATAGGCCAAATCGTATTCGCTGGCTTCGACTTCGGCCGGGTCTTCCTCGGTCTCGTCGCGCAGCGCCTCGACATCCTTGTGGCGGAACAGCGCATTGCCGTCGAAGCTCATCTTGGTGTCGAGCACGAGCAGGTTGCCGTCCTCGGTTTCGACCAAAGGATTGATCTCGAGCATCTCGCAGTCGAGATCCATGAAGGCAGTGTAGAGCTGCTTGGCAAGTTTCTGCGCCTGCTTGTTGAGGTCTCCCGTCAGCTTCAGCGCGAAGGCCACCGCGCGGCCGTGGTGCGGCATGAAGCCCTGCGCCGGGTCGATGGTGATGGTGGTGATCTTGTCGGGAGTCGAATGCGCGACTTCCTCGATGTCCATCCCGCCTTCGGTCGAAACGATCATGGCGACCCGGCCGGTGGCGCGGTCGACCAGCATCGACAGATAGTATTCCTGCGCGATGTCGACACCGTCGGTCACATAGAGCCGGTTGACCTGCTTGCCGGCATCGCCGGTCTGGACAGTGACCAGCGTGTTGCCGAGCATGTCCTTGGCGTTGGCTTCGACTTCCTCGATGCTCTTCGACAGACGTACGCCACCCTTGGCATCGGGGCCGAGTTCCTTGAACGTGCCCTTGCCGCGGCCACCGGCGTGGATCTGCGCTTTCACGACGTAGAGCGGACCGGGCAGCTTCTTGGCGCCTTCCACCGCTTCTTCGACAGTAAGGGCGGCATGGCCGGCGGGGATGCCGATGCCGTATTTCGCAAGCAGTTCCTTGGCCTGGTATTCGTGGATGTTCATGGGAATCCTTCGTCCTTCGCGTGACGCGCGTGGGGGAATAAGAGTCGCACCGGCCATAAGCATGTCTGGGCCCGCTTGAAAAGGCCCGCTTTCGGGTGCAGGGCGCGGACCGATAGCCATGATCGACAGCCAGCGCCTCGAATCCATCGTCTCCGAAGCCGGACGGATCGCTTACGATCTGTGGCCGGGGGCGGGCAATGCGCTGGATGCATGGGAAAAGAAACCGGGTGATCCGGTGTGCGAGGCCGACCTCGCAGTCGATGCCTTCCTCAAGCGCGAGCTTGGCGCGCTGCTGCCTTCCGCGGGGTGGCTGTCCGAAGAAACCGCCGATGACCCGGCGCGTCTCGGCCACGACCTGATCTGGCTGGTGGACCCGGTCGACGGGACCCGCGATTTCATCCGCGGGCGCAGCGGCTGGGCGGTTTCGGTCGCGCTTATTAGCGCTGGCCGGCCACTGATCGGCACGCTGTGTGCCCCTGCGCGAGGCGAGACATGGCAAGCGGTGGCGGGGCAGGGCGCGTTCCGCAACGGTACGCGGCTGACTGCTTCCACCCGCCGCGAATTTGCCGGATCGCGTGTGCCTGCGCATGTCTTGCCCAAGACCGACACCGATCTGGTCACGGTCGACCAGCCCAATTCGATCGCCTTGCGAATCGCAATGGTGGCGGCGGACGAAGCGGATCTGGTTGCGACGGTGCGTTGGGGTTTCGAATGGGATATCGCCGCGGCCGGAATGATCGCGCGCGAGGCCGGTGCCGCAGTGAGCGACGCCTATGGCCGCAAGCTCGACTACAACAAGCGCGACCCGCGCGATTTCGGCGTATTGGTCAGCGCGCCCGATATTCACGCCAATGCCGTGGAGCGGCTGGCACGGCGAATGGACAACCTGCCCGAATAACGGCTGGAAGAGCTGCCCGAACGAAATCGGGGCCAGCGCAATACCGGCCCCGATCGATGATCTGAGTGTCGGACTTGCCCGTTACATTCCCTGCGACTGGGCCGCCTGGATGTCCTGCTGGTCGAACGGAATGATCTTGATTTCGACGCGGCGATTGAGCGGTTCGTTGACATTGTCGCCGGTGGAAACCTTGGGGCGGGTCTCGCCGAAGCCCATCCAGCGGATGCGCGATGAATCGACGCCGCGCGACGTCAGGTAATTCGCCACTGCCTGCGCGCGCTGTTCGGACAGGCGCTGGTTCGAATCGGCCGAACCGACGGTATCGGTATGCCCGTATACGTCGACGAGGCTGTTGGGATATTGCGTCAGGCTCGAGGCCACGCGGTCGAGCAGGTCACGGAAGCCCGGAGTGATGGTGTAGCTGCCGGTGGCGAAGGTCACGCCGTCGGGCAGGTTGACCAGGATCGCTTCGCCGCCATCGGTTTCGCTGACGTCGACGCCCGAACCGGCCGTCTGCTCTTCGAGTTCCTTGATCTGCTGATCCATGTTGTAGCCAACCACGCCGCCGGCCACGCCGCCAGCTGCCGCGCCGATGATGCGTCCGGTCTTGCCGCCGATCACGCCGCCGAGCAGGCCGCCGGCAAGTGCGCCGCCGGCCGTGCCGAGCACGGTCCGCGAAACCTTGCGTTCGCCGGTGTTGGGGTCGGTTACGCAGGCCGATACGGTCATCATCGAAACGGCAGCGAGGCTGGCGGTAAGAATGCGCGATTTTTTCATGTAGTTTTCCTCCTCTGAGGTGGCAGGCGGCCCCAATACGGGCTTGGTGCCAAGCGATATATCCCGGACGCGCCCACCCACGTCACAACCAAGCCAACCGCCCAGCGGCGCGCCTGTTCCGCGCCCGGCGCAGATAAGTCACACGAAACGCTGGCAGCTTGGACCAATTGTGCTAGCCACGCGCGGGTGACACCTTTTCCCTGGACCGACCTGCTGATCATTGCAGGACTGATCGTGCTCAACGGCGTGTTCGCCATGAGCGAACTGGCCATCGTGTCGGCGCGCACCGCCCCGCTGCGTACGGCAGCGCAGCAAGGCAATCGCGGCGCGCAGATCGCGCTTTCGCTGGGCGCGGAACCGGGCAAGTTCCTCTCGACCGTGCAAATCGGCATTACGCTGATCGGGATCGTGGCGGGCGCCTATTCTGGAGCCAGCCTCGGCGGGCCCGTGGGCGAGCGCCTGGCCGTGCTCGGCGTTCCTGCGGACTGGGCGGACCAGGCGGGCTTCGCCACGGTGATCGCGCTGACCACTTACCTCAGCCTTGTGGTTGGCGAGCTCGTGCCCAAGCAGGTGGCTCTCCGCGCTGCGGTGCCAATCGCGATCTATATGGCGCGGCCGATGGCGGTGCTGGCCAAGGTCGCCGCCCCGCTGGTGTGGTTGCTCGACGCCTCGTCCGGTCTGCTGATCCGGCTGCTCGGCGTGCGGCCGGCAGGCCAGAGCGCGGTTACCGCCGAAGAGCTGCACATGCTGTTTGCCGAAGCCACGCGCAGCGGCGTCATCGAACACGAACAGCACCAGATGCTGCAAGGCGTCGTCCGGCTGGCCCAGCGGCCCGTGCGCGAGCTGATGACCCCGCGCACGGAAGTCGACTGGATCGATATTGCGGCGGACGAAGCTGCGGTCCGTGCGGTGCTCGACGCCAGCCCCCATTCGCTGTTGCCCGTGGCCGAAGGGTCGCCCGACAGGGTGCTGGGCGTGGTCAAGGTGCGCGATATCCTGTCGCGCCTCATCGCCAACGAGCCGGTCGATATTGCCGCGCTGATGAGCAAGACCGAGGTGGTCCCCGACCAGTTGGACGCGGTCGACGCGCTGCGCGTGCTGCAACAGGCCGAAATCGCCATGGCGATGGTGCATGACGAATACGGTCATCTCGATGGTATCGTTACGCCGGTCGACCTGCTCACTGCGCTGGTCGGCGATTTCGCGAGTGATCAGGACCCGGGCGATTCGCCGGGGGTTACCGAGCGCGCCGATGGCAGCCTGCTGGTATCGGGCTCGCTATCCGCCGACGTGCTCGCCGATCGGCTGGGCATCGAATATGGCGAAGACCGCGAATTCGGCACCGCGGCGGGGTACGCACTGCATGTGCTCAAGCGCCTGCCCAACGAAGGCGACCATTTCACCGATCAGGGCTGGCGTTTCGAAGTCGTCGATATGGATGGCCGCCGGATCGACAAGCTGCTGGTAAGCAACGAGGCGGACGGGGCAGCGCAGCCTGCCTGACGCGGCGTGGAAATTTGCCGGCACTGGCGCCGGCAGGTTCTTCCAAATAGCTAGGCTCTCAATCCGGGATTACGGCGACGGCATTGGCGCCATCGCCCTCGGGCGCAGCGACGATGTCGCGCGTCACGCTGCCCTTGGCGACGGTGGCGGTCGCCGGATCGCCGACGGCGCTGCGGATCCCGGGGTCTGCGGCTCCCGCGCGTTCGAGCACGCTGGTTTCGACACTGCTGCGCGCCTGTGGACCGCCGAACAGGGCTTCCAGCGTCTGCGCGGCGGCACTGCCTTCGGCCGGACGCGGAGCGCCGGGCTTGGGCGGGACCAGGTTGAAATCGGGCGGCACCACCAGCGGGGCCTGCCGCTGGACGGCGAATTCATCGGGCCGGTCGCGATTGAGCAGGCCACTGCTGCCGCAGGCTGCGGTCATGGCGCCAAGCCCGGCGATCAGGGCGAAACGGGTGAATTGGTTCATCACTTGCTCTCCGCGGCGTCGGCCGCCTTGCTGTTCATGAGGTCGTCGACCTCTTGCTCGTCCTTGTCGCGCATGAAAAAGGCGCGTGCAAGGACGATGACCACGCCGATGGTGATAGCCGCATCGGCGACGTTGAAAATCAGGAACGGGCGGAAATCGCCGAAATGCAGATCGGCGAAATCGACGACATAGCCGAGCTCGTAGCGATCCTTGATGTTGCCCAGCGCCCCGCCAAGAATCAGCGACAGCGCGAGGATGTCGCCCAGCAGCTTTTCGCGCAGCATCCACACGGTCACCACCAGCGCGATGACGGCGGTCACCAGCACCAGGCCCCAGCGCATTTCCGGGCTGGTTGCTTCGAACATGCCCAGCGACACGCCGAAATTGCGCGTGAAACGCAGATCGAAGATCGGCAGCAGTTCCATCGCGTCACCCACCCGGTCGATGCCGAGCGTCTTGGTGACGTAGTTCTTGCTCCACTGGTCGGCCGCGAAAATCAGCAGGGCGATCACGCAGCCGATCAGGCGATTGCGCAGGAGGGGGGTCATGCCGCACCGTCCAGCGTGGCGACCACGTCTTCGCAGCGATCGCACAGGTCGCCATCCTCGGCGACACTGGGCAGCAGGCGCCAGCAGCGCCCGCACTTGCTTTCATCTGTCCGCGTTACCGTCACCGTGTCGCTATCGCCGCGCGCGACTGACGCGGTGATGAACAATTCGGCCAGGTCGGCATCGCTGAAACCTTCGGGCACCGCTGCGGCGGGAACCACCACATTGGCTTCGAGTCCCGAGCGGATGACCTTGTCGCGGCGCAGCGGCTCGATCGCTTCCATGACGTCCTCGCGCAATTCGCGCAGTTGCGCCCAGCGCGCGCCATCGGCGGTCACACCCGGCACCTGCGGCCATTCGAGCAGATGGACGCTGCCGCCATCGGGATAGCGCGTCGACCACACTTCCTCTGCCGTGAACACCAGCACCGGCGCGGCATAGCGGACCAGCGCGTGGAACAGCAGGTCGAGCACGGTGCGGTAGGCATTGCGCTTCACGCTGCCCGGCCCGTCGCAATAGAGCACGTCCTTGCGGATATCGAAGTAGAAGGCCGACAAATCCTCGTTGCAGAAATCGACCAGCAGCCGCGTATAGGCGTTGAAGTCGTAATTCTCTGCCGCGTGGCGCAGCTTGCCATCGAGATCGGCCAGCAGCGCGAGGATATAGACCTCGAGTTCGGGCACCTCGCCGACATCGCCCATATCGCCGACGAAACCGTCGAGCGCGCCGAGCAGATAGCGGAAGGTGTTGCGCAGTTTGCGGTACTGGTCGCCCGCGCCCTTGAGGATTTCGTCACCGATGCGGTGGTCCTCGGTCGAATCGACGCTGAGCGCCCACAGCCGGATGATGTCCGCGCCGTACTGCTCCATGACCTTGAGCGGATCGATCGTGTTGCCGAGGCTCTTGGACATCTTGCGCCCGTCGCTGGCCATGGTGAAGCCGTGCGTCAGCACCTGGTCGTAAGGCGCGCGGCCGCGCGTGGCGCAGCTTTCGAGCAGGCTGGACTGGAACCAGCCGCGGTGCTGGTCGCTGCCCTCCAGATAAAGGTCGGCGGGCCATTTCAGCGCCGGCCAGCGCCCGCTTTCGAGGGTGAAGGCATGCGTGCAGCCCGAATCGAACCAGACATCGAGGATATCGGCGACCATTTCGTAATCGCCGGGATTGTACGCCTCGCCGAGGAATTCGGCCTTGCGTGCCTCGTCCCAGGCATCGACGCCGTGCTCTCGCACTGCGGCGATGACGCGCGCGTTGACTTCGGGGTCCTGCAGATATTCGCCCGTGCCGTTCTTCACGAACAGCGTGATCGGCACGCCCCAGGCGCGCTGGCGTGACAGCACCCAGTCGGGGCGCCCCTCGACCATCGAGCCGATCCGGCGGCGGCCCTTTTCGGGGATGAAGCGGACGCGTTCGATCTCGGACATGGCGCGGCTGCGCAGCGAGCCGCCGCCGCCCAGTTCCTTGTCCATCGGCACGAACCACTGCGGCGTGCAGCGATAGATCACCTTGGCTTTCGAACGCCACGAATGCGGATAGGAGTGCTGGTAATCGTCGCTCGCGGACAGCAGCGCGCCCGCTTCGCGCAAATCGCTGCAGATCGGGCCTTCGGGCGAATTGAACGGCTTGTTGATCACGCTGCGGCGGCGTTCCTTGCCGTTCTCGTCCAGATCGCCAGCGCCGAGCCATTCCCAATCATCGCGATAGCGCCCGTCGGCCATGACCGCGAAGACCGGCTCGAGCCCGTTGGCGCGGCACAGCAGGAAGTCGTCCTCGCCATGGTCGGGCGACATGTGGACGAGGCCCGTCCCGCTGTCGGTGGTGACGAAATCGCCCGGCAGGAAGGGGCGCGGCCTGGCGTAGAACCCGCCGAGATGGTGCATCGGGTGGCGGGCGACGGCTCCGTGCAATGCCCCGTTGGAAAGCACACTCTCCAATTCCAAACCGATGCCAGTCCTGGAGGTGAAGTCCTGCATCAATGCCTGAGACATCACATAGCGGCGCCCATCATCACCTTTGAAAACGCCGTAGCAGGAACCGTAGTCGATGCCCTCAAGATCAGGGTGATACGCGATTGCTTGGTTCACTGGGATGGTCCAGGGCGTCGTAGTCCAGATCACCGCGTACGCCCCGACTAACTCTTCAAGGCTCGGAGCCTCCACGATCTCGAACGCCACGTCGATCTGGGTCGAGGTGATGTCCTCGTATTCGACCTCGGCCTCGGCCAGCGCGGTTTCCTCGACCGGGCTCCACATCACTGGTTTCGAGCCGCGATAGAGATTGCCTGCCTCGGCGAATTTCATCAGTTCGGCGACGATGGTCGCCTCGCTGTCGAACTGCATGGTCAGATAGGGGTTGTCCCAGTCGCCCATGATGCCGAGCCGCTTCAATTGTTCGCGCTGCACATCGACCCATTTCTGGGCATAGGCGCGGCATTCGGCGCGGAATTCGGCCGGCGGGACCGCTTTCTTGTCGAGCTTCTTCTTGCGGTACTGTTCCTCGACCTTCCATTCGATCGGCAGGCCGTGGCAATCCCAGCCAGGCACGTAGGGCGCGTCCTTGCCCATCAGGTTCTGCGTGCGGCAGACCATGTCCTTGAGCGTGTGGTTGAGCGCATGCCCGATATGCATATCGCCATTGGCATAGGGCGGGCCGTCGTGCAGCACGAAGGTCTCGCGCCCGGCGCGTGCTTCGCGCAGCTGCTGGTAGAGCCCCTCTTCCTCCCAGCGCGCGGCGATCTTCGGCTCCTTCGCAGGAAGGCCGGCCTTCATGGGGAAATCGGTCTTGGGCAGGAAGACCGTGTCTCTGTAATCGCGCTTTTCGGACATAGAGGCGAGCCGTTAGGCCAAACCCGCTCCGCAATAAAGACTTTCGTCGCTCCTGCGCAGGCAGGGGCCTAGATAAGCGTGCGGAGTGCGTCAGGGTGAGATCAGTTGGACCCCAGCCTGCGCAGGAGTGACGAGCTACACCAGCAGCCTTCGTGCCTCTTCGCAATCCTTATCCATCTGCGCGATCAGCGCGTCGAGGCTGTCGAACTTGGCCTCGCCGCGCAGGAAATGGTGGAAGGCCACCTCGATTTCCTGCCCGTACAGATCACCCGCGAAATCGAAGAAATAGGGCTCGAGCAATTCTTTGGGCGGATCGAATTGCGGGCGCACGCCGATATTGGCCGCGCCCTTCAGTTCCTGACCGGTGGCGAGCACGCGGCCTGTGACCGCGTAGATGCCGTATTTGGGGCGCAAATAGTGTTCTACCGGCAGGTTGGCGGTGGGATAGCCGATCTCACGCCCGCGCTTGTCGCCATGCTGGACCACGCCGCGGATTGCGAAGGGGCGGGTGAGCAGCCGCGCGGCCTCCTGCGGGTCGCCATTGCGCAGGGCATCGCGCACGCGGCTGGACGATACCGGCGCGCCTTGGTCCATCACCGGCGGCACTGCCCGCGCGGCCATGCCGATATCCTTGCCTAGGCTGACAAGCTTGGCGAACTTGCCGCCTCGCGCCTTTCCGAAGGTAAAGTCCTCGCCGGTGACCACTCCGGCAGCGCCCAAATGGTCGCCGAGCAGCTGCTGGACGAAATCTTCCGCCGTGGTGCCCGCCAGCGCGCCATCGAAATGGAACACCAGCATCGCAGTTGCCCCCGCGGCCAAGTAGAGTTCCTGCCGCTGTTCGAGCGTGGTCAGGCGGAAAGGCGCGGCATCGGGCTTGAAGTGACGCACCGGATGCGGATCGAACGTCGCAATGATCGACGGCCGGCCTTCTGCGCGCGCCCAGCGAATCGCCTCGCCCGCCACCGCCTGGTGGCCCAGGTGGAAGCCATCGAAATTGCCCAGTGCGATGATCGCGCCGCGCAGGCTTTCGGGCAGCGTCTCGCGGTGGTCGAGAAATCTCATGCCGCGCGCTCCAGTGTCACGAAGCTGTAGGCCGGGATGTCCCCATCGGCCGCGAAATCCTCCCGCCCGCATATGGTCCATTCGGGACCCGGCGGCTTCATGAAGGTATCGCCGTCGAATTCGGCATGGATTTCGGTCAGCTCGATCCGGTCGGCATGCGCCATGAACACGTCGTAGATCGCGGCGCCGCCGATTACGGCCACGTCGCCTTCACCGGCGAGCGCGAGCGCTTCCTCGACCGACCGGGCAATCTCGGCACCGCTCGTATCCCAACGTTCGCGCCGGGTCAGCACGATATGGCGGCGGCCGGGCAACAGGCCGGGCAGGCTCTCGAATGTCTTGCGCCCCATGATCATCGGCTTGCCCATCGTCAGCGCCTTGAACCGCTTGAGGTCCGCAGGCAGGTGCCAGGGCAGGGCGCCATCCTTGCCGATGCACCCATTGGCGGCGCGCGCATAGATCAGGAACAGGCTCATCGCACGAGACGGGTGACGTGACCCATCTTGCGTCCTGCTCGAACCTCGGCCTTGCCATAGTCGTGCAGATGGGTGTCGGCCGTGTCGAGCTGCGCGTATGCGTCCCGAATGTCGGCGCCGATGATATTGGTCATGGTAACGCTTTTCGCGACCGTGTCGGTGTCGCCGAGAGGCAGGCCGGCGACCGCGCGGATGTGGTTTTCGAACTGGCTCGTGGCCGCGCCCTCGATGCTCCAGTGGCCCGAATTGTGCACGCGCGGCGCCATTTCGTTGAACACCGGGCCCGCAGCAGTGGCAAAGAATTCGAGTGTGAGGACGCCAACGTAATCGAGCGCGTCGGCAACCTGCTGCGCCAGATCCCGCGCCGGTGCGACCTGATCCGCGATCGGCTGTCCGGCGGGCAGCGCGGAAGTCGCCAGAATGCCGTCGTCATGCGTGTTGCGGGTCGAGTCCCAGAACCGGATCGCCCCGTCCTGGCCGCGCACGAGGATGACCGAGAACTCGGCCTCGAATTCGACGAACGCTTCGTAGATCAATGGCAGGTCGGGCAGGTTCAGCCCCTCGATATCGCGCGCCGAAGTGATCCGCCACTGGCCCTTGCCGTCGTAACCATCACGGCGGGTCTTGAGGATGCCGGGCACGCCCAGTCGCTCCACCGCCCGGTCGAGATCTGCGCGCCCGTCGACGCAGGCATGGGCAGCAGCCGTACCGCCAAGTCCCTCGACGAAGCGTTTCTCGCTCAGCCGGTCCTGCGCGGTTTCCAGCGCACGCGGATGGGGGAAGATGCGGCCCTCGGGCATGGCCTGCGCGGTGGCTACGGGGACGTTCTCGAATTCCCACGTCACCACATCGCATTGTGCGGCGAACGCGGCGAGCGCCGCCGTATCGTCCCATTTATTGGCGAAGACATCACCGCATACCTGTTCTGCCACGGTGTCGCCCTCGGGTGCATAGGTGATGCAGCGATAGCCGAGCTGTGCAGCGCTCATGGCCATCATCCGGCCCAGCTGGCCGCCGCCAAGAATGCCGATCGTGCCGCCGCGCTTCAGCATCAGTCGACGGGGCGCTCGGTCACCGCCGCGCTGCGCGCTGCGCGCCAGTCCTGCAGCCGCTGCGACAGGTCGGGGTCGTGGTTGGCGAGGATCGCCGCAGCAAGCAGGCCTGCATTGGTGGCCCCGGCCTTGCCGATCGCCAGCGTTCCCACGGGGACCCCGGCCGGCATCTGCACGATCGAGAGCAGGCTGTCCTCGCCCGACAGCGCCCGCGACTGGACCGGTACACCGAGCACGGGGACATGCGTCAGCGCGGCGATCATGCCGGGCAGATGCGCCGCCCCGCCGGCGCCGGCGATGATCACTTCGAAACCGTCCGCTGCCGCACGCTTGGCGAATTCATACATCCGGTCGGGCGTGCGATGCGCGGAGACGATGCGGACATCGGTGGCGACGCCAAGTTCGCCGAGCACTTCGTCGGCGCAGGTCATGGTTTCCCAATCGGACTGGCTGCCCATGACGATCGCAACCTTGGCGTTCCCCGGGACAGTCATCTCAGCTGTCCTTCAGGTAATAGCGTTCGCCGGTCACCTGCGTGCCGTCGAATTCATAGATGATCGGCTGGCCGGTGGGTATCTCGAGCCCGGTGATCTCGTCATCCGAAATGTTCGACAGGTGCTTGACCAGCGCGCGCAGCGAATTGCCATGTGCGGAGATGATCACCGTCTCGCCCTTGCCGAGTTGCGGCAGGATCGCTTCTTCCCAATAGGGCAGGACGCGTTCGATCGTGAGCTCGAGGCTCTCGGTGCGCGGCACGTCGATCCCGGCGTATCGCGGATCGTCAGACAGGTCGAACTCGCTGCCTTGTTCGAGCTCGGGGGGCGGAATGTCGAAACTGCGGCGCCAGATATGCACCTGTTCGTCGCCGTGCTTGTCGCGGGTCTCCTGCTTGTTGAGCCCGGTCAGCCCGCCATAGTGGCGTTCGTTGAGATGCCAGTCGCGCGTTACCGGGATCCACAGCCGGTCGCATGCTTCCAGCGCAAGGTTGAGCGTCTTGATCGCGCGTTTCTGAACGCTGGTGAAGGCAAGCGTCGGCAAAACGCCCTTCGCCAGCATCAATTCGCCCGCTTCGCGCGCTTCGGTCTCGCCCTTTTCGGTCAGGTCGACATCCCACCAGCCGGTAAAGCGGTTGGCGAGGTTCCACTCGCTCTGCCCATGACGGACGAGGATCAGCTTGGACACTGGGAGCTCCCGTAATTCCCCTAGGAGCAAGGCGCGTTAGCTGCCCGCATCGCCCTTGGAAAGGGGGTGGTCGTCCGATTCGCGGATTTCGCGCGCCTGGCCCTTGCGGCGGCGCAGGTTCTCGCGAAGTTTCGCGGCGAGGCGCTCTTCGCGGCTCAACTTGTCGTCTGGGCTGTCCATGACGCAAGCTTTCGCCAATTTTGCCGCTCCGCTCAAGCGAAGGTTGACTTATGCTGCGCGTCTGCCATTAGCGCGCGCCTCCACCCCGACGGCATTTCCGGGGCGAGATGTGCTGCTGTAGCTCAGTGGTAGAGCGCACCCTTGGTAAGGGTGAGGCCGGGAGTTCAATCCTCCCCAGCAGCACCATTTCCCATATCTTCGTCCCCGGTCCCGGGGGCCGCCCCCGCGTCAGGAGGCCGTTTGCGCATCATGCCGTGCGTTCGGCCTTGTCCGCGGCATTCGTCCCCTTGATCATGCTGCGCATCGCCTCCCACTGCTCGTCGCCCATGTCCTTGAGCGCGCCGTAGAAGGTTCCGCCGGTCGCCTGGTACCCGGCGCCGTCGATGGCGATGGTCTGACCGTTGAGCCATTCGGCACCCGGTCCCATCAGGAACACCGCCAGATTGGCCAGTTCGTGCATTTCGCCGTGGCGGCCCATCGGATTGGTGTCTTCATGCGCATTGCCACCGCGACCGCCGGGTGACAGCCGCGCGCTCATCCCGTCGGTGGGAAACAGCCCCGGGGCGATCGCGTTGAAGCGCAATCCGTGGCGTCCCCATTCGACCGCCAGGCTCTGGGTCATCGCGTTGAGACCGGCCTTGCTCATCGCGCTGGGCACCACGAAGGGTCCGCCGTTCCAAATCCAGGTGGTGAGGATCGACAGGAAGCTTGCGCGCCGTCCTTCGGCGATCAGCCGTTTGCCGATGTCGAGCGTGACATAGAAACTGCCACGAAAGACGATATCGCTGATGGCGTTGAAACCGCCGACCGACAGGTCCTCGGTGCGGCTGATGAAGTTGCCCGCCGCATTGTTGACCACGCCGGTCAGGGGACCGTGGCTCCAGATCGTATCGACCATGGAATGGATCGCGTCCGGGTCGCGGATGTCACACGCATGGCCGTGAACCGTTCCGCCGTGCCGTTGCATGAGTTCACTCGCCGTGTCGTCGAGCTTGCCCTGTCGCCGTCCGCAAATATGCACCGCGGCGCCGAGCTTGAGGAAGGCTTCGGCCATTTCGCGGCCCAGCCCGGTGCCACCCCCGGTTATCAGGATGCGCTCGCCTTCCATCAGGTCGTCGCGGAACATCAGTTTGGAAATATCCATGCCTCTCCCTTTCCCTTTTGTACGGCATAGCGCACCCGGACCGCGAAACCAGATTGAATAGCCCCACTGTATTGCCTAACTAGAACGCCATGGATGCCGCCGACGACCTCACCCCGCTCGATCCCGCCTACAAGACGCTGCTGCGCGTCCAGCTGGCGATCGCCGCGCTGGTCTTGCTGGCGGCAGCCACGATCGCGGAAGTGGCCATCCCGGGATGGACCGGGGCGGTCTGGCTCCCCGCTCTGGCGGTGGCGGCCTATGCGCTGATCCGCGTACCGCTGCGGCGCTATCATGCGCGCGGCTATTCTCTCGCCGGAGAACGGTTGCGCGTGGTCCGCGGCGTGATCTTCCGCTCCGATACCGTGGTGCCCTTTGGCCGCGTCCAGCATATCGATGTCGGCCAGGGGCCACTGGAACGCGTCTTCCATCTCGCCACGCTCACAGTGCACACGGCGGGCACACACAACGCTTCGGTTGCGCTGCCCGGGCTCAGCCATGGCGACGCGGTGGCCATGCGCGAGGAAATCCGCGCTGCGATCAGGCGCGACACGCGGTGAGCGAAGAGGCTGGGAACGACGCGATCAAGACCGATCCCCGCACCTTCGCGGTGCGCGCGATCGCGATGCTTGGTCAGCTGGTCCTGCCGATAATCGTCGGCGCTTTCGCCATCCTCGATAAAGGCGATCTGGGCGACTTGCTGCTGTATTTCGTGCCGCTGGTGCTGGTGGCTGGCGGGGGCAACCTCCTGTTCGCCTATCTGCGCTGGACCCGGCTGACCTATACCGTCGGGGACACCGATATTCGGGTGGAAAGCGGCGTTCTGTCGCGCGCAGCACGGTCCGTTCCTTACGAACGGATCCAGGACGTCAGCCTCGAGCAGAAGCCGCTGCCCCGGCTGTTCGGACTGGTCGAGGTGCGTTTCGAAACCGGCGCGGGCGGCGGTGATGACCTGTCGCTCGCCTATCTGCGCGAAAGCGAGGGTGAACGACTGCGCGAACTGGTGCGTTCGCGCCGCGAAGGGCCGGCCGCTTTTGCTGCGCCCATCGGCGAGGAAGAACTTGCCCAGGCCAACACCGCGCATCTGCTGTACGCCATGTCGCCCAGACGGGTCGTCACTTTCGGTCTGTTCGAATTCTCGCTGGTGGTCGTCGCGGTCGCGGCAGGCGTGGCGCAGCAGTTCGATTTCCTGCTCCCCTTCGAAATCTGGGACTGGCGCGGCTGGCGCGACATTTCGGATTGGCGGGCCTGGGGCGACCAGCTTTCCGGCCCTGGCGCATGGTTCGCGGGTTTGGGGATCCACGCACAGGTCCTGGGCGCCCTGATCGCGGCCCTGGCGTTGCTTCTGATCGGCGTGGCGAGCGGAGTGGTGCGGACGGTCTTGCGCGAATGGGGGTTCCGGCTGGAACGAACCGACAAGGGTCTGCGGCGGCGGCGCGGGCTGTTGACGCGAACCGATCTGGTCATGCCGACCCACCGGATCCAGGCGCTGCGGGTGCGGACGGGAATGGTGCGGCGCCTGTTCGGCTTCCATGCGCTCAAGGCTGTCAGCCTTGCGAGCGATAGTGGATCCGCGAATCACGACGCCGTCCCCTTCGGACGGATGGATGAAATTGCGCGCGTCGTAAGCGAAACGGGGTTCGCGCTGCCCGAGGAAAGCTCCGACTGGCAACGCGGGGCACCGGCCCACCGAATCGATGCCTTCCTGTTGGGGCTGGCGGCGATGCTTGTCCTGTCCGGGATAGCCCTAGCCTTGGGGCACTGGAAGCTGGCGATCGCGCCAACCATTCTCGGTGGCGGAGCAATTGCGTTCGACCAGTTCCTTACCTGGCACTGGACTCGCCATGCGCTCGATCGTGATCGGCTCTATACGCGGCACGGATGGCTGGCGCCCAGCATGACCATCGCCGCGCGGCATAAACTGCAATCGGTCGAGCTGGTGCAGCATCCGCTGGCCCGGCTACGCGGTTATGCCGACGTCCGCTTTGGGCTGGCCGGCGGGAATTTGCGCCTGCGCGGGCTGTCGGTGGCCGAAGCCGAGCGGGTGCGTGCGGCAGTGCTCGACAGCATGGCTGCGAACGACTTTTCACAGATCGGTGAGGCCACGCCGACCGGCTGCTAGGCGCGCAGCGGCTCCCATTCGGGATGCTGATCGAATTGCGCGGCGACGTAAGAGCAGCTGGGAATGATCTTGAAGCATTCGCGCCGGGCATCGCGCACCAGCGCATCCACCAGCCGCCCGGCGATACCCTGTCCGCGAAGTTCCGGCGGTACGATCGTGTGCTCGGCATCGCGGGCATCGCCGCGCTGCGTCCATGTGAGCTTTCCGGCCGCCTCGCCCGAGCCGATGCTTACCAGATATTCGCCATGAGTGGTGTGATCGTGGCGTTCGATTACAATTTCGTCGTTTTCCATGTCCGAAAGTTTCCCTTCTGGGCAAGCAACGTTCCCCTGTCTAAGGGGTTCCGATGCTGTTTCTCTCCGACAATGCAGCCGCAGTGCACCCTGCGGTCTGGGACGCCCTCAAAGCCGCCGACGAGCCCGATTCGCCCTATGACGGCGACAGGTGGAGCGCGGCGCTGGACGACCGGTTTTCGCAGCTGTTCGGCCGCCCATGTACGGTACTCTGGGCAGGCACCGGGACCGCAGCGAACTGCCTCGCGCTCGCCACCATGGTCCCGCCCCACGGAGCGGTGGTCTGCCATGAAGAAGCGCATATCGAAATGGACGAAGGCGGCGCGCCGGGTTTTTACCTCCACGGGGCCAAGCTGATTCTGGCAGAAGGCACTGGTGCCAAGCTGACGCCGGAGGCCATTCGCGCAGCGGTCGATCCGATCCGCGACGATGTCCACCAGGTTCAGCCGCATGCGATCTCGATCACGCAGCCGAGCGAATATGGCTGCGTCTACCGACCGGATGAAATCGCCGCGATCGCCGAACTGGCGCGCGAACGCGGGCTTGGCCTGCACATGGACGGCGCACGGTTCGGCAATGCGGTCGCGTTCCTCGATTGCGCGCCCGGGGACGCGGTCGGAGCGGCCGACGCGCTCAGTTTCGGTTTTATCAAGAACGGCGGAATGAGCGCCGAGGCGATCGTATTCTTCGATCAGGAACTCGCCGATGTCGCGCGCTATCGCCGCAAGCGGGCGGGGCACCTCCAGTCGAAGGGACGCTTTCTCGCCGCGCAACTCCACGCCATGCTCGAGCGGGACGTCTGGCTGGACAATGCCCGGCACGCCAATGCCGCTGCGCAGGAGATCGCACGCGCGTGCGAAACGCGGCTGATGCATCCGGTCGAAGCCAATGAAGTGTTCGTTCGCTGCACAGCTGACGAGCGTGATGTGCTTCGCGAAAAAGGCTTCGGCTTTTACGACTGGGGTGCAGATGCGGCGCGCTTCGTCACGGCCTGGAACACGCGCGACGCTGCCGCCGCTGCGCTGGCACGGGCCATCGCCAGCCTATGAGCGCGCCTGCCGAGGCCGAGAGCCTGTTTACCCCGCGCAATTTCATCGCCTTCGTGATTGTCAGCCTGATTTGGGGCGGCACCTGGCTGGTCATTCGCGACCAGATCGCCAGCGTTCCGGCGAGCTGGTCGATCTCATACCGCTTCGTAATCGCCGCGCTGGGCATGTTCGCACTTGCCGCCCTGCGCCGCGAACCGCTGCTGCTGGTCCCGGGGGGGCTGCGCTGGGCGGCCTTGCTCGGCCTCTTCCAGTTCACGCTCAACTTCGCGTTCGTCTACAATGCCGAAGCCTATATCACCTCGGGCCTGGTCGCAGTGATGTTCGCCTTGCTGGTGGTGCCCAATGCCGTCCTCGGCCGGATCTTCCTGCACCAACCCATCACCGGTGCATTCGTGCTCGGGTCGCTGATTGCGGCGATCGGTGTCGCGCTGCTGTTCGCACATGAATGGCGTTCTTCGCCGGCAACACTGCAACAGGTGCTGCTCGGGGCCGGCCTGACGGTTGGCGGCATCCTTTCGGCCAGCGCAGCCAATATCACGCAAGCAATGGAGGGCGCGAAAAAGCAGCCTTTCCTTGCGCTCTTGGCATGGGCGATGACAATCGGCGTGCTGATCAACACCGTCTTTGCGCTGGTAACGGCAGGCCCGCCCCAATTCGATCCCCGACCCTCCTACACGATGGGGATCCTGTTTCTCGGCCTCGCCGGATCGGTCGTCACCTTCCCGCTTTATTACGGCCTCGTCCGCAAGGTCGGGGCGGGGAAGGCGGCTTACAGCTCGGTGATCGTCCCGGTTGTGGCCATGATCCTCTCGACGCTGTTCGAAGGGTTCGTCTGGGGACCGTTGCCGGCCGCCGGGGCAGTCGTCACGCTGGTCGGTATGGTCGTGGCCATGCGGGGCCGGGCAACCGCACCACCGCGGCGGGCTACGCCCGAGCCATAATCGTCGCGAGCCCTTCGCGATAGGTCGGGAAGGCGGGTTCCCAGCCAAGCACGCGTTTCGCCTTGCCATTGGCGACGCGTCGGTTCTCGGAGTAGAAACCGCGCGCCATCGGCGACAGCCCTGCATCCTCGATGCTTTGCAGCGGCGGCGGCGCCTGGCCCAGCAGACGGCAGGCTTCTTCGATGACGGTGTTCTGGCTCGTGGGCAGATCGTCCGCCAGATTATAGGCGCCCGCTGGTGCATTGCGGCCGATCGCAGCGATCACGCCCGCCACGATATCCGTCACGTGAACGCGGCTGAAAACCTGCCCCGGAAGATCTATGCGGTGCGCCTTGCCCTGTTCGATCCGGTCGAATGCGCTACGACCCGGCCCGTAGATGCCGGGAAGACGGAACACCCGCGCGCCGGCATCCAGCCAGCGCGAATCGCATTCCGCCCGTGCGCTGCGCCGCCCGCCGCCGGTGGGGGAAGCCTCGTCGACCCAAGCCCCCTGCGCATCACCATAGACCCCCGTCGACGACAGATAGCCCAGCCACCGGTCGCCGATCAGGTCGCCATAGCGGTCGAGCACCGGATCGCTTCCTTCGCTGGGCGGAACGCTGCTCAGGACATGAGTGGCGGCATCAGCAGCCTGCGCGACGGCGGTGCGGTCGTCGAACGCCAGATTGCCCGCGCTGCCGGTAGCATCGACATGCCAGCCCCTGCCGCGCAGCGCATCGGCGATCCGTGTCGCGGTATAGCCGAGGCCGAAGATCAGCAGGCGAGTCATGCCACGCCGTAACCAAACGCTTGCCTCGTGGACCGCGTGCAATAGACACTCGGAGCGGCACGGAGCGGGGCGGAAATGTCGCGGCTGATATTGGCCGCAGAAAAGAGGTCGAACACGAGGGTCATGCGAGGTCGCTGGCTGGGGCAGGCCAGCGGCGCTGTCAATCGCTGCAATCGGCGCAGCGCCTTGTGAACGCAATGTCTCGACGGACGTTGCAAGGAGTGACAGACCAAGAAGCTACGCATTCGACAGGAATTCCATGGATATCGCGCGCACTCCCGCAACCCCCGACGGCAATCCCGAAATGGCCGACGCCGCCATCCAGCCAAAGGCCCCACCCGAAATCCGCCGCGAGGATTACAAGCCCTTTCCTTGGCTGGTTCCGACCATCCGCCTGACGTTCGATCTCGCCTTGGATCAAACGCGAGTTACCGCAAGACTGGAGATCGAACGCAATCCGGCGGCTGAAGCGGAGCGGACCATCCGTCTGAACGGCGACGGGCTCCAGCTCGAGTCCCTATCGTGCGACGGCGACGAAAGTACCGATTACCGGATGGATGGCGAAGATCTGCTGGTGACGCTTCCCGGCGAACGCCACTCGCTCGAGATCGTCACCGTCATCGATCCGTCGGCCAATTCGCAACTGATGGGGCTGTACGCTTCGGGCGGGATGCTGTGCACGCAATGCGAAGCCGAGGGGTTCCGCCGGATCACCTTCTTCCCCGACCGGCCCGATGTGCTGAGCACCTATACCGTCCGGATGAGCGGGCCCAAGGCCCGGTTTCCGGTCCTGCTCTGCAACGGCAACCGGACGGATCAGGGCGAGGAAGGCGATACGCACTGGGCCGAATGGCACGATCCGTGGCCCAAGCCGTCCTATCTCTTCGCACTCGTCGCTGGCGATCTTGTCGCCCGCAGCGACAGCTTCACGACCATGAACGGCCGCAAGGTGGAGCTCAACGTCTATGTCCGCGACGGCGATCTCGACCGGACCGAGCACGCGATGGAAAGCCTCAAGCGCTCGATGCGCTGGGATGAGGAAGTCTTCGGGCGCGAATACGATCTCGACCTGTTCAACATCGTCGCCGTATCCGATTTCAACATGGGGGCGATGGAGAACAAGGGCCTCAACATCTTCAACACCAAATACGTCCTTGCCGACCCCGAGACCGCCACCGATGGCGATTACGACGGGATCGAAGGCGTAATCGGCCATGAGTATTTCCATAACTGGTCGGGCAATAGGGTAACCTGCCGCGACTGGTTCCAGCTGAGCCTCAAGGAAGGCTTCACGGTACTGCGCGACCAGCTGTTCAGCGCGCAAATGGGCAGCGCGCCGGTCAAGCGGATCGAGGATGTACGCGTGTTGCGCGGTGTGCAGTTTCCCGAGGATTCGGGGCCGCTGGCTCATCCGATCCGTCCGGATTCGTATCGCGAAATCAGCAATTTCTACACTGCCACTGTCTATAACAAGGGCGCCGAGGTCATTCGCATGATGCGGACGATGGCAGGCGAGGAAGGCTTCCGCCGCGGCACCGATCTCTACTTCGAGCGCCACGATGGCGAAGCGGCGACCTGCGAGGACTTCGTTCGCGCGATGGAGGACGGCGCCGATCTGGATCTTGCGCAGTTCCGGCTATGGTACTCGCAGGCCGGGACACCCAAGGTTGCCGTGCGGCTGACACATGAAGGCCAGACTGCCACGCTCACGCTGACGCAAACCGTACCTGCGACGCCAGGCCAGCCCGACAAGCAGCCGATGCCTATCCCGCTCAACCTGGCGTTGTTCGACCGTGAGAGCGGCAATCACGCGGGTGAAGAACTGGTAGTGCTCGATAGCGAGACCGCACAATTTTCCTTCGACGGCTTTGCGACCAGACCCGTGCTCTCGATCAATCGCGGCTTTTCGGCGCCGGTCTCCATCGACCGTGATGTTCCGCGCGACGAACTCGTCTTCCTCGCCGCGCGCGACGACGATCCCTTCGCGCGGTACGAAGCGATGCAGGAACTGATGACAGGCTATCTTGTCGGCAGCGTCTCGGGCGAGCTCGACGATGCCGAGCGCGACGCTGCGCGCGGCGATATCGCGCAGGCGATGCGCGCAGTGGTCGAGGATAGCGCGCTCGACGATCTGATGCGCGGCGAACTGATGGTCATGCCGAGCCAGGCGTACATAGCGGAACAGATGCTGATCGCCGATCCGGGCAGTATCCATGCCGCTCGCGAAGCGCTCAAGGCGGACGTAGCCACACGGCTCGCCGATCCTCTCCATGCGCTTTACGAAAGAGCCGTCCAAGTGCCCTTTGCGCTCGATGCCGAGGCGAAGGGCGCGCGCAAGGTCAAGACGCTGGCGCTATCCTATGCCGCTGCCGGCGATCCGGCCACCGCATCCGGTCTTGCGGCGCGGCAATACGACCGCGCGGACAATATGACCGATCGGCAGGGCGCGCTGATGGTGCTGGCCGGGCTCGACAGTGCGGAACGCACCGGCCGGCTGCTCGACTTCTACAATCGATACCAGGGCAACGCACTGGTGATCGACAAGTGGTTCGCGCTGCAGGCCAGTTCGCTTCATCCCCACGCGATCGAGCATGTGAAGTCCTTACGCGAACATGAGGATTTCGCGCTGCGCAATCCGAATCGCGTGCGGTCGCTCTACATGGCCTTCGCCAGCAACCCCGGCGCGTTCCATTCTGCCGATGGCGAGGGCTATCGCATGCTCGCCGATCTGATCCTCGAACTCGATCCGATCAATGCGCAAACCGCTGCCCGGTTCGTTCCCGCACTGGGGCGCTGGCGCCGGATCGAGGAAGGCCGCGCGCAGTTGATGCGCGAAGCGCTCCAGCGGATTGCCGAAGCGCCGAAGTTGTCGCGCGATACATATGAACAGGTTACCCGTTCGCTGGGCTAGTACGATGCGCGACTATCTTACGGCTTCCTCGCTGGGCGATATCCCTCATGGGTTCTCCAGCTCCGCGGGCCTTGGTGCGGACCAGATTCTTCCCGGCGCCGCGCTTGTCCGCGTCAGGCAGGTCCATTCCGCGACGGTCGTGACCGCTTGCGATGCCTGGGAAGAGCCTCCCGAAGCCGATGCAATCGTCACGAACCGGCCTGCCCTTGCGCTGGGTATCGTTACCGCGGACTGCGCGCCGGTGCTGCTCGCCGATCCGGAGGCGCGCGTCATCGGCGCGGCGCATGCCGGGTGGCGCGGTGCGTCGGCTGGCGTGCTTGGCAACACGGTAGCCGCGATGGAGACCCTCGGCGCAAACCGCGGGGCCATCCGGGCGGCCATCGGGCCGACAATTGCCCAGGCCAGCTACGAGGTCGACGCCGCGTTTCGGGACCATTTCACGCCCGCCGATGCCCGCTTCTTCACGCCCGGCCGCGCTGGACATTGGCAGTTCAATCTCCCGGCCTATGCGGCCCAGCGCTTGCGCGAGGCAGGCGTCACCCGGATCGCCGACATGCGACAGGATACCTACACGCAGCCAGAGCGGTTTCATTCCTATCGCCGCGCAGGGCACCGGGGCGAGGAAACGGCCGGCCGCCAGCTCAGCATCATCGCGCTTGGCCGTTAGAGCCAATCGCCGGTGCCGGGCCGGAACGGGCCTCGGTTGCACGCGACTGCATAAAGCTTGCCAAAATGGCGGTTGGCAACCCGCCGCAGAGCGGCTAGAGGCGCGTCCAAACCGGGCACATATGGGGCTTTTGCGGACGCGTTATCTATGTCGTGTGCGCCGGCTTTCCACCTCACCCGGTCGATAAATTCGCACAGCGCGTCTCCGGGTCCAGGCCCGGGGCGCAGGTACAAGGCAGGCAAGGCAAAGCGCTGATGGCAGACACGGCTGCAACCGCAACTCCCGAAACGGCAGGCGACACCGCCGATGGCATTCGCCGCCGCGATTTCCTCGACATCGCTGCGGTAAGCGCGGCAGGTATCGGCGGCCTCGCGGTCGTCTATCCGCTGGTAACTCAGATGGCGCCGTCGAAGGACGTGCTCGCCGCCAGCTCGACCGAGGTCGACGTTTCGGCGATCGAGCCGGGGCAGGCGATCAAGGCCGTCTTCCGCAAGCAGCCGCTGTTCATCCGCCGGCTTACCCCGGCCGAAGTCGCCGCCGCCAATGCGACGCCGGCAGGCTCGCTTCGCGATCCGGCATCGCTCGCCGATCGGACGAAGGAAGGGCATGAGGACATGCTCGTCACCATGGGTGTATGCACCCACCTCGGCTGTGTCCCGCTCGGGGCGGCCGAAGGCGAAGTGAAGGGCGAATTCGGCGGGTATTTCTGCCCCTGCCACGGTTCGCACTACGACACCGCGGGCCGCATCCGTAAGGGTCCGGCACCGACCAACCTCGAAGTGCCGGAGTACGAGTTCACCTCGGACACCGTCATCCAGGTCGGCTGAGCTTAGAGAGAAGAGACGATACGATGAGCTTTCCCTGGGCCAAGGAATACGCCCCCACCAATGGGGTCACCAAATTCCTCGACGAGAAGTTGCCGCTGCCGCGCCTCGTTTATAACGCTGTCGGCGCAGGTTATCCGGTGCCGCGCAACCTGAGCTATTTCTGGAATTTCGGCGTCCTCGCCGGCTTCTTCCTGGTGGTGCAGATCGTCACCGGTGTGGTTCTGGCGATGCATTATGCCGCCAATGCGCAGGTCGCCTTCGCGACGACCGAGCATATCATGCGTGACGTCAACTGGGGCTGGATGATGCGCTATGCGCACGCCAATGGCGCCAGCTTCTTCTTCATCGTGATCTACCTCCACATCTTCCGCGGCCTGTTCTACAGCTCGTACAAGGCCCCGCGGGAAATGATCTGGCTGCTCGGTGTGGTCATCTTCCTGCTCATGATGGCGACCGCGTTCATGGGTTACGTCCTGCCCTGGGGCCAGATGAGCTTCTGGGGTGCCAAGGTGATCACCGGCCTGTTCGGTGCCATTCCCGTGGTCGGCGAACCGATCCAGGTGTGGCTGCTGGGCGGCTTCGCGCCCGACAATGCCGCGCTCAACCGCTTTTTCAGTCTCCACTTCCTGCTGCCCTTCGTGATTGCGGGTGTCGTCATCCTGCACATCTGGGCGCTGCACATTCCCGGTTCGTCGAACCCGACCGGTGTCGAAGTGAAGAGCGAGAGCGATACGCTCCCGTTCCATCCGTACTACACCGCGAAGGACGGCTTCGGCCTCGGCATCGCGCTGCTGCTGTTCTTCACCATGGTGTTCTTCCTGCCCAATGCGCTGGGCCACCCGGACAATTACATCGAAGCCAACCCGCTTTCGACGCCGGCGCACATCGTGCCCGAATGGTACTTCTGGCCGTTCTACGCGATCCTACGCGCCTTCACCGTCGACTTCCTGTTCTTCCCCGCGAAGCTGCTCGGCGTGATTGCAATGTTCGGCTCGATCCTGGTGTGGTTCATCCTGCCCTGGCTCGACAAGTCGCCCGTGCGCAGCGGCCACTACCGCCCGCTGTTCCGCAAGTTCTTCTGGTTCGGCCTGATCCCCGCGATGGTCGTGCTGTTCATCTGCGGCGGTGCCCCGGCGGAAGAGCCCTATGTGATGCTCAGCCAGATCGCGACGGCGTATTACTTCCTGCACTTCCTCGTGATCCTGCCGATCGTCGGCCAGATCGAGAAGTCCGAACCGCTGCCCTATTCGATCACCGAAGCCGTCCTCGGCTCGGACAAGAAGGCGGTGCTCGGTGAAAACACCACGCCGGCCGTCTAAGCGAGTTACGAGACCAGACATGACCAAGCTTCTCAGCATCCGCCTCGTCGCCATTCTCGTCGGCCTCGGCTTCGCACTGATTGCGCTCTATTCCTTCGTCTTGGGTGCCTATGCCTGGATGACCGAAGAGCCTGCCGGGCGCCTTCCCTACGAGGAACCGCGTGATATCGCCTTCTCGTTCGACGGGCCGTTCGGCAAGTGGGACATCCAGCAGCTGCAGCGCGGCTTCAAGGTTTACGACGAGGTTTGTGCGGCATGCCACAGCCTCAAGTTCGTCGCCTTCCGCGACCTCGAGCAGCTTGGCTATGACGAGGGCCAGGTAAAGGCGTTCGCCGCTTCGAAGCAGGTACCGGGTATCGATCCGAACACCGGGGAAGCGACCACGCGCCCCGGCCTTCCGACCGACTACTTCCCCGATCCCTATCCCAACAATGTTGCGGCTGCGGCGGCGAACAACAACGCCATCCCGCCCGACCTGTCGCTGATGACCAAGGCGCGCGGCGACGGCGTGAACTACGTGGCTTCGCTGCTTTCGGGCTATTCCGAGCCGACGGCGGAACTGCTCGCGGAGCATCCCGAAGCCGCTCCGGGACCGGGTCTCTATCACAACCCCTATTTCCCGAACCTCAACCTCGCGATGGCTCCGCCGCTGACCACCACGGGCCAGGTCACCTATGACGACGGGACCGAGGCGACGGTGGAACAGATGTCGACCGATGTCGCGGCCTTCCTCGCCTGGACCGCAGAACCGACCATGGTCCAGCGCAAGCAGACCGGCTGGCCGGTGTTGATTTTCCTGCTCTTCGCTACGGTTCTGGCCTATCTGTCGAAACAGCAGATCTGGGCAGCGGCAAAGCCCAAGAAAGACTGAACCCATTCGGTCTGACGATTTTCGCGCCCCTTGCATCCTGGTGATGCGAGGGGCGTTTCGATTCCGGGGGGGTAGGCCATGACGCCTGACGAAATCAAAGCACTTGTCCGCACGATTCCGGATTTCCCCAAGACGGGTATCCAGTTTCGCGACATCACCACGCTTCTCGGTCATGGCCGCGGTTTTGCGGCAACGGTCGAGTGGTTGACGCAGGCGGTTGCGGGCGCTGAAGCGATTGCGGGCATGGAAGCGCGCGGCTTTATCTTCGGTGCAGCGGTGGCTGCCCGGCTCGAGTTGCCCTTCCTGCCGATCCGCAAGCCGGGGAAATTGCCCTGCGAAGTGATCGGCGTCGAATACGAACTGGAATACGGGCTCGACCGCTTGGAAATGGATCCCGCCGCGGTCGGCGCAGGCCAGCATGTGGCGATCGTCGACGACCTGCTCGCGACCGGGGGCACCGCGGTCGCCGCTACCGAACTGCTCCGCAAGGCCGGTGCGCGTGTCGATCGCGCTGCATTCGTGATCGACCTGCCCGATCTGGGCGGCAATGCGCGCTTGGCCAGCCAGTCGCTCGATGTCCGCGCCTTGATGGCCTTCGATGGCGACTAAGCGTTTCGCGCAGGACTGGATATATTCTGTCCATCGGGCATTAAGGGTACTCGCGCGTTGCGGCGCACCGGTCGGCGGACAGCCGCGCAGCCAGAGAGACCCATGGAACAATCACTAGTCATCGCGATGGTCGGCATGCTGGGCATAGGTGCCCAATGGCTGGCCTGGCGGACGGGTTGGCCGGCCATCGTCCTGATGCTTGCGGCGGGCTTCCTGGCGGGTCCGGTGCTCGGCCTGTTCGATCCCGAACACGCATTCGGCGACCTGCTCGATCCGATGATCGCTATCGGGGTCGCACTCATCCTGTTCGAAGGCGGGCTCAGCCTCGATTTTCGTGAGCTTCGGCATGCAGGCGAAGGGGTCTGGCGGCTGGTCTTGCTGGGTGGGCCGATCGCCTGGGTGCTCGGCGCATTCGCTGCGCACTCGATCGGCGGTCTCGAATGGCCGGTGGCGATCCTGTTCGCCGGCATCCTGGTAGTCACCGGGCCGACGGTGGTGATGCCGCTGCTGCGACAATCGTCGGTCAAGGCACGGCCCGCAGCGATCCTCAAGTGGGAAGCCATCGTCAACGACCCCATCGGCGCGCTCTTCGCAGTGGTGTCCTACGAATATTTTCGCGCGGTTACCGAATCGCCTGGTGCCAGCCTGTTCGAAGTCGTCCCGCCGCTGATCATCGCCGCCATCATCGCAGGTCTGATCGGCTATGTTGCGGCCGCGGCGATCGCCTGGGCATTTCCGCGCGGGGCCATTCCCGAATATCTCAAGGTGCCCGTGCTGCTTACCTCGGTCATCGTGGTGTTCGTGCTGTCCAACCAGATCGAGCACGAAGCCGGGCTGGTCGCCGTGACCGTGATGGGCATCGCGCTGGCGAACATGAACGTTTCGTCCCTGCGCAGCATTCATCCGTTCAAGCAGAACATCGCGGTAATCCTTATCGCCGGCATATTCGTCCTGCTTTCGGCCAGCCTCGAATTCGAGGAACTGGCTTATCTCAACTGGAACTTCGGTCTGTTCCTGCTCGCGCTGTTGTTCCTCGTTCGACCCGCAACCATCCTGCTGAGCCTGCTCGGCAGTTCTGTCCCGTGGAACGAACGACTGTTCCTTTCCTGGATCGCACCGCGCGGTATCGTGCTGGTAGCCATCTCCGGCCTGTTCGCGCTCCGGCTCGAGGATATCGGCTATGACGGTACGGCACTGATCGGGCTCAGCTTCGCGGTGGTGGTCGCCACCATCGTGGCGCACGGTTTCACGATCGATCTCGTCGCGCGCCTGCTCAATCTCAAGGGCAGCAACCGCCCGGGGGTGCTCATCGTCGGGAGCACGCCGTGGACGATCTCGCTTGCGCTCATGATGCAGGAACTCAAGGCGCCCGTGATGGTCGTCGATTCGAGCTGGCAGCGGCTCGCGCTCGCCCGCCAGAAGGGGCTGCCTTTCTACCATGGGGAAATCCTCAATGAGGCGACCGAGCACAATCTCGACCTGACCCCCTATTCAGTGCTGGTGGCGGCAACCGAAAACGAGGCGTACAACGCGCTCGTCTGCAATGAATTCGCCTATGAGATCGGACGCGATACGGTTTTCCAGCTCGGTGATGCGATCGACGACGAGGACCGCCACGCGCTGCCGAGCGGCATCCGCGGCCGCGCCTTGTTCGAAAGCGGCTTCGGCGTCGAAGACGTAAACGAACGGCTCGCGCGGGGCTGGGTGTTCCGCAAGACCAAGCTCTCGGAAGAATTCACCTTTGCCGCGGCGCAGGATCGCTTGCCCGATGCCGCCGCCATGCTGCTGCTGGTCCGCGACAACGGCACGCTGCGCTTCTTCACGCATGCCGCGCGGCCCGAGCCACGGGCAGGCGACGTGATCGTCAGTTTCGCGCCTCCGCAGGAACGCAGCGCTCAGGATGCGGCTGCCAAACGCGATCGCAAACGCAACAAGACCGCCGAACAGGGGGCATGAGATGAAGCACCGTTCCACTCTGACACTGGCGGCCGCCATGGCGGCTACGATGCTTGCAGGCTGCAAGGATGATCAGCCGCAGCCGCCCTCCGATGCCGACGCGCCGCCCGAAAAGCGCTCGATCTTCCGGCCCGAGTTCCAGGTCGAGCCAATCGAGAGTTTTGAGCCCAGCGGGTCGCTCGAAACCACTGTGGAGTTCCCGGACGGCACCGAGTTGACCGAAGAAGGCCGCGCAGCGCTCGCCACAGTGCTTGCGTCGCCGCAGAACGAGGAAGGCGGGCTGATCTATCTGCGCGGCCACACCGACAGCGGTGGCAGCGACGAGGCGAATATGCGGGCATCGCTCGCCCGGGCCGAGGCGGTGCGCGACTGGTTGGTCGAAAACGGCGTCGCCGAAGACCGGATCCGCACAATTGCCTTCGGCGAGCAGAACCCAATCGCCCCGAATGCCCTCCCGGACGGTACGCCCGACGAAGACGGCCGTGCCGCCAACCGGCGCGTCGAAATCGAGGTCCTCACGCGCGAACCGCCGACGATCGAGGACGAGCCGACACTGGCGGAAACGCTGGCATCCTCCGCAGAAGAAGAACGCGGTGAAAGCAGCGATACGTCACAATAGCGTGTTGACGCCGAAGCCGCTTCGATGGCATTGGCGCCGCACCCGAGCGGGTATAGCATAGTGGTAATGCTCCAGCCTTCCAAGCTGGCTAGAGGGGTTCGATTCCCCTTACCCGCTCCATCTTTCCTCCGCTTCTACCACTGCTCCGGGACAGCTTCCGGGAGCGCGGTCACGTTAGCGGCATATTGTCGATCAGCCGGGTCCCGCCGATCCGTGCGGCCACAAACAGCCGGCTGCCTGCCATAGCGCTATCGGCGGGGCTGAGATCGTCGCCGCGGCGTAGTTCGGCATAGTCGATACTGCCAAAGCCCGCACTGGTCAGTTCCCCCCGCAGGTCCTCGAGCACGGTGTTGGACGGCTCGCCCTGCATCAGGCGGGCGATCGCCTGCTTCATGCTGCGTGGCAGTGCCGCAGCGGCAGACCGCTGGTCGGGCGTGAGATAGGCATTGCGGCTCGACATGGCGAGACCATCGGCCTCGCGGACGATGGCAACACCGTGAATCGCATCGACATGCGGCCGCGTAAGGTCTAGGTCGCGCGCCATCCTGCGAATGACTGCCAACTGCTGCCAGTCCTTTTCGCCAAAGAATGCCATGTCCGGGCGAACCTGGTTGAACAGTTTGCAGACGACCGTGGCCACGCCGTCGAAATGCCCGGGGCGATCGCCGCCGCACAGGCCCTCGCTGACGCCCGCGACCGAGATGTTGGTGGCATAGCCCGCAGGATAGACGATGTCGGGAGCAGGCGCCCACAGCAGCGCCACGCCTTCCGTTTCTAGCAATGCGGCGTCCCGTGCGAGCTGCCGCGGGTATGCATCGAGATCTTCGTTTGCGCCAAACTGGCGCGGATTGACGAAGATGGAGACCGCCACATGATCCGCCTTGGCCCGGGCGGCCCTGACCAGGGTCAGATGACCATCGTGCAGCGCGCCCATGGTGGGCACCAGCGCAATCGTGCCGCTACCGCCCAGTCTATCGGTGGCAGCCCGCAGGTCATCGAGCGTGTGGACGGTAAGCAGCATTCGTCTCCCGAAAGAAAGGCAATGGAATCGAAAGGGGCGGAGCGACCTGTGCCGTTCCGCCCCTCGCGTGGCAAGATCGCCGATGTCAGCGTGCGATGGGTGCCGCGGCAGCCGCATCGGTCGGCAGGCCGCCCAACTGGGTCACCAGATCGGTATAGGCGTTGAGGTAGGCCAGCACGATGATCTGTCCGATCGCCGTGTTCTCATACCCGCCGAAGCCCCCTGCAGCGCCGCCCCCGCCGCCGAACAAGCCGCCCCCGGCAGCCCAGCCGAGGTCCTTCTTGCGAAAATAGCCTTCGACCAGCGCTTCCTCGACCGTGGTTCGGGCATTCACCAGCGACAGGACGACATTGGCTTCGCCTTTCTTGACGCGAATTCCGCCTACCAGCGCGCCGGCGGTGCGGCCGAACAGGCCGCCGACCACTCCACCGAGCACTCCGCCGCCTCCGCCCGAATTGCTGTTCGCGCTGACAATGTCGGGTTGGAGGAAGTAATCGGCTGTGCGGACCTGGCCCAGGCCGACATTCTGCCCGTCCTGCAATTCGCCCTGTTCCTCCAGCGCGCGTTCCATGGCGCGGCTGCGCATTGCCCGGCCGCGGCTGACCATGGTAAAACAGCCAGAGCGTTGGACAAACACCCGGATGATCTGTTCTGGGCTGCCGAGATTGAGCTCGCGCCACCATTTGTCGTCGGGTTCGACCACGGCAATCGTCCCAAGGTTTTGCGAGCAGCGCGGAATTTCCATGCTCGCCCGCTCCTGCGCCTTGCGGCCCGAGGAGCGCCCCTGCGCAACTACGGGTTCGGCAGCCATGCCGGTCACGCAGAAGAGAGCGAGTGCGGTGTAGATCAGTTTCTTCATATCCTGGGGTTCCTCTAGAATGAGCGTTCGCGGCTGCCGGCTTTGGCCGGTTCTCGCCGGTCTACTGCGACCCAGGCGGCCGCGATTCTAGCAAAGTGGACAATGACCGCTAGTAAGCATCCGTCATTGTGGGAATCGGACACGGCAGGCGGGCGCCACATTGCCGCAGCGTGATGGGTTGGATAGGGACAGGCGCAGTATGAAATTCCCGGCCCCTATTCGATGACCGCCCGTCCCCACCGTATCGTTTTTGCGAATGAAAAGGGCGGCACCGGGAAATCGACCACCGCGGTGCATGTCGCAGTCGCGCTCGCTTTCGGCGGTGCGCGGGTGGCCGCGTTCGATCTCGATCACCGCCAGCGGACCATGTGCCGTTATTTCGAGAACCGTGCGGAGACGATGAAGCGCCGCGGGATCGAACTGCCGACCGCGCAGTGCCATGTGGTCGAGGACCTGGACGAAGCGGGCATGGAAGCGCTGATTGCGGCGGAGTCCATCGGCGCCGACTTCGTGATCATCGACACGCCTGGCCGTGATGATCCGCTGGCCCGGCATGCGGCGACCATGTCCGACACGCTGGTCACACCGATGAACGACAGCTTCGTCGACTTCGATCTGATCGGACAGGTCGAAAGCGAGAATTTCAAGGTGCGCAAGCTTTCGTTCTATGCGGAACTCATCTGGGAAGCCCGGCTCAAACGCAGCCGTACGTCGATCGAACAGAACCGCGCGCAGATGGACTGGGTGGTTGTACGCAACCGCACCGGTTACACCGAGGCGCGCAATATGGCGCGGATCGAACAGGCGCTTACCGAAATGTCCAAGCGGGTCGGCTTCCGCGTCGCCAAGGGGCTGTCCGAACGCGTGGTCTACCGCGAGCTCTTCCCCTCGGGCCTGACGCTCCTCGACAAGGGCCATCTGGGCGATCTGGGGACCAGCCACCTGGTGGCGCGGCAGGAATTGCGCGGGCTTATCGCCACGTTGCGCTTGCCGGGGTCAGAAGCCCGGGAGAAGGCAGCGGCCGCACGATGATCCGCTATATTGCCCTGGCCCTGGTAATTTGCGTGGCATGCCGCTGGCTGCTTGGGAAATGGCCGTGGGAGTATCTCTCGACCCGCAGTTCGAGCGAGCGCGCGCTCGACAATGCGCGCCGCCTGCTCGATGTCCCGCGCAACGCTTCGGCCGAAGAAATTCGTTTGGCACATCGGCGCATTGCTACAATCATCCACCCGGACAAAGGGGGTAGCGCCGCGGCGCTGCAAGAGGTGAATGCAGCCCGCGACCTGCTGCTCGCCCGGCTTGAACACACGCGAACGGAGCGTTCAGAATGACTCACAGTTTCCATCCTACCGTTTTGCGCGAATACGACATCCGCGGGATCATCGGCGAAACGCTCGGCGCGGATGACGCGCGCGCGATCGGACGCAGTTTCGGCTCGATGCTGGCAGAGGCTGGCGGCAGGAAAGTGGCGGTGGGCTACGATGGCCGGGTCAGTTCGCCCATGCTTGAACACGCCCTCGTCGAAGGGTTGAACGCGTCAGGGATGGATGTCGTCCGCATCGGCATGGGCCCCACGCCGATGCTGTATTATGCCGAAGCGTCAGCCGAGGACGTGGATGGCGGCATCGAGATAACCGGCAGCCACAACCCCGCCAATTACAACGGCTTCAAGATGGTGTTTCAGGGGCGGCCGTTTTTCGGGGCGGACATTCAGGAGCTGGGCCGCAGGAGCAGTGCGGGCGAATGGGTCGACGGCTCGGGATCGGTCGAGGACCGCGATGTCATCGATGCCTATATCGATCGGATGCTGGAAGCGCTTGACGGGATCGATCCCGCCTCGCTTGCCGGCCTCAAGGTCGGTTGGGACGCGGGGAACGGCGCGGCCGGTCCGGCGCTCGAAAAGCTCGCCGCGCGTCTTCCGGGCGAACATCACCTGCTGTTTACCGATGTCGATGGCGAATTTCCCAATCATCACCCCGATCCCACCGTCGAGGAGAACCTCGCGGATTTGCGCAATCTGGTCGCCGAGAAGTCGCTCGATTTCGGGGTGGCTTTCGACGGGGACGGCGACCGTATCGGTGCGATCGACGGCGAAGGCCGGGTCATCTGGGGCGACCAGTTGCTGATGGTGTTCGCCGAAGACCTGCTCGCGCGGCGCAAGGGCGCCACGATCATCGCCGATGTGAAGGCCAGCCGTGCGCTGTTCGACCATGTCGCAGCGCATGGCGGCGAACCCCTGATGTGGAAGACCGGGCATTCGCTGATCAAGTCCAAAATGAAGGAAACGGGCTCGCCGCTTGCCGGCGAAATGAGCGGCCACGTGTTCTTCGCGGATGAATATTACGGTTATGACGACGCGCTCTATGCCGGCGTTCGTCTGATCGCTGCCGCTGCGCGGTTGGGGAAATCGGTGACCGAACTGCGCTCGGCCATGCCGCCGATGATCAACACGCCCGAAATGCGCTTCCAGGTCGATGAAAGCCGCAAGTTCGCTGCTATCGGAGAGATTGCCGGACGCGTTGCTGCCAGCGATGCACTGGCCGACACGACCGATGGTGTGCGGGTTACCACCGATGACGGCTGGTGGCTGCTGCGCGCTTCGAATACGCAGGACGTGCTCGTTGCGCGAGCGGAGAGCGAGAGCGAGGAGGGGCTTGCCCGGCTCGTTGCGCAGATCGACGAACAACTGGCGGAATCGGGCCTCGAGCGCGGTCCGCAAGCCGGTCACTGAGTCCGGGCCAACAGGGGGCAAGTTATGAAGGGAATGGCAGGCAAATTCATCGCGGCGGCTGCGCTGGTCTGCGCTGCGCCGGGAGTCGCGCAGCAGGAAACGGCCACCCACGAAAGCGCGATGTCGCCGGAGGCCCTCGACGGGTTTGCGGGAATGATGGCTGGTCTGTTCCAGACCGAACCCTTGACCGACGAGCAGACCGCCCGGTTGCCCGCTGCACAAGCGGTGGTCGGCCAGATGATGCCCGATGGCTTCTATGGCGAAATGATGGGCGGCATGATGGACAAGATGATTCGTCCGATGCTGTCGATGTTCTCGCAGCCCGAATTTGTGCTTGGGGCGCGTCTGGCTGTCGAAGCCGAGGCCATCGAGGCGCTCGGTGAAGACGAACGGGCGGAACTGACCGCAATGCTCGATCCTGCCTATGAGGCGCGCGGCGATGCGATGGTCGAGGTCCTCACCTTACGCATGGGCGGGATGTTCTCGGCCATGGAGGCCCCGATGCGCGAAGGGCTGTCGAAAGCCTATGCTGTCCGTTTCGACGAGGGGCAACTGGCCGACATCGCGGCCTTCTTCGCCACCCCGACGGGGAGCGAATATGCGCGGGAATCCATGGCGCTGTTCGCCGATCCGCAGGTGATGCAGGCGAGCATGCAGGCGCTGCCCGCAATGATGAACGGCTTCGGCGATATCGAAAGCGCGATGCGCGAGGCGATGGCAGCGCTCCCGGCCGAGCGCGGATACGGTGATCTGACGCGGGCACAGCGCCAGCGCATGGCGGAACTGCTCGATGTCGACCCGGCCCAGCTAGGCGACTTGGTCAATCCGCCCAAGCCGCTGGATGAGACGGCAGAGCAATAGGCCGCAGGGGCCGGGGGGCGTCCCAAGGTCGTTACCCGGAACCAGTATGGTGTCTCCGGCGCTTCTAGGCTGATGCAGCGCGACGTTCCGCCCGAGATCGCTGATTGGTTTGCCGGGCGCGATTGGCGCATCCGGCGGCACCAGCTCGATATGCTGGTTGCCAGCGATCGGGGGCGGCACGCCTTGCTGGTGGCTGATACCGGTGCGGGCAAAACCCTTGCAGGCTTCCTGCCAACGCTGGCCGATTTTACCCAGGCGCGTCTCAAAGGGTCGGAGCCTCCACCGGGCCTGCACACCCTGTATATCTCACCGCTCAAGGCTCTTGCGCATGATGTCCAGCGCAATCTCCTGGCTCCGATCGAAGAGATGGGCCTGCCGCTGAGGGTCGAAACGCGCAGCGGCGACACGCCTTCCGATCGTAAGAAGCGGCAACGCAGCCGCCCTCCGCACGTCCTCCTGACCACGCCGGAGAGCCTGTCGCTGCTGCTCTCCTATCCTGACAGTTTCGAGCTGTTTCGCGGGCTGAAGCGCGTGGTGATTGATGAAGTGCACGCCTTTGCCGTGGACAAGCGAGGCGATCTCCTCGCGCTTGCGCTGACGCGGCTGCAGGCGCTCGCACCTGACCTGCAACGGGTCGCGCTATCGGCGACGCTCGCCAACCCGGAAGGGTTCCGCGAATGGCTGGCCCCGTGGGGCGATATCGATTCGGTCGAATTGGTTGCAGGCGAAACGGGGTCGCCCGCGGAAGTCGAGATCCTCCTGCCCAATGAGGAACGGGTTCCGTGGGGCGGACACGCGGCGACCTGGGCGGTGCCGCAGCTCTACGAACAGATCCGCGCCAACCGCACGACGCTGATCTTCACCAACACCCGGTTCCTCGCCGAGTATATTTTTCAGAACCTGTGGGATGTGAACGACGACAACCTGCCTATCGGCGTTCATCACGGCTCGCTGAGCAAGGAGGCGCGCCGCAAGGTGGAAGGCGCGATGGCGAGGGGCGAGTTACGCGCGTTGGTGGCGACCGCCAGTCTCGACCTGGGGGTCGACTGGGGTGATATCGACCTGGTTGTCCAGATGGGGGCCCCCAAGGGCTCCTCGCGGCTGCTGCAGCGTATTGGGCGCGCCAATCACCGTCTCGATCAGCCGAGCCGGGCCTTGCTGGTACCGGGCAACCGGTTCGAATTCCTGGAAGCCACCGCTGCGAAGGAGGCTGTCGACGAAGGCAAGCGGGACGGCGAAACCTTCCGTCCGGGCGGGCTCGATGTGCTCGCTCAGCACGTAATGGCCTGTGCCTGTGCCGCGCCGTTCGACGAAGCGGCCCTGCTGGCCGAAATCCGGGCCAGCCTGTCCTATGCCTGGGTCGACGAAGCGGTGTGGCAGCGGGTGCTCTCATTCGTTGAAACGGGTGGCTATGCCCTCAAGGCCTATGACAAGTTCAAGCGGATCCAGCGCGACGGGGACGGCATCTGGCGGCTGGCCCATCCGCAGCAGGCACAGCGACACCGCATGAACGCGGGCATCATCATCGATTCCGAAATGCTCGAAGTGCGCATCAGCTCGGGTCGCGGGCGCGGGGGACGTAGCCTTGGCAAGGTCGAGGAACGGTTTGCCGCCTCGCTCAGTCCCGGTGACACCTTCGCCTTTGCGGGGATGAGCCTCGAGGTGGTCAAACTGCAGGATATGGAGGTGCTCGTCCGGGCGGCGAAAGCCAGTGCGGTGATACCCAGTTACGGGGGCGCGCGCTTGCCGCTGACGACGCATCTGGCAGACCGGGTGCGCGCCATGCTGGTCGACCGGGCGGGGTGGGCCCGCTTCCCCGATGATGTACGCGAATGGCTCGAGGTGCAGGATTGGCGCTCGCAGATGCCTGGCCCCGGGCAGTTGCTGGTTGAAAGCTTCCCGCATGCGAAGCGGCATTACAGCGTCTACTATACCTTCGAAGGCTGGAACGCGAACCAAAGCCTGGGGATGCTCATCACGCGGCGAATGGAAGATCGCGGGCTGATGCCCGGCGGCTTCGTCGCCAACGACTATTCGCTGGCTGTATGGGGGCTCAAACCGGTCAGTGAGCCGGGGCCGCTGCTGTCACCCGATATACTGCAGGACGAATTCGTCGAATGGGTGCAGAATTCGCATCTCCTGCGCCGCGCGTTTCGCGAGGTTGCGGTTATCGGGGGCCTGGTCGAACGCCAGCATCCGGGCAAGCGAAAGACCGGCAAGCAGGTGACCTTCTCGACCGACCTCATCTACGACGTGCTGCGCAAGTACGAACCCGATCATGTGCTGATCGAAGCCGCCTGGGCCGATGCGCGGACGCGGATGACCGATGTCGGGCGGCTTGGCGATTTGCTCGATCGTTCGGCCGAGCAATTGGTCCACGTCGAACTCGACAGCGTCAGTCCGCTCGCCGTGCCGGTCATGGTGATGATCGGGCGTGAGGCGACGCCGCAAGGGACGGTCGATGACGAATTGTTGCTTGAAGCGGAAAGCCTGGCCGGATCGGCCATGCGCGTCGACGACCCACTTGCGGGGGACTGACGCGCAAAGAAAAAGGGGCGGATCGCTCCGCCCCTTTCCCGGTTTTTCGAGGTCTCGAAATCTCAGCTCTTGCCGAAGGTCCGATACTGTTCGTTGCCGACGAAGCCGAACTTGGTGACTCCGCTAGCCTTGATCAGCTGCAGCACCTTGGCCGCGAGATCGTAGCTGGCCTGGGCTTCCGGTTCGAACTGGAGTTCGGGTTCCGGATTGATGTTCTTCGATTCTTCCAGCAGCGTACGCAGCTGGCCCATATCGATCGCATTACCGTTCCACAGGATCTCGTTCTGCGCCGAAAGCACCAGCTTGTTCTTTTCCGGCTCGACGGTGATGTCTTGCGGAACGTTATTGGGTGCGGGCAGGTCGATATCGACCGAGTGCGTCGCGACCGGGATGGTGATGATGAACATGATGAGGAGAACGAGCAGGACGTCGATCAACGGCGTCATGTTCATTTCCATCATCGGCGCGCCATCATCCTTGCCGCCTGACATTGCCATAGTGGGTTACTCCCTAATCTGCTTTGTCGAACCGCGCGATCACGCGTTGGGATCAACCGGGTTCGAAATGAAGCCGACGGTGGGATAACCCGCCGCCTGGACGTTGTAGATCGCGCCGGCCACGCAGGACCACGGAGCGTTCACGTCACCGCGAATGTGTACCTGCGGGATCTTCTCCGGATCGTCCATGATGGCGTCGGGACCACCGGCACGCTGTACGATGGCATCGAGGCGTTCGAATGCCTGGTCATAGAGCTCTTCCGAGGTGACCGGGGTAACATTGCCGAAATAGACGCGGCATTGGCCGTTCCGCGAAGCGCCGGCGAAGCCGGGTTCGCCCGCGCTGACACCGTTCTCGTCGGTCGTGCTGACGGTCAGGAGAAGGTTTTCCACCTTGTCCTTCGATTCAGTCGATTCGAAAACCGGGATTTCCAGCTTTTCGATGGTCTGGATCGCGACCGGAACCGCGATGAGGAAGATGATCAGAAGCACCAGCATCACGTCCACGAGCGGAGTGGTGTTGATGTCCGACATCGGCGTGTCGGCGCCACCTCCTGTCGAAATCGCCATGGTTCAGTTCCTAACGTTCGAAATTCTTGGGTTCGATGCGGTGGGCGGGGGCGGCAGGAGGCCGCCCCCGGTCCGATCGATTACTTCTTGACCGTGGTGGTCGTCGCAGCGGGCTTGGCAGCCGGAGCGGTGCGGGCGGCCTTGCCGGCAGCCTGCGTCGACGTTGCAGTCATGTAGGTCGGCTTGACGCTGCCGGCCGAGTTGATGTTCGCAAGCAGATCGGTCGAGAACGCGTGGAGCAGTTCGGCGATGCGCTTGTTGCGGCTCTGGAGCCAGTTGTAGGCGAACACGGCGGGAACCGCGACGAGCAGGCCGATGGCGGTCATGATCAGTGCTTCACCGACGGGGCCCGCGACCTTGTCGATCGAAGCCGAACCGGCGATGCCGATGTTGATCAGGGCGCGGTAGATACCGATAACCGTACCGAGCAGGCCGACGAAGGGAGCGGTTGCACCGACCGTCGCGAGGAACGACAGGCCGCCCGCGAGCTTCGAGTTGATCGTGTCTTCCGAGCGCTGGAGCGAACCGTGCATCCAGTCGTGGGCTTCGAGCTTGTCGGTCATCTTGGCGTGCTGGTCTTCGGCCAGGATGGCGTCGTCGACGAGCTGGCGCCATGCGCTGTTCTTGTCGAGCTTGGTCGCGCCGTCGCGCAGCGAACCGGTCTTCCAGAACTGCGTGCGGACGGCCTTGTACTGCGCCAGCACCTTGCGCTGTTCGAACAGCTTGGTGAACAGGATGTAGAACGAACCGACCGACATGATCACCATCACGCCGAGAATGAACCAGGCAACGAAACCGCCCTGTTCCATGGCTTCAAGAAAACCGAAGGAGTTCTCCGGTGCCGCATCAGCGGCAGCTGCAAGAAGTTCGAAGGTCATAACGAATGGTCCTTTTGAGAGTGTCTTTTGCGCCGGGTACCCTGACCCTGGGCAGAAACGAGGTTAGTTAAGCCGATAAACGATCGTCGTGGACACGGTGTCCTGGATCGGGTTGCCCGCAGCATTCAGCGCCGGTTCGTAACGCGCATAGCGGGTCATGCCGTCGCAAGCAGCCTGGTCGAGATCGCTCGACCCGCTGGAATTGCTCACGCGGCAGGATGCTACGCGCCCGTCGGTTCCGACCGTGATGGTCACGCCAACGTTACCCTCGATGCCTTCACGTTCGGCACGGCGGGGATAGTTGCTCTGGATGCGACGTGCCCAGCCGGCCTGACCCTTGGGCGATGCGCCACGTGCCTGCGAAGGCGGCGGCGGCGGTGCCGGGGGCGCAGGCGGCGGAATGACGAGCTGCGGCGGAGCCGGCGGCGGGATCGTCGTCTGCGTACGGATCGGAGGCGGTGCCGGCGCGATGTTGATCGGCGGCGGCGGTGCAACCGGCGGCGGAGGCGTGTCGGGCACGTTCTCCGGCGGCGGCGGCGGCTCTTCCTCGGGCGGCGGGGGCTCCTCGATATCGATCGTCGTTACGCGCTCGACCACCTGCTGGACCGCATTATATGCGAGACCGGTGATGAGAGCGTAACCGAGAGCGACATGGATGAGGGCAACAATGATGATCGCGACGATGCGATTGCCGCTCATCTGTTGGTCAGCATAAGCCATTCGGTTGCTTCACTCCATCGGTCACCCCGGAAATCCCGGGGCAATTGAAAACCCCTTTGCGACCCGCCGGATTGGCGCGACTTGGGGAATCGTTAACGCGTTCGCGCCGCTCGAGACCCTGAAGACTCTCGCGACGAAGGCAGACCGAAATTCTCACTAAGAACCCGGACGCCTCTCCCCAAGCAATAAAGTGTCATCCACTCGGGTCCGGTCCGACCCTTTAGCTACGATGCGAAGCGTCCGCAAACCCTTTATCGGTTAACCGCCAATTCAGTAGCTTGGCTGGAGGAACCGACCTTAACGCCGGTGGGTTCAGTGATTCGAAACCGTACCGCAAAATCGAAAGCTGCTCTTATGTCGATCTTACGCACCACCGGCCCGTTCCTGCTTCTCGGTGCAGCGCTTGCGGCAGCGCCCGTGACGGCCATGGCGCAGGACGGTGCGCGCACGGCGGAACTGACCTATGCCGACATGGTCGATCTGGCTGACGAGGCGCCGCTGGTGGTGCGCGCGCAGATCCGCCGGCAGGCAACCGTCGAGCCGGAACGTTCGCCAGGTCTGCAGCCCGGCTTCGTCCGGCTGTATATCGAGGCCCGCACCTCGGCGCTGATTGCGGGCAATGCGCCGCTGGGCGAAGCGCTTCGCTATCTGGTCGATGTGCCGCTCGATGCGAAGGGCAAGCCGCCCAAGCTGAAGAAACAGGAAGTCATCCTGTTCGCAAGGCCCGTCGCCGGCAGCCCGGCGCAGCTCCAGCTGGTCGATCCGCGCGCGCAGTTCGCCTATAGCGAGGCGTTCGAGGCGCGCCTGCGTCCGGTGTTGGCCGAATTGCTGGCGCAGGATGCACCGCCGCGAGTCACCGGGATTCGCGATGCGCTCGCGGTCGAGGGTACGCTGGTCGGCGAATCGGAAACGCAGCTGTTCCTCGATACCGAAAACGACGGCCCGGTATCGGTAACGGTCGTGCGCCGGCCGGGGCAGGCGCCGCGCTGGGGGGTTTCGTGGACCGAGATCGTCGACCAGGCGGCGCGTGCGCCGCAGCCGGGGACGCTCGAATGGTATCGTCTGGCCTGTTCGCTGCCCGAGACGCTGCCCGAAACCGCGATTCTCTCGCGTGACGCCAACGCCCGCGCACTGGCGGCAGACGATTATGCCTTGGTGCGCGAGGACCTCGGGACCTGCACGCGAACGCGCGAGTAAAGGCGGGACTTCACCGCGGCCAAGACAAATTGTTTCCAACCCGCCGTATCGCTGCGCTAGGCGGCGGATATGGCAGAACCTCTTCGCATCGCCCTCGCCGGTCTCGGCACCGTCGGTACCGGCGTCATCGAACTACTCGCAGCCAACCGTTCGACCATCGAACGCCGTGCGGGACGTCCGCTCGAAATCGTAGCGGTGAACGCCCGCGACCGGGCGCGTGACCGCGGCGTCGACCTTTCGCCCTATGCTTGGGTCGACGATATGCAGGCGATGGCGCAGCGCGGTGATGTGGATGTCGTGCTCGAACTGGTCGGCGGATCCGATGGTCCTGCGCTCACGCTGGCGCGGGCAGCGCTCGATGCCGGGAAGGCTTTCGTCACCGCCAACAAGGCGATGATCGCGCACCACGGCCTAGCACTCGCCGAACAGGCGGCGCTGCGCGGCGTCCCGCTCAAGTTCGAAGCTGCGGTCGCGGGCGGCATCCCGGTAGTAAAGGGTCTGCGCGAAGGTGCGGCAGCAAACCGCATCGAACGAATCTACGGGATACTCAACGGGACCTGCAATTACATCCTTTCCGAAATGGAGCATACCGGCGCGGATTTCGGCGAGATGCTCAAGGCGGCGCAGGAGAAGGGCTATGCCGAAGCCGACCCCACTTTCGACATCGAAGGCGTCGATGCGGCGCACAAGCTCGCGATACTGGCCGCGATCGGATTCGGCGCGCGGGTCGACTTCGCCAATGTCGAAGCGACCGGTATCGGCGAAGTGCGCGCGGCCGATATCACGCAGGCGGGTGCCCTGGGCTATGTCATTCGGCTGGTCGGTATTGCTTCGCTCGACGAAAGCGCCGACGAGACGCGATTGCTCCAGCGCGTGCGGCCCTGCCTTGTCGCGCGCGGCCACCCGCTGGCCGCGGTGACCGGGCCGACCAATGCAGTTGTCGCCGAAGGCAATTTTTCAGGCCAGCTGCTGTTCCAGGGAGCCGGTGCCGGTGCAGGGCCGACCGCCAGCGCAGTGGTCGCCGATCTCATCGACATCGCCCGCGGCGACAGCGGCGCGCCGTTCTCGGTCCCGGTTGAAGAGCTCGAGCAGTTCGCTCCGGCGGATCCCGGCAACCGCATGGGGCGCGATTACATCCGCTTCACCGTGAACGACCGCCCCGGTGTCCTCGCCGAAATAACTGCCGCGATGCGCGATGCCGAAGTCTCGATCGAGAGCCTGATCCAGCGCGGGCGCGATCATGCAGGCGGGGAAGTGCTGGTGGCCATGGTCACGCACGAAGGACCCGAACGCTGCGTGACTAAGGCGCTCGATTTGCTCAATGGCTCGCCTAGCCTGACGGCTGCGCCGCTGGTGATGCCGATCCTGGGCGACTGATCTCGTCCTCTTCGCCGGCCCGGTCGGGCGGGGGAGGCAGACCGAGGTGGGCTTCGCGCGGGGACACTTCCGGTGCAGCGTTTTCGCCGCGCGGTGCAAGACCGCGGGAGACGCGGTCTGCATCCGAACCGGCCGGCGCTTCGGGCAGTGCCTCGATATCGATGATGAGTGCGGGCGGCGGCGGTTGGCCGAAGCCGATGCAGGCGCCCTTTTCAGGGTTCTTCTTGCACGATTCGCCAAAGTCGGGCGCTCGGGGATCGCCCCTGTTCATGGTCTCCGCCGCGTAACGCTTTAGCGCACGCTCTTCGTCATAGCCGAATTCGCGCTGGTCGCGCCGTGTACGGCAAACGATGATGTCTCCCGAGATCGAGGCGGCTTCCTGCTCGTCGCTGCAGTCTTCGAGCGGCGCGTCGTAATCCTGCTGCGGGATCAATATGTCGATCCGTTCGGGCGGGGCTGCGGCATCCTGTGCCGATCCGGGAAACGGCAGGCCCGCCGCCGCCATTGCCACGCAGGCCGCCCACCAGCGTCTCGACAATGTCAGGCTCCCTGTCTATCCGCCGCACGACCGCAAACCGTGTGGCCAACGTCATGCGCCACACACACGTGAGGGACTGAACCGACTATGAACTCGCCCGCCGAAAATCCGCTCGACCGCGTCCTGGTCCTCGAAATGGTTCGTGTGACCGAAGCTGCGGCAGTGGCCGCATCCAAGCTGATCGGGCGCGGCGACGAGAAGGCTGCCGATGCGGCTGCCGTCGAAGCCATGCGAAAGGCGTTCGATACGCTTGCTATCGATGGCACCGTGGTGATCGGCGAAGGCGAGCGGGACGAGGCGCCTATGCTGTTCATCGGCGAAAAGGTCGGCGGCGCGCCGGGTGAAGGCCCCAAGATCGATATCGCGCTGGACCCGCTCGAGGGAACGACCATCACCGCGAAAGCGGGGCCCAATGCCCTGGCAGTCCTCGCGGCGGCGGCAGAGGGCTGCCTGCTCAACGCTCCCGATGTCTATATGGACAAGCTGGCGGTGGGCCCGGGCTATCCCGATGGCATCATCGACCTGGCCAAGAGCCCGACCGAAAACGTGCAGGCGGTGGCGAAGGCCAAAGGCGTGGCGCCTTCCGACATCATCGTCTGCGTGCTCGACCGCCCGCGTCATGCCGAACTGATCGCCGAACTGCGCGGCCTGGGCTGCGGGGTTGTGCTGATCGGCGATGGCGATGTCGCCGGCGTGATCGCGGTGACCGACGAGGACACGACGATCGATATGTACATGGGTCAGGGCGGTGCGCCCGAGGGCGTCCTGGCGGCGGCGGCGCTGCGCTGCGTCGGGGGCCAGTTCAACGGCCGGCTGGTGTTCCGCAACGATGACGAACGCGGCCGCGCGGCGAAATGGGGCATCGACGATCTCGACCGCATCTATACCCGCGACGATCTGGTGAAGGGCGATTGCATCTTCGCCGCGACCGGAGTCACGCCGGGTTCGCTGCTCGACGGGGTAAAGTATCTACGCGGCGGACGCATGACGACCGAAAGCGTGGTCATGCGCTCGAGCAGCGGCACGGTGCGCTGGATCAAGGGCGAACATCGCGAGGGCTAGGCGTGGTCGGGGCGGGGAAACGCGCCCGTCGGTTGTTGCATATCCGTGACGCTCGGCTAGGCGGGGCGCACATCCAGTTTGCCCGGGGATTCTCCGCATGAAAATCATGGCCGCCAACTCGAACCTGCCGCTTGCACGGGCCATTGCAGGTTATCTCGAAATGCCGCTGGTGGATGCGCAGGTGCGCCGCTTTGCCGACGAGGAGATCTTCGTCGAGATCCACGAGAACGTGCGCGGCGAAGACGTGTTCGTCGTCCAGTCGACCAGCTATCCGGCCAACGACAATCTGATGGAACTGCTGATCTGCATCGACGCGCTCAAACGCGCTTCGGCCCGGCGCATTACAGCAGTCGTGCCCTATTTCGGCTATGCCCGCCAGGACCGCAAACCCGGCCCGCGGACTCCGATTTCGGCCAAGCTGGTAGCCAATCTGATTACCGAGGCAGGGGCCGAGCGCGTGCTCGCGGTCGATCTCCACGCGGGACAGATCCAGGGCTTCTTCGACATCCCGACCGACAATCTGTTCGCCGCCCCGGTGATGGCGGCAGATATCCAGGCGCGCTACGGCGACGAGGACCTGATGGTCGTCAGCCCCGATGTCGGCGGCGTTGTGCGCGCGCGCGCACTGGCCAAGCGGCTCGACAATGCACCACTGGCGATCGTCGACAAGCGGCGCGATCGCCCCGGCGAAAGCGAAGTGATGAATATCATCGGCGACGTGTCGGGCCGGCACTGCATCCTGATCGACGACATCGTCGATTCGGGCGGGACCCTGTGCAACGCGGCGCAGGCGCTGCTCGATCAGGGTGCGGCTTCGGTCGCGGCCTATATCACGCATGGCGTCCTTTCGGGCGGGGCCGTGGCACGGGTCGACAAGTCGGCGCTCAAGGAACTGGTCATCACCGATTCGATCCGGCCAACCGATGCCGCCAAGGATTCCGAACGGATCCGTATTCTGACGATCGCACCGCTGGTCGGTGAAGCGGTCCGCCGCATTGCCGACGAAAGCTCGGTCAGCTCGCTGTTCGATTGAGCATGGCGACCGCTGCCGATCTCGCGCTCGCCAATCGCCTCGCCGACGCGGCGGGTGAAGCGATTCGTCCGCTGTTCCGCGGCGAATGGTCGCAGGAACAGAAGGCGGACCGCAGCTTCGTGACCGAGGCCGACCGCGCCGCCGAGGCGGCGATGCGCGCGATTCTCGAGAGCGAGCGTACGGATGACGGAATTATCGGGGAGGAATACGGCACACGCAACGAGGGTGCGGGGCGGCAATGGGTGCTCGACCCGATCGACGGCACCACCAGCTTCATCGCCGGTCGCCCCATTTTCGGTACGCTGATCGCGCTGATGCAGGATGGTTGGCCGGTGCTCGGCGTGATCGACCAGCCCATCGCGCGTGAACGGTGGGTCGGACGGATCGGCGAGGGCACCACCTTCAACGGCAGTCCGGTGCGCGCGGTTGCGTGCAAGGAGCTGTCCGACGCGGTTCTCGGCACGACCACGCCGCACCAGTTCTCCGGCGACGACGTCGACGCCTTCATGGGTGTCGCCAAAGCGGTGGCCGAGCGCAAGATCATCTATGGCGGTGATTGCTACAATTACGGGCTCGTCGCCTCCGGCCATGTCGACATCGTCGTCGAGGCCGGTCTCAAGCTTTATGATTTTGCAGCACTGGTGCCCGTGGTCGAAGGCGCGGGCGGGGTCATGAGCGACTGGCAAGGCAATCCGCTCGATGCCGAAAGCGATGGCCGGGTCATCGCGCTGGGCGATGCCGCCCGGCTCGAAGACGTGCTCGAGGCAATGGGCGGGCCAGCCCACGACCATGGGCACTGATCGGCGCCAGGCCCGTTAGCCCGGCATGCAAACCATCTTGATAACCGGCGCCGCCAACGGGATCGGGCGCGCAACCGCAATGCATTTTCATGGCCTCGGTTGGCAGGTGATCGGTCTCGACACGGATACCGAAGCGCTGGCCGAATTGCGCGGCGCGCTACCGCGGGAAAGCGCGCTCTGCCTGAGCTGCGATGTCGGCCGCGAGAGCGAGGTAAGGAACGCGTTCGAGCGGATCGCCGAATGGCTGGGGGAGTGCCCGCTCGATTGCCTCGTCAACAACGCCGGTATCGCCGATCCCGTAGCTGGCACGCTGGAGGAGCTCGAGCTGGCTGAATGGCAGACGTGGATCGATGCCAGCCTGACCGGCGCCTTTCTGGTTACGCGCGCTTCGCTGGCGTTCCTGCGGCGCAGCGGTGGCGCGAGTATCGCGAATATCTCATCCACCCGTGCGGTGATGAGCGAGCCTGATACCTTTGCCTATGCGGCGGCGAAGGGCGGGCTCGATGCACTCACCCATTCGCTCGCGGTCTCGCTTGGGCCCAGGATCCGCGCGAATGCGATACGTCCGGGCTGGATAGAAACCGGGCCGTGGCAGAAAGAGGGCAAACGGAGCCATCCCGAGCATCGACCCAAGGACCGCGAGCAGCATCCGGTCGGGCGCATCGGGCGGCCGGAGGATATTGCCGAGGCAGTCGCCTATCTGCACGCAGCGGGGTTCGTGACCGGGCAGCACCTCAATATCGACGGTGGCATGACGGCGAAGATGATCTACGAGCACTGACATGACAGTGGAGGGATCGCTTGCCGGGCGCATCGCGCTCGTTACCGGCGCGTCGCGCGGGCTCGGTTTCGAGATCGCCCGGCGCATGGCAGAACAGGGCGCGCGCGTCTGGCTCAACGGGCGTGGGGCCAGCGCAGTCGAAGCCGCCGCCGAGCGGATCGGCCCCAACGCCCGGGCCTTGCCCTTCGATATCGGGGATGACCAAGCGAGCGCGGCGGCATTCGCGCGTCTTGCCGAAGATGGCCTCGATATCCTCGTCAACAATGTCGGGCAACGCGACCGGCGGCCGCTGGGGCAATTGCGACGGGCCGATATGGCGGCGATGCTCTCGACCAACCTCGTCGCGCCCTTCGATCTTGCGCGCCGCGCGGCGCCGCTGATGCAGGCGCGCGAATACGGGCGGATCATCAACATCACCTCGATCGCGGCCGATATCGCCCGGGGCGATGTGCTCTACACTGCCAGCAAGGGCGGGCTCGCCGCGCTGACCCGTGCGCTGGCGGCTGAACTGGGCGCCACCGGGATCACGGTCAACGCCGTCGCCCCGGGCTATTTCGCTACCGAAGCGAATGGCGAAATGAGCGCCGATCCGGAAATCGCACGGCACCTTGCCCGCCGGACCTCGCTGGGCCGTTGGGGCGAACCGAGCGAGATCGCCGGGGCAGTCGCTTTCCTTGCCGCGCCCGAGGCGAGCTATATCACCGGCCATACGCTGGCGGTCGATGGCGGTTATCTGACCCACTTCTGACTTGCTTTACCGCGCACAATCGCTATCAGCGCGCCCTTCACCGACACGTGATTCATCTGCCGGTCTGGCCGTAAGGGCTGCCAGGGCTGGTTGGACGTGTCTCTGTCAAGGAGATGAAAATGCCCAAGCTTAAGACCAAAAGCGGTGTGAAGAAGCGCTTCAAGATCACTGCGACCGGCAAGGTCAAGCATGGTGTCGCCGGCAAGCGCCACCGCCTGATCAGCCACAATGCGAAGTATATTCGCCAGAACCGCGGCACCACTGTCCTGTCGGAAGCCGACAGCAGAACGGTGAAAAAGTGGGCCCCCTACGGCCTCGACTGAGCGCGAATTAAGGAGAATACGAAATGCCTCGCATCAAACGCGGCGTCACCACGCGCCAGAAGCACAAGCGTCTACTGGATCAGGCGAAGGGCTATCGCGGCCGTCGCAAGAACACGATCCGCGTCGCCCGTCAGGCCGTCGAAAAGGCCGGCCAGTACGCCTATCGCGACCGCAAGGTTAAGAAGCGGAGCTTCCGTGCCCTGTGGATCCAGCGCATCAATGCCGCGGTCCGCGCCGAAGGTCTTACCTACTCGCAGTTCATGCACGGCACCAAGCTCGCCGGCATTGAACTCGACCGCAAGGTTATGGCCGACCTGGCGATGAACGAATCGGCCGCCTTCAAGGCGATCATCGATCAGGCGAAGAAGGCGCTGCCCGCCTAAGTCGCGGTCCGTACCCGGAATTGCGAAGGGCGCTCCGTATGGGGCGCCCTTTTGCGTTGGGCCGCTTGCCGCCGTCCGCCAAGGCGTTATGAGCTTTTGGCAGGGGAAACGGGGGGCGCGTGGCCGAGGGTGATGTGATCGATGTGCGCTTCTTCGCACCGCCGGCCGATCTGGCGCATTGCTTCACGACATTCTACCGGCTGGAAGTGAATGTTCCGCCAGGCGAAAAGCTCGAGGACTGGCTACAGCCCGAATGGGGCAACCTTCGCTTCTTCACCGATGATCCTCCGACTGCGCAAGCGCTCAAGGGCCCATGCGTCGATGGCGCCCGTTTTCAGGCGACCGGTCCCAGTTCCTGCATGACCCACTTCACGCTCGGCCGTACCCGCATGTGGGGCATCGGCCTGCGCCCGCTCGGCTGGGCACGGTTCGTCGCCGACGATGCCAGCGCACATGCCAACACGGTGGTCGATGGCGAAGCGGCACCGCCGTTCGCGCGCTTTGCCCCGCTATGCGATGTCCTGTGCACGCGGGCCCGGTCCGATGAAGAGCAGTTCGATGCGCTGTCCAGCTTCTTTCGCCAGCTTGCCGAACCTCCGCGCGACCAGCCGCGGATCCAGCGGGTGCACGAGGTCATGGTCGACCCGCGGCTGCTGCAGGTCGAGGAGTTCGCCCGGCGCAGCGGCTTGTCCAAGCGAACGCTGGAGCGCGTGTGCGCCCGCCATTTCGGGTTCGCACCGCGTCTGCTGCTGCGCCGGCAACGGTTGATGCGCAGTCTTGCGGCATTCATGCTCGAACCCCGCGCCAGCTGGTCCGCAGTGATCGACCGCCATTACCATGACCAGTCGCATTTCGTGCACGAGTTCCACGCTTTCATGGGCTGCACACCGAGCGACTACGCCGCGCAGCCGCATCCCGTCCTGAGTGCGTTCATGGCCGAGCGCAAGCGGATATGGGGATCACCCGTACAGACGCTCGATCCGCCGACATAGCGGTCGATCAACCGATGCTTTTTTGCTAGCCGGGATGCCAAGGGCGTTTTTACGATGATTTCGACGCATCAGGGCCGGTCATATTCTTGCGCGGAGAACCCGCGATGAGCACGGGGGAAGCGCCGGCGGGTGTCGCGCTGCGGTTCTTCCTGCCGCCCCGCCGATTGCGTCCCTTCATCACCACCCTCTACCACATGGAAATCTTAGGTGCCGAGGACGAGCCGGTGGTCGACTGGCTCCATCCCGAATGGGCCAATCTGCGCATCATTCCCGAACGCACAGTCGCAGCCGGGATGCGCGGCCAGCCGCTCGAGCGCATGCCGCGGGCGGTAATGGCCGGGCCGACCAGTTTCGCCACGCATTTCAGCGCATACACCGGCCGGTCGTGGGGTATCGGCCTGATGCCGCGGGGGTGGGCGCGGCTGACCGATACGCCCGCCAGCGCCTACGCCGATCGGTACAGCGACGTCGAGAAAGACCCCGCGTTCGATCATCTGCGGAGCCTGTGCGCCTGTGTCCCCGCAGCAAACGGAAATCTCCTTGCCGAACGCGACGCCCTGGTGCGCGGACTGGACCGTCTGCTGGCGCAGCCCGTCGCGCGCGAAGAGGACATCCTGCGTCTGGAGGAGGCGCTGACCGACCCACGGTTCCACACCGTGGCCGAACTGGCTGAAGCGCTGGGGATGAGCCCGCGGACGATGGAACGGTTCTGCAGCCGGGTGTTCGGGTTCTCGCCCCAATTGCTGCTGCGCCGCCAGCGCTTCGTGCGCAGCTTGGCCAAGTTCATGCTCGATCCCTCGCTTAAATGGATCGACACGCTCGACGGACATTATCACGATCAGGCCCACTTCGTCCGCGACTTCAAGCGCTTCATGTTGATGTCGCCGAGCGAATACGCCAGCCGGCCCCACCCGGTGCTGGCTGCAGCAGCGCATGCGCGCCTGGCCGTAGCGGGTCAGGCGATGCAGGTCCTGCACGAACCCAGCGCCGGTTGAGCACAGCGGATCGTGCGGGCCGATCACCAAACTGGGCTTTAGCATTGGGGCACTTGGCGCTAGGGCCAGCGGGTAGTCCCATCCGACAGTTCCAAGCCAGGCAGAATGACCGACCTCGACCAACTCAAGACCGATGCGCTGACGCGGATCGAAGATGCTCCCGATGCAGCTGCGCTCGAAGCGCTGCGGATCGAATTCCTCGGCAAGCAGGGGTCGATTTCGGGCTTGATGAAAACGCTCGGCAAGATGTCGCCCGAAGACCGGCAGGTTCAGGGGCCGCTGCTCAATGGCCTGCGGACCGCGGCCGCCGATGCGATTGCCGCGCGCAAGGAAGTGCTCGAGGATGCGGAGCTCGAAGCGCGTCTCGCGACGGAAGGCCTCGACCTGACACTGCCAGCGCCGGCTATGCCGAGCGGCTCGGTCCATCCGGTCAGCCAGGTGATGGACGAACTGGCGGAAATCTTCGCCGACCTCGGCTTCTCGGTCGCCACTGGTCCGGAGATCGAGGACGACTGGCACAATTTCACCGCGCTCAATATGGCCGAAACGCATCCTGCGCGGGCGATGCACGACACCTTCTATTTCCCCGACTACGATAGCGACGGGCACCGCATGCTGCTGCGCACGCATACTTCGCCGGTGCAGATCCGCTCGATGGTCGAGGTTGCTTCGAAGGATGCAGGGGGCGCGCCGATCCGGATCATCGCCCCGGGCCGCGTCTATCGCAGCGACAGCGATGCGACGCACACGCCGATGTTCCACCAGGTCGAAGGGCTGGTGATCGATCGCGATATTCACCTGGGCCATCTCAAGTGGACGCTGGAGACCTTTCTCAAGGCCTTCTTCGAACGCGACGACATCGTGCTGCGCCTGCGCCCGTCCTACTTCCCCTTCACCGAGCCGTCGGTCGAGGTCGATGTCGGCTGGCAGGATGTGAAGGGCCGCCGCGTGCTCGGCGGTGACGGCGATGCACCGGGTCATGGCTGGATGGAACTGCTGGGCAGCGGCATGGTCAATCGCCGCGTGCTCGAGTTCGCCGGGCTCGACGCCGACGAATGGCAGGGCTTCGCCTTCGGCGTGGGCGTCGACCGCCTCGCCATGCTCAAATACGGGATGGACGATTTGCGCGCCTTCTTCGACGGCGACGGACGCTGGCTCGATCATTACGGCTTCAGCCCGTTCGACCAGCCGACCCTTTCCGCAGGCGTAGGAGCGAAGGCATGAAGTTCTCGCTCGAATGGCTCAAACACTTCCTCGACACCGATGCTTCGGTGCCGGAAATCGCAGCTGCGCTCAACCGGATCGGCCACGAGGTCGAAGGCATCGAGGACCCGGCGGAAAGGCTCGCAGGGTTCCGCGTCGCCAAGGTGCTGACCGCCGCCAAGCATCCCGATGCCGACAAACTGCAGGTGCTGAGCGTCGACACGGGCGAGGGCGATCCGCTGCAGGTCGTCTGCGGCGCGCCCAATGCGCGTGCGGGCATGAAGGGGGTGCTGGGCCTGCCCGGCGCGGTGGTTCCGGCCAATGGCATGGAACTGCGCAAGAGCGCGATCCGCGGGGTCGAATCGAACGGCATGATGTGTTCGGTGCGCGAGCTCGAACTGGGCGATGAACACGACGGAATTATCGAACTGCCCGAGGACGCGCCGGTCGGCACCAGCTTTGCCGAATACAGCGATGCCTCGCCGGTGTTCGACGTCGCGATCACGCCCGACCGGCCCGATTGCATGGGCGTGATGGGCGTTGCGCGCGATCTGGCTGCCGCGGGGCTGGGGACGTTCAAACCGGTCGACGTGCCTGCCATCACGGGTGACGGCGCCTGCCCGGTTGAAGTGAAGATCGAGGACACGGAAGGCGTCCCGGCCTATTTCGCCCGGGTGATCCGCGGCGTCCGCAACGGGCCGTCGCCCGAGTGGATGCAGCGCCGGCTCAAGGCGGCCGGCCAGCGGCCGATCAGCGCGCTGGTCGATTGCACCAATTACCTGATGTTCGCGACCGGGCGCCCGGCGCATGTCTACGACCTCGCCAAGCTGAGCGGGGCGATGGTCGCCCGCCGCGCTGCCGCTGGTGAGAGCGTCGAGGCGTTGAACGAGAAGACCTACACGCTCGACGAGACGATGACCGTGATTGCCGATGATAGCGGCGTCCATGATATCGGCGGGATCATGGGCGGGGCGCATTCGGGCGCGGCCGATGACACTTGCGATGTCCTGCTCGAGATCGCCTATTTCGATCCCGAACGCATCGGTGTGACCGGGCGCAAGCTGGGTCTTGCCTCCGATGCACGTACGCGCTTCGAGCGCGGCGTCGACCCGGCGTTTCTCGACGACGGTCTGGCGCTGCTGACCGATCTGATCGTCCAGACCTGCGGTGGCCAGCCGACCGAGGTGGTGCGCGTGGGCGAGCCGCCTGCCGAAGCGAAGATGGTGGCATTCGATCCCGCGCTGACTGCGCGTCTGGGCGGTGTCGAAATCGGCGAAGTTGAACAGCGCCGCATTCTCGAAGCGCTCGACTTCACCGTCGGGGCCGACTGGCAGGTCACCTGTCCGCTACGCCGCCATGATATCGAGGGCGCGGCCGACCTGGTCGAGGAAGTGGTCCGCATTTACGGTCTCGATCACGTTGCCAGCACCGCGCTACCCCGCGCCGAAGGCGTGGCCACGCCGACCGCATCGCCGCAGCAGCAGCTCGAACGCAAATTGCGCCGCGCTGCAGCGGCACGCGGACTCAACGAAGCGGTGACCTGGTCCTTCCTCCCCACCGCCGAGGCCGAGCATTTCGCCGACGGGGCACGGCTGTGGGTGCTCGACAACCCGATCAGCGAAGACATGAAGGCGATGCGGCCTTCATTGATCCCCGGCCTGCTGTCGGCCGCTAAGCGCAATGCCGATCGCGGGAGCGACGGGTCGCGTCTGTTCGAGCTTGGACGCCGCTATTTCCGCGGCAAGGGCGGGGCGAGCGACGAGAAACCGACGCTGGGTGTCGTCCTTGCAGGCGACAAGACGCCGCGCGGCTGGGCGCAGGGCAAGGCCAAGCAATTCGATGCCTTCGACGCCAAGGCCGAAGCCGAAGCGTTGCTCGCTGCTGCCGGTGCACCGGTCGGCAATCTCATGGTGATGGGCGAAGCGGGGAGCCAGTTCCACCCCGGCCAGTCGGCCACTTTGCGCCTCGGCCCGAAGAACGTGCTCGCCCGGTTTGGCGCGCTGCATCCTAAGACGCTGAAGACCTTCGATATCGAGGGACCGGTCATGGCAGTCGAAGTGTTCCTCGATGCCATACCCGCCAAGCGGGGCGGCGGCAGTTTCGCGCGCGCACCCTATGCGCCCCCGGCGCTCCAGCCGGTCACCCGCGACTTTGCTTTCCTCGTTCCTGCCGATCTCGCCGCCGGCGATCTGGTGCGCGCAGTGAGGGGGGCGGATAAGGCCGCCGTGGTCGATGCCCGGGTGTTCGACGTCTTTGCGGGCCAGGGCGTGCCCGAAGGCAAGAAATCGGTCGCGGTCGAAGTGGTGCTGCAGCCGGGCGACAAGAGTTTCACTGATGCCGAGATCAAGACGATCGCCGACAAGGTGGTCGCCGCGGCAGCCAAACAGGGCGCGGAGCTACGCGGATGACCAGGACAGCTTTCGTGACCGGCGCCACGGCGGGCATTGGCGAGGCCACTGTCCGCACACTGGTGGCAAGCGGCTGGCGCTGTATTGCGACCGGTCGCCGCAAGGAGCGGCTTGATGCGCTGGTGGAAGAGTTGGGCGCGGACAAGGTCCACGCTGCGGCTTTCGACGTGCGCGATATCGAGGCGATGGAAGCCGTACTCGCAGCCTTGCCCGAACCCTTCGCCGGAATCGACCTGCTGGTGAACAATGCCGGCCTCGCCCGCGGGCTAGCACCCGCGCAGGAAGCCAGCCTGGACGACTGGCAAACCATGATCGACACCAATGTGACGGCAATGGTGGTGCTGACCCGCAAGCTCCTGCCGACGCTGATCGAGCGCAAGGGCGCGATCATTGCGATCGGTTCGGTGGCGGGCAATTATGTCTATCCCGGCGGCAACGTCTATGCAGGCTCCAAGGCCTTCGCGAACCACTTCACGCTCGCGCTGCGCGCCGACCTGCATGGTACCGGCGTACGCGTGACGAGCATCGAGCCGGGCATGGTCGAAACCGAATTCACGCTGGTGCGCACCGGCAGCCAGGATGCCAGCGATGATCTCTACCGCGGCGCGAACCCGATGACCGGGCAGGATATCGCCGACATGATCAAATGGGTCGCCGAACTGCCCCCGCATCTCAACATCAACCGGCTCGAACCGATGCCGGTGAACCAGGATTTCGCCGGCTTTCGGGTGGCGAGAGAGCACCACTGACCGTCACCCCCGCGACGGCGGGGGTCCAGCCGACCTTTCCGCCCGTTGATATGTTATCGGATTTCCGCCTGCGCGGGAATAACGAGGAAAGTTGAAATGTCGAACCGCCGTACCTTCGCGATCATTTCGCACCCTGACGCGGGCAAGACCACGCTGACCGAAAAGCTGCTGCTGACCGGCGGCGCGATCCATCTGGCGGGCGAGGTCAAGGCGCGCGGACAGGCGCGGCGCGCGCGGTCTGACTGGATGAAGATCGAGCAGCAGCGCGGCATCTCGGTGACCAGCTCGGTCATGACCTTCGAACGCGAGGGCATCACCTTCAATCTGCTCGATACGCCGGGGCACGAAGACTTCTCCGAAGACACCTATCGCACGCTGACTGCTGTCGACAGCGCGATCATGGTGATCGATGCCGCCAAGGGTATCGAGCCGCAGACGCGCAAGCTGTTCGAGGTATGCCGCCTGCGTTCGGTCCCGATCATCACCTTCGTCAACAAGGTCGACCGCGAGGGACGACCGGTGTTCGAGCTGCTCGACGAGATCGCGGACATGCTTGCGCTCGATGTCAGCCCCCAGGCCTATCCGGTCGGCATGGGCGGCGAGTTCGAAGGCGTGCTCGATTTCGCCAGTGGCTGCGTCGCGCGGCCGGAGGGACCGAGCAAGGAATTCCTCGGCACGCGCGACTGCGATGCGCAAATCCCCGAGCGCTTCGCGGAAAACATCGAACTGGCTCAGATCGGCTATCCCGAATTCGATCTGGAGGCCTATCGCAGCGGCGACCTCACCCCGGTCTATTTCGGATCGGCCCTGAAGAATTTCGGCGTCACCGAGCTGATCGAGGCGATTGCGAAATACGCGCCCCCGCCGCGTCCACAGCCTGCGGGAGATGAGCAGATCCCGCCGACCCGCGACGAGGTCACTGGCTTCATCTTCAAGGTCCAGGCGAACATGGACCCCAACCACCGCGACCGGATCGCGTTCATGCGGCAGGTCTCGGGCACCTTCAAACGCGGCATGAAGCTGACGCCGAGCGGGCTGGGCAAACCGGTGGCGATCCATTCGCCCATCCTGTTCTTCGCGCAGGACCGCGAGGTGGCCGATACGGCTGAACCGGGCGATATCATCGGCATTCCCAACCACGGCACGCTGCGGGTGGGCGATACGCTGTCCGAAAAGAACGTGATCCGCTTTACCGGCCTGCCCAATTTCGCACCCGAAATCCTTCGCCGTGTAGCGCTGGTCGATCCGACCAAGACCAAGCAATTGCGCAAAGCGCTCGATGACCTTTCGGAAGAGGGCGTGATCCAAGTGTTCTATCCCGAGCTTGGTGGGCAGTGGATCATCGGCGTCGTTGGTCAGCTCCAGCTCGAAGTGCTGATCAGTCGCTTGTCTGCCGAATATAAGGTCGAAGCCAAACTCGAAGCGTCGCCCTTTACCACTGCGCGCTGGGTCAGGGGGGATGCGAAGGCGTTGGCGGAATTCGAGAAATTCAACCTGTCGACGCTGGCCAAGGATCGCGACGGCGATCTGGTGTTCATGGCCAAGAGCCCGTGGGACGTGAACTACCAGCAGGAAAAGAACCCCGATCTCACCTTCTCGGCGACGAAGGAGCGGTAGGCTTGCGGGCACGGCGGCGACGCGGCATGGAAATCGCATGACGCTACATGCCGGACCGACCTCGCAGACCTTCATCTCGCAGCGCCTGCGCCTGCACTATCTCGACTGGGGCAATCGCGGAAAGCCCCCGCTGGTCCTCGTGCACGGCGGGCGCGACCATGCGCGCAGCTGGGACTGGGTGGCCGAGCAATTGCGCGAGGACTGGCATGTGGTCGCGCTCGATCACCGAGGCCACGGTGACAGCGACTGGGTCAGCGATGGCAATTATTCGGCTAACGACATGGTCTACGACCTTGCCCAGCTGATCCACCAGCTGGGTGTCGGACCGGTCACCATCGTCAGCCACTCGATGGGCGGCAATGTCTCGCTGCGCTATGCCGGAACCTTTCCCGACATGGTCAAGAAGATCGTGGCGATCGAAGGGTTGGGCCCCAGCCCCAAACGGCAGGCCGAAATGCGCGCCGATCCTTATCCCCAGCGCCTCAACGAATGGATTGGCAAGAAACGCGCCGCTTCGGGACGCAGTCCGCGCAAATACGATAGCATAGAAGCGGCATTCGCGCGCATGATCGAGGAGAACAGCTACCTCACCGAGGAGCAGGCGCGCCACCTGACCGTGCATGGGGTCAACCGCAACGAAGACGGCACCTACAGCTGGAAATTCGACCCGCATCTCAACGTCTGGGCGGTCGAAGACATCGCCGATGAATTCCTCTACCAGACCTGGGCGGCGATCAGCGCGCCGACACTGCTGCTGTATGGCGCCGACAGTTGGGCCTCCAACCCCGAAGGCGACGGCCGGCTTGACCACTTTGCCAATGCCGAAGTGATCGAGTTCGAGAACGCGGGTCACTGGCTGCACCACGATCAGTTCGACCGCTTCATGGCGACGCTGCGCGATTTCCTCTGACGTGAACGCCGCGTGCAGCTGACTTTCGCCAGCTACAACATCCACAAGGGTGTCGGACTCGATCGCAAGCGCGATCCCGAGCGCATCCTGTCGGTGCTGCACGAGATCGATGCCGATATCGTCGCGCTGCAGGAAGCCGACCGGCGGATCGGCGAGCGCGCCAGCGTGCTCCCGCGCGCGGAGATCGACGACACCCACTGGCGCGTGATCGAGGTGGCCAAGCGTCCGCGCAGCATCGGCTGGCACGGCAATGCGCTGCTTGTGCGACGCGACCTTGAGATCCTCTCGGGCGAAGCGCTCGACCTGCCGACGCTCGAACCGCGCGGTGCCGCATGCGGTGAAATCGTCGTCGAAGGCCGGCCCCTGCGGGTGATCGGCACGCATCTCGACCTGTCCGGACTGCGCCGCCGCGACCAGATCCGCTCGCTGCTGGCTTTCGTGGGCGCTTGCAACCGCGATCTGCCGACCGTGATCATGGGCGATTTCAACCAGTGGGGGCGCACCACCGGGGCCATGCGCGAGTTCTCTTCCGACTGGCAGATCGTAACGCCCGGGCGCAGCTATCCCAGTCGGCAGCCGGTTGCCACGCTCGACCGGATCGTGGCCAGCAAGCATTGGCGGCTGGTCGAAACCGAGGTCCATCATACCGGCCTCGCCGCCGTGGCATCGGATCACCTGCCGGTCATTGCCAAGCTGGAATTGCTTAAATAACAGGCAGGAGCCCAATCATTGGGCAATCGATTGCACTCATCCGCTCCTGCTGCGTTCGATTTGTACCGAAATCGCGTTTGGCACGCACATTGCTGAATGTGATCCCGCCGGTGCTTGGCCGGTGGATCACACAGGGGGTGAAGGCGTGAAATTCATCATCGCAGTCATCAAGCCATTCAAGCTCGACGAAGTGCGCGAAGCGCTCGGCGGCATTGGAGTGGCGGGAATGACCGTTACCGAAGTCAAGGGTTTCGGCCGCCAGAAGGGCCAGACCGAAATCTACCGCGGCGCCGAATATTCGACCAACATGCTGCCCAAGGTGAAGCTCGAAATCGCGGCAAGCGACGATCTCGCCGCGCAGGTGGTCGAGACGATCCAGCAGACCGCCAGCACCGAAGCCATCGGCGATGGCAAGATCTTCGTCTTCGACCTGGCCAGCGCCACGCGCATCCGCACCGGCGAAACCGGCGACACCGCGCTTTGAGGGGGCATCCGCACATGACCAGAAAACATCTCTACACTGCACCCCTGGCGCTCGCCGGGTTGCTCGTTTCCGCCCCTGCCTTTGCGCAGGAAGCGGTCCTTCCCGAAGCCGCGGAAGCGGTCTCGGGCGGCACCGCCTATATCCTCAACACCCTGCTGTTCCTGATCGGCGGTTTCCTCGTTATGTGGATGGCCGCTGGCTTTGCCATGCTCGAAGCCGGGCTGGTCCGTTCGAAGAACGTCTCGGTCCAGTGTCTCAAGAACATCGGGCTCTACTCGATTGCGGGCCTGATGTTCTGGGTGATCGGCTACTCGATCGCCTATCCGGGTTTCGAAGGCGGGTTCATCGGCGTCGCCGATTTCCCCTATGCCATGCAGGGCGTGGGTGAAGCCGATACCGGCACCGGCTATTCGGTCGCCTCCGACTGGTTCTTCCAGATGGTATTCTGCGCGACCACCGCATCGATCGTTTCGGGCACCGTGGCCGAACGCATCAAGATCGTGCCCTTCTTCATCTTCGTCACGCTGCTGACCGGCTTCATCTATCCGGTCATCGTCAGCTGGGAATGGGGCGCCGGCTGGCTCGACGCCATGGGCTTCTCCGACTTCGCGGGTTCGACGCTGGTGCACTCGACCGGTGGCTGGGCTGCGCTGATGGGCGCGCTGATCATCGGCCCCCGTCTGGGTCGCTACACTGCCAAGGGCATGACCGTATTCCCCGGGTCGAGCATCCCGCTCGCAACGCTGGGTACGTTCATCCTGTGGCTCGGCTGGTTCGGCTTCAACGGCGCCTCGCAGCTTGCGATGGGCACCGTGTCCGACGTGTCCGATGTGTCGAAGATCTTCGTCAACACCAACATGGCGGCAGCTGCCGGCGTGGTCGTGGCGATCATCCTGACCCAGCTGCGCTATGGCAAGGCCGACACCACCATGGCCCTCAACGGCGCACTGGCCGGTCTCGTCGCCATCACCGCCGAACCGCTGACCCCCAATGTGGGTATGGCGATCGTGATCGGCGGCATCGGCGGTGCACTGCCCGTGATCTTCGTGCCGCTGCTCGACAAGCTCAAGATCGACGACGTCGTTGGTGCGATCCCGGTTCACCTCGTGGCCGGCATCTGGGGTACGCTCGCCGTGCCGCTGACCAACACCGAAGTGCCGTTCATCGCGCAGCTTACCGGCGTGGTGGCAACCGGTGCCTTCGTCTGCATCACCTCGGCCATCGTCTGGTTCGCCCTCAAGGCCACCATCGGCGTACGTCCGAGCGAAGAAGAAGAATTGGCCGGTCTCGACGTCGGTGAAACCGGCATCGAAGCCTACCCGGAATTCTCCCGGGCCAATTGATTACCAGTTCGGCGGGGCGCCTTCTCTCTCTCCTCTCTCTCTCCCGGCGCCCCGCCTACCCATGTTCCTCCTGCGAACACCGACTTAATTGGGCCGGAGATCAACTCTCCGGCCCCTTTTTTGGTCGGGTCGCACAGCGGGGCCGCGGTGATTGGTGGTCACGCTCGCACATACGAAAACGGGCCGGAGGAAACCTCCGGCCCGTTCGTCTTTCGGGCCATGTGAGCGGGTTCAGGCTGCGAGGGCGTCCTTGACGAAATCGGCGCAGCGTTCGCCAATCATGATGCTCGGTGCATTGGTGTTGCCCGAAACCAGCCGCGGCATCACGCTTGCATCCGCGACATACAGGCCCTCGATCCCCCGCGCCTTGAGCGTGTGATCGACCACCGCATCGCTATCGCCGCCCATCCGGCAGGTGCCGACCGGGTGATAGACCGTATCTGCGCGATTGCGGATCATGGCGTCGAGCGCGGCATCGTCTTCCAGATCGATCGGATAGCGATCCTGCGGGTCGTATTTCGCCAGGCTGGGCGAGGATACGATGCGATGCGACAGCCGCACGCCTGCGCGCAGCGTTGCCATGTCGCGCTCATCATCGAGGAAATTGGGATCGATCCGGGGCGCCATTCGCGCGTCGGCGCCGTTCAGCCGCACCGTCCCCCGGCTTTCGGGCCGCAGGACGCAGGCATGCAGCGAGAAGCCGTGACCTTTCACCTTCGTGCGTCCGTGATCCTCGAGCATGGCGGGAACGAAGTGCCACTGGATGTCGGGCGCCGGGGCATCGGGCATGACCTTCCAGAACCCGCCCGCTTCGGCATAGGGCGTGGTCATGATGCCGGTGCGCTTGCGGCGGTGCTCGATGATGGCCTTTGCCATGCGGACCGTACCCGCCAGGCTGTCGCCGATCAGATCCTTGCTCTCGGTCTGCCAGCTCGACACATAATCGATATGGTCCTGCAGGTCCGCGCCGACCGCCGGCTTGTCGAGCACGACGTCGATACCATGCTCCTTGATATGGGCGCCCGGTCCGATGCCCGACAGCATTAGTAGCTGCGGCGTGTTGAAGGCGCCGGCGGACAGCACCACCGCGCCCCGGGCAGTGACCGTACGTTCCTTGTCGCCGACCGAATAGGTCACGCCGGTAACGCGGCCGTCCTTGATCACCAGCCGCTGGACGCTGACCCCGATGCGGACGTCGAGATTTTTCGAACCGCGCTTCGGTTCGACATAGGCGCGCGCGGCCGACCAGCGTTCGCCGTTCTTCTGGGTAACCTGGTAAAGCCCGAAACCGGCTTGTTCCTCGCCGTTGAAATCGGTGTTGCGTGGGAGCTGCAACTGCGCTGCCGCCTCGACAAAGGCCACGCTGCCCGGATTGGGCCATTTCTGGTCCGAAACCCACAGCGGCCCCGAAGCCCCGTGATAGGCGTCGCCGCCGCGCACGTTATGCTCTGCCCGCTTGAAATAGGGCAGCACGTCCTCGTAGCTCCAGCCGGTGCAGCCGAGCTCGGCCCAATTGTCGTAATCCCAGCGATTGCCGCGGATATAGATCATCGCGTTGATCGCCGAAGACCCGCCCAGTCCGCGCCCGCGCGGCTGGTAACCGACGCGGCCGTTGAGCCCTTTCTGGGGCACCGTTTCGTAGCGGTAGTTCGACCCTTCGCGCAGAAACGGCATCAGGCCTGGCGTCTTGACCAGAATGGTGTCGTTGCGCGGTCCGGCCTCCAGCAGGCATACGCTTTTCCCGGCCTCGGCCAGTCGACCGGAAACCGCGCTGCCCGCGCTGCCGCCACCGATCACGATGACATCGAATTCGTCCATGGTATCTCCTCTCGATTCGAGAGGTTAGGCAGCCTCGGCGTCGCCCGCAATCAGGTTTTCAGATGAAACGGACTTTTCCGTCGACCCGGTCCGTTCGAGCCAGTCGCTGCGGATCTGGTCGGATGTCTGGCGACTGCCATCGTGCGTCCAGCCCGGTTCGCGCAGCAGGTAGGACAGCTTGTGCTTCCACGGCGCGCGCCACATGTCCTGCGCAATCCCGATCCATTCGTGAAAGACCGCCCATAGCAGGTTGAAACTGCCCAGCTGCTTGACAATGCCGTAGCGGATTTTTTCGCCCCGCACTTCGGGTTCGAAAGTGCCGAACAGCTTGTCCCAGACAATGAAGACCCCGGCATAGTTGCGGTCGAGATAGCGCGGGTTGGTTGCATGGTGCACGCGGTGATGGCTGGGCGTGTTCATTACCGCTTCGAACCAGCGCGGCATCCGGTCGATTGCCTCGGTATGGATCCAGAACTGGTAGATCAGGTTGAACCCGCCGCAGATTGCGATCATCGCCGGGTGGAAACCCAGCAGCACCAGCGGGAGGGCGAAGACGAAACCCAGTGTGAGAAAGCCGGTCCAGGTCTGACGCAGTGCGGTGGACAGGTTGTAATGCTGGCTCGAATGGTGGTTCACATGGCTGGCCCAGAACCAGCGAACGCGGTGACCGAACCGGTGGACCCAGTAATATTTCAGGTCGTCGAGCACGAAGCACAGCGCGAAGGCCCACCAGGTCCACGGCACGTCGAACAGGCGGAATTGCCACAACCCCATGTACAGCGCGACGAACACGCCGCCGAACAGCAAAGCGGAAACGGTGCTGCCCAGTCCAAAGGCGAGGCTGGTGAGCGTATCCCGCGGTTCGTAGGCATCGCGCCGTGCGCGGCGGGCCCACAGCATCTCGATCAGCACCAGCGCAACGAAGCCGGGCACGGCATATTCTGTCGGCGAGAAATCGGGCATGGTGGCTATTCCTGTATCGCTTCTACCGCGCGAACCCAAGCGCGCGGGTCGTCGAGCACAAGGCGCGCAGCGCCGAAGCGCTTTTCCGCGGTGTCGATTACCAGCGCTTCCCCGTCGCTGCTGGCCCGTGCCTGCGGGGTCAGTATCCGGCCCGCGAAATGGCCGCCATGCGGGCGCAACAGCATGACCCTGCCGCCGGCATCGCGCAATATCGCGCCGCGTCCGTCGCGATCGAGCCCGATGGCCACGGGCGCAAAACCGCTGACCGCTTCGTCGGCGGCTGTCCGCGCATCCTCTTCGTCGGCCAACTGCGGCGGCGGACCGAGCTTGAGCCAATAGGCCAGGCCCGCCAGTGCGAGAATGGCGATCAGCGATCCGGCGAACTGGAGCGTGGCGGCTGAAAAATCCATGTCGTAGGCGATTGGCATGCGGCGCGCTTTCCGGCAAGCAGGACCCAACAGGGAGACGCCAATGAAATCGCTCGCCATTCTTGCTGCCGGGGCAGCGCTGATTGCTTCACCGCTCGCCGCCCAGCAAGCCGATCCGATCGCGCAGGTCGAAGCGCAGCAGGAGCGCACCCAGCGGGTGGCCCAGCAGATCTGGGACTTCGCCGAGCTCGGATATCTCGAGACCCGCTCGAGCGGCCTGCTGATCGACGAGCTGGAAGGTGCCGGCTTTTCGATACGCCCCGGCGTGGCGGGCATCCCCACTGCGTTCGTGGCCGAATGGGGAGACAGCGGGCCGGTCATCGGCCTGCTGGCGGAATTCGACGCGCTGCCGGGGATCACCCAGTCCGCGCAGCCGACGCGGGATCCGGTGGCCGACAAGCATGCCGGCCATGCCTGCGGGCACAATCTGTTCGGTGCCGGTTCGCTGAGCTCGGCCATCGCGATCCGCAACTGGCTCGAAGCCACGGGCACACCGGGCCGGGTCCGCCTATATGGCACACCGGCGGAAGAGGGCGGATCGGGCAAGGTCTACATGGCGCGCGCTGGCCTGTTCGACGATGCCGATTTCGTGATCGACTGGCACCCGGCAGACCGCAATTCGGCGGCCTCGCGCAAAAGCCTCGCCAACCGCTCGGGCAAGTTCCGTTTCCGCGGTGTTTCAGCCCATGCGGCGGGCGCGCCCGAACGCGGGCGCTCGGCGCTCGACGGGGTCGAGGCGATGAACATGATGGTCAACATGATGCGCGAACACACCAGCATGGATACGCGCATCCATTACGTGATCACCAGCGGCGGGGCAGCGCCCAATGTCGTGCCCGACTTCGCCGAAGTCTTCTATTACGTCCGCCATTCGGATGCGGACGAGGTGCGGGCACTGTGGCCCCGGCTCGAGGCTGCGGCGCAGGGCGCGGCGATGGGAACGGGGACCGATGTCGATTGGGAGATCATCCACGGCAACAATCCCACGCTGCCGCTCGAATCACTGCAGACGATGATGGATGCCAAGCTGCGCCAGCTCGAGCCGATTGCCTATACTGCTGAAGAGCTGGCCTGGGCCGGGACGATCCGCGACAGCCTGGGCGAAGATGCCCCGGCCCTGGCGCAAGCGCAGGAAGTCGAGGACTATGCCGTGCTGACCGGATATGGCTCGACCGACGTCGGCGATGTAAGCCGCGCGGTGCCGACCGTGAGCGTGCGCACGGCGACCTGGGTTCCCGGAACGGCGGCGCACAGCTGGCAGGCGGTCGCCGCCAGCGGCCACAGCTATGGGGCGAAGGGAACGCAGCAGGCTGCCAAGGCCATGATCCTCGCTGCCGTCGAACTGTACACCAACCCGCAGCTACGCGAGCAGGCCAAGGCCGAATTCATCGCCGAGCGGGGCGAGGATTACGTCTACGAATCGCTGCTTGGCGACCGCGAGCCGCCGCTCGATTATCGCCAGTGATCACTCAGCCGCACGGGCGGCGAACATATCCATCGCTGGGCGCACGGGGCTTACATCGTAGCCGACCGATGCGGCGGCCTCGGCAATCGCGTCGGGGTCGCCGCCGCTGCGCGCCTGGGCGAGCGACCACAGCAGGGTCGAACGCGTGCCCGAACGGCAGAAGCCGAGGACCGGGCCCTGCGCCGAGGCAAGCGCATCCTGCAGCCGTTCCACCTGCGGTTCGCTGAACCCTGCGCTGCCGATCGGGATCGCCAGATAGTCCATCCCTGCAGCACGCGTCGCTGCTTCGATGGCGGCGCCCTCGGGCTGATCTGCCGCTTCCCCGTCGGGACGGTTGTTCACCACCAGCGCCATGCCCATCGCTGCCGCTTCGGAAATGTCCTGCGGGCTGACCTGCGGGCTAGCATAGAAAGTGTCCGAAAGTTTGCGGAATTCGCCCATTATACGTTCCCTCCAGCAGCCGCCTGTCGCGACACACGGCGATTGCGTTGCATGATGTTGAGCAGTTCGACACCGATCGAAAAGCCCATCGCGGCATAGATATAGCCCTTGGGCACGTGGAATCCGAAACCGTCGGCGATCAGCACCAGGCCGATCATCACGAGGAAGGCAAGCGCAAGCATCACCAGTGTCGGGTTCTTTTCGATGAACCTGGCCAGCGGATCGGCTGCCACCATCATGATCCCCACCGTGATCACGACTGCCATGACCATGATCGGGATTTCGTCGGTCATGCCCACCGCAGTCAGGATCGAATCGACCGAGAAAACGATGTCGATCGCCACGATCTGCGCGATTACCGCACCGAAGGTCGCCTTGGCGGCATCGGCGACCCCTGGGGTCTTGTCGAGCAGGTCACCCGAATCATCCTCCGGCTCCATCGAATGGTGGATTTCCTTGGTCGCCTTCCACAGCAGGAAGAGTCCCCCGGCCAGGAGGATCAGGTCGCGTCCCGAGAACGCGGTTTCGAAGCTGGGCTTGCCGTATTCGTTCGGGGCCCCGACGAGGCCGAGGTCGAACAGCGGCGCCTGCAATGTCACCAGCCAGCCGATCAGCATGAGCAGGCCGATCCGCATGATCAGGGCAAGCGCCAGCCCGATCCGCCGGGCCCGCTGTTGCTGATGTTCGGGCAGTTTGTTCGACAGGATCGCGATGAAGATCAGATTGTCGACGCCGAGCACGACTTCGAGCGCGATAAGCGTGAGCAGCGCCAGCCAGGCGGCGGGATCGCTGAATAGTGCGAGTAAATCCATGCCTGCCCTGTGCCGAACCAAGTGGCTGCGTTCAAGCGATCATTCGCTCGCAAAGCCTATGCGAAAATGTCACATTTCTGCGCTTTGCTGGTACTTGCAGCTAAATCATTCGCGCGTGGACATCTTTCGCGCTATAAAGGTTGCGTGAGGGTGGGTTTCGTGCCTGTCCGCGTCGGTGTGAACAGCAGTTCTTCGCTCTGGCGGGTTTGGATACTGGACTGCACGACAAGGTATTGTTCGAGTTATGGGTTACGACAGAGGGCGCCGCCGCGGTAAGGACAAGCGCGACGGTTTCGGCGAAGACGGTTACGACAATTTCGGCGGGCCCCCGTCCGATTTTGCTCCCCACGAGGCATTCCAGGGCGATCGTTTCGGCGGCGGTGACCGCGGTGGCGATCGTGGCGGCGGATTTGGCGGCGGCAATCGCGGTGGCGGTTTCGGCGGCGGCAATCGTGGCGGCGGCGGTGATCGCGGCGGCGGTGGCGGAGGCGGAGGCGGCGGCTTCAACCGCATGCCCGCTCAGGTCGTCGGCACCGGCAAGGGCACGGTGAAATTCTTCAACAGCCAGAAGGGTTTCGGTTTCATCCAGCAGGAAGGCGGCGGTGAGGACGTGTTCGTCCACATCAGCGCGGTCGAACGCGCGGGCCTCGAAGGCCTGGCCGAAGGGCAGGAACTGGAATTCAACCTCGTCGATCGTGGCGGCAAGGTGTCGGCTCAGGACCTCCAGGTCGTCGGCGATGTGATTGCCGTCGAATCGCGCGGTGACGCAGGCGGCGCACCCCGCCGCGAGCTGACGGGTGAGAAGGCGACCGGCACGGTCAAGTTCTTCAACTCGATGAAGGGCTTCGGCTTCCTGACTCGCGACGACGGACAGCCCGACGCTTTCGTTCACATCAGCGCGGTCGAGCGCTCGGGCCTCGCCGGGATCAACGAAGGCGAACGGTACGAATTCGATCTCGAAGTCGACCGACGCGGCAAGCATTCGGCGGTCAACCTCGTCCCTGCTCAGGGCTGAGGCCATGCCTCCCGCGATCCGGTTTGACCGGAACCGCGAGACGCAATAGATCGCTGGCAAACACGCAGATGGCGGTTCCTTCAGGGGCCGCCATTTGTCTTTCACCCCGAGAATGCACTGCCCAACCGGTGCCGCTGGAGGACCCATGTCGATTTCACCGCTGATGCCCGTCTACCCGCGCTGCGGCGTGCGCCCCGTAAAGGGCGAGCACTGTCATCTGATCGACGAGGATGGCACGCGCTATCTCGATTTCGCCAGCGGGATTGCCGTCAACCTGCTCGGCCACAGCCATTCGGGGCTTATCGGGGCGATCCAGCGCCAGGCCGAGACCTTGATGCATGTCTCCAACCTCTATGGCAGCCCGCAGGGTGAAGAACTGGCGCAGATGCTGGTCGACAAGACCTTCGCCGATACGGTGTTCTTCACCAATTCGGGTGCCGAAGCGGTCGAGGCGGCGATCAAGACGGCGCGGGCGTACCACCAGCATGAGGACGGTGATGCGCAGCGTACCGAGCTGATCACCTTCACCAACGCATTCCACGGGCGGACGATGGCGACGATCAGCGCCTCGAACCAGGAGAAGATGCACAAAGGCTTCATGCCGTTGCTTCCCGGGTTCCAATATGCGGAATTCGACAATCTCGACCACGCCAAATCGCTGATGAGCGACAAGACTGCCGGCTTTCTCGTCGAGCCGATCCAGGGCGAGGGCGGCATCCGTCCCGGTTCGGACGAGTTCATCCACGGCCTGCGCAAGCTGGCCGATGACAACGATCTGATGCTGGTGTTCGACGAAGTACAATGCGGTGTCGCACGGACCGGCAAGCTCTACGCTTACGAGCATTACGGGATCGAGCCCGATATCATGGCGACCGCCAAGGGTATCGGCGGCGGCTTCCCGCTGGGTGCGTGCCTTGCCACCGAGAAGGCCGCTCGCGGAATGGGCTTCGGCACACACGGCTCGACCTATGGCGGCAACCCGCTCGCCATGGCAGCCGGGAAGGCGGTCATGGAAGCGGTAGCGAACGACACGTTCCTGAACGAGGTGGCCGGGAAGGGCGAGCGGCTGCGCAGCCGTCTCGAGCAGTTCATCGGCAATTACCCCGAAATGTTCGAGCTCGTCCGCGGCAAGGGCCTGATGCTCGGCCTCAAGATGAAAGTCGAAAGCCGGCCGTTCTTCGTCCACCTGCGCGACAACCACCAGCTGCTGACCGTGGCCGCGGGCGACAATACGCTGCGTATCCTGCCGCCGCTGGTGGCGGGCGACGCCGAATTCGACGAGTTCTTCGACAAGCTTTCGGCGGGCGCCGCAAGCTATGACGCAGCCGGCTAAGCGGAGCGACACGATGCGGCATTTCCTCGATCTTTCCGATGCAGGCGGGGACGCGATCGCCGCCATGATCAACGACGCGCAGGACCGCAAGGCAGCGCGGCAGGCCTGGCCGAAAGGCCGCGCCGATGCCGATGCGCCGCTGGCGGGCCATGTGCTGGGCATGATCTTCGAAAAGAATTCCACGCGCACCCGGGTCAGCTTCGATATCGCGATGCGGCAGCTGGGCGGTTCGGCGCTGATTCTCGATTCGGGCACCAGCCAGCTGGGTCGCGGGGAAAGCGTGGCCGATACCGCACGCGTGCTCAGCCGGATGGTCGACGCGATCATGCTGCGCACCGACGATCACGATAAGGCGCTGGAAATGGCGCGGCATGCGACCGTACCGGTCATCAACGGGCTCACCGACCGTTCGCATCCCTGCCAGATCGTTGCCGACCTGCTGACGGTGGTCGAACATGGCAAGGCGCTGCCGGGTCTCGAACTTGCCTGGCTCGGCGATGGCAACAATGTGCTGCATTCGATCCTCGAGGCTGCCGCGCTGATGAAGTTCAATGTCCGGGTCGGTACTCCGAAAGGCTATGAACCCGAGGCCGAATTCATCGACATGGCGCGTGCGGCCGGGTGCAAAGTCACGCTGACCAACGATGCGCGGGAAGCCGTTGCCGACGCCGATATCGTCGTCACCGATACCTGGGTCTCGATGGGTCAGGAGCATGTCCATAACAAGCTGGCCGCGATGGCACCCTTCCAGGTTTCGGATGCGCTGATGGCATCGGCCAAGCGCGAAGCGAAATTCCTGCACTGTCTGCCCGCGCATGTCGGCGACGAAGTGACCGAGGAAGTCTTCGAAGGTGACCAGTCGGTCGTCTTCGACGAGGCGGAAAATCGCATCCACGCCCAGAAGTCGGTGCTGTTGTGGTGTTTCGACAAAATCTGATGGCGTTTCGCCCGCTCTAACATTTCGCCGAACGCGCCCCATATGGCGGCTATGGACGCTATTCCCGCTACGACCGACGAAACATATTCGGATCGCCTGCTCGCCTTCACGATTCCCGCACGGCATGCGCGGGGACGGCTCGTGCGGCTCGACGACACGCTCGATGTCATTCTTGCCGCGCATGATTATCCGCCGCCGATCACGCATCTGCTGGCCGAAGCGCTGGTTCTTGCAGTGCTGATGGGCGGCCTGGTCAAGGATGACGGCTCGCAGGTCACCATGCAGGCACAGACGGAGGCCGGTGCAGTCAACCTGCTGGTTTGCGACTACAAGGGCGGAGAATTGCGCGGCCATGTCGATTTCGACCCGGCCAAGCTGGCTGAACTCGGCGCCAACCCTTCGCTGTTCGCGCTGTTCGGCAAGGGCTATCTGGCGATCACCTTCGATCTCGCCGGTGGACAGGGGCGGTATCAGGGAATCGTCCCGCTCGAGGGCGACACGCTGGCCGAAGCGTGCGAGCGCTACTTCTATCAGTCGGAACAGGTCCCCACGCTGCTCCGCTGCGCGGTCCGGTCCGATGACGACGGCGTGCGCGCTGCGGGCCTGCTGGTCCAGCATCTGCCCGAAGGCGAGGAAGGCCGCGAGCGCCTCCATGCCAAGCTCGATCATCCCGAATGGGAACATGTCGCGATCCTCGCCGGTTCGCTGCGCCATGACGAACTGCTCGACGACGAGCTTTCGCTCGAGGCGATCGCCTGGCGGCTGTTCCACGAGGAAACCGAAGTGCGCGTCCAGCCAGGGGCTGCCATTGCGCGCGGCTGCCGCTGCTCGGTCGAACACTACCGCTCGGTTCTCGAACGGTTTCCCGAAGACCAGCGGGTCGAAATGCGCGACCCTGACGGGATCGTCCGGGTCGATTGCGCATTCTGCTCGAAACAGTTCGAGATAACTGTCTGACGAGACGTGTCGTTGTTTTACAACGGTTCAGAGTGATTGTGATGTAATGCAGGCGAATCACGGGCGCGTCTGGTTTCACGGACGAAAGGTCAAATCCGATATGGCTCGCAAACGGGCATTCATTCTCGCGGCGCTTGGTGCGCCGTTCGCACTTCTGGCGGTTCCGGGCGTTGCGCAGGCATCGCTCGACATGCTCGATACGCTCGACCGGGGCGAATGGGAGCTGCGCTTCCGCGATGGTGGCAATGTGCGCAAGATCTGCCTGCGCACGGGGCGTGAATTCCTCCAGCTTCGCCATCCCGGGACGAACTGCAACCGGTTCGTCGTCGAGAACAACGCCAGCGACGTCACGGTGCAATACACTTGCCGCGGCAATGGATATGGACGGACCCATATCCGCAAGGAATCGACCGGACTGGTCCAGATCGATGGCCAGGGGATCGCCGGGGGCAAGCCCTTCCAGTTCACCGCCGAAGCGCGCCAGACGGGCCGCTGCAACTGATCGCCCGGCTTGCAGCCCGCTGCATTCGCGCATAGCGGGCGGGCATGACCCAGTCCGACACTCCCGGCCCCGCCGTCATCCTGCTTTCGGGCGGGCTCGACTCCATGGTAACTGCTGCGATCGCGCGCGAACGTGGGCATTCGCTTCATGCGCTGACGATCGATTATGGCCAGCGGCATATCCGCGAGCTGCAATCGGCGCGGGCAATCGCCGAGAAACTGGAAGTCGAGCGGCATGTCGAGCTGCCCCTCGATCTGCGCCAGTTCGGCGGTTCGGCGCTGACCGACGAGATCGATGTTCCCAAAGACGGTGTCGGCGACACGATCCCCGTTACCTATGTGCCTGCGCGCAACCTGGTGTTCCTGGCGCTGACCACGGCTTTCGCTGAAACTGCGGCATCGCGCGATATCTTTATCGGGGTGAATGCACTCGATTACTCGGGCTATCCCGATTGTCGTCCCGAATTCATCGCGAGCTTCGCGGAAACCGCGCGGCTTGGCACCAAGCAAGGTGTCGAGGGTCGGCCGTTCGCGATCCATGCTCCGCTGCAGCACATGTCCAAGGCCGATATCGCGCGCGAATGCGACCGGCTGGGGCTCGACCCGGCGTGGAGCTGGTCGTGCTACGATCCGACGGCGGAGGGTCAGGCCTGCGGGACATGCGATTCATGCCGCCTGCGCCGAAAAGGCTTTGCCGACGCGGGGCTTGTCGATACCACCCCCTACTCAGAGGATATAACGCAATAGCGGAGTGGGGAAGTGACCGAAGCGAAGGGCGCCGCAGTGCCACAGGAACCGGCGGTAGGCAGCGGAACGGACAAGGTCCCGTCCTATAGCTGGTACGCCCTCAGCGTCCTGGTCCTGATCTATGTCCTGAACTTCATCGACCGGCAGATCCTCTCGATCCTCGCCAACGACATCAAGGCCGATCTGGGCGTCGAGGACGATTACCTCGGCTTTCTTTACGGCACCGCCTTTGCTGTCTTCTACGCGCTGTTCGGCATCCCGCTGGGCAAGCTGGCCGACAGCTGGAAACGCGTTCGCCTGATGGCCCTCGGCCTCGCGCTGTGGTCGACGATGACCGCACTATCGGGCTTCGCCAAGAACGCGACCGTCCTTACCGCGGCTAGGATCGGGGTCGGGGTCGGCGAAGCGACCGCCAGCCCGTCCGCCTATTCGCTCATTTCCGACTGGTTTCCTGCGCGTCTGCGCGCGACTGCCCTGGCGATCTATTCATCCGGCCTGTACATCGGCGGCGGTATCTCGCTGCTCATCGGCGGCTTGATCGTCGAAAACTGGAACGCCGCCTATCCCGGTGGCGGTCCGCTGGGCCTGGTCGGCTGGCAGGCGGCCTTCCTCGCTGTGGGCATACCCGGGCTGCTGCTGGCGCTGTGGGTGCTGACCCTGCGCGAACCGGTTCGCGGCGCGATCGACGGTTTGCCGACGCCGGAGGATCCCGCCCCGTTCCGGGGCTTCCTGCAGGAGCTTTTTCAGGTCATTCCACCCTTTACCGTCTTCGGTGCGGCCGCTCGCGGCAAGAAGGCGCTGATGGGCAATCTTCTCGGCGCAGCCTTTTTCGCCGCGCTTGCATGGGTGCTCTGGCTTCTCACCGGCGTGGTCGAACAATGGGTATTCCTCGGCGTGGGGTATTATGCCGTGTTCAGCTGGACCATGGGGCTGCGCGCACGCGATCTGCCCACGTTCAAGCTGACGTGGGGCTCGCCTGCCTTCCTGTGTGTCATTCTGGGGTACGGCACGGTCGCCTTCACCGCCTATGCCGCTTCCTACTGGGGCGCGCCCTATGCCGAACGCGCGCTGGGCGTGAACAAGACCGATCTCGGCTGGTTCCTGGGCGCCCCTGCCGCGGTGGCCGGCTTCCTCGGCGTCATCCTCGGCGGGCGCATGGCTGACTTCCTGCTCGAGCGGCGACCCGACGGGCGCGTGTGGGTCATCCTGTTCGGCTTGATCATGCCCGTTCCCGCAATGTGGCTTGCCTATACCACCGATGATGTCGTGCTTTTCTACATCGGCGCATTCCTCGCCCAGATGCTCAGCGCGGCCGCGCTCGGCGCAGCAGCCGCCTCGAGCCAGGCGCTGGTGCTTCCGCGCATGCGCGGCATGGCCACGGCGACGTTCTTCCTGTCGACCACGCTGATCGGTCTGGGCCTCGGCCCGTTCATGGCGGGCTATGTCTCGGCAACCAATAGCGACGACCTGTCGCTCGGCGTGCTCTCGACCCTGGTGGCGGCTCCATTCGGTCTGGTGCTGCTTATCGCAGCGTTGAAGCTGGTTCCTGAAGCTGCCGCCAGCGTCGTCGAGCGTGCCCGCGCCGCGGGTGAGACTATCTAGACGCTGGAGAGCACGCCGCAGGCGATCCGCGAACCGGCATCGCCGGCTGGATCGGTGCGATAATCGTCCGCCCCTGCGTGAACCACGACCGCTGTGCCGTCTTCGTCGAAGATTTCGTCGAGGACGACCCGGGCGTCACCGGTTAGCTCGACCTGTGCCGAACCGGTCCGGTTCTCCCCGATCGTCAGATTGGGCATGTCTCCGAGGTGCTTGCCCCCGGGGGACAGTGCGCCGTGGGTTTGCCCGCCGGGATTGAGATGACCGCCGGCGCTGGTGAAGTCGGGGGCAGTGCACTTGCCCGTGGTATGCAGGTGAAAGCCATGTTCGCCTTGCGACATGCCGGTAGCCGCGACCGCCAGGGTCACCGTTTGCCCATTGCTGAGCAATTGCACCGTGCCAGCGGGCAGGCCGTTGGCGAAGCGCAGTGTCGTCTGCCCGACGCGGTTGTCGGCCAGATCGTCCACGGTGGCGCATCCTGCCAGTGCGAGTGCTCCCGCGGCGGGTATCAGGCGAAGGTAGTTCATGGCGATCCTTTCGGTTGCAGACAGTCCGTCACCCCATAACGAAAAAGGGGCCGGATTGCTCCGGCCCCTCTTCATTTTGGCGTATAGCCGTTCGCTTACATGCCCGAACCCGGACCGTAAGTGATTTCGACACGGCGGTTCTGCAGTTCGCGGACACCGTCGGCGGTGGGTACGCGCGGCTGCGATTCGCCGAAGGCTTCGCTGGTGATCCGGCCGTCCGGAATACCACGCGAGCTGAGATAGCCGCGGACCGATGCGTTGCGGCGTTCGGCGAGGCCCATGTTGTAGGCTACCGAACCCGAACGGTCGGTGTGACCGGCGAGCATGACTGCAGCCGTACCGCAGTTGGCATAGGCCGACACGGCGTTGTCGAGGATCGTCGCTGCTTCCGGAGTGATGTCCGACTTGTCCCAGTTGAAGAAGACAATGTACGGACCCGTCTCGCAGACCGGCGCCGGCGGCGGCGGGGGCGGAGGCGGCGGGGGCGGCGGCGGCGGCGGCGGGGGAGGCGGCGGCGGTGCTGCCGGCTCACCGAAGTTGAACTCAAGCGTACCCATCAGCGAGTGGCTGGTGAAGTCGTCTTCGAGAGTATTGCCGCCGAGATCGACCAGTTCGACTTCCGTAGCGCGGAAGAAACGATAACGCAGGCCAACATCGATGCTGTCGGTCAGCGGAGCGCGGATACCGGCCAGAGCCTGGTATGCGAGGCCGCTGTCCGAATCGTCAACAGACGATGACAGGTTCGAGTACGGGGTCACTTCGTAGCTGGTACGTGCGACACCGATACCGCCGCCGACGTAGCCCTGAAGGCCATCGTCAGCGCCAAAGTCGAGCAGGCCGTTGAGCATGAACGACAGGGCGCTGGCGTCACCGCCAACGGTGTAAATGCCAGCCGGAGCGACGACGCCGCCGCCGGTGGGCAGGCCAGTCGGACCAGCTTCGACCGAGTCGAGATCTGCCTGACGATAGCTGACTTCGGCTTCGAGGCGGAAGCCACCGAAGTCATAGCCAACGTAGCCGCCGCCGTCGAAACCATAGTCATGGTTTACTTCGTGCGTCGAAGCGCCGTCATTGACGTCGAATTCACTGTCTTCGACCAGCATCGAACCGAATTCGGCACCGATATACCAGCTGTCGTCCTTTGCCAGGGCAGGCGATGCAAGGGCCGTAGAGGCCATCGCCATTCCTATGACGAATTTCCGCATTATAGTTTCCCCTTTTTGCGATTTGGAGCCACCGAGTGGACCGTATCTAACTTTCAACCCATAAGGTGGCAAGAAAACAATCGGCAGGACCTGTGGCAAGAATGCCGCTTTTCCTGCGCGATGAGAATGGGTTCCACAAGCGGGATCCCTTCCCGTGACAGCCGAACGATACCAGCCGCCTGCGGTTCCCGTCATTCGTTGCGAATAATCGACAGTGTTGCAATTGCATCGATAATCGCTCCGATCGCCGCTCGCGCTTCGACGTCGATCGTCGAACCCCCGGTGGGGGTCTGCGGGCGTGTAGCGCGCCGCCAGCCAGACCGGAAAAGGATCCACTGACCTTCTGCACGGTCGAACATCTGCATGCCGTCGACGGGGGCGCAGAAGCTCCACTGGACGCCGTCCCAGAATGCCAGCGCGTCGGCCTGCCCCTCCCACTCACCCAAGGGGGCGGGCCCAACCAGCCAGCATTCGCCCGCGGCAGGAACGGCGGGAGGCGTGTTGGCGACCGTTTCGAAGGCGGGATGGAGCAGCGCGTCGATCCGCGCGAGGGCTTCGTTGACGAAGAACTCTTTCTGCGCCTGTCCGGCAACTAGCATCGGAAATCCATGGCGCGCGGTGGCGGTATCGAAGTCGACGGGTAGTGACATGGCGATCTCCTGTCATGGGGTGAACGGTAGGGTGAAGAGGCGCAGCGGTGCAGAGGCCGCGAAGCTCCCTTGCTGGCGGACCCATAGCGATCCGCCCGGAAAATCTGCGACGAGTGCGGCCATCTCGGGCGGAGTCAGCAGGAACCGCGCCTCGGTGGTTGCCCATGCCCGGTCAGGGGCTGCGGGGTCGCCCATACCGATTTCATACTGCTCGCTTTGTTCAACCAGCGGTTGCTCGACTTCGTCGAGCCAGTTCCATCCGCCTCGTGCGCGCCGCGTCCATTGCAGGACAAGCCCGCCATTGGCATCCCTGCTCTGTCGCGGATGGACCGGGAAGAGGGGGCGGCGTGACCGGCCGGGGTTTTCGAGCTGTGCCACCACCGGCTGGTCGTCCCCGGCACCGATCGCTGCGAACCGATCGCCCTGACCGGGCGCCAAATCGGCGGGGAGTTCCACCAGGCGATTATCGAGCAGTGTGACACGGGCGCCGTTTGCGTGCCCCGACAGCGCTTCGTGTTCGGTGCCGCCGCGGCCGCGCAACAGTCCGGACAGCCGCCAGACGCCGCTTCCCTCGGGATCGCTCCGCGCGAACTGGAGGATTTCATCCCCGACCAGCAGGCGATTGGCCCCGCGCGCGATCGCATTCGCAGTCGCGGGTTCGAGCACGGCCTCTTCATCATCGAGTGCGATACGCAGCGCCGCGCGGGGCTCGAAACGCAGCCCTGGACTGGACCCGAGGGGAGCGGTCAGCGTGCCGCCGATGGCGCGCACCGGCCCGCTGTGCGACAGAGGGACGAGCGTTTCGCCCTCTACCCGGTACAGGGCCGCTCCCGCCCACCGGCCCGCTGGCGCACTGACCGCCGCGAAGCGACGGATGGTTTCGCTGGCGCCGCGGCCGTCCCACGGAAGTTCGAAGACACGCAGACGGGTTTCGGCGGCGAGGCGGTCGGGCGGCGACCAGGCGGCTCCGCCATCGGCGCTCGTGTCGGTGGAGGCCCGGGCGACGAACCGTGCAAGGACGAGCTCGATCCCGCCTTCGCGCCATTCCCAGCTGGTGATCTGCCACAGTCCTGGCTGACCCGGTACGCGCACGACCGCACCGGGCCCGATGGCCGGATCGAGTTGGGCCGTCCGCCAGGCGATGGTTTCGCCGGCCTGCCGTGTGCGTGCTGCAGCCTCTGCAAGCAGGGCTTTCGCATTGCCAGCCGACAGCACACCGGGAAACTCCAGGACGCGGCGCCGTGCGGAAGCTGTAACCCCTTCTACGCGCTGGAGCCCGGGCTGGTAGCCGCGCGAGGGATCGTAATAGCGCAGCGCGCCCACCCCATCACCGGCAGGCTTGCGCGCAAGCGCAGCGCCGCTCGCCGGGGCGAACTCGCCGGCCTGCCAGGCGGTCGCGGGAGAAAGCATGGGGACGGTTTCCGGCCGCCGGTCGGCGCCGGTGACGACCGGCTGCCCGGATGCCGTCCGAACCGCCAGCGGCCGCAGCCGTGCGACCAGCTCGAGCAGCGCTGCAGCGCTACCGCCATCATGCAGGAAGCCTTCGAGCTCGGCGAACTCCGTTCCGCGCTGTTCGAAACCGTTTTGCCCGGCGATGGCGCCCACCAGGCGCGCTGCAGAACCGGCGAACACCTCGAAGCTGAGCGCGGGGATCCGATTGCCGAAGTCCTCGAGAGCCAGATCCTCGAATACGGCATAGGCGCAGCCGCGATGCGCGGAACACTGTGCGCCGATGGCAGCAGCCATCAACGGATCGGGGCGCTGGTCGCGGTGGCCGGTATGGACGCGCAGGCTCCCGCCGGTCTTGAGGTCGCCGGCTACGCCGCGCAACAGGTTGCCGTCCGCCCAGATCCGGCCGACGCGGTCGATCGGGCGGCTCGAGAGTGCCACCGCCAGCGAGACGGTGTAGCTGTACGCCGTGGTCTTCGGCCGGCCCTCGCCGCCGCCGCTGGTCTCGCGCCGCTCATTCAGGTCGGTCGCCCAGATTACCGTCCCGGGCGTCCGGACGCGTCCGTAAAGCGCGGCGAGTGGCTGCCCGTAGCTCGACGTGCTGACCGCAAGATCGTTCAGCCGCGGACCTTCGCGCGCCGGGGAGCCGATGATGGCCGCGTCGAGCCCGCGGCCGAGGACCGAGCCGATTGCACCGCCCAGCGGTCCGCCGACCAGCGTACCGATGGTACCGAGGACTAGCGTTGCCATAAATGCTCCTGCTCGAGGGCGAGGCGCCACTGCGCCAGCGGCGGCTCGCGATAGGGTTGCGGCTGGATGACCACGCGGCCGAGCCCGGCATGGGCGTGAACGAACCGGTCGGCGCCCAGCGCGACCAGCAGATGGTGCTGCGCCGGGCCCGGCTGCGTCAGCAGGACATCGCCGCGGCGAATGGGGTCCGTCGCTTGCTGCAGGCCATTGGCGGGGGCGAGGTCACACCACCCGGTGATCGCGGCGTTGCGCAGGCGATAGCCCGCGGGAAACTGCACCGGCACGCCGATATCGGCGAGCGCGAGGCCGACGAGCCCGACACAGTCCAGCCCGGTGCTGCGGTCGCGGCCGTGCAACCGGAAGCGCGCACCGGCGAGCGCCTCCGCTGCGCGGGCGAAATCCTCGGGAGCCGGCATCACCGCGGCACCGGATATTGCGCCAGCATGTCGTTGCCGGGGAGGAAGGGTTCACCCTGGAAATTGAGCGCATTGCCGAAGCGCGCGCTGCAGGTGGCGATGGTCTTGTCGCAGCCTTCGCGCAGCCGGACGCGCATGCCCGGCGCAGTGCCTTGGGCGACCGGTTCGGACAGTGTCATCGCGTTCCCGTTAACACCGATGATCCGCGCAATGAGGCCGGTCGCAGGCCCGTCGAGCCAGCGCAGTTCGCCATGCAGGTAAAGCGCGCTGGGCGCGTCTGCGATCGTCACCGTTCGGCTGTCGGGATCGGCCGATACGAGCCGCACCCGCCGTTCGTGGAACTGCGGGTTGAGAGCGCAACCGGGCCCGCAGAAACGCGCGCGGCACGACGGGCTGGTCAGCGGCACGGTGTCCGCCGCTAGCCGCGCCTTGTCCGACACCAGTTCGCCGCGAAAGGCCGCCGCCTCGCGCGTGACCGCGGCAACCGTGCCGGCATAGAGCGTTATGGTCTCGCCCGTCTGCCAGTCGACCACGCCAGTTTCGATCCGGGCCGCGTCGTAGCGGCCGCTGGCCAGATCCTCCTCGCGGATCGCGTCATGGCTGAGCGCGCCTGCGATGTCGCTCGGGTCGTCCTCGAAACCGGCGGTGAGGCGGATGGCGGATGGCACCATGCCGGGCGCTGCGCGGTGGCGGATCCCGCCGAACCACAGGTCGCGATCATGGGTGGTGAAGCCCAGCGTGATCCCGTCGCTGCGGAACACCCGCCACCAATGCGCCGCGGTGTCGAGCGCGCCCGAGAAGAAGGTCCTGCTCATGCCGCCTCGCGGATTTCGACCAACGGCACCGAAGGCGCTTCGCCCGCGGCAAAGGACAGGCCCGTGATATCCAGGCGGTCTTCGGCGAAACGGACGGGCACGTCGAACAGGAAGCCCGCGGTCACGGTAGCCCCGGGGGGCGGCGCGGCGTCGAACACGATCCACCCGCCTGCGGCAAGCTGCCACGCGGACACGGGATTGCCCGAGACGGCGACGCGGACCGTGGCGGCATCCGGCCGCGTGATGATCCGCTGCTGATCGCCGTAAGCCTTGACCAGGCGAAAGCGGCTGGTCGTGCCATCGCCCGTGCCGAGCAGCTGGTCGGTCGCCTCGGGCGCATCGGTCATGCCATGCGAGCTGAAATCGAACGGGTCGCGCAGGCGAAAGCCGCGTGCAGGGCCATAGCGGGCGCGGAAGAAGGCGAGCAGCGTGCCAAGCTCTTCTTCCGAACGGATGCCCGGCCCGACATCGTAGCGCATGCGGGCATCGGACCACAGTGCATTGCGATGTTCGTAGCCCGAGGCGGTCACGGCCACGCCGGTCGAGAATTCGGGGCTGGCCGCCGCATCGCGGCCGAGGGCCAGCGGATAGGCGATATCGTCGAAGGGGGTCATGGGGTCGTCTCCGGGTGGCAGGCGGGTGTATCCGTCGCGCACGATCTGCGGCAGCGCCCAGACGAAGCGCTGGGTCACGCCGCGCTGTTGCGCCTCGTCGAGCGCGGCATCGATCCGCGGCCAGAAGGTCTCGTCATCTTCGGGTGCGAGCACGAAGCCGGCGAGGTAATCGGTCGCGCTGGCGGGATAGCCGAGATGGCGATCGACGAAGGCATAGGCCTGCGTCCGTGCGGCTTCGGCCCCGGCGGTGAGCCAGTCGTAATCTTCCAGTTGCAGGCGGTCGAAGGAAGGCGCGCGCCACCCCACCGGCATGTTGGCGCGCCACGCCTCGGGCGTCGCGGGATCGAGGACGGTCGGGGTGAAGGTCAGCAGCAGGATTTCGGCACTGCCCTGCGCGGCATCGCGCACCGCATCGGCCAGCGCACGGGTCGATGCGGCCAGCACCTGCCCCGCCGCGTCGAGCAGCGCGCGCTGCGCCGCGTCGAGCGGTGCGCGCAGCGTGGGAATGGCGACCGGGTCGCCCCCCAGCATCGCCCTGGCGCTGGCGTCGTAAAGGCATGGTGCCCCGGTCTCGGGCACGGTCCACCACCACGGTTCGCCGATCTGGAACAGCACGGCCATCCCGGCATCGCGCGCGATCGCGACGAAGGCGCGGGCCACCTGCTGCAGATAGCCCATCGCCCCGGCATGCGCGGGCGACAGCAGCGTGGAGGGCGGAACCCAACCGGTCAGCGCTGGCGAACCGTCGGGCGCGCGCTGCTTCCAGTCGTTCCAGCAATGCGCGTCGAACAATTCGTAGGACAGCGACCAGATGAGGTCGAAACCGTGGTCGCGCGCGGCTGCGGCATAGGCGCGGTGCCATGCTTCGCACGGGCCGTTGAGCACTCCCCCGGCGAGGCTGATGTAATGGCTGTTTCCCAGCGGTTCGAGCCGGAAATAATGGCTCATCCCGACATAGTGTACGATCCGCCCGCGGTAGCCGAGCCCCTCGATATTGCGCAGCAGCCGTGCGGGCGTCTGGTTGAAGCTGTCGTCATAGGCAGTGGCCATCTGCTCGCCATGCGCTGGGATAAGTATGTCGCCGATTTCCAGCGCCGCATGTTCGCCCTCGCAGGCGATCGCGCTCATTTCCGCCCAGCCATCGACCCGCTCGGGCAGCCTTTCGGCGCTCCCTTCGACATAGCCTTGCGGCACGAGGCTGATGAACATGCGGTCGATATCGCCGGGATGGATCGGTTCGCCGGGCAGGCCGTATCCCGATTGCAACGCCGAAAAGGGCAGTTCGATCAGCGCGTCAGTGGGGGAACCCTGCGCATAGTTCCACAGCCGCACATACCAGGCCCGTGCCTCGCCTGCGGCGTCGCGTCCCTCGATCGTCAGCGTCGGCCCGTGCGGGACGTCGAGCGCCAGCACTCCGCCGCTGCGCCAGCGGAAGCGCAGCACCGCATGCGCATAATCGCGCTGCGTGGCATAGGCGAGCAGCGGATGGTCCAGCCGGTCCTCGCTGTCCCAGATCAGCCCGGCGAGTTCGCCTGCGTGATAGAAACTGCAGTCGACGCGCAGCGCGTCGGGCGCGGTGGTGACGACGCTGGCCATCATCGGGCGGGGGAAGTTGACCGTCCAGAACCGCGGGTCGAACCGCTGGATGTGGTCGCCCTGTTGCCCGCGCCGTTCGCGGGCGAGCCAAAAGCTCATGGCGTTTCTCCTTCGTGCCATTGTGGCAGGGTTACCGGGCGAGGGCGCGGCGCACCGCGCTGGCGACTTGCCGCGACGAGCGCTGCAGCGCGACGGGGCCATCGGTGCCCCGCGGCGTCGCCAGCGTGATGGCCACGCGGACGTCGGAGCGGGGCACGCCCGGTCCGGGTCCGGGCTCGACCCGGCCCGCGCTCGTGGGGACGAAGACCTCCGGGCCACGCTCGCCCACCAGATAGGGGCGCTCGGGCGCGACGAGGCCACCGGCCGCGCGGCCGGGGAGGCCCAGCAGCGCGCCGACCGCACCGCCGAGCGCATGGCCGATCCCGGACCCGGCTGGCGGGGCGAACAGGTTCTCCAGACCGAGCTGGAGCGCCTGCGCGGCAATCTGGTCGAGCGCGGCACTCGCCATGCGCTGCAGGTCCTCGAACCCCAGGCTGCCCTTGCGGATCGCGGCGAGCAGGCCGCGCTCGAGCACGCGGCCGGCCTGCTCGAAGCCATCGACCAGAGTGGTGTCGAAAGTGCCGCGCATGGTGCGCATGTCGGCGGCGAATGCCTGCGTATCCGCGCGCACCGCCACGATCAGTTCATCGAGTTCGTCATCCATGGGCATCCCTTTCGACAAGCGCGGCGATTTCCGCAGGGGTGGGCGGGGTGGCGGCACAGTCTGCGACCGGCAGGCAGGCCCGCAGTTCGGACGGAGTGGCGGTCCAGAAGATGCCCGGCGTCCAGCCCAGCCGACCTGCCGCCAGGGCGGCCCAGCGCAGCGCGGCCGGGGCGAAGCGGTCGCTCATCCCGATCCTTTCAGGACCTCGGTCAGCAACGCGCGCAGCGGTCCGGCGGTCTGGGCCAGACCCTGTTCCAGCACCGCCTGCCCCACCTGTTCGCGCGTGAGCCCGGCCGGGTCGGCAAGGCAGTACCAGAACAGCCCGGCGATCTCGGCCAGCCGCAATTGTCCATCCCCGGCGCGTTCGACCAGCGCCAGCAAGGGACCCAGTTCCTCTTCCGCGCGGACCAGCGCATCGAAACTGGGACGCAGCAGGCGAGGCTGGCCGTCGATCGTGACCACGGTTTCGCCGCGAGCCGGATTGGCGCCGCGGGGCACGGTTTCGCCGCTCATGCGGGCAGCACCGCGCCCGAGCTTTCGAGCTGCAGCGCATAGGTGCGCTCGCCGTTGAAATCGCCCGCGTAATCGAGCCGCTGGACCAGGAAGCGGCCACGCATTTTCGCACCGTCCTCGAAACTCAGCTCATATTCGTCGAGTGTGCCCGCGAGCGCATGCGCACGGATCGCCTCCTCTGCCTCGGAGCCGAGGAATATCCCCGCAGCGGATACCGACACCGAACGCGTGCCCGCGCCCGAGAGCAATTCGCGCCAGCCGCCGCTTTCCTTGTGCGTGACGACGACCGTGTCGCCATTGATGGTCATCTGCGTGGTCCGCAGTCCGGCCACGGTCTCGTAGGTCGGCGGCGATCCGCCATCGCCGGTCTTGAGGAGGAAGGCGGCACCTTTCTGGGCTGTCATGTCGGGTTACTCCGTTTCGATGAGCGTGAAGCGATATTCGAGCAGCACCGCGCGCAGGCCGCGGCGGCGGCGTTCGACGCGGCTGCGCAGGAACTGGGTGACGACGATCCGGTACCTCGCCTGCTGCGGGGCCAGCGTGGCGATGCGCTGTTCCACCCGCTGCGCGAGGACGGCGGTCTGCGCGGGATCGTCGCCGCGCCCGGCGAGCTCTAGCGCGAGCCGGATTTCGCGGCCCCGCGCGGTCTTGGTCGACCAGTCGATGCCGGCACTGGCGACCAGCGCGAGATGGGGCGGGCTGGCGGCGACGGGGCCGTCCTCCTCGATTGAATTGAGCATGTCGGCAAGGATCGGATCGGCGCGGAGCCAGGCCATGAGCGCGGCGCGAAAGGCGATTTCCATCTAGCGCTCCCCCCCTCCGAACAGCGGCCACAGCAGCCGGGCGCGGTGCCATTGGCCGCCGATGCCGCGGCGGGAATGAAGGCGCGCTTCGGCGCGCGCGGCGGCAAGCAGGGCGGCGCGTTCGGTCAGGCGCTGCGCCAGCGCGGAAAAGCTCACAGCCGCACCATGCGATAGGGGCGCCACAGCGCGGCGATCGCGCTCGGCAACCGCTCGGTCGGGCCTTCGTCCCGCTCGCGATACTGATGCGCGGCGAAGCGCACGATGCCATGGCGCAGCGCGGGGTCGAGCTCGGCCCATTCCGCCGCCTCGCTGCCGGTGAACTGCAGGCACACTTGCCACGCGCTTTCGAGCAGGCGGAGCAGCAGCGCATCCTCGCCCGCGGTGCTGATTGCCAGCCACTGCTTGAGCTCGGCCAGCGGCTGGCCGGACGGGTCTGTCGGCATGGGGGGTCCTTCTCTGGCGTCGGGTGGAAGCCTTGCGGGAAACGAAAGGCAGGCGGGGCCAGGGGAAAGCCCCGCCTGCCAGCTGCTAGTCTTCGATCTTCAGCAGCTTGATCGCATTGCCATCGAGCACCTGGCCGCCGACGCGCTTGGTGGCGTAGAAGTGGACGAAGGGCTTGTTGGTGAAGGGATCGCGCAGGACCTGCGTCGCGCTGCGTTCGGCGATCAGATAGCCGTGGCGGAAATTGCCGAAGGCGATCGGGAAAGTGCCCGCGCCGATATCGGGCATGTCTTCGGCCTCGACCACCGGATAGCCGAGCAGGCGGTCGGGCTGGCCCTCGACCAGCCCCGGCTGCCAGACGAAGGCGCCGTCGGAGGTCTTGAGCTTGCGCACCTCGGCCAGCGTCGCCGAATTCATCACGAAGCTCGCCCCCTGCCGGTGGCCCGCTTTGAGCGTGTGGACCAGGTCGATCAGCCGCGTATCTGCCGCGCTGCCCAGCCCGTCGGCCGCGCCCGAGCCCAGATATTGCAGCGTTCCGAAGGCGCGCGCGTCATCCGCCGTGGTCGCGGTGGGGGCGGCGAGGAAGCCCCGGGGCTGGTTGGTGCCCGAACCGCCAACGAAAGCGGCCCCCTCGGCGCGGGCGAATTCCAGCGCGATCTCGCTGGCGATCCAGTTCTCCAGATCGAAGCCGGCATCGTCGAGCATCGCCTGGCTGGCCGCCGGGTTGGCATAGAGTTCGCCCGTGGGCGGCGCGATCTCGGCAAATTCGGGCGTGTCGGTCTCGGGCCGTGCGGCGGTTTCGCTGACCCAGCCGCTGGCGGTCCCGCCGGTGGTCACCAGCTTGCGATAGCCCGCGCTGCCCGTCTGCACGACCTGCGCGATTGCGCGGATCGGGCTGATCGCGGTCAGTTCGCGGGCGATCGCTGCGTCGATCTGGCGCGGCACGGCATAGCCGCCATCGGCGGGGACCGTGCCGCTGATCGACTTGAGTTCGTGCACTGCGCCGCGGCGCAGATAGCCGTCGACAAACCCCTTCACCTCGGGGGCAGCGATAGCGCCGGTGCCGAGCGCCGGGCGCGCGGCGGCACGGCCGATCTTGTCGACCCGCGCCTTCACTTCGTCGACATCGCTGCGCAGTGCGGCGATGTCGGCTTCGGCCTGGTCCTGGCGGGCGACGATATCGAAGCTGGCTTCGGCCGGGTCGGTGGCGGAGGCGGGGGCCGGGGTGGTGGTGTCCATGGAAAATCCTCTTTCTTCGGGGCACAAAAAAGCCGCCCGAAGGCGGCGAGGGGGTGTTCGGTTGCGGAGCCGGTCAGGCGGTGAAATGGATGCGGGCGGCGTGCTGCAGCGGATGGGTGACCACGCTCACCTCGAACAGGTCGATCTCGGCCAGCTCGCGGCCGCCGGGCGTCTGGCGAAAGCGGCGGGCGCGGTAGCCGAAGCTGAGCCCGCTGACCGCGCGCGTTCGCAGCAGCGTGGCGGCGCGGCCCTGCGGCTGGTCAATCCGGGCGATGATCCGCAGTCCGCGCGCATCCTCGCCTGCGGTTTCGACCCAGCCGATGCGCCGGTCGCTGCGGTGCTGCCAATAGAGCGGGTAGGGGTCATGGCGCTCGTGGAGGGTGCGCGTGAAAGCACCGCGGCGGATCGTGTCGCGCGCGCCATCGGGTAGGTCGAACAGGGCGGCATAGCCCGCGATCCGCAGGCTCACGAGAGCATGTCCGCGGCGCCCAGCCGCACCGCGATGCCGACCAGCAGCAGTGCGAGCACCCCGCGCACCAGCCACTCGATGGCCGCCTTCCATGCGCTCGCCTTGGCATCGCGCCAGGCCGAGAGCAGTTCGCGCAGTTCGTCCAGGTCGTCCTGCGCGCCAGGGTCGGCGAGGCCGAGCCGGTCGAGCACGCGGCTCGCGCCCAGTTCGCTCGCTTCCTCGACCACCGCGCGCAAGGTGATCAGCTCGCCCCCCTCGGTGCGCGCTTGCGCGATCAGCCGCGCGAGCATGTCTTCCCTGGTCATGCGGACATCTCCATTGGGGACAGGCCGAGCATTGCGCGCTTCTCCGCGTCGCTCAGGAAATCGGCGCTGCTGACCTGCGCCCACAGCTTCTCGCGGTCTTCGGCAAGCGCGGGAACGCGGTCGAGATCGACGCTAGCGCCATCGGCGAACCAGTCGCTCAGCCCCTCGTGCAGTCCATCGAGGATCTTGCCCGCCAGCGGTAGCAGTGTGAGGCGCCACAGCGCGCGATTGGCCTCGCGGTAATTGGCATAGGTGTTGTCGCCCGGCAGGCCGAGCAGCATCGGGGGCACGCCGAAGGCCAGCGCGATGTCGCGCGCGGCAGCCGCCTTCAGCGTCGCAAAATCCATGTCTGCGGGGCTCAGGCTCATCGCCTTCCAGTCGAGTCCGCCTTCGAGCAGCATCGGCCGCCCCGCATTGCCATGCCCCTGGAAGGCGTTCTGCAATTCGGCCTTGAGCCGCTCGAACTGTTCGGCGCTCAGCGCGCCGCCGTCTTCACCGGCATAGACCAGCGCGCCGCTGGGCCGCGCCGCATTGGCGAGCAGCGCTCGGTTCCATTCGCTCGCCGCATTGTGCACCGCCACGGCGGGCGCGGCAGCGGCGAGGCAGCCCGCGCCGTAATGGTCGTCGGTCGGGTGGAAGCCGCGCAGGTGGATGATGTTGGGCCAGCCGTGCTCGTCCTCCAGCGCGATCGTCAGCGTGCGATCGGCGAGCACATAGCGATAGGCATTCGGCCAGCCGTCCTCGCCCGCGACCACCTGCACGCGTTCGGGCCGCAGCGGATACAGTTCGACCGGCACGCCCGCGCCATCCTTGATCAGCTGGACATAGGCATTGCCATGCAGCGCGAGCTGCGCGGCGAGCACTTCGAGCAGCGACTGCGAACCGCAGGACCGGGCAAGCAGCCCGGCCAGTCGGTCGTCCGCGCAGGCGACCGGCGCGCTGCCGACCCCTTCGGCGACGATCCGCACGCTGCGCTGCGCGACCGGATTGGCGAGATAGGCCTCGGCCACCTCACGGGAGTAATCGAAGGGACTGCGCCCCAGCGGCCCGCCATCGAAAGCGGCCGCCCAGGGGCTGATGAAGCCGCGCGCAACAGGCACGCGCGATCCGCCCCCGCCCTTGAAGGCGGAGACGAGACTGGTGAGGAAGGACATTGGTTGGCTCCAAAAAAGAGTGAAATCCTTCCAAAAACTTGCTATGAGCAAGGATAAAGAAAACGGAGGAGGATTTCGAGATGTCTGTCTACAAGCAAATACGCGATTCTATGGAGTCAGAGACACCAATTTCCTGTGTCTATCAGGACAAGTACAGGGAAGTTTGTGCTCATTCAATTGGAACGAAAGCCGGGCAAGAGAAGGTTTTGACATTTCAATTTGCTGGTGAAAGTTCGAAAGGTCTTCCCGAAGGCGGTGAGTGGCGTTGCATGTTTGTAGATCAAATATCGGATGTCCAACAAATCGATGGATCTTGGCGGACGAGGGACGACCATTCTCGTCCTCAGACTTGTATCGACGATGTCGATTTTGAGGTGATCTCTCCATAATTGAGAGCGGAAGCGAAACGACGGGCCCTGTCTCGCGAATTTGGCCCAACGAAGATCGCAACCTCCGCCGCACCATCATCATGAAATTGCTCGACACGAAATTCATTCGCATGGTTCTTGTCGGCGAGAACTTCAGCCTCAGTCATAGTATGCTCCTAAACGCGCCTAACGCGCGGCTTACCAATCCTGCCCAGCATCAATTCGCTCAGTGCCCACACCAGCGCGTCGGCGCGGTCGGGTGACCTGCCGGGGCCTTCGTACGCTCCACCGGCAATCAACCCACAGAGCTGGTCCTCGAGCTGCGCGAACATCCCCGCATGGCGCACGCGGCCCGCTTCGTAGAGCGCGGCGACGGGTTCGGCGCGGGCCGCCTTGCCTCTGGAGGCGTGCACCAGCTTGAGCGGCAGCGCGATATCGGCGGCGCGCAGCACGCTGGCGACCATCTGCCCGCCCTGGTTGGCCTCGGCCACCACGCGGTCGGCATTCCAGCCGCGCGCAGCCTCGGCCACCGCGCGCGCCCAGCGTTCGGGGCTGGCCTTCGCAACCGAGCAATCCGCCAGCACCTGTGCGATGCCGCTTGTGCCCAGCGCGCAGACCACGATCCCGCATTCGTCGCCGCGGTCGCTGGCGGGCGGATCGACCCCGATCACCACGCGCAGCGCGGGATCGGCCGAACCGTCCGCGCGGCAGGCCTCGATCAGCGCGCGGCTCCATAGCGCGCCGGCAATATCCTCGAGCAATTCGCCATGCAGCTCCTGCCGGGCCAACTGGCTGTGGCCGAATTCGCGTTCCATTGCGGCCAGGAAGCTGTCGGGCAGATTGCCCCGGTTGTCGTGCGTGGCGCCGCGCGTCACGGTCAGCCCCTCGCTGGCGAGCAGGCGGCGTACCAGCGGAACCGCGCGCGGTGTCGTGGTGGCAAGCACTTGCTGGTTCGGACCCAGCCTGAGCCCAAGCTGCAGATTGTCCCACGCCGAAATCGCACGACGGCGGGCGTTGCTCCACTTGGCCAGCTCGTCGCACCACGCATGGCTGTGCTGCGGACCGCGCAGGCTTTCGGGTTCGGCGGCGGAGAACAGCGTCGCCTGCGCGCCATTGGCCCAGCGCAGCCGGCGCAGCGAGGGTTCGTAGGCGGGGCGCCGGTCGGGCGGCGAACAGGCGAGGATCCCGCTGTCGCCCTCGACCATCACCGCGCGCGCCTCGCCCAGCGATGCAGCGACCAGCGCGATCCGCGCATCGCGGTTCGTTTCGGCAATATCACGAACCCATTCGGCACCCGCACGCGTCTTGCCGAAGCCGCGACCGGCCATCATCAGCCAGATCCGCCAGTCGCACTCGGGCGGCAATTGCCCGTCATGCGCCGTGTTGCGGAAGTCATAGGGCCATTCATTGCGTTCGGCCTGGTCGAGCCCGGCCACGAAGGTGTCGCGTGCTGCGCTGCGGGCGCGCGCGAACAAGCCCGGGCGGGTGGGTTCAGCGTTCATCGGCGGCAGGCTCGCGGCGGTTGGCGATCTGGCGGCGGAAAATCTCCACCTTGCGTTCGATCGAGGCGCGCACTTCGGCCGCGCTGACATTAGCGCGCGTGGCGCGCTCGCCGGCGATCGTGTCCTTGTGCGCGGCAAGCAGCCGCAGTGCGGAGGCCACATCCATCCGGTGCTTCGGGGCCGGGTCACGCAGATAGCCAAGCACTTCCATCTCCAGATTGGCGTAGCCTTCGAACAGCGCGGCGCGCCATGCGTCAGCGAAATCGCTGTCGCAGCGGCGCAGGCGATAGGCCTCGCGCGGCGGAACATGCGCCCGCTTGGCCGAAGCCGACACATTCGATGTCTCGGACAGCGCTTCGAGAAAGGTGCGCTGCCACTGGCGCGGGGCGGGCTTGTCCGCGCGGTTGCGCAGCTTGGCCGGCCGGCGGGCGCGGTAATCGGCCAGCGTCTGGTCCCAGCGCTGGCGGAATGCCGCGCTGCGCTTGCGCCGGGCATAGGGTGTGCTGTCGCTGACCCCGGCCGCCTGCGCCGCGCGGCTGGCCATGCCATATGCGCGCAAGCCCGCGATGAACGCGTCTTCCCAGGCGTGCCGGTCCGCAGGCGGCGAACGTTTCATGCGATCCTCCCGATGATGCGCAGCGTGAAACGACGAAGGGCGGCCCTCGTGAGAAGGCCGCCCGCTACGGCCCGTGGGCCGGTGAAACACACTATCGCGATGTTCGCTTTATGTACCCAAAGAGCGTGACAATGTCAATCAAAAAGAACCAAATAGGTTCCATGGTCGTGCTTGCCTACACTCGGCGGCTCGCCTAATCCCGGCGCACCACGGGATGCGAGGGAATTTCCCAGATCATGATCATGAAACCGCTGCGCGGGCTGTACGACTGGACGATGGACAAGGCTTCGCACCCGCATGCGGTGGGCTGGCTGGCGTTCTTCTGCTTCGTCGAATCCAGCTTCTTCCCGATCCCGCCGCATCCGCTGCTCGGGCTGATGTGCCTGGCCGAACCGAAGAAGGCGGTGAAGTTCGCGCTGGTCGCCACGCTGGCATCGGTCGCGGGCGCGCTGCTCGGCTATGCGATCGGCTGGGGGCTCTACGACACGGTCGGCGTCTGGCTGATCGGCGCGCTGGGCCTGACCGAAGCGTTCCCGGTCGCGGCCTGCCATTTGCGCGAATATGATTTCGAAGCGATCCTGATTGCCGGCGCCACGCCGGTGCCCTTCAAGCTGCTGACGATCACTGCCGGCTTCGTCGGCATGAATCTCGTCACTTTCGTGCTGTCCAGCCTGTTCGCCCGCGCGCTGATCTTCATGACCGTGGGCATCCTGTTCCGCGTCTTCGGTGCGCCGATCAAGCGGGTGATCGACAAATATCTCGGCACGGTGACCACGGTCTTCGTGGTGCTGGTGGTCGGCGGCGTGCTGGTGCTGACCCAGCTCGGCGGCGGCGAGGATGATGCGGGCGGGCCGTGCGCCAACCCCGCGCCGCTCGAAGACCGCGCGCCGCGGGGCTGATTGCCGCAGCGGCCAAGCGCGGGCAGCGCCTGGCCGCCCGAGCCGCTATCGCTGTCGCTCAGTTCGCGAAGCTGGTTTCCAGCGTGATCTCGGCGTCGAGCAGTTTCGAGATCGGGCAATTGGCCTTGGCGTCAGCGGCCAGTTCCTCGAACTTCGCCTGGTCCAGCCCGGGCACCTTGCCGCGCGTCGACAGCGCCGAGCGGGTGACGACGAAGCCGTCATCCACTTTTTCCAGCGTCACCTCGGCGTCGGTTTCGACCGATCCGTCGCTGTGGCCGGCCTCGGCCAGCTTGAACGACAGCGCCATGGTGAAGCAGCTGGCATGCGCCGCCGCGATCAGCTCTTCGGGATTGGTGCCCGCGGCATCCTCGAACCGGGTCTGGAAGCCATAGGGCTGGTCCTTCAGCGCGCCGGATTGCGTGCTGACATGGCCCTTGCCGTCCTTGCCCAGCCCGTCATAGCGGGCGCTGCCTGAATTGGTCGTCTTCATGGTGGAATCTCCTTTTCCACCATGGGACGCCCCATCCCGGCACTTCGTTCCGGATCAGATGATCCCGACCTGCTTGCCCGCGGCCTCGAAGATCGACAGGATCTGCGCCACTTCGCTCTCGCTGTGCTCGGCGCAGAGCGAACAGCGCAGCAGCGTCATGTTGGCCGGGGTTGCGGGCGGGCGGGCGAGGTTGACGTAGAGGCCGCCCTTGATCAGCGCCTCCCACATTGCCGCGCCCTGTTCCAGATCGGGCATGATCACCGCGATGATCGCGCTCTGCGGTTCGTCGGTGCCGAGCGCGAAGCCGAGATTCTTGAGCCCCTTGTGCAGCGTCTTCGAATTTTCCCACAGATGCGCGCGCTTGTTCGACCCGTGCATCAGCTTGCGGATGCTGGTCGCCGCGGTCGCCACCACGCTCGGTGGCAGGCTGGCAGTGAACACATAGGGGCGGCAGACCAGCCGCATGATCTCGAACTTGGGATGGTTGGAGACGCAGAACCCGCCCACCGTCCCGACGCTCTTCGAAAAGGTGCCGATGATGAAATCGACATCGTCCATCACGCCGGCCTGTTCGACCACGCCGCGGCCGTTCTCGCCGATGAAGCCCATCGAATGCGCTTCGTCGACCAGCACCATCGCGCCGTGCCGCTTCGCGATCGCGACCATTTCCTTGAGCGGGGCGACATCGCCCAGCATCGAATAGACGCCTTCGAGGATCACCAGCTTGCCCGCGCCTTCGGGAATGCGCTTGAGCCGCTTTTCCATCGCCTCGATGTCGTTGTGCTTGAACGGCACGACCTCGGCATTGCCCATCGCGCAGCCGTCCCAGATGCTGGCGTGGCTGTCGATGTCGAGGATGATGTAGTCACCCTTGCCAGCGATGGTCGAGATGATCCCGAGATTGGCCTGGTAGCCGGTCGAGAAGACCATGGCGTGATCCATGCCGTAGAATTCGCGCAGCGCGTCTTCGCACTCCTTGTGGCCCTGGTAGGTCCCGTTGAGCACGCGGCTGCCGGTGGTCCCGCTGCCGAAGTCGGTCAGCGCCTGCTTGCCCGCCTCGATCACGTCGGGATCGAAGGTCATGCCCATGTAATTGTAGGTGCCGAGCAGGATCGTCTCGCGGCCGTTGCAGATCGCGCGGGTCGGCGAGAGGACCTTTTCCATCACCAGGCTGAAGGGATCTTCCTGCCCGCTCGCGAGCAGGCCCTCGCGCAGCGCGATGATGTCGTCGAACTTCGAGAACAGGTCGGTGCCGTCGCCGCTGCGCTCGATCGGCTGGTCGGATTGCGAGATGCCGCGGCTCATCAGGCGGCCTGCAGCTTGGTGACCGCATCGACGAGCTGTCCGTAGGTCTCGATCTCGGCCTGCTGGTTCATCGAGATGATGATGTCGAATTCGTCCTCGATCTCGGCAACGAAGTCCATAACCGTCAGGCTGTCGAATTCCAGATCGTTGGCGAAAGTGGTGCCCTCGGTGATCTCGACGCCCTTCTTGTTGAAAGGCTCGGCCAGTTCGCGGATTTTGGCGTCGACGGCGGTGCGGTCCATATCGGGTCCAGTTCTCTATCGCGTTGCGGCCCGCACGGGTGCGGGCGGGGGGTGGCAGCCGGCAAAGCGGTTATGACGGCCGCTTGTCAAGCATGGCTAGTCGGGCAGCAGCGCTTTCACCGCCGCCATGAAAGGCCCGATCGACACCGGCTTGGCGAGATAGTCCGCCGCGCCCGCATCGCGGATCCGTTCCTCGTCGCCCTTGCCGGCATAAGCGGTCACCGCCAGCACCGGCACGCCGGCCAGCGCGGGATCGGCCTTGAGCTGCCCGATCAGGTCGATCCCGCTGACATGCGGCAGCTGGATGTCCATGATCACCAGATCGGGAACGAAGCGCTGCGCGGTCGCCACCACGTTGCGGCCATCGGCCACGGGCACGACTTCATGTCCGTTCGCCTTCAGGACGTCACAGAACAGCTTACGATTGAGGTCGTTGTCCTCGACAACGAGGATTCTCTTTGCCACTTGGCGCGGACTCCATGCGAATGCGCATGGGCCTTATGCAAAAGCGGGAGCGCTGACAATTATTCGCGAACCGACGAATGGCGAAATGCGGCCGCCCGAGGTGCTGGCGCTCGAAGCGCTCGGCTGGGCGCTGGCCGACGACAAGCGGGCCGAGCGCCTGCTGTCACTGACCGGCCTCACGCCCGAGCGATTGCGGAACGGGCTGAGCGATCGCGGCGTTCAGGCTGCAGTGCTCGAATTTCTAGCCAATCACGAACCCGATCTCGTCCTTGCCGCCGACGCGCTGGACACCACCCCCGAAACGCTGGTCGCTGCGGCCAGGGAGCTGTCCAGATGACCCGCCCACTGATCATATCCGACTGCGATGAAGTGCTGCTCTACATGGTCGCGCCCTTCCGCGACTGGCTGGCCGAAACGCAAGGCGTCGAATTCCGCATGGAAGGCAACGATTTCGCCCAGGCGCTGCGCTGGCAGGACAGCGGCGAGATCCTCGCACCCGAGGAAATCTGGCGCAAGCTGGGCGGCTTCTTCGATACCGAAATGCATCGCCAGACGCCGATCCCCGGCGCGATCGAAGGGATCGCCGCGCTGCGCGAACACGCCGATGTCGTAATCCTCACCAATCTCGTCGACAAGCGCCAGGAAATGCGCCGGGCGCAGCTGATCGACCACGGGCTCGACGCTCGCGTGTTCACCAACCAGGGCCCCAAGGGTCCCGCGTTGCAGGCGATCCTCGACGAATACCGGCCGAGCAAGGCAGTTTTCATCGACGATCTGGCGCAGCATCACCGCTCGGCCCGCGAAACGCTTGGCCCGGCGGGTGCGAACATCACCACGCTCCATCTGTGCGGCGAACCGCTGCTCGCCCCGCATATCGATTGCGCGCATACCGCCGGCCACGCCGACGCCCGCATCGATAGCTGGGACGAAGCGCTGCCGTGGCTGCTGGGCGAAATCGAGAAGGAACCCGCATGAGCATCCACGACCGTCTCCGCGCGAGAGGCATCGCGCTTCCGCATGCCGCTGCCCCCGTCGCCAGCTACCAGCCGGTGGTGGTCGATGGCCATACTGCCTTTGTTTCGGGCCAGCTGCCCTTCGTCGATGGCGAACTGGTCACCGGCAAGCTGGGCGAGGGCGTCACGCTCGAGCAGGGCCAGCAAGCCGCGCGGGCCTGCGGATTGATGATCTTGGCGCAGCTCGAAGCCGCCGGGCTGATCGAGCGGGTGGCGCATTTCGTCAAGCTGGGCGGCTTCGTCGCCTGCACGCCCGACTTCTACGACCAGCCGAAGGTCATCAACGGCGCGTCCGACCTGATGTACGAAGTGTTCGGTGATCCGGGCAAACATGCGCGCAGCGCGGTGGGCGTGCCTGCGCTCCCGCTGAATGCCGCGGTAGAGGTCGATGCGATCGTTGCTCTCAAGGCTTGATCGTCATCTGGCGCCGTCACCCGATCCGGCACGGGTCGGGTGGCTGCGCGACTGGAGCTACGCCCACCGCGGGCTCCACAGCGACGGCGTGCCGGAGAACTCGCTCGCCGCCTTTGCCGGAGCGATGGAGCGGGGAATGGGTATCGAATGCGATATCCAGCGCAGCCAGGACCATGCGGCAATCCTGATGCACGACTGGGAACTCGACCGGCTGACCGGGGTCAGCGGTCCGACGGCGGGATATTCGGCCGAAGAGCTGGCGCAGCTGGCCTTCCTCGATACCGAACACAAGCTTGCCCGGCTCGACGATCTGCTCGCGCTGGTCGATGGTCAGGTGCCGCTGCTGATCGAGATCAAGTCGCGCCGGCGCTACGATGTGGCGCAAAGCTGCGAAGCCGTGCGCGATGCGCTCGCGGGCTATTCGGGGCCGCATGCGGTGATGAGCTTCGACGCACGGGTTTCGCGCTGGTTCCGCCGGCATGCGCCGCAGACGGTGCAGGGCCTCGTCATGCGCGAGGACGAGAAGGGGCAGACGCAAAAGGGCTGGCAGCGGCGGCTCGTGGTGGGGGCGGCGCGGCCCGAATTCATCGCCTACCATGTCGCGGCTCTGCCCAGTCCGATGGTCGCCGCGTTGCGCGATGCCGGGCTGCCGGTGCTGACCTGGACGGTCGATACACCCACGCTACGCGAAATCGCGGCGTTGCATGCCGATGCGCCGATCGCCGAGGGCGAGGGGGTGGCATGAGCGAGGCTGGCACGCCTGGCGACCTGGCCGCCCGCGTCAGTGGTTCGGTCGGCGCTTTCGAGCGCGCCGAATGGAACGCCCTGGCGGGAGCGGACAACCCCTTCGTTAGCCATGAATTCCTGACTGCGCTGGAAGATTCGGGCAGCGTCGGTCCCGGCACCGGCTGGCAGCCCGCACCGCTGGTTATCAGTACGCAGGACGGCCCGCTGCTGGCCGCCATGCCCGCCTATCTGAAGGGGCACAGCCAAGGCGAATACGTCTTCGATCATAGCTGGGCCGATGCCTATGAAAGGGCAGGGGGCAGCTATTATCCAAAGCTACAGATCGCCGCCCCGTTCACGCCTGCTACCGGCCCGCGGCTGCTCCTCTCGGATGAGGCGCTCGCTGCGCCGCTGCTGGCTGCTGCCGGACAATTGTGCCTCCAGAACGGTTTTTCTTCGGCGCATGCGACCTTCATCGAACCATCGCAGCATCCGCTGTTCGAAGAGGCCGGATGGATGCTGCGCAGCGATATCCAGTTCCACTGGCACAACCGCGGGTTCGCCCGGTTCGACGATTTCCTCGCCACGCTCGCCTCACGCAAGCGCAAGGACCTGCGCAAGGAGCGCGCCGCCGCGCAGGCAGAGGTCGACATCATCCACCTGCGCGGCGGCGATATCCGGCCCGAACACTGGGATGCGTTCTGGGCGTTCTACCAAGACACCGGCGCGCGAAAATGGGGAACGCCCTATCTGACCCGCGCGGCCTTCGATCTGCTGGGCGAACGGATGGGGGAGAAGATCCTGCTGGTGCTGGCACTGCAGGACGGCGAGCCGGTGGCGGGTGCGCTCAATTTCATCGGCGGTGATGCGCTGTACGGCCGTTACTGGGGCTGCACGCGCGACATCCGCTTCCTGCATTTCGAATTGTGCTATTATCAGGCGATCGAGGCAGCGATCGAACAGGGACTGGCGCGGGTCGAAGCCGGCGCGCAGGGTGGGCACAAGCTGGCCCGCGGGTATGAACCGGTGGAAACGGTTTCCGCGCACTGGTTCGCCGATGCCAGTTTCCGCAGCGCGGTAGAGGATTTCCTCGAACGCGAGCGCGCGGGTGTTGCAGCCGATCGCAACTATCTGGCGACGCGGACCCCGTTCAGGAAGGATTAGCGCTCAGGCGGCTTTGCGGCTGCTGTCGGCCAGCCATTCGCGCGCGCGGCGCTGGGCTTCGGCAATCTCGCGCGCGGTCATTTCCTCGGCGATATCGGCACGGCACCAGCTGGCTTCCTCATGCCCTTTGGATGCCGCGATGTTGAACCACTTGTGCGCCTCGATCAGATCGCATTCCACGCCGCTGCTGCCGGCCGAGAATGCCACCCCAAGGCTGTAGAGCGCACCGATCGCGCCGCCTTCGTACTCGGTCAGATATTCGGCGATCAGCGCCGCACCGTCTTCACTCTGGATGATCTCGCCACCGCCGCCTTCGATACTGGTCAGCTGCATGGTCATTCCCCCAACAAGACCGGCTCAGGTGCCGGACGCGATAGAATTGGCCAAATTATGGTCAAGAAATGGTTAATTCGCGATTCTTTCCCGGGCGGCGCGGGTGCTGGCAGCGTGTTTTTGGTCCAGTGGGACGCATTTCGGTGATGTGCGGGATTGGCGCTTGTGTGCCCGCAGGCGCTTGCCTATAGGCACGCGCCGAGCGGGTCATTCGGAGCGCCGGAAAAATCCGGGCCGACAGGGCGGCATGTTCCGATGTCTAAATCGACCAGGTAAGAGGGTCCTCAATGGCCTCTGTGGCAAATGAGAACGGGAAGCTGGCCAAGGCACGCGCTGCGGTGGGTGACGACTACGTTCCCGACGATATCGAAGAATACATGAACAAGCGGCAGCAGCAGTACTTTCGCGTATTGTTGCTGGAGTGGAAGAAATCGATCCACGATGCGGCCGGACAGACGTTGCAGTCGCTCCAGGACGGTCCGATCCGCGAACCCGACCTCAACGACCGTGCCTCGTCCGAAACCGACTGGGGCATCGAACTGCGCACGCGCGACCGTCAGCGCAAGCTCATCTCCAAGATCGATTCCGCGCTCCGGCGCATCGACGAAGGCGAATATGGCTGGTGCGAAGTCACCGGTGATCCGATCGGCCTCAAGCGGCTGATCGCGCGTCCGGTGGCGACCATGACGGTCGAAGCACAGGAAGCGCACGAACGGCGCGAGAAGATCTCGCGCGACGATTGAGCGCACGCTAACCGATTCTTTAGGTCTCCAGCCTAGCGTGCAGACCGTTCCGGGACTATCGTGGATGTTCCGGGAAATGCATCTAGGGATACGACGCAAGCAATGTCCTCGGTCGATACGCGCAATGTTGGTCGCGACAGCCTGTTTCTGTTCGCGCAGCTGACCCTCGACGGTCAGGCCGAACCGGTGCGCGTCAAGGTGCGCAATCTGTCGGCTGGCGGGATGATGGCCGAAGCCGGCGGCATGGCGATTTCCCGCGGCGACCGGGTCGGCATCGAATTGCGCAATGTCGGCACGATCAAGGGCAATGTCGCCTGGGCGCAGGACGACCGGTTCGGAGTCGCCTTCGAAACCGAGATCGACCCCAAGATCGTGCGGGCCCCGGTGGGCACCAAGACCGATACGCCCGCCTATCTGCGGTCGACCTCCGCCGCATCTCCGCTTTCCGAAGACGAGCGCCGCCTGCGCAAACTGTAATTGTCTGGCTGACGCCGCAGGCGCAGCCTGCTAACCGGCGATGATGCGCGTTTGGCTTTTCGCACTCCTGTTCGCAGCGCTCGGCGCTTGTAGCGCCGGCGGCGACGACGGCGTGGTGGATGTCGCCTTCATTGCCGATCCTGCCGAACTCGAAGCGCAGGGCGTGCGGCTGGGCTATGCGGGCCAGCATGTGCGCGGCGCGCTGTCGACCGGGCTGGTGCGGCTCGATCCGCGGGGCGAAGTCGTGCCGGGCGTGGCCGAACGCTGGATCGTCACCGATGGCGGCGCAAGTTACATCTTTCGGATCAACGAATTCGACCTCGCGGGCGGCGATCGGCTGACGGCGCAGGCGGTGCGCGATGCGCTCCAGCGACGTGTGCGACAATTGCAGGGCACCACGCTCGGGCTCGATCTCGCCAAGATCCGCGATATCCGCGCAATGACCGGGCGGGTGATCGAAATCCGGCTGACCAGTCCGATGCCCGATTTCCTGCAATTGCTTGCCCAGCCGGAACTGGGCATCGAATTCGGCGATCAACCCGTCGGCCTCATGCGCGGAGACATGCAGGACGGCTCGCGCCTGCTGGCGCCGTTGCCGCCCGAATTGCGCGGCCTGCCCGAGCAGCCCGGATGGGAAGACACCATTCGCGTGCTGCGGGTCCATGCGACCGATGCCGAGGACGCGACCGAAGGCTTCGCGCAGGCCCGCTTCGACCTGGTGCTCGGCGGAAGGCTGGCTTCGCTGCCGCTCGCCAACAGCGGGCCGCTGTCGCGCGGTAATGTGCGGCTCGATGCGGCGATCGGGCTGTTCGGTCTCGAGATCCGGCGCCCCGAGGGGTTCCTGGGAAGCGCGGCCAACCGCGAAGCGCTGGCCATGGCGATCGATCGCGAGGCGCTGATGCAGCCGTTCAATATCGGCGGCTGGTCGGCATCGACGCGGATCGTCCCGGTCGCGCTGTCGACGATTGCGCAGCCACCCGCCGAACGCTGGGAAGCGATGACGCTGGAACAGCGCCGGACCGAGGCCCGCCAGCGCGTTGCCCGGTGGCGCGCCGACAGCGGCGAAGGGCCGCAGCTGCGTATCCATCTGCCGCGCGGGCCGGGCTCCGACCTGCTGTTTGACGGGCTGAGCGAAAACTTGGCCGCCATCGGCGTGTCGACCCAGCGCGCGGCGGAACCCGACGCCGCCGATATCGTGCTGCGCGACCGCGTGGCGCGCTACGCCTCGCCGCGCTGGTTCCTCAACCAGTTCAACTGCGCGGTAAGCCGGGGCGCCTGTAGCGAGGATGCCGATTATCTCGTATCGCTGGCGCTGGACGCGCGCGACGGGGTCGAGGCGGCGTCCTATCTCTACGAGGCCGAAACAGCCTTGCTGGCCATCAATCGCTACATCCCGCTCGGCGCGCCGATCCGCTGGTCGCTGGTACGCGCCGATATCGAAGCGTTCGCCGAAAACCCGTGGAACATCCATCCCTTGTTCCCGCTCTCGCGGGCCCCCATCTAACCCGCCATGGACAATCGCGACCGCCCGCGTCCCCTGGGGATGGAACTGCCGACCGGCACCGATCCGGTGTCGATCCGCAAGCGTATCGAGGCGATGGAGCACCTGCTCGAACGCAGCCTTGTCGTACCGGGGACCAAATATCCGATCGGGCTCGATACGATCATCGGCTTTGTCCCCGTCATCGGCGATATCGTGACGGCAGCGCTCGCGGGCTACATCGTGTGGGAAGCCAAGAACCTCGGCCTGCCGCGGTGGAAGCTGTGGCGCATGATCGGCAATATCGGCATCGACAGCGCGGTCGGCGCCGTGCCGATCATCGGTGATGCATTCGACGTGGTCTACCGCTCGAACACCAAGAACCTGCGCATCGTCAAACGCCACCTCGACAAGCATCATCCGCACACGCAGGTGATCGAGGGGTAGTTTCATCGGTGACCGATGCACGCTAGGGCAGCGGGCATGGCATCCGATGTTACCTATTCCAGCTACCTCGATCTCGAGCGCATTCTCGCGGCGCAGCATCCCGCGTCCGAAGCGCATGACGAGATGCTGTTCATCATCGTCCACCAGGCGAGCGAGCTGTGGCTCAAGCTGTGCCTGCACGAGCTGACCAAGGCGCGCGCATGCATCCGGGCTGACGACCTGCGGCCCTCCTTCAAGATGCTCGCGCGCGTGGCGCGTGCGCAGGGACAGCTGATCCAGAGCTGGGATGTGCTCAGCACGATGACCCCGCATGACTATTCGACCATCCGGCCACACCTGGGCGGATCGAGCGGGTTCCAGAGCGCGCAGTACCGGATGATGGAATTCCTGCTTGGCGGGCGCAATCCGGACCTGGTCACCATGCACGAGGCCACGCCCGACGTGGCCGAGGGGCTGAAAGCGGAACTCACCCGCAAATCCATCTACGCCGAAGCGATCGCGCTGCTGGCGCGGCGCGGCTTCGCCATTCCCGACAGCGTGCTCGAGCGCGACCGGGCCAGGGCGTGGGAGCATGCGCCCGCGGTCGAGGCGGCATGGGCCGAGATCTACCGCGATCCGCAAGCCTATTGGGACCTCTACGAACTGGCCGAAAAGCTCGTCGATCTGGAGTATCATTTCCAGCGCTGGCGCTTCGGCCATCTCAAGACGGTGGAACGGATCATCGGCTTCAAGAAAGGCACGGGCGGCACCCCCGGCGTGCCCTATCTGGCGGGCGTGCTGAAAGCCGCCTTCTTTCCCGAACTCCTGAGCGTGCGGACCGCTTTATGAGCAGCTGGAAAAGCCCCCGCCGTATCTGGGACATCTCGCAGACGCTGCGCCCCGGCCTGCCCGTGTGGCCGGGCGACACCGCCTTTGCCTTCGACCGCACTTGGAAGATGGAGGACGGCTCGCCGGTCAATGTCGGGCGGATGACGATGAGCACGCATTCGGGCACGCATGGCGATGCACCGCTGCATTATTCCGCTTCCGCTCCCGATATCGCCAGCGTTGCGCTCGATCCCTACATCGGGGAATGCCTGGTGGTGGATGCGACGCGGGTCACCGGTGGCAGGGTTTCGGTCGGCGATCTGCCGCATATCGAAAGCGCCGACCGCGTGTTGTTCCGGACGTTCGAAACCTTCCCACACGAGCAATGGGACGCAAGCTTCACCGCGATCGATGCCGAAGCGATCGAATGGCTGGCGTTGCAGGGTGTCAAGCTGGTCGGGACCGATGCGCCCAGTGTCGATCCGCAGGACAGCAAGACGATGGATGCCCACCGGGCGGTGCTGGAGCATGACATGCGCATTCTCGAAGGGCTGGTGCTCGATGGGGTTCCGGAAGGGCGTTACGAACTGATCGCGCTGCCGCTGAAGATAGCGGGCGGCGATGCTGGCCTGACCCGCGCCATTCTGCGCGAGCCAGCCGATGCATGAACCGATGAATTCGCGCGCGCGTATCCTCGACGCTGGCGACCCGCTGGCGGGCTTCCGCGATCGGTTCATCGTGCCCGAAGGCGTCATCTACCTCGATGGCAATTCGCTGGGCTGCCTGCCGAAAGCTACGCCCGCTCGCATGGAACAGGTCGTGCGCGAGGAGTGGGGCGCGGGCCTTATCCGCAGCTGGAACACCGCCGACTGGATCGATTGGCCGCTCCGGATCGGCGGCAAGATCGCGCCGCTGATCGGGGCATCACCGCATGAGGTCATTGCCTGCGATTCCACCAGTGTGAACCTGTTCAAGCTGATTGCCGCGGCGCTTGAAATGCGCCCGGGCCGCAAGACCGTTCTGAGCGAGCCGGGCAATTTCCCGACCGATCTCTACATGATCGAGGGGCTGGAAAAGCAGGGCCTTGCCAAGCGGCGAATGGCCCCGCGCGAACAGCTCGCCTGCGCGCTGGACGAGGACGTCGCGCTGCTGCTGCTGACCCACGCGCATTACAAGACTGGCGAAGTGTTCGACATGGCCGGCATGACCCGGGCGGCGCATGAAGCGGGAACACTGGTGCTGTGGGACCTGTCGCATTCGGGCGGCGCGCTGCCGGTCGATCTTGGCGGGTGCGGAGCCGATTTCGCGGTTGGCTGCGGTTACAAATACTTCAATGGCGGGCCGGGCGCACCGGCCTATGCCTTTGTCGCCGAACGGCACCTGCAAAGTGCGCGGCAGCCGCTCACCGGCTGGTTCGGGCACGCCGCCCCCTTCGCCTTCAGCGACGATTACGAACCCGCGCCGGGCATCGACAGGCTCCAGTGCGGAACGCCGCCGATCCTCGGCCTCGCGGCGCTCGAAGTGGGGGTCGATCTGATCGGGGAAATCGGGGTCGAGAGTCTCCACGCCAAATCGCAGGCGCTCTCCGAATTCTTCCGCCAGTGCCTTGCCGAACGCGGTGTCACGCTCGATCTCGTCAGTCCTCCCGATCCTGCCCAGCGTGGCAGCCAGCTGTCGTTCCGCCATGCAGAGGCTTACGCGATCTGCCAGGCGCTGATCGCGCGCGGCGTCATCGGCGATTTTCGCGATCCCGATATCCTGCGTTTCGGGTTTGCGCCCGCCTATCTGCGCTTCGAGGACATCGCCGAAGCCGCACGGCACCTGGCCGAAGTGCTCGAAAGCGGCGAATGGCAGCGCGACGAGTTCCGCGAGCGAGCTGCGGTGACCTGACCAGCATGCTCTGAGAGCCTGCCGAGATCGGCCAAGCTGACCGCTTCTTCACGCCTCCAGTTCGATATCCCAGTAGAGCCAGTCGCGCCATGTTTCGTGGAGATAGTTGGGCGGGAACATCTTGCCGTGCTGCTGCAGCTGCCAATGGGTCGGGCGGATCGGTTCGCTGGCGAGCTGCATGCCCGCCTGCCTCGGTGTGCGGCCACCCTTCTTCATGTTGCACGGTGCGCAGGCGGTGGCGATGTTCTCCCAGGTGGTCTTGCCGCCCAGCCGGCGCGGGATGACGTGGTCGAAGGTGAGATTGTTCATCGCCCCGCAGAACTGGCAACTGAAGCGATCGCGCAGGAACAGGTTGAAGCGCGTGAACGCGGGAAACTCGCTGGGCTTCACATACTGCTTGAGCGCGATCACGCTGGGGATCTTCATGTCGAGCGAGGGTGAGTGAACCTCGCGCTCGTAGGTGGCGATCACATCCACCCGGTCGAGAAAGATCGCCTTGATCGCGGTCTGCCACGGCCACAGGCTGAGCGGGTAATAGGAGAGCGGCGTGAAGTCGGCATTGAGGACGAGCGAAGGGCACGACTGCAGATTGCGCGTCGGATCATCTTCGCTACTGCGGAACCTCGCGGCCCGTTCAAGCAGTTCGGCCCTGAACACTCGTGCGTTCCTCCCCGATGACTTAGAAAATGCACTTGCAAGGAAAAGCGTCAAGCCTGTTACAGACAGGCTATCCACAAACTTGTCCGCAACCCGCGCCGTTTCGAGCTGACCTCGCCAGGACCGCATGACTGTAACCCGCTTCGCCCCCAGTCCGAATGGCCCGTTGCATCTGGGCCACGCCTACTCGGCAGTGGTCGCGCACGATCTTGCGAAACGGGCCGGCGGGCGTTTCCTGCTGCGGATCGAAGACATCGACGGTCCGCGCTCGCGCCCCGAATTGGCGGAAGCGTTTCGCCGCGATCTCGCGTGGCTCGGGCTCGAATGGGAAGAAGTGCCCGCGCAATCGACCCGGCTCGCGACCTATGCCGCTGCCGCGCAGGAGCTGCTTGCGCGCGGATATCTTTATCGCTGCACCTGCACCCGCGCCGAGATCGAGTCGCTGAGGCCGCGGATTGGCTCGCAAGGCGCGGTCTATCCCGGAACCTGCAAGACCCGCCCGCCCGAGCCGGACAAGCCAGCCGCGCTGCGGCTCGATATGGCCCGCGCTCTTGCCGATGTCGGTCCGCTCGAATGGGAGGATGCGGTGGCCGGTGTACAGCGGGCCGACCCGCTTGAGGCCGGCGACGTGGTGATCGTGCGCAAGGACGCGCCGGCCAGTTACCATCTGGCCGCCACGCTGGACGATGCCGCCGACGGCGTGACTCTGGTAACGCGCGGAGCGGACCTGTTTGCGGCGACCCCGATCCACCGCCTGCTGCAGGCGCTGCTGGGTCTGCCCGTACCGCGCTGGCACCATCACCGGCTGCTGGTGGATGCGAGCGGGCAGAAACTCGCCAAGCGGCGCGGCTCGCCCTCGCTGGCCGATCGGCGGGAGGCGGGTGAGGATGGTCTGTTGCTTGCAGAGCAACTGCGCTTGCACCGTTTTCCGGGTGGCATTTCGCTCGCGAGTGCCTAAGTCTGTGTGGCTATGAACACATTCCTCATCATTCTCCTCGTCATCCTCATGGTTCTTGTGGTGGCCTCGCTCATCCGCGGGATCGTCGCCTTCATGAAGAGCACCAAGATCGACCTGGAGAGCGGTGAGCAGACCGACGCGACCGACATGCAACTGACGCAGAACAAGATGATGTTCGCGCGGATCAAGTACCAGGCGCTGGCCGTGGTGGTGGTGGCCGTCCTGCTCGCCATCGCGAACTGATCCGGCGCAGCGCTGCGTGGTCAAGCTCAACAAGATCTACACGCGTACCGGCGACGACGGGACCACGGGTCTTGTCGATGGTTCGCGCCTGCCCAAGCACGATACCCGGATGGAAGCGATCGGGGCTGTGGACGAAGCCAATTCGGCGCTCGGCCTCGCCGCAGTTACCTTGGCGGACACTCCGTTCGCGGACCCGTTGTACCGGATTCAGAACGATCTCTTCGACCTCGGCGCCGATATTGCGACGCCCGCGGGTGACGATGACGATTTCGCCCCTTCGGAAATGGTGCTGCGGATAGGTGCAGGTCAGACCGCGTGGCTCGAACAGGCAATCGACGAGGCCAATGCGCGGCTCGAACCACTGACGAGTTTCGTGCTCCCCGGCGGGAGTGAAGGGGCCGCACGGCTGCATGTCGCCCGCGCTGCAGCCCGGCGCGCCGAACGCGCGATGACGGCGATGGCGGCGCAGCATCTGACCAACCGCCACGCGCTGGCCTATATCAACCGCCTGTCGGACTATCTGTTCGTACTCGCGCGCGTTGCCAATGACGATGGCCGCGCCGACGTGAAGTGGGTGCCTGGCGCCAACCGTTGAGGCGCTAGCCAGCGCCCTGCGCCTTCGCTAGTGCAGCGCCGTTGCTGCAGACGCGAAGGAAATTTCGATGAACAATACGGTTGCCATCATCGGTGCGGGCCAGATGGGTTCGGGAATAGCGCAGACCGTGGCCGCGAACGGCATCGATGTGCTGCTGGCCGATGTCAGCCTGGAGGTCGCCGAGCAGGCACACGCCGGGATCGACAAGGCGCTGGGCAAGCTGGTCGGCAAGGGCAAGATCGAGATCGCCGATGCCGAAGCGACGCTGCGGCGCATCACCCCGGTCGCCGATTACGCGCCGATGCAGGACGCGAGCCTGATCATCGAAGCGGCGACCGAGAAGGAAGCGATCAAGCAGGCGATCTTCGAAAAGGCGGGCCAGTACCTCGCCGCCGATGCCATCATGGCCTCGAACACCAGCTCGATCCCGATCACGCGGATGGCAAATTATGCGCCCGATCCGGCGCGGTTTATCGGGCTGCACTTCTTCAATCCGGTCCCGGTGATGAAGCTGATCGAGGTCATCCCCGGCCTTGCGACCGCGCAGACGACCACCGACCGCACCACCGCCTTTGCCGAGAGCCTGGGCAAGGAAGTGGTCCTGTCGCAGGACGAGCCCGGCTTCGTCGTCAACCGTATCCTGCTGCCGATGATCAACGAGGCGGTGTTCGTGCTGGGCCAGTCGACCGCCGCGATCGAAGATATCGACAAGGGTTGCCGGCTGGGTCTCAACCACCCGATGGGCCCGCTGCAGCTGGCCGATTTCGTCGGGCTGGATACCTGTCTCGACATCATCATGGTGCTCTACAAGACCACCCGTGATGCCAAGTACCGTCCCGCACCGCTGCTGGTGAAATATGTCGAAGCCGGCTGGCTCGGCCGCAAGACGGGCCGCGGGTTCTACGACTATTCGGGCGAGGAGCCGGTTCCGACGAGATAGTTTGTGGGTGCGGTCAGGACATCCGTCCTGACCTCTCGGCACCAGCCCACGCCCCCTCCCGGCCACCCACGGCACGGTATTTTATGGGTGGCCGGGCGGGGGTGTGGGCTGGTGCAGCAGCAAGATAGCGGCGGATGCTGCTAGCGCACGCAAAGAGAATCCGGACGGGACACGGGCAGGCTGCTCCCCACCATCGGACCTCCATAGGAACCGCGCGGCCCCGCCCACCGTTGGTCAGGCAAAGGAGACTACGCATGACCGACAAGAAGGTAAGCAGCCAGGAACAGCGCCAGGCCGGCCTCGCGCCCGAAACCCACAATGACGAGCAGGACGATCACCGCATGCAGGCGCAGGAAGTGGCCGAGCAAGCCCGCGGGGTCACCACCGAGACATCATCGCCGACCGAGAGCACGAAGGGCGACAACAAGAGCGGCCTGATGGGTGATTCAACGCAGGACACGATCGACCACATGCGCGACATGGAAAGCTCGGGCCGGATCGACATGTCGGCCTATCGCGGCGAGGACAACCACGACGACAATGAGGACAAATACGGCAAATCGGCCAAGGTCGACCCCGATTTGCCATCCGACGGCAGCTGATTCCGGCGGCCTCGCTATCCGGAGATGGCACCGTCGTTCAGCACCCAGAGCCCCGCGGTAAGCACGAGCGATCCGGCGGCGATGGCATAGGCAAGCGCACGAAAGTTCGGGGTCGAGATGGCCTCGAACTTGTGCGTCTGCAACTTGTCGAGCGTGTGGCAAGCGCGGCGTTCGGCGGTAATCGCCAGCCAGCCTCCGGCCAGGATGAACATTGTGGCGATCGCCTTGGCAAGCCACGGCGGATCGAACGCCCCGAAAACCGCCTTGAAGCCCAGCCCGATACCGATCGCAGCGAATGAAGTGCGCATCCAGCCGGCGAAAGTCCGTTCCATCGCCATGATGTTGCGATCCTCGGCAAGGTCGGTGCGGACCTCGGCCCACTCGGTCGACTTGTCGGGATCTTCGGGGGGATCATCCTGAGCCATGAGATATCAATCGCGGATCGCGGGGGCGGTTCCTATCCTATTTCACGATCTCGACCGGCTCGGCGTCTCGCGCGGGCGGGCCGGGGAGCGGGCTGGGCCGCGCGCCGACCAGGGGCTCGGCGTCTTCTATCAGATAGCTGTCATCGAACGGTTCGGGGACGAAGGGTTCGGGTGTTGCAGGCCCCGTCGGTGCATCTTCGGCATACCATGCGGACAGGGCCGCATCGTCTTGCGAGGACCGCTGCTCCCGCCGCGCGGGCCCATCCGTATCGATCAAGGGCTCGGGCGCACGATCCGCAAATTCGCCCTGCCCGGGCGGCGCGTCGCTAAGACGCGCTATCACGCCGGGATCGTTCTCCCCGCCGACGAGGATCACTACGCCGATCAGAAACAGGACGACGAGCGCCAGTTTCTTGAGCAATCCGGGGGGCGGTCCGTCATCCATCGCCCCGGTATAGGGCAGCGCGGTTAAGCGTCCGTTTCCCGGGCCGTCGTCTGCAAGGCGTAGAGCGTATCGAGCGCTTCGCGCGGCGAGAGGGCATCGACGTCGATCTGCTCGATCGCCTCGCGCAGCGGGTCGAGCCGAGCTTCTTCTGCCTGCGCGGTGACTGCGAAAAGCGGCAGGTCGCCAAGGCCGGCGCCGAGCCCGCCGGTCTGTTCGCGGCCTTTCTCGAGCTTGTCGAGCACTGCCTTGGCCCGCTTGATTACCGGTGCGGGCACACCGGCCAGCTTGGCGACCGACAGGCCGTAGCTGCGATCGGCAGCGCCCGTCGCCAATTCATGCAGCAGGACGAGATCGCCCTTCCATTCGCGCGCCCGCACATGATGCAGGCTCAACGCGTCGCAGGTCTCGGCCAGTCGGCTGAGTTCGTGATAATGCGTGGCGAAGAGGCAGCGGCACTGCAGCTGTTCATGCACCGCTTCGACCACCGCCCAGGCCAGCGCCATGCCGTCATAGGTGCTCGTGCCGCGCCCGACCTCGTCGAGAATCACGAAACTGCGTTCGGTCGCCTGGCTGAGGATGGCCGCGGTTTCGACCATCTCGACCATGAACGTGGACCGTCCGCGCGCCAGATTGTCGCTTGCCCCGACCCGGCTGAACAATCGGTCGGCCAAACCGACCCGGGCCGAATTTGCAGGGACATAGCTGCCTGCCTGGGCTAGCATCAGGATCAGCGCGTTCTGGCGCAGGAAGGTTGACTTGCCGCCCATGTTGGGGCCGCCGATCAGCCACAGGCGGTTTGCCTGCGCCAAGGTGCAATCATTGGCGACGAAACGTTCGCCGCTCCTCGCCAGAGCGGCCTCGACCACCGGGTGCCGGCCGCCGACGATTTCGAGGCAGGGCTCGTCGCGCATCTCGGGGCGCGCCCAGTCTCCTTCTACCGCGCGTTCGGCAAGCGCGGCCGCCACGTCGATCCGCGCAAGTGCGGCGGCGGTGGCGGCGATCGCTTCGCGGGCTTCGATCACTTCACCGACCAGTGTTTCGAAATGCGCTTCTTCGGCGGCCACCGCATGCGCGCCCGCTTCGGCGATCCGTGTCGCTTCCTCGTGCAGGCCGATCGAATTGAACCGCACGGCGCCGGCCATCGTCTGGCGGTGCGTGAAACCGCTGTCCGCTGCCAATAGCTTGTCGCCATGCTTGGCAGGCACTTCGATGAAATAACCGAGCACCTTGTTGTGCTTGATCTTGAGCGACGGCGTACCGGTCTCATCGCGGTACCTGGCTTCGAGCGCGGCGATGGCCTTGCGGGCGTTGCCGCTGGTTTCGCGCAGGCTGTCGAGCGCATGATCGTAATCCGCAGCGATAAAACCGCCCTGGCTGCGTTCGGTCGGCGGCGAGGGGACCAGCGCGCGCGCCAGATGGTCGACCAGCGCAGCATGGCCCCCCAATGCCTCGCACATGTCCGCCAGCAGTGCGGGAAGGTCAGGGCTGGCGCTGAGCATGTCGCGCACCCGTCGTGCTTCGGCAAGGCCGTCGCGGATCTGGCCCAGATCGCGCGGGCTGCCGCGCCCGGCGACCAGCCGTCCGAGTGCGCGGCCGATATCGGGGGCCTGGCGCAGGACGCCGCGCACGTCCGCGCGGAGTAGCGGGTCGCTGTGGAAATGCTGGACGCTGGCAAGACGGGCTTCGATGGCGGCGCGATCGGCAAGCGGGGCGGACAGATCTTCGGCCAGCTGCCGCGCGCCTGCGCCCGTGGCGCAGCGATCGATACAGGCGATCAGGCTGCCGGCCCGCCCCCCATTCTGCGCTTCGAGAATCTCGAGACTGGCGCGAGTCGCTGCATCCATCGCGAGGTGGGTTCCGCTGCCGCGTGCGACCGGGGGCAGGAGGAAGGGCAGCGTGCCGCGTCCTGCATGCTCGAGATAGGCGATCAGCCCGGCCGCTGCAGCAAGCATGGGGCGCGAGAAGTCGCCCAGTCCATCGAGCGTGGCGATCTGGTGGATCGTCTTGAGGCGGGATTCGCCGTCTTCGCTGCGGAAATCACTGCGCGGCCGGGCGATGATGTCGGCTGGGGCATCCGGCCAGTCATCGGGGGCGAGCAACTCGCTTGCGCCCAGTCGCGCCAGCGCTGCATCAAGCGCGGCGATCGGGCATTCCTCCAGTTCCATGCGTCCGGTCGAGATATCGCATGCCGCCAGCCCGACGCTGTCGCGCAGCGGAGCCACCGCCACCAGCAGATTCGCGCGGCGCGGTTCGAGCAGCGCTTCCTCGGTCAGCGTCCCCGCAGTGACGAACCGCACGATATCGCGCGCGACGAGGCTTTTGGAGACGGGGGTGCCCTCGCGCCGTGCGCGTTCCTTGGCCTCGTCGGGCGTTTCTGTCTGTTCGGCGATCGCGACCCGGCAGCCGCCCTTGATCAGCCGTGCGAGATAGCCCTCGGCGGCATGCACGGGCACCCCGCACATCGGCACGGGTTCGCCGTCATGTTCGCCGCGCGTGGTCAGCGCGATGTCGAGCACGCCGGCGGCGACCCGGGCGTCCTCGAAGAACAGTTCGAAGAAATCGCCCATGCGGTAGAACAGCAGCGCGTCGCCTGCCTCGCGCTTGAGCGCGAGATATTGCTGCATCATCGGAGTGGGCTTGCCAGACATGAAGCGGGCCTAGCGGGGCCGCCGCCGATTCGGGAGTCGCCCGGGGCACCCTTTCCCCTATGACTTCGCCGCGTGAGCGGTTAGGGGCGAGCTGCAGCGACACGAGGATACACATGGCCGACGAGAAATCCGCATTCACCACGCGTGAGGCGCTGTTCTACCACGAGACGATCCGCCCCGGTAAGATCGAGATTATCGCCTCGAAACCGATGGGCAGCCAGCGCGACCTCAGCCTGGCCTATTCGCCCGGCGTCGCTGCTCCGGTGGAAGCGATTGCGGCCAATCCTGCCGATGCGGCGCGCTATACCGCGCGGTCCAATCTCGTGGCTGTCATTTCCAACGGCACCGCCATCCTCGGTCTCGGCAATCTCGGCGCGCTGGCGTCGAAGCCGGTGATGGAAGGCAAGGCGGTGCTCTTCAAGCGCTTCGCCGACGTCGATTCGATCGATCTCGAACTCGATACCGAAGACCCGGACAAGTTCATCGAGGCGGTGGCCCTGATGGAGCCCACCTTCGGCGGAATCAATCTGGAAGACATCGCGGCGCCCGAATGCTTCATCATCGAGCAGGCACTGCGCGAGCGGATGAACATCCCCGTGATGCATGACGACCAGCACGGCACCGCGATCATCGCGGCGGCCGGCCTGATCAATGCATGCCATCTCACCGGGCGCGATCTCAAGGATGTGAAGATGGTGGTCAACGGCGCGGGGGCGAGCGCGCTCGCCTGCACCGCGCTGATCAAGGCCATGGGTGTGCTGCACGAAAACGTGATCGTGTGCGACCGGTCGGGCCCGATCACCCCTGGACGCGACAATGTGGACCAGTGGAAGAGCGCGCATGCTGTCGAGACCTCAGCCACCAGCCTCGAAGAAGCGCTCAATGGCGCGGATATCTTCCTCGGGCTCTCGGCGGCGGGTGCGCTCAAGCCCGAATGGGTCGAGCACATGGCGGACAAGCCGATCATCTTCGCCATGGCAAACCCGGTGCCCGAGATCATGCCCGAGGAAGCCAAGGCGGTGCGCCCCGATGCGATCATCGCCACCGGGCGCAGCGACTACCCCAACCAGGTCAACAACGTGCTCGGGTTCCCGTTCATTTTCCGCGGTGCGCTCGACGTGCAGGCAACCGCGATCAACGAGGAAATGAAGATTGCCGCAGCGCGGGCCATTGCCGAACTCGCGCGTGAACGCGTGCCCGAGGAAGTGGCGGCCGCCTACGGCGTGACGCACCAGTTCGGCGAGAATTACATCATTCCCGCCCCGTTCGACCCGCGGTTGATGGAAGTCGTTTCCAGCGCGGTGGCCAAGGCGGCGATGGACAGCGGCGTGGCGCAGGCGCCGATCGCCGATTTCGACGAGTATCGCCACAAGCTCAAGGCGCGGCTCAACCCGACGACCGCGGCGCTGACCAATATCTACGACCTCGCCCGCGCCAATCCCAAGCCGATGGTCTTTGCCGAGGCGGAGGAAGACGTCGCGCTGCGCGCCGCCATCCAGTACCGCGAATTCGGTTACGGCGAGCCGATCCTGGTCGGTCGGACCGAAAAGGTCCTCGAGAAGCTGCGCGAACTGGCAGTCGACGATCCCGATGACTGGATCATCGAGAATTCGAACGTGTCGGACAAGGTCCCGGCAATGGTCGACTATCTGTACAAGCGCTTGCAGCGGCGCGGGTATACCGAGCGCGACGTCGCCCGCATGGTCAACCAGGAACGCAACGTTTTCGCAGCACTGCTGGTCGCGTTGGGGCATGGCGAGGGCATGATCACCGGCCTGACCCGTACCTTCAGCCAGACTGCGCGCGAGGTGGGCCGCGTGCTCGATGCGAAACCGGGTGCGACCCCCTTCGGAATCCACATGATGGTGGGCAAGAACCACACCAGTTTCCTCGCCGACACGACGATGAACGAGCGTCCATCGGCGGGCGAACTCGCATACATCGCGCGCGAGACCGCGGCGGTCGCGCGGCGCATGGGGCACGAACCGCGCGTTGCCTTCCTGTCCTATTCGACCTTCGGCAATCCGTCGGGCCAGTGGCTGGGCAATATCCGCGATGCGGTGGCGCTGCTCGATGCCGACGATTCGGTGAATTTCGAATATGAAGGCGAAATGGCCCCTGACGCGGCGCTCAATCCCAAGGTCATGGCGCTCTATCCCTTCAGCCGCCTGTCGGGTCCGGCCAATGTGCTGATCATGCCGGGCCTGCAGTCGGCCAACCTGTCGGCCAAGCTGCTGCGCGAACTGGGCGGCGAAACGACCATCGGGCCACTGATGATCGGCTCGGAAAAGCCGGTCCAGATCGCGCCGATGACCGCCATTGCGCCCGATGTGCTGACGCTGGCTGTGCTCGCCAGCGCCGGGGTGGTCGGATAGGCTAGAACGCCAGTTCGTCGCCCTTGTAGTCGACGAAGCGGAAGCCGGCGCCGCTCGCGCCCTCGAGAACGTCTGCGAGGCCGTTGACGCTCTCGTCGATCGTCAACTTGGCCTGCGGCCCGCCCATGTCGGTCTGGACCCAGCCCGGGTGCAGCGCCAGCACGGCGATGCCGCGTGCGGCGGCGTGTTGTTCGGCCACGCCCTTGGCGAGCATGTTCAGCGCGACCTTGCTGGTGCGGTACAGGTCGTACCCGCCCGAGCTATCGGAGATCGATCCCATCAGCGACGACATGACCGCCAGTGTCCCGCCGTCCCTGAGCGCGGGCAGCAGCGTCCGCGCCGCGCGCGCGGGACCGAAGGCATTCGTCACCATCACGTCCGCCACCTCGTCGGCAGTCGCCTGCATCGCATCCTGGTGGCGCGCGCCGGTGATGCCTGCGTTGATCACCAGCGCATCGAACTGCCCATCCTCGAAGCCGAGAGCGGCGTAGCTGTCGGGACGGGTGACGTCGCAGCTCACGATGCGCAGCGCCTCGCTTTCCAGCGCGTGCAACGCGTCGCTGCGCGAACGCTCGCTCGCGACAACCTGCCATCCGCGCGCAAGGAACTCCTTCACCAGGCCAAGCCCGATACCGCGCGATGCCCCGAGAATGAAAATCGTCCTGTCTGCCATCGCCATATCCTCCATCGGCTCTCTCTTCTTCGGGTCCCGGCTAGCCTGCCATTGGTGGGATTGGCAAAACCGCTGGTCGAATAAGTGCCCGCACCATCGCTGGCACGCCCCGGGCCGCCGATTGGTTCAGCGGGGCGCAAGCGCGGCTTCGCCAACCGCCGCCGACGTGCATTCAAGCGCACGCGAAAGGATAACAAGATGAAAAAGACAATCGCAACGGTCGCAATCGCCGCGGGCATGCTCGCCACCCCCGCAATGGCACAGGCGCAGAACGTGGCCCCGGGTGGCTTCTATGTCGGCGCGCTTGCCGGTTACGAAGGGCTCGACGTCGAATCGGGCGATGCCAGCGTGAGCGCCGATGCCGATTCGGCGGTCTATGGCATTACCGCCGGCTACGACCTCTCGCTCGGCAGCGCTTTCATTGGCGTCGAAGGCGAACTGTCGACCAGCGGCGGCTCGACGGAGTTCCCCGACGGCTTCGGCGGGGCCCGCGACGGTCTCGATGCCGACGGCCAGTATTACATCGGGGCCCGCGCCGGCTTCGCGGTAACCCCGGGCATCGCCGCCTATGGCAAGGTCGGCTATACCGCGCTCGACACCAAGTCCTTTACCAGCGCCGGTTCGCTCGACGATCTCGACAACAATGCCAACGGGCTGCGCTTCGGCGGGGGCTTGCAGGTCCAGCTGCCCGGTCCGCTCGAAGGCCGGCTCGAATACCGCCGGTCGCAATATGACGACATCGGCGGCGATGTCGGCGACGCGACGACCGACCAAGTCGTGGCCGGGCTCGGCCTGCGTTTCTGACGCAGAGATTCTGACCCGCGAGGCCGTCCGGGTGACCGGGCGGCCTCGTGCTATTTCCGGCGGAAGCGAAAGTACCAGATTTTATATACTTAAGTACATTAAAACGCTGAAAATATTATCTAATATCGGAAATTTCGAACCTCAAAAACTTTGCTGGCAATCACCGGGTAATCACCAAGCAAATTTGAATTACTAAGTGCTATTCTCTCGACGTTGAGTGCTGAAGGGCGCCTTACGATCGCAACTAGGCCTGGCTGGCGATCCGGTGAATCTTGGCTATGGAAAAGGGCAGCTTGAGAACATTATGATTGTCAGCGATCCATCGCTTCTGATCATCGCTCAGCCTGTCCGAGGACGACTTAACCTCGACGAACCGGAACTCCCCTTCGCGGTGCAGTAGCAAGTCCGGCCATCCCAGATATCGGCCCCAGTAGTCTTGCACGAGATAGTGCAGAATGGCTTTGATTGTTTGAGGTGGTAAAATCTCGAGCAACTTGCGAGCTCGCTCGACATCCTCCGGTCGATGTGCCCAGAGATACTGACGCAGGTTTTCGCTGTGGAACCGCCAATAGTCGAATAACCACTCAAGATCGTCGTCGTGCAGAAATTCGTCGAAATGTTTCTCGATCGCTGTTGCGCGCCGGATTCCATAGCCTGCAGACCCAAAGTCGCTCGGCAAATGTGTCCAGATCGGTTCCTTCGTTCTCCGCTCTTCATACGCAGTACGATCACCGAAACTTACAATCCGGTTCTTAGGGTCGATTGGATCCTGGATGACTATCCACATCATCACGCCGAACAGTGCGTGGAAGGGAACGCTTTCAAGCTGCAGGACTTGCCAGCCCTGCCCGGAATAGTGCCGCAAAGCGAATTCTTCGGCGCTGATTATCTCATCGCCAACTACGATCTGAGCGCCCTTCCGTCCGACCTTGGCATATGTCGCCTGCAGAGGTTCCACTTCGACCGAGTATTGATCGATCACTTCTGCCTGTGACTTTTCAGTGAAAGCATATTTGGGTGCGCTCGCATGCAGCTCTTTGATATCCTGCAGCACCGCTTTTTCTATTGCGGACTGCGCAGAGCGCCGCTCATCGTGAGTCGCGTCCGGATGCTCTGAGTCCCAATCGTGCAGTGCAGCTTCTTTGGTAAAGAACAGCTCGCGCCAATAGTACCGCCTGATCTTGCTGGTGCGCCCGTGGATCGCCGCTGCTGGTGCCGGATCGGCGGGCAATCCACGGCATTCACTACAAACTCCCTCTTGGAAGCCATGCGTTACCGGCACCCGCTCCTGCGTATCGAGTTCGCAGCCCTCGCTTAGTTGATGCGGCAGAAAGCGATGCCCGCGCACCTCGTCGCAGGCACACATCATCACCGCGCCGCAATCCGCACAACGGTATTTGCGGATCAGTTCATGCTGATTGAGGCAGGCGCGGTCTGGGTGATGGCAAGTAGAGGGAGGTTGCCTAGCCATCTTCGATTGCTAACCGGAAGCAGGTGGCAAAGCGGCCTCTGTCCGCAGGACTTAACCCCGCCTCTTCGAACAATGGCTGCCAGCGCGCTGCAACCATCACGCGCAACTCTTCGGTCATGGCCGAGGCCTCCTCGGGGCCGAGATCGAATACTGCTGCTCCGGCAAGCGCATTTCCGATGGTCGCATTGCGTCCTTCCGGACCAACGCCCAGCACAAGGCGTCGCTCCAGCCCCACCTGCGGCTTGGGAACGACATCGTAGAGTGGAGACAACCGCCAGCCAGTTCCGTCGAAAAGAAATCCGTGATTGCGCAGGTGGTCATCGTCATTCGTTACGAGAATATTGAACACCATTCGGCGGAACAGCTCATGGAGGTCTGCGCGGACCTGCGTCCCGTGCTGACGTATCGCGCCAGCGAGATCAGCGTAACTGTAGCTGCTTACCTCGCTTTCATGCGCGCCCAGCATGGTCAGCCCCGACGCGAACGGTCGCCGTTCGAGCCAGTTGCCATGCGGCACGCGGTCGAACCGTTCGATCAGATAGATATCGCGGTCCAGGACACAGCGGAAATCGAGCGCGGGCACGTTGAGGCCGCATTCGCTGGCCAGCTGCATAGTCGCCAGCTCTACGCGGCATTCAGGAAAGCTGTCGCCGCGCTTCTGGAACTTGGCGATCCAGGGTCGATCGCCGATTTGCGTTGCCGCCTTCGGACGCGCGCCGCCAAGCGACGAACCGGCAGCAAGCAGTGCGCGCAGGTTCTCGTCGAGCTCGTCGACGTGTTGTGCTCGTTCTGCTGCCTCGGCGAGTTCAGCGAGGGTGAACTCTTCGCCCGGAGCGGGACCGTCGCCCCATGGAGTGATGCGCTCCGGTCGCTCCGGAGTAGGCCCGAATGCGAGCGCGCCAACGCGATGTTCTCCGGAAGCAAGGATGAGGTCGATCTCGCTTGGCAGACGGTCGCCCATAGCCTTGTACATAAGATATTGGCCCCAGCCATCGGGAGCGGCGTCGCGGATGCCGCCGAAGACAGCAAACCCTTCCTCTGTGCGGAAGGTCCGGCTGGTCCCGGCATCGTGCAGCGGAAGGGCCACCGGATCGACGGGGATCCGGTCAGGACGCTCAAGATACCGGCGGCCATAAGCGAACGTGGCAAATTGGTTGCGCGGTTCGTCGGTCATCGTCAGCAGTCCCGCCGGGACAGGACCTTCGGGAAGATGGACGAATACGTAGGAGCGGACGATTGTCATGACCGATCAGAAATCCAGCTCGTCATCGCTGGCTGCATGCGTTCGCTCGGGCAAGCGCGAGAGGTCCTCGCTTATGCCCGCTCGATCACTCTCTGGCGCAACCAAGCTGGCAAGGCGCTGGGTCATTCCCAGCACATGCAATGCGCTCACAAGGACTGCGAGACCAACTGTCGGATCACCAGCTTCGAGCCGCTGAAGTGTCTGAACCGACACCAGCATTCGTTCCGCCATCAACCGCTGCGGCATTTTGCGGCGACGCCGGGCAAGCGCGATGTCCTTGCCGAGCTGAGTTATAGCTCGCTGGCTTTGTGGCGGCAGTCCGCTAGCTGCTCTGGAGGCGCGTGGCATAGGCATTACATGACATATCATGTTAATTTATGCAATAGCGCATGATATGTCATGCATCCTATGACCAGACACGACAAGCTATTGCGGTCGCCGCTTCCTGTCAGGGTACTGCGGACGCCAGTAAGAGCAGAGGTAGGCTGTGGGGAGCGAGCCAAAAGGACCGCATAACCCATGCCCACTCATGAAGCGACAAGACCCACACTGGAAGGGACCGCACGCCGTATCTGCGAAAGTCGAGGCGGCAGATGGTCGGGCACGAAGGGCATGGCCTGTTGTCCTGCACATGATGACAGCACGCCATCGTTGGGCGTGACGCTCGGTCGCAAAGCCATCCTTTTTCACTGCTTTGCCGGTTGCGATCAGCAGGCAGTGCTTGCTGCGCTGGCACGCGAGGGCTTCAACGCTTCCATCCTATTCTCGGACTCTTCGTCAGCTGACCAGTTCGAGCCAATTGAAAAACGTAATCTCTCGCCGGCGGCGCTGAGGATCTGGCGCGAAGCGGAGCCTGTGCGTTCCAGCCCGGCCAAGGCCTATCTCAAGAGCCGCGGCATCCTCGCCGCCTCTTCTGCTCTTCGGTTTCATCCACGAACACCGCTGGGCCCCAAAGGACGCACCCGCTACCTGCCCGCCATGATCGCGGCGGTCAGTCTCGACATGGGGCCCATCGCCATCCACCGCACATTCCTGTCACAGGATCGCCACAGGAAAGCGGACTTCGACAAGCCCAAGCGCGCTCTTGGCTCGCTAGGTGAAGCTGCCGTTCGGCTCTTCGCCCCGGCGGATGCCAAACTCGGACTCGCTGAAGGGATCGAAAGCGCGATGTCAGCTTATGCCCTGACCGGCATCCCCGCATGGGCAACATTGGGCAATGAGCGCTTCGGTCTGGTCAGCATTCCCGACAGCGTGACCGAGCTTCATCTCTTCGTCGATTACGATGACGGTGGTGATCTCGCAGTCGAACGGAGCCTATCCGCCTATGCGCGAAAAGGCCGGACGATCCATGTCCGCAAACCATCTGTGCGAGGCACCGACTGGAACGACGAACTCCAGGCATGGCTATGCCGTAAGGCGAAGGTTTGAGAGGAGAGAAGGCTTTTCGATTTCCTGATCCGGCAGAGGGCGCGTGTCCCGATGCCTCAATCAGGAGGACGATAAGCCATGTTTCAGTCAGACCTTTTTCCCGCCCGCCAGAAATCTCAGGACGTTCCGTTGGCCTGCGCCATTGGCGTCAAAATTGCCGACCGTCTCGCAGCAGGATGCCATCTCACTCGTGCCGATATTTCGGACCTGTTCGCCGAGGAAACCGGAGTTCAGGACTGGGGCAGCGCCTGGACCATCGACGACTATAACAACGTGATCGAGATTGGCTCCCTGCTCTGGCTGCGTGGATCTTCGCGCATCGATCTGACGACCGGCTTCCACGAAGCGGAAGCGCGCTTCGATTGGCTCGACGCGGCTCTACCACCTCGTCACGTGCGCAGCGAAGGCCAGATCGAGCTTCAGCAATTCTCGACCCCTCCGATGCTGGCCTGGCTGTTTGCGAAAGCCGCGGCGCTTTCATCACGGGATACGCTGCTCGAACCCTCCGCCGGCAATGGTGCTCTCGCGATCTGGGCCTACGGCCAAGCCGCATCGCTTACTCTAAACGAGATCGATGCTGGCAGACGCGGCGGCCTGGCACACATCTTTCCGAAGGCCGCAATCAGCTCCCACGATGGCGAACTTATTGCCGACTTGCATTGCGGCCCAATCCCCTCGGTCTTCCTGATGAACCCGCCCTTTGCGCGTAGCGAGGAACGCGGCAGCGACGGTGGTACAGCATTGCGCCATCTCCGAAGCGCATTCAGAGCTTGCGTTTGTGGCGGCAGGATTGTCGCGACCATGCCAGATGGTTTCGATGCTTCGCGCTTTGCCAAGGCACAGGACGAGGCTTCGCTGCGGCTCGATGTCCGGTTGCAGCGGATGTTCACTCGGACGGGCACGGGGATCGCTGTCCGGCTGGTCGTGATCGACAAAATCCCGACGGGTAAAAGCCGACCGATCACCGGCGATACGTCCGAGTTGGGCGAGTTCCATGCGCTTCTCGCCGATCTTCCGCCTCGCGCCTTGATATCGGCTGAAGTGCGTCGCTTGCCGGTGCGCACGATGTCGAGGTCCGTGGAGCACCGCGCAGCGATCCGACCTTCTGCACCCTTCGCGACGACGCCAGTCGCTGGGACCGATGCGGTCGAACTCAGCTATGTTGCACTGGCGCAAGCTGCACCTGTGCCCGAGCAGGCAGGCATCTACCTTCCTTATCGCCCAAGCCGCATAGCGTTTGCCGATGCTCCGATGCATCCTACTCCACTGGTGGAATCGGTCGCGATGGGATCGGTCGCGGCACCTGTTCCGGAGGTCAGCCCGCTGCTCCCATCGAACTGGAAAGTGGATAAGCTCATCTCCGCAGCCCAGTGCGAGACGCTCATCTACGCCTGCAAGGCCTTTGATCGCGATCTGCCCGAACAGTTTCTACCGAGTCAGGAAGGGACGATGCTTGAGCTGGCCGAAGATGGCCATTCTTACCGACAGGGCTTCTTCCTTGGCGATGGGACCGGAGCGGGCAAGGGGCGGCAGATTGCGGCGGTCATGATGGATCGCTGGCTCGCAGGTGAACGTCGGCATATCTGGATCACCAAGAACGAGGCGCTGCTGGAAGATGCGCGCCGCGACTGGGAAGCGCTTGGCGGGCTGCCGCTCGATATCCAGCCCCTCTCGCGCTGGAAGCTTGGGCGACCCGTAACGCTGTCCGAAGGCATTCTGTTTGTCACCTATCCGACACTGCGCTCAGGGCGCGCCGAAGACACGCGCCTCGACCAGATCCTTGCCTGGACGGGCGAAGAGTTCGTAGGCGTGATCGCGTTCGACGCGTCCCATTCGATGGCCAATGCGCTCGGGTCTTCGAGCACGCGCGGCAAGGCTAAGGGATCGGAGCAGGGGATGGCGGGCCTGAGGCTGCAGAACCATCTGCCGCGCGCCCGCGTGCTTTACGCCTCCGCCACCGGCGCGTCGGAGATCGCTAATCTTGGTTACACCGCGAGGCTCGGCCTCTGGGGACCCGAAACCGCTTTCCCGACGCATGAAGGCTTCATGACCGAGATCCGCGCCGGTGGTGTAGCAGCGATGGAACTCGTTGCGCGCGACCTCAAGGCAAAAGGTCTTTACCTCGCCCGCGCGCTGTCTTTTGCCGGGGTCGAATACGAGATCCTAGAACACTGCCTGACCGAAGCGCAGATCAGTATCTACGACGCCTATGCCGAAGCCTGGGCGATCATTCACCGCAATCTCGATGACGCGCTCGAAGCCACACGAGTCGTCGACGAGGACAGCGGCGATACGCTCAATCGCAATGCCAAGGCTGCCGCGCTGTCAAAATTTGAAGGCACAAAGCAGCGCTTCTTTGCGCAGCTGCTTCTGTCGATGAAACTGCCGAGTCTCATCCCGGCTATAGAAGAAGCGCTCGGTAAAGATCATTCGGTGGTCGTGCAGCTGGTTTCGACCGCTGAGGCCATGCTCGACCGCCGCCTCGCCGATCTCAGCGACGAGGAACGCGAGGCACTCGATATCGACCTTAGTCCGCGCGAATACGTCATCGACTATCTCGCCAAGAGCTTCCCGGTGCGCCTGATGCAGGTCTTTACCGACGAGGACGGCAATCTGCGCTCCGAAGCGATGAGCGATGACGACGGTAATCCGGTTCTTTGCTCGCGTGCCATTGCCGCGCGCGATGCGCTGATCGAACAGCTTTGCGCGCTTCCTCCAATCGCCACAGCGCTCGACGCGATCATCGAGCATTTTGGGACCGGGGCGGTCGCCGAAGTAACCGGGCGCAGCCGCAGGCTCGTTATCGGCAGGGATGGGCAGCAGCGGCTCGAACGGCGAAGCGGCAGTGCCAATGTCGCCGAAGCGCAGAGCTTCATGGAGGGCACGAAGCGCATCCTCATCTTTTCTGATGCTGGCGGGACCGGGCGTTCCTATCATGCCGATCTCGACTGCCAGAACCAGCAGCGCCGCGTCCACTTCCTGCTCGAACCGGGCTGGCGGGCGGACAATGCAATCCAGGGGCTCGGTCGTACCAACCGCACCAACCAGTCCTCGGCCCCGCTGTTCCGACCGGTGACCACCGATGTGAAGGGCGAACGGCGGTTTATCTCGACCATCGCTCGCAGGCTCGACAGCCTTGGTGCCCTGACGCGAGGACAGCGCCAGACCGGCGGTCAGAACCTCTTCGATCCGGCCGATAATCTCGAAAGCGATTATGCTAGGGATGCACTCAGCCGTTGGTTCCACTTGTTGTATGATGGCAAGCTGGAGGCGACGAGCTTCGGCGATTTCGTCGAGCGAACCGGCCTTCGGCTCGAGAATCCCGATGGCGGGCTGACCGACAACCTTCCGACTATCCAGCGCTGGCTCAACCGCATCCTTGCTCTGCCGATTGCGCTCCAAAATTCTATCTTCGATGAATATCTGGGGCTGGTCGAAGCGCGAATCGAGGCGGCGCGTGAAGCTGGAAATCTCGATCTGGGGCTTCAGACGGTCCGCGTCGATAGCTTCAAAGTTCTCAGCGACGAGCTCTTGCGTGCCGACCCTGTTACCGGCGCGGAAACCCGCCTGGTCTCGCTTGAGGTGAAACGCCACCTACGCCCGCTCCGACTGAAGCGTCTCGTGCGGATGCACGAGATCGGGTCGCTTCATGCCATCCCGTTACGCAATGCACGATCGGGAAAGGTTGCTCTCTCGGTCCCGGCCCGGCGGCTCATTGCCGATGATGGCGCGGTGATCGAACGCCGTCGGCTGCTCCGACCGCTCAAATCGGCTAATTGGACGATCGAGGCACTCGGTGAAAGCCTCTGGGAAGAGATCGGGGTGACCGAGTTCACCAAAGCCTGGCGCACCGAGGAAGATGAGGCTGCCGCTTCGCCAGTGACCGAGCGCCTCCACCTTGCGACCGGGCTGCTTTTGCCGGTCTGGAAGCGCTTGCCGGGAGATCATGTTTGCGTCACCCGGCTCGTTGCCGAAGACGGCCAGTCGATCATCGGGCGCGAAGTGCTCAATGTCGATCTCGCCAAAATCGCCGAAACGTTCGGACTAGCAGGGGCGGTCGGTCCCGCTCCCGACGAACTCGGGAAGCTGGTTCTGGCAAGCGGGACGCCACAGCCGCTTGCCAGTCATGACGCGCTGATGATCAAACGCTCGCTGGTCGGAGGTGAGCAACGGCTCGAACTCACCGGATACGCGCCTGTCCGGCTCGACTGGTACAAGGCCAAAGGCTGCTTCACCGAGATTGTTCGCTACCGTACGCGGCTGTTCGTGCCAGTCTCCAAGGCATCGACCATTCTACCCGCGCTGACCGTCTGAACCTGCGGCCAGCCGCATGGATTGGGTTAGAGGGGAGGGTGCCTTTGGGCTTGTCGGACCATGCATGCCGCATGGCTCCTTTCCCATCAGGAGACTACCCATGATCCAGTCAATTTCCTTGAAAAAGCTTGTACCGAGCCCGCGCAATGTGCGCAAAACCAGCGATCCCGCTGCCGACGACCAATTGAAAGCCGATATCGCAGCACGAGGTCTCTTGCAGAACCTTGTCGTGCGCAAGGCGAAGCGCGGCAAATTCGAGGTCGAGGCGGGAGGTCGCCGGCTCACGGCGCTTCAGGCGCTTGCCGAAGACGGTACCCTGGCCAAAACCCACGAAGTGACTTGCCTGGTCATCGAAGGCGAGGAAAGCGAGGTCCGCGAAGCAAGCCTTGCCGAAAATTTCCAGCGTCTCGCCATGAACCCGGCCGATGAAGCGCAGGCATTCTCGGCCATTATCGAGGCTGGTGGCTGCGTTCAGGACGTCGCGCGTCGGTTTGGCCTGACTGTTCGCTTCGTTGAAGGCCGCTTGCGACTGGCCGCGCTTGCCCCCTGCGTGTTCGAAGCGCTTGCGGATGGCACAATCACCCTAGACATGGCCAAGGCCTATGGCGCGATCTCTGATGTCGATCGCCAGGCGCATGTCTATGCCGAACTGCAGGACGCCTGGTACCAAATCACGCCCGAAACGATCCGCCGCATGGTGTTAGATGCCAGCGTGCGCGGCTCAGACCCGCGGGCTGTTCTGGTCGGACGCGACGCTTATCTTGCCGCAGGTGGTCGCATCGAGCGCGAGCTATTTGACGATGATGCCAGCGAAAGCTGGATCGATATCGCGCCGCTTGAAGACCTCGCGCACAAGGCCATGGATGAAGCGGCAACGAAAAGCGCCCAAGAGCATGGCCTTGCTTGGGTGAGACCGACGCTTGGCAACTATGTCAGCCATGACCTCGTTGAAGGCCTTAATCGCTTGCCGTGCGAACCTGTGCCGATGACCGAGCAACAGGCGCAGGAACTCGGTGAACTCGAGGCCGACTACGACCGGGTGGCCGCTATTCTCGAAGACGAAGACAGCGACGAGGACGAGGTCGCCAAGGCCGAAGAAGAACTGGTCGCAATCGATCGTGCAATGCGTGCGCTCAACGATCGGCCACCGGTGCTCGCCGACGATCTCAAGGCAGACGCCGGCGCCTTCCTCGTTCTCTCGCGCAATGGTGAGCCCGCTCTGGTCCCGCAATTCTACACTGAGAGCGAAGTAATCTCGGAAGACGACGGTGTGGTCGAGCCGGTCGCCGTGGGCACCGAGACCAAGGGTAGAGGCAATTCGCTCTCTCAGCGCCTGCTCGATGAGTTGGCCATGCAACGCCGCGACATACTGGCTATCCACGTGGCAAACGATCCTGCGCTCGCGCTCGACTTCATGGTTTTCACGCTTGCCGATGCTGATGGGCAAGACTGGCGTGCGAAGAAGGCTTCGACGATCTCAGGTTCGGCAGAGACTGGCCCCGTTACAGGTTTTGAGGCCAAGGATGCACCCGCTAGCGCCGCGCTCGCCGAGTTCGCCGGCAGTCTCGACGAGAGCTGGCGCTCTGGCGAAAGTGATGTCGAACGGTTCGAAGCTTTCCGGGCACTGTCCCATGAAGCAAGGTCCGCATGGCTCGGCCATGTCGTGTCGCGCACGCTCGTAGCCAGCCTGGCTTGCGAGGGTGAGCGCTCGGCTCCTCTCCACGAGGCAATCGGCGGCTTGCTTGAAATCGAGACCGCACATTGGTGGCGGCCGACTGCGGCAAATTATTTCGACCGCGTGGCGAAAGCAAAGACGCTCGAGGCGCTTGACGCTGCGGGCGGGCCTGAATTGGTCAGCCGCTATTCGGCTTCCAAGAAGGCTGAGCTTGCCAGCGCTGCCGAACGCATCTTCTCGGGCAATTTCATCGGTGAGGCGGGCACCAAGGAGCGTGCGCTCGCCTGGGTTCCGGACATCATGTATTTTCGAGGAACCGCTGAACCCGACGAAACGGTTGATCCTGATGAAAATGACGAAAGCGATGTCGAGATCACCGAGCAGGCCGCCTGATCCCTCCTGACAGGTTGAAGCCGTTCGGTAGGCGGTCCGTCCCTTCGGGGCGGGCCGCCTTTTCTCGTTAAGACCAGCTTGGGTTCCGCCATCGGCAAGGATCAGAGGGGAGGGGGCTTTTGGGCATCTGGCCCGGTGCAATTTCGTCCGGGCAATCAGGAGATTTCTCATGCGTAAGCTCAAACGCTCGCCAGCCTCCCGTTCACCGGCCCAGTCTCCGGCAGCACGGATTACCGCCACCATCATCGAAAAGCTTGAACAGGGCACCAAGCCTTGGATCAAACCCTGGCGCGGAGTTCCAATCTCCCGCCCTTTGCGCAGCTGCGGCACGCCATACCGGGGCATGAATACCTTCTGGCTGTGGATGATGGCCGAGGCATCAGGCTTCGCCTCGCCCTACTGGATGACTTACCGCCAGTGCGCAAAACTTGGCGGTCACGTGCGAAAAGGTGAGAAGTCGAGCATCGCCATCTTCTACAAGACCTACGAAAAGGAAGTCGAAACGCCCGATGGCGGCGAAGACACCGAGACCCGCCGCGTCCTCAAGTCCTACGCAATCTTCAATGCGGATCAGTGCGATGACCTTCCGGCCATGTACAGTCCCGCGCCACTCGTGGAGCCGGTAGAACCCGCCGGGCGTCAGCATAAGCTCGATACATTCTTTGCGCGGATCGATGCGCAGCTGCGGCACATGGGTAGCGAAGCATATTACGAGCCGGTCCGCGACCGCATCACCATGCCGCCTGCCACCCTGTTCGAGGGATTTGACCATTACTACGCGACACTTGCCCATGAGCTGTCGCACTGGACCGGGCATTCGTCCCGGCTTGACCGCGATCTCAAGAACCGTTTCGGTAGCGAAGCCTATGCCGCTGAAGAACTCGTAGCCGAGCTTTCCTCGGCGATCTTGGGCGCTGAACTGGGACTTCCCGTTACTCACCTCGACAATCATGCCAGCTACATATCGCATTGGTTGAAGCTCTTGAAATCGGACGACAGGGCCATGCTGATGGCAGCGGCTAAGGCTGAGGAAGCATCATCGCTGTTACTCCGTCTTGGCGGCCATGACGAACGCAGCGACTCTGCATTCGGCGATGATCTCGCCGAAGTTGCGTGAGGGGAGCACATCATGGGACGCTCTGTCAGCTACCCGCAAGGGGCCATCGTCGCTTTCCGCCTGATCGAGAGCGGAGCGAGGGGCGACCTCGACTGGCAATATGAATGCCTGGTCGAAGATGTTGTCAGCACTGCGCGCCAAGCCTTCCCCTCACTTTTGCCTCACGATGGCTGGCGTGGACGCGAAGATCGGATACTACTCCGAAATGCCTATGCCGATTGCGGCATTTCCACTTATTGCGGTCTCGCAGCCATCTGGCTCGCCGAACGGAATGACAGCTTCTACTGGGAGGCAGATTATGACCGACCCAGAACTGGCCGAGCTCAGCGATGGCTTGACCAGGTGTCCGGCAAGTTCTTGCAGATGTTCGGCGAGATTCGTCAGATCGGGCGCTTCTCCAATGGCGAGGGCGTGTTTGAGCGGATCCATGTATTACCGCAGAGGCCACGAGATCGGCAGGCAGCCGAAAACTAGTTGTTCGTGCAGGCCCCGCTGATGATGTTGGCAAAGGAACTACGTCATGCCTCGTGCCTGTCCGCCGGGAGAGGCCCTGGACCGGCCGTGGTCTGGCACAACCTGCAAGGCTGCGGCCCGTGTGGCCCGCGCCAGCCTTGCCTTGCAGGTTTCCCGCTTCGCGGTGCGCCAGCCCCCTTATTCCGGCCCTGATCGGGCTCCGGCGGACAAGGAGCGAGACATTCCGGTTTCGTAAGCTTTGCCGCCTGAGCACATCAGGAGGCTTAATCATGTACGATAGTTTTACCCAACAACTCGCCGGGCTCGACCTTGCAGGTCTAACCATCAAGCCTGCACCTTTCGATCCGTCCGATTTCCCAAGCGAGGAAGCAGTCGAGCAAACCCTTGCTGCCGTCTGGTCCGACATGTTTGTCATGTTCTCGGGAACATCGCTCGAAGCGGACGCGGAAGACGTGGCCTGGGGCTTCGTCAATCTGTTCCACCGTGCTGCCAGCCGTAAGTCTACGCAGCTCGACCGGGCGAGCGATGAAGTCCGGGCGCTCCTTGCAGCCGCCGACGGATCCGAAGTCCATTCAAGCAATCTCGAAGAGCAGATCGAACGCGCTCAGGCAGCCGAGGCAAGCATGATAGCGTTTGAACAGATGCGCGAAGTCGCCGCATCGCTTTATCTCGAAGAAACGGGTTCTTCATGGAAGCCATTTGTCGGTTCGCGTTCGAACCATTCGCGGAAAGTGACCTCTGCGGTTGTTGAGGCCCGCGATTTCCTGCGCGCGAGGGCTGAGCGGCGCCGGGATGCCCATAGTCCTGAGGGCACTGCAGTTATATTCGCCGGTGGGCGATCCTCCTTTGCCAGCGCCGACGAGGCCAAGGCCTTCGCTTCGAACGTATGGGCTACGCTCGACAAGGTGCGCGACCGGGTTCCGGATATGTTCATCCTGCACGGCGGCGACAGCAAAGGTGTTGACCGGTTGGCAGCCTCCTGGGCCGAACGCCACAATGTCCAGCAACTGGTATTCAACCTCGATAGGAGGCTCGGAGCCCGTGCCGGCTTCAAGCGCAACGAGCAGATGCTCAAAATGGACCCGCGCTATGTCATCGCCTTTCCCGGCAATGGCGTACTTGAGCGACTCGTGATTGAGGCAAAATCACGCCGGGTCAGCGTAGTTGACCGTCGTGGACCTCTTGGGACAAATCCTCGCGAGAGGTGAAACTCTCTGTCAGCAAATCCATGTACCGGCCACTCCAAACCAAGCGAGTAAATGAGCAATCTTCTCATTCATCTGCAGAAGTCTTGGTCGCTCCGTAGATCGATATCAAGCCAGTGATGGTTTGATATCTCTTGCATTCTGTGATGCTGAGAAATCCAGCTTGTTCCATAAGCGGTACAAGCGCGCCGTCCGCGTTTGGCTGCGTGTCCGAAACACCGTCGAGCTGCTGTATCGTTGCTCTGAACAGGACACGCATGAGGCGTGATTGCTGCTCGCCGTAGTCTGCTATGAACAGGCGTCCACTTGGCTTAAGTGCTTCGTTTATGTCGCACAGCAAGCGGAGCTTCTCATCATAAGGCACTTGATGGAGAACAAGGCAGAGTGTGGCGATGTCCGGCGCTGGCCATTTGGCAACAGTGGCCACCGAGAATAATTCATGGTTGAATTCAGCATCTATTCCAGCTCGCCCCGCTTTCTTTCGTGCGATCTGGATCGCATCTTCGTCTGGATCGATCCCGAAGTACGTGGTGGCTGGGTTTTTCGTGGCCAGTAGTGGCGCCAGGCTGCCGGTACCCGCCCCAATGTCGAGCAGGACCTCGTTACACTTGGGCTCAATCAGGTCCACAAGGTCTCTACGCCACCTTTTTTCGCGGGTCGAAAGTCGGACCCCGATATCGTAGAGTGGCGTGAGAATAGGATAACCGGCTGGCGGCGTATAGACTGCATGTTGATCGGTCATGCCTGTCTCTCGCTTTGTGGGCCGAGCTCCGGCAGAGACTGTGCCTGCTTTCTAAATGGTTCGGCCAACTGTGCTAGATAGGCATCCGGATAATCTTCGATGCCAGCGAGGCCAATCGCCCCCGCTCTGATATGCTGGCTCGACCCAAAGCGCGCTGTACCAAGCAGAACATCCCAGAGCGTCAAGAAGAGACCGAAATTGACGTCGCCGTCCGTTTCGGATGCGAGGTGGTGGTGCCGATGGACTGGAGCGACGGCCCAGATATATGCCAACGGCCCGACCCGCATGTCGACGTTCGAGTGCTGTAACTGGAGCTGTATCAGCACCGCAAAGGAAGCCACGGCGGCGACATCGAGAGGGATTCCCAGAAGAAGCCAGGGCAACGCACCGGCGGTAACCTCGATGAACTGGTGGACTGGATGCTTCAGTAGCCCGTTGAAGCCGTACATGCGGCGTACCGAATGATGCACGGCGTGAAAACGCCAGAGAAACGAAACCCTGTGACTGGCGAAATGGGCAAGGGTAATCCCCACGTCGAGGAGTACAATAGCCATTGCTACATCGGCCCATAAGGGCAGCGTCTTTGGCCAGGCTGATTCCCAAGGGACAAGGCTTGTTATGAGCGGAAGAAGCAGCACCATAGCCACAAGAGATCCTTCATTCACGAGGGCATGCAAAATGTCTCTACGGCCATCGCCATGGCTCGAGTTCCACTGGTTTTCGAAAGGCGCGATTCGCTCGGCGGCAAGCGAGGTCCCGATCGAGGCGATGATCAGAACGAACAGCCAGGCCGGCGAACTATCCGAGGACACGAGCGCTGTAGCGCCCCCGACAAAACCGAAAAAATAGAGCGGGCCATAGAGATAACGAAAAACGGCCATTGCAGCCTCCATCAAACGATGGTTCCGTCTACGCTCCCTTAGGGCCCCGGTATTGAACGTTTCGCTGGTGTCTTAACGCACGATGGTAATCTCGATTTTTGCGAGACCCTGTGATGGCGTCACGCCGAACCATTCGACCAAACGACGGGTAAAGTGCGCTTGATCGGAAAACCCACCCGCGGCCGCTGCGGCAGCGACACTATGAGATTGGTCGAAGCTCTCGATGGCACGCTGAACCTGTAACCATTGCAGGAGCTTGGTTGTCGGCACTCCAAAATCCCGAACCGCAATTTCCCGCATCCGCGTGGTCGAAACACCGACGGCTTTGGCCAATTCCGAAGGTGTCGCCCCGGGTTCGATCCGTTGCAGCGTAGAGCGGAGGCGCGGGTCGATTTGGCTCGAACCCTTCCGGTTCAAAAAGCCTTCCATCCATTTGCGTGCCTCGTTCCCAGATCCAACCAGAGCCAATGCATTCGCTTCAGCGGTCGAAAGCCGTTCCAGTCCAACACTCTTGTTGAGGTCACGGGTTCCCATGAAAAACGGATCGACATACAGATTTCGCAGGATGGCACCGGATGGCGTCAAGCGGTGAACCGTGGTGGCAGGGATGAGAACAGCTTCACCGGGCGACAAGCGAAGATCTCGGTCAGCGTTAATGCTGCAAGAGTCGACCAGCGAAAGACTGATCTGGTGTGCCAGATGACTGTGCGGACGGTTCTCTCCTGTTTGGGCGTCGAGAAGTGCCCAGCCAAATCCGAGCATCATGTTGCCCTCCCATGAGGCGTCGGTGCTTCTCAAAGAGCGATTTCGTCTTAGCTGCTGTGCAATCGGACGTTCCTTTCTGAGAGATCTCAACGCGTTCCCGGCTCTCCTCAAGTCTCTTTCAAAGACCGCTCACTGCGCCGGATATCCTCGAGAATGATCTTGCTGCCTGGCAGCGCCGGCATCCGGGAACGATCGATGCGCAGATCCTGCGCGGGAAGCCGATATTCCATTTCGCAAAGAAGCATTCGCAACGAGCGCTCCATCACTTCGAGCACGACTGTCTCACCGGGGCAGCGATGATTTTTCGAGACATCGCCGCCGCCCTGAGGGATTAATGCGAACGCGGAAAAGTCTTCCTTGCGAAAGCGATCCGGATTGACGATTTCCGGCTCGTTCCAGAGATGAGGATCAGTGTTGGTTGCGTGTAAGTCGAGCAGGAAACGTCGGCCGGCGGGAAAACGGACATTTCGCCAGCGAAAGTCCTTTCGGCTCCTGGCAGCGACCGCAGGGAAGAACGGATAGAACCGGCGCACTTCCTGCACGAAACGGCCTAACTCAGAGCGATCGGATGCAGGGGTCGGAGCCACATCGGGAAATGAATGGAGAGCATGCGCCAGGAGAGTGATATAGACAGACGTAGCGACGGTTGGGCGCAGAACGTTCAGCAGTTCGACGGCAGCGATCCTGGGACTTAGCAGCGCACCATCCTCATCCCGGTGCGCAGCAATCACAGCCAGCGCCGATTCAGCGGGTGGGACCAGACGGCGGTCACGCGCATCCTTGATGACGCGAGCAAGCCACGCTTCGGAACGGCTGCGAGCGCGCCGGGCCCGAAAATGGCCCAAGCCGAGCGCGGCCGCGCGGTCGAAGAGTAGAACAAGGTCGCGAGTTCGCTTGATGCGCTCTTCAGCCGGTAGTGGCACACCGGCCCAGTCGCACACTGCTTCGGCCAATATGGGATGCAGCGCTTCGTAGAAGATTACCTGCGATTCCCGGGTCCATGCCGGGAGCTGGGCCAACCACATTTTCTCGAATTTCTCTCCCAGAGCCTCGACACGCTCTTGCGTCAGCAACGACACGAACATTTCCTTGCGCCGCAGATGCCGCTCGCCATCCAGACCCTGGACTCCGCCCTTGCCAGTCAAAGTCGCCCGAACCGGTTCCGGCATCGCGCCGTCGCGCGACATTCGCGCTTTATCGTAGAACATCTCGGCCGCAGCTTCGCCGCGCAGGCACACAGTCCGCCGGAGCAACAGGCGGGTTTCGAACATATTGCCACCGGTTCGCGAGCAGACCGTGTTTACGAAGTCATAGGGCCGCCTCAGGAAATGGAGTGTGCTGTCGAAGGGCCCTCGCGGTATGAGTTCTTCGCTCTGTTTTATGGAACGTTTCATAGACCAATACCGTCCTCTCGATTTGGCATATCGGTGCCGAGCCAGGCACGGCAAAACCAACCGGCGCGCTTTTGATTATGCTCCCGCCGATAAGTCTCGCATTGCCCCTTATGCTGCGATCAATCCTGCGGCTGCGGTGTGACGCGCAGATAAGGTTTTACCGTCTCCCAGCCTTTGGGGAATTTCTCACGCGCTTCTTCATCGCTGAGCGAAGGCACGATGATGACGTCCTCGCCCTGCTGCCAGTTCACAGGTGTGGCCACGCTGTGGTCCGCCGTCAGTTGCAGCGAATCGATAATCCGCAAGATCTCTTCGAAATTTCGTCCCGTGCTCGCGGGATAAGTGAGCGTAAGTTTCACTTTCTTATCGGGACCGATGATGAACACCGAGCGGACGGTGAATGAATCATCAGCCTGCGGATGGATCATTCCATAGAGATCAGCGATTTCACGATCCGGGTCCGCGACCAGCGGAAAGTTGAGAGCATGACCCTGGGTTTCGGCAATGTCGCCCGCCCAAGCTCGATGATCTTCGAGCGGATCGACGCTGAGACCGATCACTTTGACGCCGCGTTTGTCGAATTCAGGCTTGAGGCGGGCCACCTCACCAAGTTCCGTCGTGCAAACAGGAGTGAAATCCGCAGGGTGCGAGAACAGCACCGCCCAGTCGTCACCCATCCATTCATGGAATTTGAGCGTGCCATCGGTTGTGTCGGCTTCGAAATCGGGTGCGGTGTCGCCAAGTTGAAGTGTCATTGAAAATCTCCTGTGGTGAGCGCTAAAGCAACGCAGCTACACGTACAGATGGGTGCTACAGTTGCTGTAGGTGCAACCGAGATCGCGACCAAGCGGCGTTCAGACGTGATAGACGGCATCGCCAGCGTGCTGGTGTGGCGACCTTCCGCGCTATGCGGAAGCGTTCGTCTTTTCTCATTGCGTCCGGTCTTAATCAGCTCGTATTCGCGCTGGTTTCAGGCTGGTCTTCGCCCACCAGGACCAAAAGCCCCAGTCCCGCTACGATCGCGACGTCGGCCAGATTGAATGATGGCCAATGAAAATTGTCCCAGTACAAATCGATAAAGTCCCTGACGGCGCCAAACATCAGCCTGTCTGCAACGTTGCCGAGCGCTCCGCCAATCGCCAAGCTCAAGCCGAGCGCATGGATGGGGGATCGGGTTCTCATCAGCCAAATCCCGAGCATGCCCGACAGCAGAACGCCGATCGCGATAAGGATCGCCGGTGCTGCTTCACCAGCCAATCCGAATGCCACGCCGCTATTGGTGATGGCGACTAAATTGAAGCCCGGGAACACTGCGATCGCGTTGCCCGGACCAACGAAAGAATGTGCCCAGGTTTTCGACAATTGGTCGAGGCCGAAGCTGACCAGAATCAAAACGGGCGCAAGCCGTTTCGCCGCGCTCAAGGTCATCGGACGCTGGAGGGTGCATTCACGACCACCATCTTTTCTTCGCTCATATCGGCCATCGTATAACCTATACCGCCTGTTCCGAGACCCGACTGACGACGTCCTGCGAACGGCATCCAGTCGACGCGAAATGCGGTATGATCGTTGACCATTACGGCTGACGCGGCCAGCGTTTCGACGCAGTAATCGGCCCAGGACATTCGGTCGGTAAACACAGCCGCCTGAAAGGCGTAGGGAAGCGCGTTCGCTTGGCCGATCGCAGCATCGACGTCGTCGTATCCGTAAATGCAGACCACAGGGCCGAACACTTCCTTGCGCGATACATCGGCGTCGTCGGGCGGATCGACAAGGACCGTGGGCTGGTAAAGGGTGGAACCCGTGCGTTTACCCCCTGCGGCGAGCCTGCCGCCGCCCTGAACGGCTGCATCGACCCAGGACTCGACGCGGTCGACTTCGGCAGGACGAATGAGCGGACCGCATTGAGTTTCCGCATTGGTCGGATCGCCCACCGTCAGTGCTTCTGCTCCCGCAGCGAGCTCGGCAGCGAAGTCCGGCAATTCGGCGCGCGGAACGAACACGCGCTGCACCGAGACGCAGACCTGACCAGAATGATAAAAGCCGCCTTTCAGGAGCGGAGGAATTACCTTGGCATGCGCAACGCTGTCATCGACGATGATCGGGGCCGCGCCCCCATGTTCCAGCGCCAGACGAGTGCCAGGGGCCAGTTTGGAGCGGAGCATCCAGCCAACTCTGGCCGAACCGATGAAGGAGAAGAATGCCGTTCGCGGATCGGTGACCATTTTTTCGGCGACCTCGTCCGTGCACGGCACGAAACGGCACCAATTTTCATTGAGTCCGGCTTCATAAAGGATTTGGACGAAGCTCTTGCAGGAAAGGGGCGTGTCCTTGGCCGGTTTCACCAGTACAGGGCATCCGCTTGCAACCGCCGGTCCCACCTGATGGGCGATCAGGTTCAGAGGATGATTGAAAGCGGAGATCGCCACGACCGGCCCGATCGGCTCACGGAAAGTATAGGCTTTGCGTCCTGCCCCCGCCTGCGTCAGGTCCATCGGGATTTCGCGCCCGCCGCTGGCGAATAATTCGTGTATGCACAATTCGACGCTCTGAATGGCGCGACTGGTTTCCACGCGCGCGTCGATGATGGGTTTGCCGCCCTCGCGCGCAATCTGCATTGCCAGCGTCTCCGCGCGCTCGCGCATCAGCACGCTGGCGCGCTGCAGGATGGCGATGCGTTCATGGGCGGGGAGCCGCGCTTGCCGGTCTTCGTGCAGCGCGCGCGCCTCGTCGAGCCAACGATCGATTTGTGGCCAGTCGACCAGCTCCACGCTGCCAATGCATTCCTGGTCGTAGGGATTGAGGACCTGCCACGTCATTGAGGACACTCCATCGCCTTGAGTTCATCGATCAGAACCTTGCGGTTCTCGGAGTAATCCACCGGCAAGTCGACAAGGTGAACGCCGCCGCTTTCAAACCCTTCATTCAAGGTCGGTACCAGTGCTTCGCTGCTTTCGATCCGGTGGCCCGTCGCACCATAACTCTTCGCATAGGTAACGAAGTCGGGGTTGGCGAAGCTCAGACCGTAATCGGGAAAGCCAAGTTCTTCCTGCTTCCACCGGATCATACCGTAAGCGGAATCATTGAGGATGAGTACGACGAGGTTGAGGCCGAGCCTGACCGCGGTTTCCACCTCCTGCGAATTCATCATGAACCCGCCATCGCCGCATACGGCGAGCACGCGGCGCTCGGGCGAGAGCATCGCTGCCATCATCGCCGAGGGGAGACCCGCTCCCATCGTCGCCAACGCGTTGTCGAGCAGAATGGTGTTGGGCTCATGCGCGATATAGTTGCGGGCGAACCAGATCTTGTAGATGCCGTTGTCGAGTGCGACGATGTCGTCCCGGCCCATGACCGCCCGTACATCTGCAACGATGCGCTGGGGCACCATCGGAAAGCGGCCATCGTCGCTGCCTTGGCGGATGTGCGCCGCGATGTCCTCATGGACATTGGCGTAGGCTGCCGGGTCACTAGGATGTTTGCCGCGCAGCCGGTTTCCCAGTCGCTCGACAGATCCGGCAATATCGCCAATGACTTCCAGCTGCGGGAAATAGACCTGGTCGACCTCTGCGGCCTTGTAATTCACATGGATAACGGTGCGTCCGTCAGGCTCCATGAAAAAGGGCGGTTTCTCGACCACGTCATGGCCGATATTGACGATCAGATCGGCACGATCGATGGCGCAATGAACATAGTCATCCGATGATAGAGCCGCCGTTCCAAGATACAGGGGGCTTGCCTCATCAAGCACTCCCTTGCCCATTTGCGTATTGAAAAACGGAAATTGAGTGTCGTCGACGAACTTTCGGAGCGCCTTACAAGCGCTACGCCGGTTGGCCCCGGCACCGACCAGAAGCAGCGGCCGATCGGCGGCCAGAATACGCTCGGCAGCTTCGTCTAGCGCGGCATCTCCCGCCACCGCATATTGGCGAGGGTGGGGCGCCACGACCGGTTCGGAGGTTTCCTCCTCGGCAATATCTTCAGGCAGCTCCAGCAGAACTGCTCCGGGCCGCTCTTCCTGGGCCCTCCTGAAACCTTCTCGCACGAGCGAGGGAATGCGCTCTCCATTTACGATCTGCTTCGCCATTTTGCACAAGGGGGTGAAAAGCGAGACGACATCGACGATCTGGAACTGCGCCTGCTTCGAGACCTTGATGGGTTTTTGGCCAGTTATCATGACCAGTGGGAAAGCACCCAGAGCGGCATAAGCTGCGGGCGTCGTGAGGTTTGTCGCCCCTGGCCCCAGCGTGGCAAGGCATACGCCGGCTTTACCGGTAAGACGTCCATAGGTTGCCGCCATGAACCCTGCCCCTTGCTCGTGCCGGGTAACGATCAGACGGATCGACGAGGTCCGCAGTGACTCCAGAAGATCGAGGTTTTCTTCGCCCGGAACCGCGAAGATATACTCGACGCCTTCGGCTTCCAACGCGGCGACAAGAAGATCGGATGCTTTCATGGTATGGTTCTCGCATTGGTGAGGGCTTGGAGGCTGTTGGTGGCAGATCTTCTGCTCGGCTACTGATTCAAGCTGTGACGGTGAATTGCCCCATCATGCCGGCGTCTTCGTGCTCGAGGATGTGGCAGTGATACATGTAAGGCAAATCCGGGTCGGTGTAGTCCTCGAACCGCAAAAGGAGCCGCACGGTCTCGCCCGGATAGACGACAACCGTGTCCTTTAGTCCCTGTTCCGCCGCATCAGGTGCCCGGCCGTTCCGGTCGAGGATACGGAACTGCACATCGTGAATGTGGAACGGATGCGCCATCATCGAGGCATTCTCGACTTGCCAGATTTCGGTGGTATCGACCCGCACTGTCTCGTCGATACGCTGCATGTCCATCGATTTGCCGTTGATTGTAAAACCGCCTCCGCGCATCATGCGCATTCCCATGCCCATATCGAGAACGAAATGGCGCGTCCGGACCGCGTCGCCTGGATCGATCTGAGGCAAGGTAGCGAGCTGGCGCGGCAATGCGATCGACCGCCTGCGGCTTGCGGCCGGCCGGATGTCCAGCACGGTAAAGCGACGCCTTTCATCCATCATGCCGCCCATCATCCCATCGCGACGCTCCCGTTCGCCCATCATACCGCCACGGCCGCCTCGGTCGCCCATCATCCAATTGTCCGTCGGCCGGTCGGAATCGCGCATGGGCCCGGGCCCTCTCATTCCCCGGCCCCTATTTCCCATGCCCATGATTTCGAGCCCGTCCGCAAGCAGCGAAACCGGCCTTCCATCGCTGACATCGACGATTACCTGCGCGCGTTCGCCGGGAGCGAGAACAACATTGTCGGTTGGCAGCGGCGCGGCGAGCAAACCGCCGTCGGTTCCGATCTGATGGAAGCTGCGGCCATCGTCGAACCCGAAACGGTAAAAGCGTGCGTTCGAGCCATTGACTAGTCGCAGCCTCAAACGATCGGACTTTGCCTCGAAGACGGGCTCGACGACGCCGTTGACCAGCATCGTGTCACCCATCATTCCCATCATGATATTATGCATGCGTGTGGAATAAACGAGGCTTCCATCGCGCGCGAAAGCGCGATCCTGTACGACCAGCGGTATATCATCGATGCCATAGTCGTTTGGAAGGTCGAGCGCCTCGCTCGCGCTGTCGCGGACGTAGATCATTCCGGCCAGACCCTGATAGACCTGTGGCCCCGAGCGGCGGTGCGCATGCGAATGATACCAGAACATCGCTGCGCGCTGTCGGACATCGAAACGCGCGGTCCAGCTCCCTCCTGGCTCGATCGGCTGATGCGGTCCGCCATCGGCTCGCGCCGGAAGATGAAAACCGTGCCAGTGGACGGTCGCCGTTTCGGACAGATCGCTCGTGACATTCATCCGCACCGTATCGCCGGCGTGCATCTCAAGTGTGGGGCCTAGATAGGGTTGGTTGATGCCGATGGTCGGCGTTTCGATCCCTTCAAAAAAATGTGAGACGCCGTGGCGCAGATTGAGATCGAAAACCCTCTCGCCGCCTTCTCGTTCCCCTGAATAAAGAGGAGGAACGAGAAGTTGCGAGCGCGCGGTTACCGAAGCAAGCGCCGCATTCCGGTCTGTCAACAGGTCGCGCCGGGCATACGCGGCTATTCCCAGTGCACCTGCGCCAAGCACTGCACCGCCAAGAATAGAACGTCTGTCGATCATAATGCTTCCCTTGCCCGGAGCGTCGTCAACCGGTTTCGGCCTGCGGTGTTCCGGATTGCATGCCTTTCATTCTGTTGCGCCAATAACCCAGCGCGATGAGCGCGAGCGTGAGAATTTGCGCCGCCACTGGCTCAAGTGCCGGTGCGATGCCCAGAATCGGTATGCGGGGCAGATTCGGAAGCGGAGTGATGCCCAACAATCCGGCTTCCTGGAGCCCCGAAATACCCTTCCCGGCCAAGACGACGGCAAGAATGCCGATCAGAACCGAACTATACGCGAAGAATGTTCCAATTGGCAGTCGGCGACTGTAGCGCAGCATCGCCCACGCAATCAGCGCTAGCAAGACGATTGCGGCGGCAGCGCCAGCAAGAATCGCGTCGGTATGGCCCTGACTCCAGAGCGCTGCGAAGAACAGGATCGTCTCGAAGACCTCCCGGTAAACCACGAGGAAGGCCAGCCCGAACAGAAACCATGCGGACCTGCGCGAGAGAGCGTGCTGCATGGTTTTCCGGATATAGCGTTGCCATTCGCCGGCCTGCGACTTGCCGTGCATCCATATGCCGACCGACAGCAGGACGAGAGCGGCAAAAAGCGATCCGAACCCCTCCACCAGCTCGCGGCCCGCACCACTCACTCCGATCAGGTAGGTCGCTGCCACCCACGTCAGGGCTCCGGCCCCAAGAGCGGAGAGCCATCCGCCATGGACGAAGGGCAGAACTTCCGTTCTCTCGGCCTTGCGCAGGAACGCGATCATCGCGATCACGATCAGCAATGCCTCTAGCCCTTCGCGCAACAGGATCGCAAAGGCTCCCAAAAATGCCGACGCTTCGCTGGCATTGGCCGGGGCGAGCACCGTCTCGGCCCGGTAGAAAAGAACGTCGAGCGCATTCACCTTCTCGGCGACGGCGGCCACCGGATCACCGCGGCTGATTGCCGCTCGAAGCTCGGCCATGCCGATTTCGACAGATGCGAGGAGATCGGCATCGCGCGTGCTTAAAACGGCCTCCAGCGGTTCGAAGCCATCGAGATAGGCCGAGAGTGCAAGTTCGCGCGCCTCGGTTTTATTACCCGCTTCGTAAGCGGCAAGACTTTGCTGCAATCGTTCGCGCGCCAGAGCGAGTGAGCCGGTCGTATCGCTCGCCACGGCTTCAGGATGAGCCCTCAAATAGGCCATGACGGCATCGGCCCGCTCGGTTCCGATCGCCTCGCCGAGGGCTGCCGGTGTGAGACCGGATAGAGCAGCGAGATCGGGAATGCGTGCCCGGATCGCCGGTTCGTCATTCCAGATACGTCTTCCCCGCTCTACCTCCGGAAATGCAATCGACCCAGAATAATAAGCAAGGCTCCAACGATCTTCCGCCGGGAGATCGGAAAAGCCCGGCATGGCGGTTCCCTCGAGACCTTGTCCAATGACCTGATAGAGCGCGAAAGCGCTCCGCTCGCGGGCTCGGGCGACGTCGTCAAAAGCGATTGGTGGGGGATCGAGTCCCTCTGCGGCGGGGCCGGCGCCGTCTCCGCTTACCCCATGACAGCTTGCGCAGCTCTGGGCGTACAGCGCGGCGCCTCGCGCAAGGTCGGGTACCGCGTCCGGGGCCAGCGGAACGGGAAAGGCCGCGATCAGCTCGCTTGCCAACCTGCGCGCGTCTCGTGCGACGACAGCAGGCTCCACTTTCGCCGAGATTGCCTCGGCAAGCGCCTCTGCATCCGCAACCAGCTGTGCACGTTGCGCATTTGCGGGTAGGGCCGCCATGCGTTCGACTACAGAAGCAGAAAATTCCTGCATTTCGGCATATTCCAGCTCGTTGGTGACTTTACCGTCTTCGACCGCTTCTATGTAATCCACCGCGATGTAGTCGAGAAGGCGCCAACTCGTTTGGACTTCGTCGTGCGTGTCTGCGGAAGCGGGCATTGCGACTGCCATCGCCAGAATAGCGATTAGCTGGCCGACAAAGGCGCGTAGCGTCATTTGGAGACGACCCTTTCGAGAGCTGAAGCATGTTGCGCGCGAAGTTCCTCGGTTGCGCGCCGGACGATGAGGTAAGCCGAATGCAGAAATATCAGCGCGATGATCGCCGCGACCAAAAGATCCGGCCAGGCTTGCCCGGTCCAGGCGACCAGCGCTGCAGCGATGATCACTCCGACATTGGCGATCGCGTCATTGCGGCTGAACAGCCAGATCGCGGACACGTGTGCGTCGCCTTCGCGAAACCGCATCAGCACAAGCGCCGCCGCAATGTTCACCACCAGTGCTGCAGCCGCGATACCGCCCATCAAACCGGCTTCCGGCGCGACCGCGTTCAGTGAGCGCCAGACTGCCAGACCGATTACTCCAAGGCCCAGTGCGCCCAGAAACAGGCCCTGTGTCAGCGCGACCCGGGCGCGCGTGCGGGCACTCCACGCAAGAGCGAGGATGCCGATGAGCGTGATCGATCCATCGCCGATGAAGTCGAGGGCGTCGGCCTTGAGCGCTTGGCTGTCCGCCAGAAACCCGCCGAAGACCTCGAAAACGCCAAAGCCCAGATTGAGCAATACGACGATCCAAAGGGCGCGGCGATAGGCCGGGTCTGCACCTGCTCTTTGCGTATCGCCTGTGCAACCGCAATCCGATGTTTCGTTTTCCAACATAAGCCAGTAGGTAACACCTCTAGCAACTGTAGGAGCAAGCCAAAATTGCGAATGGTTCGCGGTTTCGGAGCTGGAGGAGTGAGTTCATGCTTATCGGAGGTCTTTCGAAGGCGACGGGCACCAAGGTCAATACGATAAGGTTTTATGAGGATATCGGACTGATGCCCGAAGCCGCGCGTACGGCAGCGGGGCAGCGAACCTACAAAGAGCAGGACGTCGAGCGCCTTTCCTTTATTCGGCATGCTCGAAAATTGGGGTTTTCGATCGATGAAACACGCTCGCTTTTAAGCGTGAAGGCGAGACCGGATCAGAGCTGTGACGAGGCGGGTGACATCGCTTTGCGGCACCTTCGAGCCGTGGACGAGCGCATCAGTCGGCTACAAGCGCTTCGTTCCGAACTGAGAAGTGTGGTCGCGGCCTGCACGGGCGGCGAGGTTTCCGAATGCAAAATCATCGAAACGCTTTCTCGAAACCCAGCCGCCTCTTCCGCGGGTCGCTGACGCGAAAGCTATAATGGGACTATGGACACCGAACCCAGACAGCAAAAAAAGTGCTTGCACCTCCAGTCGCTGGAAGCGTTATCATCGTGATAATCCAGATTCTGATGTCGTGATCTAGGATTGGATGGCTGATTATGACGGAACTTGGGTAATTTGAATATTAATCAGCTTTCGCCTTATAAGAACGCTGCATTCATTCCATGGAATTTGGTCGAAAAAGAAACTACTCGAACAATATTCATTGTCCGGACGCTTCGTGACAATATCACATTACAGCAACCGAGAAGATTTTTGTTTCAACTTTCGTTTCACCTTGTTAGGGGCCACAGGATGTTCGATCTGAACGCCTTGATTCCCGTCAGGATTGTCGCCGCCCTTTTGGCGGTCGCAGCGCTGATGGCGTCTCCGGCGGTCGAAGCAGCGCAATGTGCGGACGAGCTGTCAGAAATAGCCTATTCGGTCCAGATGTTCGACATTGATGCGGACGAGAGCCCGCAAAACGAAAGCCCGGAGCAGCAGGAATGCGCCCACGGGCATTGCCATCACGTCGCCGCAGCACTGAAATCGAAGCTTTTAAACGACATGCCCGACCGGCTTAACATCACGGTTGGGTCGCATATGGCCGAAGAATTATTCGGCGATGCGAGCAATTTACCCAAACGCCCTCCTCGCGCCTGACGACCGTCACTGCGCTGCTTGACGCAGCGCATTTCGATTTGTCAGCAGAGAGAGTTTTGAAAAATGCCAGCCATCAAATGGCGAGGGGCCCTGATAGCAGGGCTAACCCTCGCCGCAATTGTCACGCCTGTGGCAGCGCAGGAGCGGGAGCTTCTGACGCTCGACGAGGCGTTGGGCCGGACAGGCGTGGTTGCCGAACCCGCTAACACCGAGTTAAACCCGCGCATCGTCGGCCCTCGAGCGGAAGCCGAGGCGGCGCAGGCTCTTGTCGGACAGGCGCGGTTGCGGCCCAACCCTGAAATATCGCTCGAGGTCGAGAACATCGCCGGGAGTGGGGCCTTCTCCGGGCTAAGCGCCACCGAATATACGCTTGCTGTCGGACAGCGGCTCGAACTTGGAGGTAAACGCGGCACACGCGTCGAGGCTGCCCGGGCGCAGGCACAGCTGGCGGATCTGCGGGCTGACCTTGCGGGGGCCGAACTCGGATTTCTTGTCCGTGAACGCTACGTAGCAGCGGCTGCAGCAGCCTCGCGCGTCGAACTGGCCCTCGATGTGGTTGAGCGAAACGAAGAGCTCGCCCGCATTGCCGGTCTCCTCGTAGAAGTCGGGCGCGAGCCCCCGCTCCGTGCTCTTCGGGCCGAAGCGGCCTTGGCGGAAGCGCAAGCCGAACTTCAGGCCGCCGAAGCGACAAGTCTTGCAGCCCGAACGGCCCTCGCCTCGCTATGGGGCGATCAGGGGGCGCCGCCGCTTGTTCCGAGCAGGTTCCCCGGGATCGAACCGCCCGGTGCTGTAATGGCGACAGCAAGCGGTCTGCAATTGCGAGTGGCGCGTGCGGAAAGCACCGCCGCCGCCGCCGAGATCGATCGTGAGCGCAGCCTGCGCATTCCCGATCCCGTCGTTTCCGCCGGTGTTCGACGCTTCGAGGAAAGCAATGACAGTGCCTTTCTTCTCGGTGTCTCGATCCCGCTTCCCTTCTTGAATCGTAATCAGGGCAATATCGCTGCAGCCGAAGCAAGGCTGCGCGCCGCCAATGCTCGCGAGGCTGTAGCGTTGGCCGATTTCGAGCAAGCCGTGACGCGCGCACGATCGCAATATCTTGCTGCCGAAGCGCGCGTCGAGACGCTTTCCACGACATCACTCCCCCAGGCCGAGGAGGCTCTTCGGCTCGTCCGCATCGGTTATCGCAATGGCCGTTTTCCGTTGATCGAAGTGTTGAGCGCAGCCGAAGCGCGCGATGCCATTCGCGAGGCGTTGATTGCTGCGCAAGAAGACCGGGGACAAGCTGCCGCCGAACTGATCAGGCTGGCCGCACAATGAGGAATACCAAAATGAACCGCAAAAGACTGGCGATCATCGCCGGAATTGTCATACTTGTTTCGGCCTTGATGCTGATGTTCTGGCCTGACAGCCAGGTCGACACCCACGCGGACGAAGAGGTCGCAGAGACAGAACTGCCCGAGGGGCTCGTGCTAATCGAGCAAGAGCAGATCCGCACCGCCGAGATCGAGGTCGCAGCGGTGCAAACGGGTGCCGCTGTCGAACTCGTATTTCCTGCAACGGTTGCGGCAAGTCCGACCGCCAGCGCACGCATCGATGCACGGGCTTCCGGTGTCGTGCGCAGCGTTGGCAAGACGCTTGGCGATTATGTCCGGCAGGGCGAGACCGTCGCTCGGATCGAAAGCGCCGATGCGGCTGCACTCGCTTCCCAGCTTAGTGCCGCCCGCGCCCGCGTAACCGAGCTTTCGGCGGCCTATGAACGGGAGCGCCGGCTATTCGAAGCCAACGTGACCGCACGCCAGGATCTCGAAGCGGCGCGCGCCAATCTTGACGTTGCCCGTTCCGAACTGAACCGGTCGCAGGCGGCCGTCGCCGCGGCAGGCGTGAGCGGCGATGGACGCTCGCTCGCTGTCACCAGTCCGCTTTCGGGCCGTGTGACCGCCGCTCCAATCGTGCTCGGCTCGTTCGTCGACGCCGGGGAGGAGCTTTACAGCGTGGTCAATCCCAGCGGCTTGCAGATCGAGGTTGCGCTGCCTTCCGAAGATGCTTCACGCATCCAGCCTGGCGACGAGGCTGCGTTGATCCTCGGCGATGGAAGGGAGATCGGCGCTCGCGTCCGGTCGGTAACGCCTTCGCTCGATGCCGAGAGCCGTAGCGCGACAGCGGTTCTTACCTTGACGCGCGCCGTTCCCGGTCTGCAGCCCGGATCGTTCCTTCAGGCGCGTATTCGCCCCTCGGGCGAATTGGACCAGAGCCGTATCGCGGTACCCGAAGATGCTGTGCAGGTGCTCGAAGGACGCGATGTTGTCTTCGTGCGGACACGACGCGGATTTCAGGCTCGGGAGGTCGAGATCGGCAGCCGGTCTGCCGGAATGGTGACGATCCTCTCCGGGCTCGAGCCCGGTCAGCGGATCGCGACTGCCAATGCCTTCCTGTTGAAGTCCGAGCTCGAAAAGGAGGGCGCAGAACATGGCCATTGATCGAACCACGGCATCTTCTCCCATGTCTTCGGACGAAGGTAGCCACCGTCACGGCCCGATCGGAGTCATCCTCGATGTCGCCGTTCGTTTCCGCTGGGCGATCATCGTTCTGACCGTGTTCGCAGCGATCTACGGAGCGTTCAATCTGGTGCGCCTGCCGATCGACGCGGTTCCCGACATCACCAACACGCAGGTCCAGATCAACACCAGCGCTGCTGCGCTCTCACCTTCGCAGGTCGAGACGCAGGTGACCTTTCCGATCGAGACCGGCCTCGCCGGAATCGAAGGTCTGGAGATGACACGATCGATTTCGCGCAACGGCTTCAGCCAGGTCACCGCGATCTTCGAGGAAGGCACCGATCTATACTTCGCCCGCCAGCAGGTAAACGAGCGGCTCGCACCGATTGGAGCCTCGCTGCCAGAGGGGGCGGAGCCCACCATGGGTCCGATTTCCACCGGCCTTGGCGAAGTGCTGATGTATACGATCGAATATGAGCACCCTGGTGGCAAGGGTGCGACCACTGGTGGCCGCACAGGCTGGCAGTCCGACGGCAGCTTCATCACCGAACGTGGTGACCGCCTCGAAAGCGAAGTGGCGAAGGCGGCCTATCTGCGCACTGTGCAGGATTGGGTCGTCGCACCGCTGATGCGCTCTATCGACGGCGTGGCCGGCGTGGATTCGATCGGTGGGTTCGAAAAGCAGTTTCTGGTTCAGCCCGATCCCGCGCGCTTGACCGGCTATGGCCTGTCGTTCGATTCGTTGATCGATGCGCTCGAGGCCGCCAACCTCGCGGCCGGTGCCAACTTCGTCGATCGTGCCGATGAAGCGCTGCTCGTCCGCGTCGATGCGAGGCTGGGCAGCATTGCCGACATAGAAGAAGCCGTCATTGCGACCCGCGAGGACGTGCCCATCCGCATCGGCGATGTGGCCGATGTGGAGATCGGCGGCGACCTGCGAACCGGTGCTGCTTCACTGAACGGTGAAGAGGCGGTGGTGGGAACCGTGCTGATGCGCGCTGGCGAGAATAGCCGCACCGTCGCAGCCGGTGCTGCCGAACGGCTCGACGAGGTCCGTGCATCGCTTCCGGACGGAGTTGTCGCTGAGATTGTCTACAATCGTTCCTCACTAGTCGATGCGACGATCTCCACCGTCGAAAAGAACCTGCTCGAAGGCGCATTGCTCGTGATCGCCGTCCTGTTCCTCTTGCTCGGCAATATCCGCGCCGCCATAATCACCGCGCTGGTCATTCCCGTATCGATGCTCATGGCAGCGGTCGGCATGAACCGGCTCGGTGTCTCGGGCAATCTGATGAGCCTGGGCGCGCTCGACTTTGGCCTGATCGTCGATGGTGCGGTCATCATTGTCGAGAACAGCGTCGCCCGGCTTGCAGCCCGACAGCACCGCGAGGGCCGCTTGCTCACTCTGGGCGAGCGACTGACCGAAACGCGTCTCGCAGCGCAAGAAATGATCAAACCGACCGTCTACGGTCAGGCGATTATCTTCCTCGTCTTCGCGCCGCTGCTCACCTTTACCGGGGTCGAGGGCAAGACCTTCTCGCCCATGGCGATCACAATGATGCTCGCGCTGGCTTCGGCCTTTGTGCTGTCGCTGACCTTCGTCCCGGCGATGATCGCGGTGCTGCTCAACAAGAAGCTTACCGAAAAGGAGGTGAAGCCCATTCGCTGGACCAAAGAGCGCTACGGTCCCGCCGTGCGCAAGGCCATTGCGCGGCCCTGGCCGATGATTGGTGCCGGGGTTGGTCTCTTCACAGTAGCGGTATTCGTATTCGGCTTTCTGGGCAGCGAGTTTACGCCGCAGCTCGATGAACGCGACATCGCGGTGCAATCCTTGCGCATCCCCTCGACATCGCTCGAACGCTCGCTGGCGATGCAGCGGCGGGTCGAAGACCGGCTCGAAGAGTTTCCCCAAGTGGATCTAGTGTTCTCGCGGACCGGCACGGCGGAAGTCGCCAGCGATCCAATGCCGCCAAATGCTTCGGACGCCTATGTTATCCTGAAGCCTCGCGATGAATGGCCCGATCCCGATTTGCCGAAAGATGAGCTTGTTGGTGAAATGGAAAGCGCGCTCGGAGGCCTCATCGGCAATCTCTACGAATTCAGCCAACCAATTGAATTGCGCTTTAACGAGCTGATCGCAGGCGTGCGCGGCGATGTCGCCGTCAAGCTCTACGGCGATGACCTCACTGCCTTGACTGAATCGGCGGGCCAGGTCGCGAGCGTGCTCCGAGGTGTCGAAGGCGCCGCGGACGTGAAGGTGCAGCAGGTGACCGGCTTTCCGACGATGGATATCGCCTTCGACCGCCCGACCATCGCGCGCTATGGTCTGACCGTCGAAGACGTGGCCCAGTCGGTCGCCATCGCACTTGGTGGACGTCCGGCAGGGCTCGTGTTCGAAGGCGATCGCCGGTTCGATGTCGTCGTGCGTCTCGAAGATGCGACGCGCGACGATTTCGACCAGCTCGGCGCGCTCCCGATCGTGCTTGAAAACGGTGTCACGGTTCCCCTGCGAACTCTGGCTGATTTCCAGGTGGTCGATGGCCTTGCCGAGGTCCGACGTGAACAGGGACGCCGACTCGTGATCGTATCGGCCAATGTGCGCGAACGCGATCTCGGCTCCTTTGTCGAGGAAGCGCAGGAAGGTGTCTCGGCTCAGGTCGATATGCCGCCAGCGTCCTTCATCGAATGGGGCGGGCAGTATCAGAACCTCCAAGCGGCGCAGGCACGTCTGGCAATCGTGGTGCCCGTGTGCTTCGCGCTGGTCCTGTTGTTGCTGTTCATGGCGCTCGGCGGATGGGTTCCGGCCCTGGCGGTGTTCAGCGCCATTCCGATGGCCCTGGCCGGGGGCGTGTTCGCGCTCGCGCTGCGAGGCTTGCCATTCTCGGTGTCTGCAGCGGTCGGCTTTATCGCGCTTTCCGGCGTGGCGGTACTCAACGGGCTCGTCATGATGACCGCGATCCGGCAGCGGCTCGACAGCGGGATGCCGCTCGATGAGGCGGTTGCCGATGGCGCGCTGGCGCGACTGCGACCGGTGCTCATGACCGCGTTGGTGGCGTCGCTGGGTTTTGTGCCGATGGCGATTGCAACCGGCACCGGCGCGGAGGTGCAGCGCCCTCTGGCTACGGTAGTGATCGGCGGGCTGATCACAGCCACTGCGCTCACGCTGTTCGTTTTGCCAGCGATCGCTCGCCTGGTACTCGATGATGGCAAGGAGAAGCGAAGCTGGCGCCAAAGATGGTGGGACCGCCTGCGTCGCAACGTCACGCCTGAGGAACGTAAAGAACTTCGGGATGTTACTTGAAGGGGAGGGCTTAATTGAAGTTAGCTAGGTCAATTTGTCTGCCTCAGATCGCTTCGGGACTGACAAGTCTCGAAGCGATCCGGTATCGCACTCAATTGCGGGCGCGCGGAGCCTCGGCAGAACGCCCGGCTGCGATACGGGCACGGCCTGGGTGTTTTTCGCCGATGGCTTCTACGCAGAGGTGCAACCTTCGGACGGTGATCTGTCCGCTGTCGGCATCTGGCGCGATGAGGGTGAGGTCATCGCATATACCATGACCATAAGCCCTTCGAACGGCATGCGCGGTCAATGCAAGTGCGCCATCTTACGATCGAAGATTGTAGCCCGGGACGGCTCATCACCTGCCATGATCGAGGTTTCGAGCGCATTTTTTACCGCTGTCCAGAGGACGCCCCAAAGCCGCTCGACGGTCGCGCGGAACATTAAAGAGGAGAAATCGATATGCTCACCGCAATCGAAGATAGTGGTCTGTTGCTCGTCAGGGCGGACGGAACGCTTTCCGATAGCGACTATGACCGCTTCGTTCCGTTTTTCGAGCGCGTCGCGGCGCGAGTTCCTGGGACGGTTCCGATGCTTATCGAACTCGCTCCCGACTTTTCTGGCTGGGATATGGGCGGTCTCTGGCGCGACCTGAAATTCGATGCGAAGCACAAGGACAGCTTCGGCCGGATCGCGATGGTCGCCGATAGTAGTTGGGAAGAGTGGGGCACCAAGCTTTTCGATCCGCTATTCCGCGCGGAGATGAGATTTTTCACACCTGTCGAGCGGGTTGCCGCCGAAAGCTGGGCGAGAGACGGAAGGAATGCGTCATGAGCGGCGAAGGCGAACTCAACCTCGATTCGGCCGAAAAGCGCCGCACTCTCTGGATCGTTTTCTGGCTCAATGTGGCGATTGCGATAGGGTTTTTCATCACCGGGGTAATCGGCGATTCCAACGCGCTGATTGCCAATGGGCTCGACAATTCGTCGGACGCGATTGTCTATGCATTGAGCCTGCTTGCGCTCACCCGCTCCCGGGTCTGGAAGCGCGGAGCCGCGCGTTTTTCCGGGGTCATGCTGCTTGTGTTCGCAGGCGGTGTGATTCTCGATGCCATCCGGCGCTTCATGGAGGGTTCGGATCCGATCGGCGGCGTCATGATGGTGATGGCGCTGGTTGCCGGTGCGGTGAACCTCTGGTGCCTTTACCTGCTGAAACGTTTGCAGAATAAGGATGTCAATTTACGTGCAGCCACCACGTTCAGTTTGAATGATTTCGTTTCGAACGGCGGGATTATCATAGCGGGTATCGTAGTGTTTTTCACCGGATCGAATTGGCCCGATCTCGTCGTCGGGATCGGTGTGGCCTGCATAGCGATCTACGGCGGCATCGAGATCCTGCGCGATGCGCATATGGACATCCATGAGGAAGAGGGCACAGAGCACGAGGGCTGGCGCAAGTGATCGCGGTCTGGGCAGCGGTTCTCCTCGCCGCCGTCTGGGCCGCTCATTGGGGCGCGGAACGCCTGTCCGCACCGCTCAAGAAACTGCGCAAGCAATGGGGGTTCTCCGTCGCGGCGGGGGGCTCCTTTTTAGGTCTAGCCGCCGCTTCGCCAGAGATGGGCATCAATGTGACGAGCGCTGCTCGTGATGTGTCCGATATCGGCCTTGGCGCCATGCTGGGTTCGACCGTTCTGGTGATTCCGGTGATCGTGACGACCGCTTATCTGGCGACCCGTAAAGCGGCGCTTGAAGGTGCTGACAAGGAGCACAAGAAGCATCGGCGCGATCATTACGTCGCGGTCGATAAGGGAGCTCTTACCGTCCAGGCGCTGCCTTACCTGGCGATCCTCGGGGTCTTCGCTCTACTGACGCTTCCCGCCGCCTGGCGCGGGTTGCAGCCGATCGATGGATGGCTGCTGCTCATCGCGTATCTCGCCTATCTCGTACAGGCTCTCGTTCGGGGCCGGGAGAAGGGAGAGCAGGTAGAGTGGAGCCGAAAGGAGAAATGGATGGCCATAGCGGGCGTCGGCGCCCTGGCGGTCGGGGCCTACTTCACCGTATTCTCGACCGAAAGGATCGTGAGCGCACTCGGCATCCCGAATATCGTCGGCGGTCTTTTCATCACTGCCGCCGTCGCATCGCTGCCCGAGGTGTTCACGACCTGGAGCGTCGCGCGCTCCGGTCAGGTGACCTCCGCCAGCACAAGCGTGATCGGCGACCATGTCGTGACCATGACGCTCGCCTTCATCCCGCTCACCATCATCGGAACGCCGATCAAGAATTTTCAACTCTTCTGGGTCAGTCTCGCGTTCGTCGTGCTGATGGCCGCGCTATACGCTCTCTTTCTTTCGTTGGGAGACGAAGAGAAAAGAGGCTTTGGTCGATGGCACATCTTCGCGTTCTGGGCGGCAAATGCGGCTTTTATTGCCGTAATATTCCTGTGGGTGCAGCCTTTGCAAGTCTCCGGAGGAGCCGGATGAGCAATGAAAACCAAGATCAGGGTGAACGGAGCGGCCATAGCCATCGCGAAGAGGATCATGACGATCAGCCCTTGCTTATGAGGACATCTCCCCGAAAAGATTTTGATGGAGATTTGCCTGTCGCGCGGAATAAAGTCGCAGACGAACTTCCGGCGGTACGGGGTTTGAAAAGCTAATGAGCCTTTTCGACACTATCTTTGAGACCCAAGGCCGATCGCATGTTTTGCTTCTTGCGATATTCGCAAGCACCGGCTTGGTCGTAGGGACGTTGTGGGTCGAACGGGTGGGGGCGGGATTGCGCCGGTCCGATCTGTTGTATCCTGGTGCTGCGGGCGTTCTGTTTGCAACCGTTGCGCTGGCGATCACGCCGTTCGTACAATCGACAGTCGATCGCTGGGCCATCCCTGTGCTCTTTTTGCTCGGCGGAATAGCCTATGTTCTTCTGTGCAGGGCAGCCGGTTATCTCAAGCATCGTTTCGCGGATGGCAAAAGAAAACAGCATGATCGTGACGAGGATTTGTCCAACATGGCTGTATCGTCCATTTTTTCAATCGTCGATCTGATCGGCTATGGTTTGGTGCTTGGTATTACAGCAGCCGCTTCCGTGACTTTAGCAATAGTCACCGCGGCAGGGTTAGCCATGGCGAATATCTTGGTTAGTCGCCAGATTGGCTCCAGGCTCATAGCCGCCAACTCAAGCCGAATGGACCGCATCGCGCTACAGGTCGGTCTCGCTCTGGCCTTCATCGGTTCTGCGCTGTTGGCATTCTGGATGGTACACAGCGTCGATAGTTTCGGCTTGCCTTGGCTCCTCACGGTTTTTGCAGGGTTGCTTCTGGCTGCGGCGGTAAGAGCTTTGCTTCTTCATCAAGCGGCACACACAACGAGGCACTTCAAATCGCTTCTTGCTTTTCTCGTCGGGTTCGCCCTTCTCGCACTCATTTTTGCCGGGCTCGCCGAATTATCCGACGTGGTGAATATTTCGAACTCGGGTTTGGAGCATCCCGTAGAGTCGGCGGCAGCCACATTTAGCAAATGAACCACTAACAACGGGACACGAATAATGGGGCATTCCCACGGTCACGCCGGACATAATCACGGCGAAGAAAATCTCAGCGATCGCCAGCTAATCTTCGCAGTAGCGATCAATGTCCTGCTTACGGTAGCGCAGATCATCGGCGGGATCGTGTCGGGCTCGCTCGCGCTGATCGCTGATGCCTTGCACAATTTCAGCGATGCGGCCGCGCTTGGCCTGGCCTGGTTCGCGCGCAAGATCGGGCGGCGTCCCGCCGATAAACTGATGACCTTTGGCTATGCGCAGGGCGAAGTCGTCGCCGCGCTCATCAACCTCACGACCTTGCTCATCATCGGCTTCTACCTGCTGGTCGAGGCAATCAACCGGTTCGCCGATCCGCAGCCGGTCGAGGGCTGGACCGTCATTGGCGTGGCGGGCATAGCGCTGGTCATCGATCTGGTGACTGCCTTCATCGTCTATCGCGGTTCGCATGACAGCATCAACATGAAGGCGGCCTTTCTGCACAACGTCTCCGATGCTCTCGCGTCGGTCGGTGTGATCGTCGCTGGCGCGCTGATCCTGCTATACGATCTCTACATCGCGGATCTGATCATCACCCTGATCATCGCCGGTTATGTCATCTGGCAGGGGGTGACCCTGATGCCGAGGACCGTACGGCTCTTGATGGGCGCGGTTCCCGACGAGCTGGAGTTTGATCGGATCGTTTCGGCACTCGAAAATTTGGATGGGATCGACGGAGTACATCATGTTCATGTCTGGTCGATCGGCGAGCATCACCGGGCGCTGGAAACGCATGTAACCCCTGAAGGCGCTTCACTTGAGCAATTCGAGAAAGTGAAGGGCCGGGCTAGGTCCATGTTGAAAGAAGAGTTTCAGATTGAGCATGCGACATTCGAAGCGTGCTTTGAAACGGACTGCGAAGCTGATCTCGTTCCCGGGCATCAAACCGCACATCCGCATGAAGTTGGCGGACCCCATCAGCACTAATCCGTATGCTCGTTCCGATGGCTGCGGCAGATCTTGGAAATTTGCTGGAAAAGTCGAAACCCGATTTGCCAAAGTTCAGCTGCAAGGTCCGGGTGTGTATAAGTGCATGAAAAACAAAACTAAGTCAGACCGGCGATAATGTGCGGCCATGCCATGGGCCTGGCAATGATCACGCTCGAGGGACCGACGCCACGCGTGGTGGCAAATGCAATGTGGCGGGCCGAATAAAAAGAGAGATCGCCGACCGTCAGACTTGTTCTTCCAAATTCAGGTGAGGCGCCTTCATTCTCGCTAGATAGTAGCCGCAAGATCCCGCGTCCGGCATCTCAAGACTATGCGCATTAGCGCCACCGCCAAACTTCCTTGAGCCTTTTTGCTCTTGCGAGGCAATCGCAAGAAGGTTAGGGCCCCGATTTCTACACTCGGAGAACAGGAAGTTTTTATGTATCGTACTGCCGTCTCGTCCCTCGCAATAGCTCTGTCCGCACCGGCCGTGGCACAAGAGGCTACCGGGCCTGATAACGGAGAGGTGCGCGCCGAACAGATTGCAGACGAGCGCCGGGAGAATCCGGTGGAATCGATCATTGTGGTCGGCGGCCGGATCGATCCCTATCGTATCGCGGGATCGGCCGATATTATCGATAGCGAGGATCTGCGCCGGTTCGATCACGGGGATGTAAATCGCGTCCTGCGCCAAATCCCCGGCGTCAATACGCAGGAGGAAGACGGGTTCGGCTTGTTCCCGAATATTGGTCTGCGCGGCAGTCCGGTCGAACGTTCGAGCAACATCACGCTCATGGAAGACGGCGTGCTGATCGCGCCTGCTCCCTATGCCGCGCCGGCAGCGTATTATTTCCCGGCCATCGGACGCATGCAGGCGGTCGAGGTCACAAAAGGCGCTGCAGCCATTCGCTATGGGCCCCGTACGATTGGCGGGGCGGTCAATCTTCGGTCGACCGACATTCCGACCGACGGGCTGTCTGGCTTCGCCTCCGGGCAATACGGGTCGCGCGACTATTATCAGGGACAGGCCTGGGTCGGTGGAGACACGGACTACGTCGGCGCGTTGCTCGAAACCTACCAGCAGGGAAGCGACGGCTTCAAGACGATCGACGGGCGTTCCGACGCCGACACCGGCTTCGAGCGACAGGATTACCGTGGACGCCTGGCTGTTCACACAGCACCGGACGCGCCTGTCGAGGCACGACTGGAATTCGTCTATGGCCGATCGGACCTTGAAGCCAACGAGACGTACCTTGGACTGGCCGATACCGATTTCGCGGCGGAGCCCTATCGTCGCTATGCGGCAAGCCAGCGCGACGCTTTTTCCGGTGAGCACGATCAATATCGCGTTACCGGCAGCTTGGCGTTTTCTGACGAAACGAGGATCACAGCTACGCTGTACCGGAACGACTTTGCCCGCAGCTGGTCCAAGCTCCAGGATATCGACTTCGACGGCGATGGCAGCTTCGATTCAATTAACTCGGTTTTCGTTAATCCAGAGGACAATGCCGGGGCGCTTAGCATCTTGCGCGGGGCGGATAGCTTCGAGGGCGCGGTTCGCATACGGAACAACAACCGCGTCTATCGCAGCGAAGGCGCTCAGATTTCGCTTGAGCGCCCCTTCGAAATTGGCGGCGCGAGGCACAACCTTGCCGTATCGGTCCGCTACCACGAGGATGAGGAAGACAGGCTGCAAAACGAGGAATTCTACTCACAGATCGGGGGTGATCTCGTCTTCGAACGGCAGACCGATCTTGGTCAGCAAGCCAACCGGGAAGCGAAAGCAAAGGCGATCGCGTTCTATATCGAGGACCGGATCGAGATCGGTGCCCTGACACTGACTCCCGGCTTGAGGTATGAAGGGATTGACCTGACCCGGCTCGACTATGCCGGGTCGGACCCGGATCGCTCGAATGGGCCTACACGTGTCCGTCAGACCAATATCGATCAGTGGTTGCCAGGTCTTGGCGCCACCTACGAGTTGGGTGATGCCATATTGCTGGCAGGTGTGTCGCGCGGTTTCTCGCCTCCCGGTCCCGGCAATCCTGATGCGCGGGCCGAGGAAAGCTGGAACTACGAAGCCGGGGTCCGCTATCGGAGCGACAAGGTCCAGGTCTCCGCGATCGGCTTCTACAACGACTACTCGAACCTTCTGGGCAACTGCACTCAATCCGTGGGCTGCAGCGTCGGTGACATTGGCGATCAGTTCAATGGCGGCGCGGTTACGGTCAAAGGCTTGGAACTGTCGGCGGCTGCGGAACCTCGCCTTTCCAATTCCATCTCATTCCCCCTGTCGCTTGCCTACACGTTTACGGATGCAGAATTCGACAGCAGCTTCGACAGCGAATTCTTTGGCGATGTGAACGAAGGCGATGACCTGCCTTACATCGCTCGCCATCAGCTTTATGCCGAAGCGGGGGTAAACATGGGACGCGCGGCAGCCACCGTTGGCGCCAACTACGTTTCCGAGTTGCGCGACGATCCAGGAAGCGGAGCCGTTGCTGAAAACGAGAGGATCGATGATCGCATCGTCTTCGATATTGCGGGAAGTTACGCGCTTACTGACAAGTTCTCCCTGTTTGCGCGCGTCGACAATGTTCTCGACAATCAATACGCCGTGAGCAGGCGCCCCTTCGGGCTGCGTCCGGGGGTCCCGCGGCGCATTGTGGGTGGTGCTCGGGTCAGTTTTTAAACTCCGCGTGAGGCTTTTGGCGCTGATATTCGCGCCAGCCCTTCATTTTGCGTGCTTGCAGGCGAGAACTGACTTGAAAGGTGAATTGAGCTCGAAAGCAAATGCTGCTCGGGATTCGGCAAAGCGAGATACTCTGCGGCAAGGCTGTTGCGAACGCCGAGGCGCATCAATTCTTCCGCGGGCCTAAGCGCTCGCAGTACAATCGCGTGCCTTGAGAGGTTGGTCGGTGCTTTCTTTTCCAGAAACTCTCCGCAGCCTTTCAAGCCGCGCGTGGCGCAAAAAGGATGATCGCAGCGCCGGCGAGACATATCGATGCTCCCAACACATCCCAGCGATCCGGCCGAGTATCTTCGACGAGCCAGAGCCAGCTAAGCGACGCGGTGATGTAGACGCCGTCATAGGCGGCGAAGGCTCGCCCTGCAGCATCCGCCTCAATGCGAGCAAGGAGATAGGCGAACAACACGATCGCCAATACTCCGGGAAGGAGCCACCAGGCCTCCTGTCCATTCTGAACCAGGCCCAGAACGCAAAGCACCCCGCAATCTCGGCGAACGCGGCAAGGGGATAGATCCATATCGCGTTCACGCTTCAGTCCCATCGGCGAGCGCTTCAATGATAAGACAGGTGCCGACCGTTCCTTGCTCGCAGTTTTCCAGCATCCGGCGCAGTTCCCTTCGGAGGGCCTCCAGATCGGCAATCTTGCGGTCGACTTCGCACAAGTGCGCGCGTGCCAGCGTGTCGACCGCATGGCACGACCGCGACCGGTCGTCGGCCAGTTCGAGAAGTTCGCGAATGCGCGTCATGGAAAACCCCAGGTCGCGCGCGCGGCGAATGAAATTCAGTCTCCGGGCGTGCTCGGGACCGTAGTCGCGATAGTTGGCCTGTGTGCGGGGCGGGGACGCGAGAACGCCCTCGCGTTCATAGTAACGGATGGTTTCCGCTTTTACGCCCGCCGCGCGGGCGAGTTCACCGATCCGCATAGGCTTCCCTCGATCGCTTGACCTTGTAGCGACTACAAGGTGTATAAATCGATTCGACACAAGGAGTCGAGCGAATGGGAAAAAATTGCTGCGGTCCTGTCGAGGACGTCGAGGCGAATAATGATCCGCTGTGGCGCCGTATCCTGTGGATCGCTCTCATTCTCAATGCGGTTATGTTCAGCGTCGAAATCGTGGCGGGCCTTGCTGCTGATTCGCGTGCATTGCAGGCTGACGCACTCGATTTTCTGGGCGATGCGGCAAATTACGCCATAAGTCTCTGCGTTGCCGGAATGGCGCTTGCGTGGCGCGCTTGCGCAGCCATTGCCAAAGCAGCGACCATGCTGGCGTTCGGGCTATGGGTGCTTGGCTCCGCGATCTGGGGTTTCTTTGTCGGTGCCTCGCCGGACGCCGGGACCATGGGCATTATCGGAACCGTCGCGCTTGCGGTGAATCTCGCAGTTGCCGCGATGTTGTTCCGGTTTCGCACGGGTGATGCCAACATGCGCTCGGTGTGGATTTGCTCGCGCAACGACGCGATCGGCAATGTAGCGGTTCTGGGCGCGGCGCTGGGTGTCTTCGGAACCGGGCGCGCGTGGCCCGACCTGGTCGTGGCCGCCATTATGGCCAGCCTAGCAATTTGGGGCAGTATTGAGGTATTCGGTCAAGCGCGCGGTGAGTTGCGCTCTGCTTGAGAAGGGACTCCGACAGGCAGTTACGTGATAGCACGACCTCTGCTGGCTTACGCTAACTTCCTTTCAAAGCCCATTGAAGGCCAACCGCTTTCAATTATTGCAGGTGACCGCATGAGTACTGGTCCATCAAAACCATCCTTGCGGTGGACTCCGGAGACGGTGATGTTTTCGGCGGCCGGGTAACGATTGTCTCTCCTGATGGTGACAGTCTTGATGCAATTCGTCGCGCTGCTCATCCCGGCGACCGCTGCTCATTAGGAATCACTTTCGCTCGCTTCGACTAGGCTGACCCAAGTCCCATTTTTCGTGAGAGCCAAAGGGTCGCGGTCGGGACAAGAACCCACATGATTATGGGAACGAGTCCGATCTTTGTCCCAGGGACTAGCGGCATAGTGGGACTGTAGGTCCAGCCCCAGGCAGCCCCAACGGCCAATATTTCGACCACGGATGTTATCGCGAGACCGATGGCGAGATAGATAAGGAAGCGGGATATTGGCCAGTCGACAAGCCAAGGTGTTCGGCGGTTTCCCAACGAGGCGCCCAGATAGGCCGCCACCATGATACCCGCGTCACCGAACGATGCCAGACCACATCGGTATGCGGCTTCAACAGGACCAAGCCCGTCAGTGCTGTAGAACGGGAGCTGGAACATTTCCCAGGCGAAGGCAATCAGTCCGCCGAAAATGGCGATCCACAGGGCGGGATGCGCGCCCCGCCACACTGCTTCGGGCCTACCCGTATTAATAGGCTCCAAAGCTCACCATCCTATTGCATTGGCTCCGCCATCGCCATGCCGATCCGCTAAACAACGAACCGGTCCCAGCTTCCGTAATGTTCGTCGCTCCGATGCCCTCTTGGCAGGCTCAGTACAATCAGAAGCGCTCCGAGCATCGTACCGACAACGTTGCCAACAGTACTGGCGCCTCCGTCCATAAGCCACGGAGCCACGATGAGCCAGGCACCGAACGCGACGTTGAGAAAGCGCAATGGCCTTGCGACCTCCGCCATGGCAATTACCGATACCGTGATGACCAGCGCGCCGACCAGATGGTCGCTGTCAGCAAGAGGCGGTACATTCCCAAGAACGAGCCTGGAGAACATCAGGAAAGCACCGATCAGCACACTGATGGCCAATGTCCATGGGACCGTGACCCCGCGCGCCGCCGAACCGCCGATCGCCGCGAGCGGAGCATCGAAACCGGGATGTGAGTCCTTGCTGCCGCCTGGCAGCGCGTCGCCGCGGAAGAACGAGCGCCAGAACGGTCGCCCGCGCCGCGTGTTGAGAACCAGGAACTGGCCCATCGCGACCAGCTCGTCGAGCGAATAGGGGATCATGATCAGCATCGCGGCCGCCGCCATGAGGCAGATCGTGCAATAGGTGCCGATCATGATCGGCTGGATGATGATGAAGTAGATGCTGATCACGCCGAGGGGCACGACGACGATGCCGAACAGCGTCACCATCCAGGGCATGGTCCGCCAGCGGGCCCTGCCGCCCATGACGCCCATCAGGATCTCGAACATGTAGCTCATCGCACCGATGCCGCCATCGGCCACCGGCCAGGCCTTGGAGACATCGGAGGTAATGATGTATTCGGTCCCGTTGAGCGCGCTTGGCGAAGCGAAGAACGGCTCCCACACGCCGTCGATATGGCCGAGCTGATATGCCGTGAGGATACGTGAAAGAAAGAAACCGACGGCGCCGAGAATAATGATCGGCATGCGCTGGACATAGGTCGAGGGCGAATAGGTCCAACCCGGCGGCACGTCGCTGTCGTCCATCATGCCTTCCGGAGCCATGCCCGGCATCATGGGCACCAGGATGGTGAAAGCGATCACCAGTGCGCCGATGAAAGTGTCGTTGGCATAGACGGCAGCATCGGGCGTCCAGAACAGCAACGGGGCGCCGAGCAGCCAGATGCCGATACAGGTGTTCGCCCATTGCGCCCAGCCTCCGCGCGGCGAAAGGGAAATGGCCGCGAAGATCATGATCAGCACGCCGCTCACCAAATCGTTCCAGGCTGTCAGCCAGCTTCGTAGCGCGGGATCCCAGAGATCGCGATCCTCGGTTATGCGCGTGACTGCAGCGGTAAATTCGCTCTGGTCGAAGGTCCCGAAGACAAACGGTGTGGTCGCGAGCCATAGGCCGAGCAACATCGTAAACCAATGAACCCAGAGCATGTTGAAATGCATCTTGCGCATGTGACCGGCGTGGTCCGCCAGAGCATCTTCGCTTAGCGGGGCAGGCTCTGCCTCATCGGCTTCATCGAAATTGCTGCCGGCCACCCGCGCGGCATTGAGCTTGTTCTCAGCGTACCAGGCCGAAGGATCGGCTTTCAGACCTTCGACGATCCGCGGGAGGGCGGTCCTCAGCCTGTGCTGCGGCGTCCAGTCCAGCCTTTCCCGCGCATTGCTGAGATCGAGTTCGTAGTGGTCGTCCGAAATGTCCACCATCCACGGCCGGATGAAAGTCTCTTCGCCAAGCACTTCGTTTTCGACCCAGGCGCCGGTCTTGGCGAGGCCCTTCGGCACCGTGCGCGTCGTCCAGTCCTCATCGTGGATCAGGCGTCCAAGCGACTTTTGCAGTTCGCCATAGGACATCACGTCATCTTCGCCGAGAAGAACCGGCCATTCACTGGGAAGCTCGCTCCGCCGGTCGACGATTCGCTCGATCCCGTCGAGCAAATCCTCAAGGTGCAAATATGGCTGTCCGGTGTCGAGGTCACCGGGATAGACGCGGGCGCTCGGCCGCTTCTCGTAAATTCGCGCGACCTGCTGTGCCAGAAACGCCGAATGGCCTTCATCGTCGTATACGCCCGCAGGCCGCACGAAGACCGCATCGATGTCGCCGCGCTTCTCGCGGATCAACTGCTCGGTGCGGACCTTCGATTCGCGGTAGGGCAGATCCGTGTCCAGCGGCGAGGTCTCGTCGATCAGCCCGCCGCCCTTGATGGGGGCATGGGCCAGCATCGTGCTCACGAACACGAACTGGTCGATTTCGAAATCCTGAAGTGCGTCGAGCAATCGACCGGTTCCCTTGACCGTCACCGCGTCATATTTGGGGTTCGGTTCACCGGTAAGATCGAAATAGGCAGCAAGGTGGACGAAGGAGGCGATCCTTTTGCCATAGGCGGTTCGAACGCGTTCGAAGGCGGCATCGATGCTCGCCTGGTCGGTGACATCGACACAGACGCATTCGGCCTCTGCCGGGGGATGGGGAGCGGCGTCGCGGTCGAATCCGATCACGCGGTATCTCGCTGCAAGCTTCTTTACGATGGCTGAGCCGATATAGCCGCTCGAGCCAGTAACGATCACGACAGGTTTATCGGAGTTGTCAGTCAAGATATGATCCTTGCTTCGACTTTGAACGACCTCACGACCCTTGAGCGGTGCCTAAAAACCTCAATCTAACAGAGTTTCCAACCCGAAAGCGTGCGGGAAAACGCAGTCCTTCTCCCTGTTACGAAATAACGATCGATTTCCCTCACATCGAGAGCAATTTCCGCAGCGAGCGGGCATTGGATTTAACTAACGGCACCCTTCCTGCCGAGCCTCGGGTTTCCTCGGCAGCCGATAATACGGACCAGCGCGAAAGACCAACGAGTCGGCTTTGAAATAGGAACACATGGTAAGGGGAGACCGTAGTTCTGTCATATCAAACTACAATTTTCGAAGAGTAGGAGGCGACATGAAGGCCCAAGACGTAATGACATCGAACCCCGCATGCTGCAATCCATCGAGCACCGTGCAAGAGGCAGCTTTACTGATGGTCGATAATGATTGCGGCCAAATCCCCGTTGTCGATGATTCCGGTGCGTTGGTGGGCGTGGTGACCGACAGGGACATCGCCTGCCGCTGTGTTGCCAAAGGCAATTCCTCCGACCAACGCGTTGAGGAGGTGATGACATCATCACCTGTTACTGTCACCGCCGATGCAAGCGTCGACGAATGCTGCACCAAGATGGAAGACAATCAGGTTCGGCGGCTTCCGGTGGTCGATGACGAAGGCAAATGCTGCGGCATCGTTGCGCAGGCCGATATCGCCAGAAGCGCAGCTGAGAAGGAAACCGGCGACCTCGTGCGCGAGGTATCGGAGGCCAGTTCGGAGCCAGCTTCGGCGGGATGCTGCTAGTCGCACAAGACTATTGATTTTACGCGGATAAAGCGGACGGGGCGATCTGATCGGTCCCCGTCCGCAATCGCTCGTTACTTGTCAATCGCCTCGCCCCCGACTATCTCGGGCCGGTGAAGTTCATTCGTACCTTGACCTTGATCCTTTTTGGCTTCGGACTCTTTGTCCAGGTTGGAGCGAATGCGGCAGCCCTTCCTCAGATCGAGGCGGCGGAGATGAGCGACTGTGCCGAGATGGCCGATAACGATACATCCACCGATCCGGCAGGACCATGTTCCAGCATGACGCTCGATTGCGTGATTGCCATGAATTGCTTGCCGCCTTTGGCTCTGTCGAATGCGACTGAAATGGAGGGTGCGCCCCTTCGTTTGGTACCGAGCTACCTTGTTTCTGCGGCCCCGTGGTTTGAAACAGATCCACCGCGACCGGAATCGCCTCCTCCAAAACCAATCCTCACCGTCTAGTTTTCCCTGAAGGCGCGTTGCGACTTTTGCGAGACTGACGAACGATGCAGCCGCACGAACCGGTCTTCGCCGGTGCGGCATGTTATGTCGTCAGCTCGCTCTGCACGAGTGAGATTTATGAACTGGCGAATTGGTTGGGTGCCGTTTTCGGCCCTGCTGGTCGCGCAGGCTGCCCAAGCGCAGTCGGTCGGCTATGAAGAAACCCTTGCGGCGGCGCGGGCGGAACAGCCCATGCTTGAAGCGGGCGCTTTGCGTGTACAGGCGAGGCGCGATGCTGCGGACGCAGCGGACGAATTGCCCGATCCACGCGTTCGTGCAGGCGTGATGAACTTGCCGGTCACCGGACCCGCTGCATTTAATCCGTATGCGCAATTGCCGACGCAGCTCGCGGTGGGCATCGAGCAGGAAATTCCCAATCTTGCCAGGCGGCGAGCACGATACGGCCTTGCCGGATCCGAAATCGGTATTGCCGAAGCCCGTCTTGGCTTGTCCGAACGTTCCATCCTCGCCGAGGCCGGGACGGCTTGGATTGGCCTGTATTATGCTCAGCAGCGCCTCGCTCTTGCGCGCGACTCTCTGGACAGCTTAAGGGACTTCGTTCCGGTCGCAGTCAGTGCCGTCGCTTCGGGATCGGCCAGACCTGCCGAAAGCCTTGCGATCCGGCGCGAGCTTCTCGAAATCGAGGATGCCATTACCCGGATCGAGGCCGCGCGCGCAGCCGCGCGTGCCCGGCTGCAGCGATATATCGCCGGAAGCGAGCCCGTCGCTGCGGGGGGCGCTCCCCAAGTTACCGTGGACCCGGAAGAGCTTCGGTTCGCGTTGGAGGCCAATCCGGAATTGCGTCTGGCGGATGCCGAGCAGCGACGTGCCGAAGCTGCAGCCGATCTGGCACGCGCTGAAAAGCGACCTGATTTCGGTGTCAGCGTGACTTATGGCCACCGTAATCCCGATTTCGGCAGTGCCGTATCGGTCATGGGATCGGTCACTTTACCCATCTTCACCGACAGGCGGCAGAACCCGCGCATCGCGGCAGCCGAAGCAGACGCCGCTGCCGCCTCGGCCGAGCGCGTCGATCGCCTGAGAGTGATCAGGGCCCGGTTCGAAGCCGATCTGGCTGCGTGGCGCAGCGCACTGCAGCAGTGGGAACGTGCGCGTGATCAGCTTCTTCCGCTCGCGCGCGACCGTGCCGAGCTCGAGACCGCCAGCTTCGCTGCTGGCCGTGCAGACCTCGTCGATGTGATCGCGGCCAAATCTGCGCTGGCATTGCTCGAACTCGAGATCCTTGAACGCGAACAGATGGCTGTCGAAGCCGCTGCAACTCTACGTCTTACATATGGGGAGGACAGGCCATGAACGCCGCTTTCGAACGTTTTACGCCGCGCCAGCGCACTTATGCGACCGCCGCAGCCATCGCCCTTGTCAGTCTGGCGACCGGATACGGCTTGTCGATGCTCGGCGGAGATAGCAGCGGCGAAGAGCTCGGTGCCGACACCGGCTGCGACGAAGTGCTTTACTGGTACGACCCGATGGTGCCCGACCAGCGCTTCGATGAGCCGGGCAAATCTCCGTTCATGGATATGCAACTGGTCCCAAAATGTGCCGGAGGCGGAGCGCAGGCGGGCGAGGGCGTCAGTATCAGCTCGACCCAAGTGCAGAATTTCGGAATTCGCACTGCCGAGGCCGAATACGGCGTGTTGGAACCGGATGTGAGTGTGACTGGCACGCTCGCCTATAACGGTAGCGAAGTAGCGATCGTGCAGCCGCGCGCGGGCGGCTTTGTGCAGCGGACATATGGTCACGCGCCGCAAGACCTGATTACAAGAGGTGCACCGATCGTCGATCTGCTGATCCCCGAATGGGGCGGTGCCCAGCAGGAATTCCTTGCCGTAGCGGCAACAGGAGACGCGGCGCTTACCAATGCTGCCCGCCAACGGTTGCGACTGCTCGGTATGCCGGAAGGCGTGATCTCCTCAGTCGCTCGAAGCGGCAGACCTCAATCGACGATTACCGTCACCGCGCCGCAATCGGGCGCAATCACATCGCTCGGTATAAGGCCGGGCATGACCGTCATGGCAGGCCAAAGCCTTGCCGAAATTAGCGGCTACAGCCCGATCTGGCTCGAAGCCGCTGTACCCGAGGCATTGGCCGGAAGCGCCCGCGTCGGGCAGCCGGTCAGCGCGACGCTCACAGCTTTTCCTGGCGAGCGATTTGCTGGACGGATCATCGCCATCCTGCCGAGCGCGCAGGACACAAGCAGGACGATTACCGTGCGGGCCGCCATGCTTAATCTAGGGCTTCGGCTCAAACCGGGCATGTTCGCGCAAGTCACATTGGCACCTGAGCGACGTGAGACGTTGCTGGTTCCTTCGGAAGCGGTCATTCGCACTGGCGAGCGGACTCTTGTGATGATTGCACAGGAAAGCGGCGGCTATCGCCCCGCAGAAATTCGCATCGGCCGCGAAGCGAACGGGCGCACCGAAGTCCTTGCTGGCCTTGCTGCGGGCGAGCAGGTCGTTACTTCGGGCCAGTTCCTGCTCGACTCCGAAGCCAGTCTTACCGGTATCGATGTGCGTCCTGTCGATCAGGCCCCATCGGCGGCGACCCGAGACCAGACGTCAAGCGAGGCCGACGAGCCGCAAACCTATAGGGCAACCGGTACAATTGAGCGTATCACCTCAAGCAGTGTGACCCTGCGGCACGGCCCGGTGCCTGCACTCGAATGGCCAGCGATGACCATGCCTTTCGCCACCGAGGGGCCAGAGCAACTGCGCGGTTTCGCGCGCGGTGACCGGGTTTCCTTCACATTTGCGCAGGCCGACACCGGGCCCCGCATTGTCTCGATCCGAAAGACCGGCCAATGATTGCGCGCATTATCGATAGCTCGATTGCCAATCGCTTCTTCGTGGTGTTGGCGGCGATCGGGCTGGCATTGGCCGGTTTCTGGGCTGTGAGGACAACACCGGTCGATGCATTGCCCGATCTGTCCGACGTGCAGGTGGTGATCCGCTCGAACTATCCGGGACAAGCTCCCCGAATTGTCGAGGATCAGGTGACCTACCCGATGGCCACAACCATGCTGTCGGTCCCCGGCGCCGAAACAGTGCGCGGCTATTCCTTCTTCGGCGACAGCTATGTCTATGTCATCTTCGAAGACGGAACCGATCTTTACTGGGCGCGCTCGCGGGTTCTCGAATATCTCAACCAGGTCCAGAATCGGCTGCCCGAAGTAGTTCAGAGTACGCTCGGGCCCGATGCCACCGGGGTCGGCTGGATCTACGAATATGCACTGGTGGACCGTAGCGGCGGACACGACCTTGCCGGGCTGCGCAGCTTGCAGGACTGGTTCCTGCGCTACGAGTTGCAGACCATACCCGGGATCGCCGAGGTCGCCAGCGTTGGCGGCATGGTCAAACAATACCAGATCGTTCTCGATCCCTACCGTATGGCCTCGCTGGGTGTGACGCATGCGCAGGTTGTCAGGGCAGTTCAGGCGGGCAATCAGGAAACTGGCGGCTCAATTGTCGAGATGGGCGAAGCGGAATATATGGTCCGTGCATCGGGTTATCTCGGAACTCTGGCGGATTTCCGCAGCATTCCGCTGCGCGCCGAAGCGGGCGGCGTGCCGGTCACGCTCGGCGATGTCGCGAATGTCCAGATCGGTCCGGAACTGCGGCGCGGCATCGCCGAGCTGAACGGTGAAGGCGAGGTTGCAGGCGGTATCGTCATCCTGCGGCAGGGAGCCGACGCGCGGAGCGCGATTACGGCAGTGGAAGCCAAACTCGAACAATTGCAGGCGAGCCTTCCCGAAGGGGTGGAGATTGTCACCACCTATGACCGCTCGCAACTGATCGACGCATCGGTCGAAAACCTGACCACCAAGCTGATCGAGGAATTTATCGTCGTGGCCTTGGTGTGCCTTTTGTTCCTGTGGCACGCGCGCTCGGCTCTGGTCGCGGTCGTGACGCTGCCTATGGGTGTGCTCGCGGCCTTCCTCGTAATGCGCTTTCAGGGAGTGAACGCCAATATCATGTCGCTCGGCGGTATAGCCATCGCGATCGGGGCGATGGTCGATGCGGCGGTGGTCATGATCGAGAATGCCCATAAACACATCGAACGGTGGACTGAGGAAAATCCCGATGCGGTTCTGTCCGTCAACGAGCGATGGCGTATCGTCACCGATGCCTCGAAGGAAGTCGGCCCGGCGTTGTTCTTCAGCCTGCTGATCATCACCTTGTCGTTCCTGCCGGTATTTACCCTGCAGGCGCAGGAAGGACGGCTCTTCGCGCCGCTCGCCTTCACCAAGACCTATGCCATGGCTGCTGCCGCGATCCTTTCAATCACTCTGGTTCCAGTACTGATGGGTTGGCTGATCCGGGGTAAGATCCCTGCAGAGGACAGCAATCCGGTTAACCGCGTGCTGACCCGCGCTTACCGACCCGGTCTCGACTGGGTTATGCGCCGCCCCAAGACCACGCTGGCCATCGCCGGTCTGATCTTCTTGACGACGCTTGTTCCCTTTTCCCGGCTCGGCGGTGAGTTTCTCCCACCGCTCGATGAAGGCGACCTTCTCTACATGCCCAGCGCCCTGCCCGGACTGTCACCCGGCGAGGCGTCGGCGCTGCTCCAGCGCACCGACCGGCTGATCATGACCGTACCGGAAGTCGAAACCGTGTTCGGCAAGGCCGGCCGTGCCGACACCGCCACCGACCCCGCCCCGCTCACCATGTTCGAGACAACCATCCGCTTCAAACCGCGCGAGGAATGGCGCGAGGGCATGACGCCCGACATGCTGGTCGAGGAACTGGATCGTGCCGTGCAGGTGCCCGGCCTCGCCAATGTCTGGGTCCCGCCAATTCGCAACCGGATCGACATGCTCGCTACAGGGATCAAGAGCCCGATAGGGATCAAGGTTTCCGGAGAAGACCTGGGCGAGCTCGAACGAGTTGCGCTCCAGGTCGAACAAGCCGCCAAGAACGTTCCGGGCGTGAGCTCTGCACTGGCCGAACGGCTATCGGGAGGCCGCTATGTCGATGTCGATATCGACCGGCTGGAAGCAGCCCGCTACGGCCTCAACATCGCCGACGTCCAGCAGATCGTATCTGGCGCAATCGGCGGTGCAAACGTGGCCCGCAGCGTGGAGGGGCTGGCGCGATATCCGATCAACGTGCGGTATCCGCGCGAAATTCGTGACAGCGTGGACGAGCTGCGTAACCTGCCGGTTCTCACCCCGTCGGGTCAGCAGATTACGCTTGGCACCGTGGCTGCTGTCAGCGTGACCAGCGGCCCGCCCATGCTCAAGAGCGAGCAGGGCCGACCGACAAGCTATGTCTACATTGATGTGCGCGGACGCGATCTTACCTCGGTGGTTGGCGATTTGCAGGAAGTCATCGCCGCAGAAGTCGATCTGCCAGCGGGTGTCAGCCTGTCCTATGCCGGGCAATTCGAATATCTCACACGTGCCTATGAACGCCTGCAGATTGTCGTCCCGGCGACGCTCGCAATCATATTTCTGCTGCTCTATCTGATCTTCCGCCGGTTCGACGAGGCGCTGCTCATCATGGGCACGTTGCCATTCGCGCTGACCGGTGGCTTCTGGCTGCTTTACCTGATGGGGTACAACCAGTCCGTCGCAACCGCTGTCGGCTTTATTGCGCTGGCCGGTGTGTCTGCGGAATTCGGCGTCATCATGCTGATCTACCTGAAAGCCGCGTTGGACCGGCGCGGCGAGAATGCAGATGCAGAGGAAGTCTCTGCCGCCATCCGCGAAGGCGCCTTGCTGCGAGTGAGGCCCAAGGCGATGACCGTGGCGGTTCTCTTGGCCGGTCTGTTCCCGATCCTGATCGGCACTGGGGCTGGCTCCGAAGTGATGAGCCGAATCGTCGCGCCGATGATCGGCGGAATGATCACAGCTCCGCTTTTGTCCATGTTTGTACTTCCCGCCGCATATCTGTTGTTGCGGCGTCCCCGGCCAGATCGGCCAAACCACTCCGAAGGAGAAGAAAAATGCGTACCACAACCCTCTTGACCTCATTGGCCGCCCCGCTGGCGCTGGCAGCCTGTGATTCCGGCCAGGATATGGCTGAGATGAACGATATGCCGATGGCTGAAGATGGCATGATGATGGATGATCAGGACATGTCGGCAATGGACCCTGGTGACATGATGCAGACCGCCAGCGCTGAGGGAACCGTCACCGCCATCGATGGCGAAGCTGGCACGATCACCGTCGAGCATGGCCCGGTCGCCGCAATTGACTGGCCGGCAATGACGATGGCGTTCGAGGCAGACGAGCAACTGCGGAGTGATGTCAGCGTCGGTGAGGGAATTTCCTTCGAGTTTCGTACTGGTCCTGAAGGCAGTGTGATCACGTCGATCACGAAGCAGTGAAACGATGGGGCGGCGTCGGACAAATCCGGTGTCGCCCTCGAGGAGCAACGCTATCATGAACCGCAAAGGCCAGGTATTCCCCATCGAGCGTCGTGCATTGCTGAAGCACGCGGGCCTGGCCGCAGCGGGATTTGCGGTCATGCCGCTTGCAGCGTGCGAGGCACCCAACAAGCTTTTGCAGGGCAGCACTGGCGGTTCCAACCCGCTCGCCATACCGCCGTTGCAGGTGGGCCGGATCGAACAGGGCGAGCGTGTTTTTCGCCTCTCCTTGACCTCGGGCCAGAAGGAATTCGTGGCTGGCGTCGCCTCACCCACGATCGGCATTGACGCACCCTATCTCGGGCCGACACTGGAAATGCGCCGCGGCGAACGGGTGCGCTTCCACATCGACAATAATCTGGCCGAAGGCGCCACGGTCCATTGGCACGGGTTCGAACTCCCCGCCTCTGCCGATGGCGGACCGCATCAACTGATCTGCCCAGGCGAGAGGTGGAGCCCGTCTTTCGAAGTGCGCCAGCGCGCCTCGCTCTACTGGTATCATTCGCATCTGCACCGCAGAGCCGGGTCGCAGGTTTATGCCGGACTTGCCGCGCCGATCTATGTGCGCGACGATCAAGAAGAGCGCCTCGGTCTGCCGAGCGAATATGGCATCGACGACATTCCGCTGATCGTCCAGGACCGGATGATCGATGGGTCCGGTCAACTGATTTACCCAAGCGGAATGCAAGCGCGCATGATGGGCGTTCGTGGCAACCGGATTTACGTCAACGGCACCGAAGACGCTGTCTTTGACGCAGCGACCGGACAGCTCCGTCTGCGCCTTCTCAACGGATCGAACGCACGGTTCTATGATTTCTCGCTTGAGGGCGGTGCACCGATGCAGCTTATTGCGAGCGACGGCGGCTTGCTTGATCGACCCCATCCTGTCCGGTCGCTCAGGCTTGCGCCGGGGGAGCGGGCGCAGATCATCCTTGATCTCGCCGAAGGACGCCCGCTGCGCCTTGTCGCCAGCAGCCCGGACAACATGATGGGCATGATGGGCGGACAGGGCCGCGGCATGATGGGCGGAGGGATGATGGGCCGTGGAAATGACGGTGATCCTTCCGGCGGGGTATTTCGCATTCTCGACATCAGGCCCGCAGATACGGCTCGGTCTGTCAGGCTGCCGGCCGAACTTGCTCCGCTTGGTGTGCCCGATCCATCGCTCGCCGTGCGAACCCGCCGGTTTGTGATCGATATGGGTATGATGGGCGGGGGAATGTCGATCAATGACGCGGCGATGGACATGGATGTCATCAACGAACGCGTGCCGGTCGGACAATGGGAAATATGGGAGATCGCCAACGCTTCGATGATGGCGCACCCCTTCCATATCCATAATACGCAGTTTCGCGTGATCGAGCGCAATGGCCGCGCGCCGCCGCCGCTGGAAACGGGATACAAGGACACCGTGGTGGTGAACCCGCGCGAACAGGTGCGCGTACTGGTCCGCTTCGAGGAAAACACCGACCCGGACCTGCCCTACATGTACCATTGCCACATCCTCGAGCACGAGGATGCAGGTATGATGGGGCAATTCGTCGTCATGAACAGCTAGGAAGGAAATGTTGTGAGCAAGGATGAAAGCGTAATCGAGGGCACTGCCATCGACCCGGTATGCGGCATGAGCGTTGCGATCGACGGCGCGAAGCACATTGCGCCGTATGAAGGCGCCGAGCACTATTTCTGTTCTTCGCGCTGCCACGACAAGTTCCTTGCTGATCCCGAACTCTACCTGTCGGGCGCGCACCTCAATGCGGTCGAAGAGGTGCCTGAGGGGACGATTTATACTTGCCCAATGCACCCTGAAATCCGGCAGCCCGGCCCCGGTTCGTGCCCGATTTGCGGAATGGCGCTCGAACCGGAGATGGTCTCGCTCGACGATGGACCAGACCCTGAACTGATCGATATGCGTCGCCGCTTTTGGTGGAGCGCGCTCCTGACGCTGCCATTGTTCGTCTATGCAATGGGCGACATGGTTCCCTGGATCAGTTTCGACCAGCTTATCGAATCTGCCTATGCACAATGGGCGCAGTTCGCTCTCGCTACCCCCGTCGTTCTGTGGGGAGCCTGGCCGTTTTTCACCCGCGCCGTCGAGTCGCTGAAGACGCGCAATCTCAACATGTTCACGCTGATCGGGTTCGGCGTGGCGATCGCCTACATTTTCAGCGTGGTGGCAACGATTGCACCGCATATTTTCCCGCCCGCGTTTCATGACCATTCGGGGCGGGTCGGGGTCTACTTTGAGGCCGCGGCTGTCATCACGACGTTGGTCTTGCTGGGGCAGGTCCTCGAGCTCAAGGCAAGGGGCTCGACCTCCAGCGCATTGCGCGCGCTGCTCGAACTGGCTCCGCCAAGCGCGGTCAAAATCTTCGGGTCCGGCGACGAGCGCGAGGTGCCGCTCGATCAGCTGGCCACCGGTGATCGTCTGCGCGTCCGTCCCGGCGACAAAGTGCCCGTCGATGGCGAGATTGAGGAGGGTTCGAGCGCAATCGATGAATCCATGATCAGTGGTGAACCGCTGCCCGTCGCCAAGAAAACCGGCGACACAGTTATAGGCGGGACAGTCAATCAGACCGGCGGCTTTGTCATGCGCGCCACCGGTGTAGGCAAGGACACGATGCTGTCCAAGATCGTCCAGATGGTAGCCGAAGCGCAGCGCAGCCGCGCACCGATCCAGCGCTTGGCGGATCAGGTGGCGGGCTGGTTCGTGCCCGCCGTGGTGGTGATCGCCATCGTCACGTTCATAGTCTGGGCTATCTGGGGCCCCGCGCCCGCGCTGGCCTATGCGCTGGTCAATGCCATCGCAGTCTTGATCATCGCCTGTCCGTGCGCGCTTGGGCTTGCCACGCCGATGTCGATCATGACCGGTACCGGTAAGGGCGCGCAGCATGGCATTCTGATCCGTAACGCCGAGGCGCTCGAAACATTGGAGAAGATCGATACGCTGGTGGTCGACAAGACAGGCACGCTGACGATGGGCAAACCCGACCTGGTGGCAGTGACACCTGCAAACGGAATTGACGAAACCGAATTCCTGGCCGCGGTCGCGGGTGTCGAGATGGGAAGCGAGCATCCGCTGGCCCATGCGATCGTCGAAGGCGCAAAAGCGCGCGGCGTATCGCCGGCCGAGGCCACAGACCTCGCCTCGACCACCGGCGAAGGTGTCGAGGCCAGCGTGCAGGACCGCCGCGTTGCTATCGGCAATGAGAAGATGATGCGACGTGTCGGTATCGACGATGACGTCTGGCTTGGCTCGGCGGAGGGCGGTCGCAAGCAGGGCCAGACAGTTATGTTCGTCGCGTTCGATGGCCGTCCGGCAGGTCTCATTGCGGTAGCCGATCCGATCAAGCCGACCAGCGCTGCGGCGATTGCGGCGCTTCATTCGCGCGACATCCGGGTGGTGATGCTCACCGGCGATAGCCGTGGCACAGCCGAAGCGGTGGCGCGCGAAATGGGGATCGACGAGGTGCATGCCAATGTCTCTCCGGAAGACAAGCACAGCAAGATTGAGGAGCTGAAGGCACAAGGCCGCCGCGTCGGTATGGCCGGAGACGGCATCAACGATGCCCCCGCGCTGGCCGCTGCAGATGTCGGAATCGCCATGGGTACCGGCACCGATGTGGCGATTGAGAGCGCAGGCGTGACTCTGGTGCGCGGTGATTTGACAGGGGTAGTCCAGGCCATCGTGCTGTCGCGCTCAACGATGCGCAACATCCGGCAGAACCTGTTCTTCGCGTTTGGTTATAACACGCTTGGCATTCCGGTCGCCGCAGGCGTGCTGTTTCCGTTCTTCGGATTGCTGCTGAGTCCCATGATCGCGGCGGCGGCCATGAGCCTCTCTTCTGTATCGGTGATCGCGAATGCGCTGCGGCTGCGGAGCCTGCGCCTGGACACATGACGCCGAATGGCGGCGATCACAACAAAGCCGTCGTTACCCATTCGCCGGTGACGAACACACCGACAAGGATCACGACTGCAGAGAAAATGTATGTTAGCGTCCGCTTGCGCGCCGCGAGGCTGTGCGAGGCCCAGGTTCCCAGCCAGCCCCCCATCGCGCCTCCGCCAATGAAGAACCCGGCGATCGGCCAATTGATCAGCCCGTCCAATGCGTAATTGGCGGCCGTGGTGGCGCCGAAAGCGGTTACGGAGACTAGCGAAGAGCCGATCGCATTGAGGATCGGCATGGCCGTCGCGGCAACCAGGCCCGGCACCACCAGGAACCCGCCGCCGATACCGAAAAAGCCGGACAGTGCGCCGACAACAAACCCACCGGCCGCCAGCCGCGGGGTCAACCGCAATGCGGTCGCTGCGGTAAGGCGGACATCCGGGTCGGACCCACCCGATTTTTCGCGTATCATCGACAGGCCGACAATGATCATCACCAAGCCGAACAGGCCCAGCAGGAGATCGCCCTGTGTCATCTTCCCCATAGTCGATCCCGCCGCTGCACCGATAATACCGAATGCCGCGAAAAGACTTGCGCAACGCCATTTCACACTGCCGCCACGGGCATGTAACAGCAGGTTGGCCAAGGCGCTCGCGGCCACGGCGGCAGCGGATGTGGCGATTGCGACATGTGTGTCGCGAACGCCGACAACATAGATCAATAGCGGCACGGCGAGGATCGATCCCCCGCCGCCGATTAAGCCCAGCGAGAACCCCACGAGGAGCCCTGAGGCTAGCGACAATGACGCCTGAACAAGACCGATATCCATCAGGCGGGCGCAGCCGTCATTAACTTGTCTCGCCGGGTCCGCTGCCGGCTTCGCCGTCCGGACTGCAATAGATGGCGTAAAGCGTTTCCAGCACACGCCGTGTCGCATCGCCGGACAGGGAATAGTGGATTGAGCGACCGTCTCGCCGCGCTGCGACCAAACCGTCCTTGCGCATCAGCGAAAGATGCTGCGAGACGACGGTTTCACCGATCTCCAGCAAATTGGCCAGCTCGCCCACGCTGCGCTCGCCCTCCACAAGCTGGCAGGCGATCATCAGGCGGTTGTGGCTGCCCAATGCCTTGAGCAGGGTCACCGCTTTTTCGGCTTGTTTGCGAATATCTTCGGCTTGCATACTTGCATATATGCGAAGGTGTGCATATAAAGTCAATCGTAATCTGCCGCCGCGCTATTGCGGGCCGGGAGCTTTGAACCAGATCCAGGATATTCCTTATGACCCACATCAAGACCCTCAACGACAGTTTCGCCGTCTCGGCTGCTCCGCCTTCCGAGAGCGACCTGCGCGCCTTGGCGGAGGATGGTTACAAAGCCGTCGTCAACCTGCGCTGCCAGGATGAGGCGGATCAGCCAATCGCCCCGGACCGGGAAGGTGAAGTTGTGGCATCGCTTGGCCTCGAATATCGTCACCTGCCGGTGGCGGGCGGCGCCATGTCGGATGAACTCGTCGATGAATTCAGGGCCAGCGTCGAAGCGCTCCCGAAGCCGGTGCTGGTCCATTGCGCTTCGGGCAAGCGCGCAGGGGCCTTCACAATGATGCATCTGGCGGCGCAACAGGGAATGGGCGGCGACGCGACGCTGCAGCAAGCGGCGGATATGGGCTTCGTTTGCGATGAACCGGCGCTGGAAGATTTTGTCCGTAATTACGTCGACCGAGCGCAGGACTGATCACTCCGACCCGCCTTCAACCTGCATACAAAAAGAGCTTTCGATGAAACCTGACGTAGAGGCATTTTTCGACACAAATACCAATACGGTGACCTATGTCGTGTCCGATCCCGCGGCCAAGGTGTGCGCGGTGATCGATCCGGTGCTCGATTTCGATGCCGCAGCGGCACGAACCGCGACAAAGTCCGCCGATAAGGTGATCGATTTCGTCCGGGAGAAGGGTTTCAAATGTGAGTGGATACTGGAAACCCATGTCCATGCCGATCACCTGTCCGCCGCACCTTACATTCGCAGCGCGCTAGGCGGCAGACTCGCTATCGGCAGCCAGATCACCGTCACGCAGAATACCTTCGGTCCGATCTTCAATGCCGGGGTGGACCTGCCGCGCGATGGGCGCCAGTTCGACCATTTGTTTGCCGATAATGACAGCTTCGACCTGGGCACCATATCGGCTCGGGCACTCCATACGCCGGGACATACGCCCGCGTGCATGACTTATGTTATCGGCGATGCCGCCTTTGTCGGCGATACGCTGTTCATGCCCGATTACGGCACGGCGCGCGCCGACTTTCCCGGCGGCGATGCACGTACGCTCTATCGCTCTATTCGCCGGATCTTCGAGCTACCAGGCGAGACGCGGCTGTTTATGTGTCACGACTACCTACCGGAAGGCCGCTCGGAGCATCGGTGGGAAACTACGGTACAAGACCAAAAGCACAGCAACATCCATGTCCACGCCGGGATCGGCGAGGATGCATTTGTGGCCATGCGAGAGGAGCGCGACGAACAGCTGGGTATGCCACGTCTCATCCTGCCATCAATCCAGATCAACATTCGTGGTGGGAACATGCCTGGCGCAGAAGAAAACGGCACGATCTATCTGAAACTGCCGGTCAACGTTTTGGGTGAACCGCAAACACCGCCCGAAGAAACAGGTCCACGCACCCAGTAAGTTTGCCGTCGATGCATCAACCTGAGGGTGGAGGGTACATTATGATCCGGAATGTCGAAAACAACCTAGCGACATGGGCCACAAAAGTGCGATTGATCGATCCGGTCTTCCGCCTCTCTTTGAGCCTCATATTCGTCATCGGCGGAGTGGGGCATTTTCTTGCGCATGAATATATGCTTGACCGGATGGCATTGTCGCCATGGAAAGATCATGTTGTTTTAATTGGTGATGCGTCCATCCTTTTGTGGCTGTCTGGCTTGGTGTTCATCGGTGCAGGCACATCGCTGGCCTTGGGGTGGATGACTCGGCTCTCATGCACCGCGCTATTTCTCACTCTCGTTCCGATAACTTTCGCGATCCATATCGCCCCTGGCCACACAGGCCCTCTACTCAAGAATATCGCTATCCTGGGGGCGCTGGCATTTGTCTTCGTTCGCGGACCAGGAAGTCATTCAATGGATACGGCGCTCGGTCGCGCCGCTAGTTGAGCGACGAGCACGCTGACCCGCCACATACGAGCAAAATCTCGCAAAAGATTTTGACGTGCTTTGCAAGAGTTTCGCGCTTCAAGCTACGCGCTTCAGCCGGACGCGTTCTTCCACGCCCCCATGGAACCAAGATAGATGTCGAGGTGCTCGAAACCCTTGCTGGCCAGCCAGCCCGCAGCAACGCTCGCGCGCATCCCGCTGGCGCACATCAGCGTGTAGTGATGATCCTGCTTTAGCTCTTTCCAGCGGGTATTCAGCTCGCCGACGTAGATATGTTCTGAGCCATCGATACTGGTTTGCTGGCGCTCCTCGAGATCACGCACATCGAGCAAGGTCCATTGGCCGCCGTTCTGGTCGAGTCTTTGCGCGACTTCATCGGTGTTGATCATGGGAACGCTGCGCATCGCCGCGCCCTGTGCAGCTGCAGGAACGACGCCCACGTAACCACCAATGATGTTGTCAAAACCGATGCGCACCAGATGCGCCATCGCCTCGGCAAGCTGGTCTTCTTCGGAGGCGACCAGCGCTATCGTCTCGCCCTCGGTGATGAACCACCCGGCGAAAGCCGGGATCATTCCCACCGGAAGGCACATCGCGCCCGGCAGGTGGCCGCCGGCATAGCCAAGCGGTTCACGAACGTCGATCAGGTGGTCAGCGCCGCTCTTGGTAATTTGCTGGAGCCCCATCCGGCGGGGGCGCATGATGCGCGGCGCAGCATCTGCGCCTTCCAGATTAAGCCGCTCCATCAACCGGAAATACGGCGGCTGGTAATGGTGCTCTGCAATTTTCGCCTGAATGAACTCGTCGCGATCAAAGATGCGCAGGCGCGGATTGTTGCGGCGCTCGTGGCCGACCGTGGAGAATTCCCGGTCCGCCATACCCGATCCGCAGACCGAACCCGCGCCATGCGCCGGGTAAATGATTGCCTGGTCTCCGAGACGGCAAATCTTTTGCAGGGAATCGTACAGCAGCCCGGCAACTTCCTCCTTGCGTTCGGGATAGAAATCGGTTCGCCCGACATCGCCGACAAACAGCGCATCGCCGGTGAAGACGCCAACCGGTCCTTCGGAATATTCGCTGTCATGGATAACAAAGGCGAGATGGTCGTCAGTGTGACCGGGCGTTTCGAGCACTTCGATTCTCAGTTGTCCCAGTTCAAAGCAATCGCCTTCGCGCGCAGTCTCGGCAAACACGACTTCGCCTGCTGGATTGGGCCCGTGATAGACCCTCGCGCCGGTCATTTCGGAAAGGATCGGCGATCCGCTGATGAGGTCCTCATTGCGATGGGTCTCGAAGATATGGGTGATCTCCAGTCCTTCGGCGCGGGCCTTGTCGACATAGACTTCGCAGTCTCGGCGCGGATCTATGACCGCAGCCTGCCCGCCGGCACCGATAATGTAGGAAAGTTGCGAAAGACCCGGGGTCTTGATCGTCTCGAAATACATACGGCTTCCTTGTGTCCTACTCGAAATTTGTGATGTTCAGGCCGATTGAGCCTCAATCGTTGGTACCAGGCTTAATCGATCCCCAGCTCGGCTTTGATGGCGGCAGGGCTCTCCAAGCTCTCGTTTTCGGGCCGACCGATGGCAGGCTTTGCGTTGATCCAGGTGTCTTCGAGTACAAACTCGAGAAGGCTTGCTGCAAGATCCGCATGACGGCATCTAAAGCAACCATCTGCCAGACGTTCGTCGGTAATCACCGCTTCGCCGGTATAGGGTTCGTCAAGCAACCAGCCGGGCCGCGCAGCAGTCCATCTGACATCCGGAGCGTCACTCAGCATCGCCTCCATTGCACGCATCTGTTCCAGGATGTTGAACAGTGCAGGCTTGGCCGTCAGCTCAAACCAGGCAGGAACGCTCGACTGGTGTTCCACGAACGCTGCGGAGATCACGGCAATTCGGTCTATGTCGGTTTGCTTCATCGCTTCGAGCAGATTCCGCGTTCCTTCGGTATAAAGCGGTGGCGGATCGATGGCATTGCTTGGACCAAACCCGACACCGAGAGTGGAAATCACCGCGCGGCATCCATCGAGCTGCTGTGCGAAATCATCCGACAGAACATCGCAGTCGATATATTCGAACTCGCCTATACGCTCGCTCGGCTCGGGCAGATTGTGTTCAAAGGCGCGGATCGGTACGTCACGGCCAAAGGCATGCTTCAAAAGCTCGGTGCCTGCTTTACCGCCGGCACCGAAGACAGCAATCGGCCTGGTATCGGGCATGGGATCGCTCCTTTTCAGAAATGATGTCTGCAAGAAAAATCAGCTTTAGCGGGCGCACGGGTGAGCCATCACTCGACCGTGCGCCCTGCTTCAATCAGGCTCCGCCGCTGGGACAGGTGGTATAGCCCCAGAAGCCGAATTCATCCTTGGCTCTTGGCGCAGCCACGATCATCTCCTGCATCTGCAGGCCCGCATCGCCTTCATCATCCAGCATGCGCGTCTTGATGCGAAGCTCGCCGTTCGAATAACTGTCCGGGCCATCGGCAGTGACCGGAATAAGGGTACCGTTGATCTTGACCGCACCCTGGCCGCTATCGTCGTAGACGAAGGACGGGAAGGCAATTTCGGTCAGACGAAACTGACAGGAATTTTGCGCGCCCAGTGCAGCGATATCTGCGCCATTCATGGTTTCGGGAAGCATCAGGCCGGGGCTGACATTTGCCAGAGCAGTGGCGGCATCCTCAATGGGGGCTGCGGTTGCGGGCGGGTCTAGCTGTGCCTCGCGGTCATTGCCCGGGGCGGTGTTGGAATTGCAGGCGGCGAGCGGCAATGCGATGGCCGCTATAAGCGCGAAGTTTTTCATTGCTGCATCTCCTCTGGCAGGCGTTCTTCGGTTCGCGGTCCGTTCTGCTCGATGTCGTCGATCAAATATTTCATCTCGGCGATTTCGCGGCGCTGGGCGACGATGATAGCCTGTGCGAGCTCGCGCACTCTTGGATCCTTCAGACTTGCGCGTTCGCTGGTCATGATCGCGATCGAGTGATGCGGGATCATCGCGGCCATATATTCGGTATCGTCTACGGTGGTCTGACTGCGCACCAGCCACAGGGCGAGGGCGAACACGACGGCACCGACGCCAAGAATGATAAAGTTCTTGGTCCGGTCCTTGTACATGCCCCACATAAAAAGGAGCATCACGATCATCATCATTCCGCCCATGACGAACATCATCCAGAAGCGGGTTTCGCTCCAGAAGATATCGTCGACGGTGAAGGTGTTGGCATACATCAGGAAGAACATAATCACGGTCGAGGTCGAAACCATGGCCATGAACCGCCAGTAGCTGCCTCCCCCTCCCTTGTCCGAGTGGCGCGTCTTCTCAGTCATGCTTTTTCTCCTTCATGCATCATGGTCCAGAATAGCTGCGCCGAGCAGCTGATGAGTGCGAAGCCTGTCAGGGCTTCGATGCCGGCGAGCACCCTCAGGTGGTCGGTCGGATAGATGTCGCCCAGACCAAGCGTGGTCACGTTGATGAGCGAGAAATAAAAGTAGTCCATCCAGTCCATTGTCGGGGCCTTGTCGAACCCTCCAAGATCCCATTCCGCGCCGAGCCAGAAGCCGACCGCGAAAAGGATTGCGACCAGAAAATGCGAACTGAGGACGAGCAGCGAGACGCCAAGTTTGGCCAGCGTGTCTCGCCTGCGGCCGAGCAGGCGGTGGCCGACACCAAGGATCGCGAGGTGTGAGGCGATAGCCAAGAGGAACAGGAAGACGGAAAGAATGAGCGCAATGATCATAGGAAGGCCTTTGCGCCCATCCACAGACCCATGCCCATCATGAACAGGTTCTCGGTCAATGAGACGAAGCCAAGCGGAACATTACTGCTACCCCCGACGCAGGCGCATTTGAGCTCGCGCTTATCGATGTAGACCGCCTTGAATACGCTGACGGCGCCAATAGTCCCGATGAACAGTGCTAGCGGAGCAGAAAACCAGGTCAGCGCGCCAGCGGTCATGAGAATACCTGCGGCGGCCTCACCGAACGGATATACGAAGCCATAGGGGACCCAGCGTTTGGCCAGCAGATCGTAGTTCAGGAACATTGTCGAGAAGCTGCGCACGTCTTGCAGCTTCTGGACGGCCAGCAAGGTCATCGACAGGCTCACGAACCACTCTGCCGCGCGCACGGTAAAGAGGTTGTCGAAGAACGCCCAGCTCAGCCCGAGCGCGAGCAGCAGAGCTACCGCGAAAATCGCGATGACGGGCTGATAACTGGTTTCGCCCTCCTTGGGCTGCGAGCGGCTTTTGCCGAAGAATTCGCGCACATCGTCATAGCCACCGATGCGCCTGTCTTCGATAAAGGTTTGGGGCGTGGTCTCGACCTCGTGCTTGTCTTTAAACGCGTCGGTCTCTCCCCTGCTTGTCAGGTGATTGTCGTCGATCTCGAATCCCTGTCGCTTGAGGAGATCGATCGTCTTGAGACCATAGGGGCAAACGTGATCCTCCATCACCATGCGGTAAACCGTCGCTGTTCGGGTCGTCATAATTCGCTCCGTTTGTTTTTCGTGATGGCGCTACTGGGCAATGCGCAAGCCGGGCACGGTTGTGCAGTGGAGCCCGCCTCGAGAGCTTCCCACCTGGAAAGGAAGTGCATGGTCAACTCGCCTCTCCCGTTCCATCGTTCTCGGGCGATGCTGGTGCGCCGGGATTGCGCGAGAGGTAGAACCATTGGCCAAGAAAAACGGCGGCGATCCCGATCACGGCGTAGGCCACGACGGCAGGATCGCTGCGCAATTTCGCGACAGTGAAAGCTGCCAGGACCACGCCATCGGCTGCGAGTGCAGCGAGAAGCACCGAGGCGCGTGCGCCGACTTTTCCGCGCAGGTGGCGCAGGACGCCCCAGTGAACCAGCATGTCCATGACGAGATAGAAGAAGGCGCCCAGCGATGCGATACGGGAAAGATCGAACAATACGGCCAGCGTTCCGGCAACGACAACCGTATAGACCAGCATGTGGCTGCGGATCCCGCCGCTCATGCCGAAATGGCTATGCGGGATCATCTTCATATCGGTCAGCATCGTCAGCATCCGCGACACCGCAAAAACACTCGCGATGACGCCCGACGTGGTGGCAGCGATCGCGATCGCGACGGTGAAATAGAAACCGAGATCGCCAAGTGCCGGGCGCGCCGCCGCCGCCAGTGAATAATCGCGTGCTTCGATAATCTCGGAGATGCTGAGGCTTGAGCCCACCGCAACAGCGACGAGCAGATAGACCACGATGCAGATGCCAATCGAGATCATGATCGTGCGGCCTACATTCTTGTGCGGATCGACGATTTCGCCGCCACTATTGGTGATCGTGGTAAAGCCCTTGAAAGCGAGAATCGAAAAGGCAACTGAGGCGACCAGGGCTTCTGCGTTGGTCAGCGCTACAGGCTGCGAGAATGCTCCTGATGAAAAACCGCTCACCCAGATCGCAGCTACTGCAAATAGCGCAATGCCGCCGATCTTGATCGCCGACATGATAAGTGAAAACCCGCTTACCGACTTGTTGCCCGCTGCATTGACGAAATAGGCAAAGATAATGAGAGCGAGCGCTACCAGAGAAACGAGCCATCCGCTGCTCTCGAGATCGAACGGACGCAGCGCATATGTTGCGAAGGTCCTTGCCACGAGACTTTCGTTGATGACCATAGACAGCGCCATCAGCAGCGAGGCTGATGCGGCGATGACGCCGGGCCCGTATGCTTTTTGCAAAATCATCGCGATGCCGCCCGATGAGGGCCATTTGTTCGACATCTTGATGTAGCTGTAGGCCGACAATGAAGTGACCAGCGCCCCGGCGATAAAGGATAGCGGAAAGAGGGGGCCAGCAAGTTCGGCGATCTGCCCGGTGAGTGCGAAGATGCCTGCACCGATCATAACGCCGGTGCCCATGGCGATGCCGCCCAGCAGCGTTATGGAGCCTGCGGTATTGCCCGTTCGATCGTGACCATGGTCTTGCAATACATTCCCCTATGGATGTCCTCCCGTTCGAGAAACATCATTGCCGAACAGTACGTTCGGCAGGGCTTCACCCCTCAAAAAAGATTCTGCGAGACTCCAGGCGCCTGTGTGCGACCGGGTTATAGTTACATCGGCCCGGCTTCTCTTCGTTGAAGGTGCGCCTGAGCTTCGCGAACATCCAGCTCCCGGGTACTGTTTCCGGTGCGCAGCATGAGATGAGCGACACCCCCTTCGGTGTAGTAGACCGGATGCACGCTTTTCTCGACGATCACCCTGCAAACGGTCAGCCCGCCAAGCCCATGGAAACGACTATGGACCAGGGCACAAGCATCCCCGCCCAGGGCGTCTCTTGCAGTGTCCATCAAAAGTCGTTCGAATCCATCCTGGTTCGCGTGCTTGAGCGTTCGCATATCCGCTTCAATGCCCGCAACAGTCCCGTCATCTTCCACGCCGATCAAGAGCGTGCCACCTTCATGGTTGAGAAAACCCGCTATTGTCTTCACGACAACCTGCTGCAGGCGCCGGTTTACGCGCTCTTCGCGTCTGTCCCAACGCATAGACGACTTGAACTCGACATGCTCTCCTTCGCCCCGGGCAATGAGCAAAGGTAGCTCTTCTTCAAGCTCGCGTTCGAGGAAACGAACTTTCGAGCGTTCATCCAAAAGGCGGCTGTGATAAATACCAAACCCCAGCCCAATCGCAGCGCCCAACGCCACATACACAGCGCTCATCGTTAGCATTTCAAACGCGAATGCCGAAGACAGACGGTCAAGCAGAAAAGCGAGCGCGTTGCTTTGGGCGGCAATATTCGAGGCACCGAATTCATACCAGTAGACAAGTGTCGTCACCGGATGAAGGATCGCGAAACCCATGACTGCGCCTATGGCGGTGTGCAGGAGCAGACCCCGTCTATCGTCGCTGGATCGATATCGCGAAATTGTTCGTCTCCTGTCGAGGCGTCATTCTGATTGGTGTCGCCAGCCTTCTTTTGTCGCATCCGACACCCGCGTGGAACCAAGTGCTTGTTCCGATCGATAGAGCGCCGTTTCAAGCCAGTCTGATTTCCTCAAGCGTTATCTGAAGTACCGGTATAACGGCACCACGATCACCGCGATGTACCACCCATATAAGAAGCTGCCGATTGCGCCTGCGAGAAATCCAGGCAGAGTCAGCCATTCGTATCCGGGAAGCAGCGGTTCCCAGGCCTCATGCATATGGAACCGTTCGGGCGCGAGCAGGCCGAAAGCTATGCAGATCAAATAGCTGACGAGCAGAAACAGGCTGAGTGTCCAGCCCCAGGCGATGATCGAGGATTTGAGCGAACGCTCTGACATCATGGTTCTCCTGTTGAATTACCGTCATCTGGGCTGGTCGGCGTTTACGGATAGGATGCGAAGACTTTCTGGCCGTCCGGACCGAAAGCGATGACCTCATAGGGCTGCACTCGATCGCCCATTTCCATGCCGGGGGAGCCTAGCGGCATTCCGGGAACGGCGAGGCCGGTCACGCCCTCGGGCCTTTCGCGCAGGAGCCGCGCGATCGCTTCGGCGGGCACATGACCTTCGATGATGTAGCCCTCGACTTCCATTGTGTGGCACGACCACATATCCTGCGGTACGCCCTTGGCTGCCTTGAGCGCACTCATATCGTCAGTATCGACCGAAGCCACTTCTGCTTCCATGCCGCCCTCGACATGTCCTGCCCAGCTCAGGCAGCAACCACATCCCGGGTCCCTGAACATCGTGTAGGTGGCGGCCTGTGCGGCATTCGAGCAGGCCGCAAGCGTGAGAAGAACCGATGCCGTCAGCGAACGCCGCAGCGGCTTCGATGGATTGTCTTTGATCATGTTACATGCCTTTCTTGGAGCCGCGCCAGAGCGAAATGGTTCCGGTTGCGGTATGGATCTGAGCGAGCAGCTCTGCGCTTGCGAAAATTTCGCCTAGCAATTTCTCGACTGCTCCGTCAGCGCTCGGCTGGGTGTCTGGTAAACCGTCGAGAAGCTGAACGGTCGCGCGGAACATTGCGCGCATGAGCGGATGGTCCTGGCGCATGTAATCAGCGATCAGCACCATGCCGCCAGGAGCTAGCAAGGCCTCCATTTGCTCGAGGATCGCGCGCTTCTGCGACACGGGAACCTGGTGCAAAACAAGCGAGCTGACGATCGTATCGGGTCGCCGATCACCCGAAAGGTCGAGACTGTCGAGAAATCCGTTGTGCCATCGAACGAGGCCCGCAGCAGGACCAAGCTTGCGCCGTGCGATCGCAAGCGCTGCCGGATCGGGTTCTACGCCTAATAAATCTGCTTGGGGGCAGCTGGTCATGAAGGCTCGCAACAACGTCCCCGTGCCGCAACCTACATCCATGACCTTGTCGCCAGGTTTTACTCGAGCCTGTTTGACGATCTCCCGGCGCCATTTCGCCTCGCGCGTGAAAACGCCAATCGCACGATCGTAGAGCGGTGTGAGCCAGCTGTGGCCAAGCAGAGGAGTGAACTCCCGTTCCACTTTTGTGAGGCGTGCATTTTTCACCACATAATTTCCGATCTGTTCAAACAACCTTCGCTATTGTTCGTTGCACGTTCTGATACGCACAGCCGGGCCGCAGCCCTCAAAAAAGAAACTTAAGGGTTCGGGTATTCTATCGCGTATAGGAAGCGGGCAACCGACAGGAGCAATGGATGCGTAACAATCAGACACTCGATGCGATGCTTGGGACGCTGGACACACGGGACTCCTTCAAAGTTCCGGACGATTTCATGACCGGCGTGTGGCAACGGGCAGGCCAGCTTGGCGAAATCGTTGAAAGACGCCGCAGGATGGCCTTGTTCGCGGGCCTGTTCGTCGTCGGCCTGGGAGCCGGTGCAGGCACCAGCGGGTGGCCTGCACAATTTGCTGGTTCCCAACCTGGCATAGCAGATAGCATCATTGTCGGAGAGCGGCTCTCGCCCTCCGAGCTGCTGCATGTGGAGCGCTAGACATTGAAGAAATTGCATATTGCCCTCGCGGTGCTGCTCGCGGCGCTCGCCGGTTGTCTCGGTGCGCTCGCCGCAGATCGCTGGGCCAATCACGATGCTGATACGGGCCTACATGCGTTCGTGCATGATGAACTCACACTAACAAACGAGCAGAAGCAACGCCTTGAGACACTCGAAGCGCGCTTCGCTGTGGAACGGGCCAGGCTCGAGGCCTCTGCGCGCGCTGCCAACGCCCAACTCGCGCAGGCGATGGAAGCCGAACACGAATACGGACCCAGGGTGGGGGCGGCCATCGACAAGGTTCATGCACGCATGGGCGATCTCCAAAAAGCAACGGTCCGCCATGTCTTCGACATGCGTGAAATTCTCGACCCCGATCAGCAAAGACGATTTGACCAGCAAGTGTCCAAAGCTCTCACCGACAGCCCGCGCAGCTGACCCCGCATGCCGGTAAAAAAGGGGGGCAATTCAGAACAAATACTTGTCGCGCAGGTCGTGGCCGGCAGCAGGCAGGCGTTTTCGTCTCTTGTCGAAGCCCACATCGCGCGGCTGATTGCGCTGGCGACGCGCATGCTGGGGTCTTCCTCCTCCGCTCAGGACGTGGTCCAGGATAGCCTCGCATCGGTCTGGCTCACCCGGCATCGTCTCGATGCCTCCAAGCCCGTCGGCCCTTATCTTACAACAATTGTCCTGAACCGGTGTCGCGACCGACTTCGCCGAAGGAAGGTCGTCGGTTTCTTCGGTTTTCCGAGTTCCGACGAGGTACAGGCGGTGGCCGACGACACGCCCGATCCCGAAAACCTTGCAGCGAGCCGTGAGCAACTCAGGCTCGTCGAGGCGGAGATCGGGCGGTTGCCCATACGCCTGCGCGAAGCGCTTGTGCTCGTAAGTGTCGAAGGCCGAAGCCAGGCCGAAGCCGCCGCGTTGCTCGGCACGACCGAGAAGGCGATCGAGACGCGCATATATCGTGCGCGCAACCGGCTGAGAGAACGGGTCAAAAACTTTGAGGGGTACAGCTGACAGGCGCGTAAGGGTGGGTGTATGTCACATCAGGAGCCGCATTCAATGATTTCCGTAAATCGACGCAAATTCCTTGGTACGGGAGCAGGCGGGATGGGCCTGCTTGGCCTTGCCGGAGCAATGCCGGCCTGGGCGCGCGGCGGTGACCTCCTGGCGGGAAATGCCCGTAAGGGACTGGACGAGGTGGCGGGGCCGAATATCGACCTCACCGTAGCCCGGTCCGCCTTCGCAAGCGGCAACAGGCGCGGCGGCGCGATCGCTGTCAATGGCAGTATTCCAGGACCTCTCCTGCGCCTGCAGGAAGGAACGACGGTCCGGCTAAACGTGCATAACCAGCTTGAGGAAGATACGTCCATTCACTGGCACGGGCTTCTCGTACCATTTGAGCTCGATGGCGTTCCGGGAGTGAGCTTCCCCGGCGTCAAGCCGGGTGAGACCTTCACCGCCGAATTTCCCGTGCGGCAATCAGGAACTTACTGGTGGCATTCGCACAGCGGCCTTCAGGAACAGGCGGGCCACTATGGCGCGATCGTGGTCGATCCCGCAGGTCCCGATCCGGTGCAGGCCGACCGCGAATATATCGTGGTGCTGAGCGAATTCAGCGACATGTCGCCGCACGCGATCTTCGACAAGCTCAAGAAGGGCGAAGGCTACTTCAACTACAACCAGAACACCTGGACTGATGATTATCCGCTGTCGGGTGAAGACCGCCGGATGTGGGCGAAGATGCGCATGATGCCGACTGACATCCTCGACGTATCGAGCGCGGCCTATACCTATCTTCTGAATGGCCATGGCCCGCTGGACAATCTGGAGTATCTGTTCCGGCCGGGTGAGCGGGTGCGCCTTCGCTTTGTCAATGCCGGCGCGATGACTTTCTTCAATATACGCATCCCCGGCCTACCCATGACAGTGGTTCAGGCTGATGGACAGAATGTCGAACCGGTCGAGGTCGATGAGCTGCAGATCGGTGTCGCCGAAACCTACGACGTTGTCGTCACCCCGCGCGAGGAACCGGCCTACACGCTGGTGGCGGAGTCGATGGACCGCTCTGGCATGGGCATCGCGACGCTGGCGAGCAGGCCCGGCGCGCGCGCAGCTATACCTCCGCTGCGCGATCCGCCGCTGCTCACCATGGCCGACATGGGCATGAGCGGTATGGACCACGGTGCAGGCACTGGTGGTGACATGTCAGGGATGGATCACGGAACCGATGGTGCCATGGCGGGCATGGATCATGGTTCGAGCGGAGCGCCGAACGGCGACGCAATGGCGGGGATGGCAGGCATGTCTGGCATGCAGATGCGCGATACGTCGCGCCTTCCGCCTGACGTGAAGGTCGGCCCGGGCCTCGACATGGTATCGATGAACCCGGTCGATCGCATGGGCGATCCGGGCATTGGCCTTGCCGATGTGCCCCATCGCACGCTCGATTATCGCAAGCTTCGCGCGCTGAGGCCGCACGAGGAAGGCAGAACTCCGTCCCGGCGGATGGAAATCCATCTGACCGGCAATATGGAGCGCTACATGTGGTCGTTCGACGGCAAGAAGTTTTCCGCCGTCTCCGACGAACCGATCCGCTTTGCCTATGACGAGCGGGTACGGGTCAAGCTCATCAACGACACGATGATGGCGCATCCGATCCATCTCCACGGTCATTTCTTCGAACTGGTCAATGGTGCCCCTGCGGATCGCCAGCCCTTGAAGCACACGGTAATCCTGCAGCCAGGCGGCAGCGCCCAATTCGACCTGACTGCCGACGAGCCGGGTGACTGGGCCTTTCACTGTCATCTTCTTTACCACATGCACGCCGGGATGTTTCAGATCGTCACGGTCGCCAATCCGGACGGGAGCGAAGCATGAAGACTTTTCTAGCAAGCCTGCTTGCCTCGCTCGCTGCCGGAACGATGCTGTCGGCACCGGCTTCGGCACAGCATGCCGGGCATGACACCAGTCAACCCCAGCCCGGGGCTCAGCCGGTCACGGGCCAGGATGCTGCGGACAGGTGTGCGCAGGAAGCGCAGCGCCATCGGGACATGGGCCATGCCGTTGCGGACGGCGCCTGCGAGCCGACCGCCAGCGACCAACCGGCGATGGATCACGGAACCATGGATCATTCGCAGATGAGCCAAGGGGCGATGGCCGAAGGTGAAGAAAGTTCGGGCATGGAGATGCCCATGGCGCAGTCCGGTCAGGAATCCATGGAAATGGATCACAGCCAGATGAATCATGGCGATATGCCTCAAGGCCAGGCGAGCCAGAGCGAGATGGACCACAGCCAGATGGACCACAGTCAGATGGGCCAGGTTTCCGCGCCGTCACCAGCCATGCAGGGAATGGATCATTCCGCAATGCAAGGGTCTGCCGACGATATGATCCCGCTCCTCCCGCCTCCGCCCGAAGCTGGCAGCGGCCCCGCGCGCGCCGGTATTGCAATTTGGGGCGAGGAAGCCATGAACGAAGCCCGGCAGGAGCTGGTCCGCGAAACCGATGGCGGCATGCGGCTATGGATACAGGGCGACCGCGTGGAATACCGGGCGCGCGAAGGCGCGGACGGCTATCTTTGGGACGTTCAGGGTTATTACGGCGGCGATATCAATAAGTTCTGGTTCAAATCGGAAGGCGAGGGCAGCTTCGGCGAACCGATCGAAGGGGCCGAGGTGCAGGCTCTGTGGAGCCGCGCCATCGCACCCTTTTTCGACTTCCAGGCTGGTGTCCGACAAGACTTGACCGGACCTGAACGCACCCATGCGGTGATCGGCATCCAGGGTATTGCCCCTTACAAGTTCGAAGTCGATGCTGCGGCGTTTATTTCCAGCAAGGGCGATGTGACGGCCCGCATCGAGGGCGAACTTGACCAGCGCATCACCCAGCGGTTGATCCTTCAGCCGCGCGCGGAACTTGCACTTTCGGCTCAGGATATTCCGGAGCTGGGAGTTGGCGCGGGGATCGACCGAATCGAAGCAGGCCTTCGCCTGCGCTATGAATTCGCACGCGAATTCGCGCCGTATATCGGCGTCTCTCAGGAATGGCGGATAGGCGATAGTGCCGCCTATGCCCGTGCGGCCGGCGAAGACCCGAGCGTGACGAACTATGTCGTCGGTGTCCGGTTCTGGTTCTAAAAAGAGGGAATAACTAATGAAAAAGTCGATGATCATTCAAGGTTTGATGGCTTCGGCCCTCGCAGTTTCCGCAGTACCGGCGATGGCGCAGACCACGGATCATTCGGCGCATCAGGAACAAGCTGAAGCGATGGAGATGGACCATTCGGCGCAAGGCATGAACCATGCCGATCGCATGGCGGCCATGAACGATGATGTCGCCGGTGCAGAAGCGGCTCTGGTCGCCTACCGTGAGGCATTGATGGCCCGCGATGCTGACGCAATGGATGCCCTTTTTGCCGACGAATCTTTCGTTTACGAGAACGGCAAGGACGAAGGCAGCTTCACGCATTATATGCAGCATCACCTGGGACCAGAACTGGATGCGATTACAAGTTTCACCTTCGGTGATCCGACCGTTGCGGTCACCCGCATGGGACATCTCGCTTACGGGCGCGAAACGTACACCTACCGGATCGAACTGACGGATGGTCGGGTTATCGAGCGCGAAGGCGTGGCAACATCCGTACTTGCCCATGACGCCGATGGCTGGAAGATCGTGCAATATCATTCCTCGTCGCGCGCGCCGCGCAACCGCTGATCGGAGTGCGAGGGGCCAACCGGGTGGGGAAACGCTCGTTCAAGCTGCGCCTGCATGTTCTGGGCAGCAAGCTGCACAAATGGCTGGCGATCTTCGTCGGCCTTCAGGTGCTTCTGTGGATGGCCACCGGAGCTCTGATGTCCTTTCTCGATCTGGAGGAAGTACGATCCGAACACGTCATCTCGCGCGCAGCACAGACGCTTCCCGCCGATGCCGCCATCCCGCGATGGCTATCCGACAGCGATGACATTACCGCAATCACGACCCGGGTTCTTGATGGCAAGACTGTCACTGAGGTGCGGCGAACCGATGGCGCCGTGAGCCTGCATGAGCCACAAAGCGGTCGGATATTATCTCCCATTCCCGCAGCCACGGCACGTTCAATTGCGCGGCGCGCCTGGGTCGGTCCGCAAACATCCATCCATGCGGCGCGCCTGGTCGACGAAAGCGTCGGTACTGAATTCAGAGGCCCTTTTCCGGCATGGCAAATCACCTATACCGACGAGGCTAACACGCGCGTCTATGTCGATGCATCGAGCGGTGCGGTCCTTTCCGCGCGAAGCGACACCTGGCGGTTCTTCGATTTCATCTGGGGGCTGCACATCATGGACTGGACGCAGCGCGACCGGATCAACAGCTGGTGGCTTTTGCTGTTCGGCATCGGCGGGACAATTATCGCGATCTCGGGCTTTGTCTTGCTGGCCAACAGGTTCCCGAGGATGAAGCGCCGGGCGAGACGTGGCCAAGTCGCTCGTTGAGACTGCTTTCAGTTCAGTTGCGCTCGGTTTGAGCAAACCGAACCAGAAGGATGGTTAGCAGAGGCACGATCGTCCACATCGCGATCGGGATCAGAGCCATGCCGGTCAATGGATCATGTGGCATCAGATCGCTATAGCGCCAGCTCAGCAGGCTGTCTGACGGTAGCGACGTCGCCATGATTTCGACAGCGATCGCAACGACAAGGCCGAAACCGAAATATATTGCATAAGGTATCCTGGCGCCTCGGCGAAACCAGGCGCGCCCGCCCTTGATGGCTGCGAGCGTGTACGCTGCAAGCAGGATAAGTCCATCGCCCAAGCTCGCAATGCCGCAGCGAATGGTCTGCTCATAGGGTTCGAGATTGCCGGAAACGAAATACGGCATCTGGTAGATTTCCCAGACGAACGCGATCAAGCTTCCGCAAATATAGAATAGCCAATGGGTTCTGGTCACCTTGCCAGGACACCGCAGATATGTGCATCACAAAGCCGCGCCTGGCCTATATTTTCGGTCCTCAATTGCGTCTGCATTGCCGGATTACTCAGCCTCTCCATGATCCGCGTTGTCGGTAAGCCGAGCAGCACGGTCAAGAAATTTGCGCATGTCGTTCGCTGCCAATTCGGTGAGGGGGTGCCTGCTCGCCTCGGGACGCGGTTCAATCATATCCGCGCGCTTTCTGATCTGTTCGATCTGCTCACTGCTTGCTCCGGACAGCAGGCCAAGAACGATGTTTTCGAGCGTTATGAGACGAATGCGCATCTGCACCAGTTCGGCCTTGTCCGGTTCCGGGACTTCCCAGCTGCCATCATCGTTGACCGCGCTCATTGCAGCATTCCCGGCGGCTTTTCTGATACCATGACCGTCTCCTTCTTTTCTCTCGGCTTCTGCCGGAGACGTGGCTGAAAATCAGTACTGCTGCAACCGGCTCGGCTGTTGGCCTGCCCTTCGCCGCCACCATCTTTTGCGTGATTGTTTGAGGGGGAGCGACGTTCGCTGCGTAAAGGTTATGAATGCACAAGGCATCCACCACATGACCAAAGAAGGGAATTCGACGATGAAACGCACAGCCCTGGCCCTCTTGCTCGCCACTGGCCTGACAGCCTCCCCGGTAATGGCACAGCAGCAGCATGACCATGCAAATCAAGCTGCAGCACAGCAGCAGGATCACGCTGGCCACATGATGCAGGATTCCGAGGCCATGACAGCCCATCGTGAGAAGATGGCTGAAATGCGCGCGCTGATGCAGCAGGCCCGCGCCGCGAGCGATCCCGCCGAACGCCAAAGGCTGATGGCCGAGCACCGCGAAAAGATGCAGGAACACATGGCGGGCATGATGCAGGGGGGCGACGCCGATATGATGGCGGCCTGTCACCAGCGCATGACGATGATGCACGATATGATGGAGCAGATGGCTGCCCAGCAGGATATGGCACAGCAAGACTAGGAACCGGCGGCCCGGGTCGGTGCTGACGCTCCCCCGGGCTCCGCTCGCTGCCATGGATCGCAATTCGGGCAGACGTTCAATTGCCCGAGCACGCGAAATTCGAATGCATCCCGCGCTAGCGCACCCTTCATAAATTGTTCTGAGGGGTGAGAGCTCCAGATGCGTAGTCATCTGCATGGGCAGTGGTAAGCCGCCATGAAAGGGTACTCGTCAGTATGAAGCCAATCCAACTGTTGGCGCTTGTTTGCGCAAGTCTTCTTTGGGTCAGCCCGGTGCACGCGCATGGCGACGAAGCGCATGGCGGGGCCGAGAGCGCAGCTGCGCCTGCGACAACCAGTCCAGTGAACAATTCCGGTGAAGCTCAGGAATTATCGAATGGCGCTTCGGGTGACGCTCATGCTTCCGGCGGGCACGACGAAGCATCGGGAGAGACCGCCAATGTGAACGAGGAGGGCTTCGTCGGTGTGCTCAAGAGATTGCATCCCGCCACGGTACATTTCCCAATTGCCCTGTTTCTGATGGCCGCGCTGGCCGAGCTCTTCGTCGGTAAGCGAAGAGAAGCCAGCTTGGAGCCTGCGGTACGCGTGCTCATTTACGGCGGTGCGGGCGGCGCTGTCATCGCGGCCATATTCGGGTGGATACATACCGGACTGTGGTTTGGCGGGGATACGGCAATGCAGCTCCATCGCTGGAACGGCATGCTCATTGCCGTTCTGGGTCTTGTGCTCGCCGCGCTCGCGTACCGCCGCCCGGAGAGCCGGACAATGCTGCGCATTGCGCTTGTATCGATGGCTGTGCTCATTTTGGCCCAGGGGTTCTTGGGCGGCGAACTGGCGCACGGCCAGAACCATCTCGGCCTTTCCTGGCTGTAGGGAGAAGCCTGATGCCCAAAAGCAAATCGAAGATGACAGCCACCGGTCCCGCTCAAGTCGTGGCTGCTCTGTTTTTCCTCGCCGGGTGTGACGAAGCGCAGGTTTCGGCGCCTGACGCGCAGACGCCAATGGCCATAGGAGCTGCGCCATCGGCTGCCACAGCTTCCCCCGGTGTTGATGGCACGGAAAATTCCTCGGATGCTTACGGCGAGGCGCAGCCGGTGACTGCAGGAACTTCCCCTGAGAGCATGGACGAGGTCTCAAACAGGCCGCGCTCCGGCAGTTCGCGAGCAGCACCCGTGCCGCCGATTCAGCCGGCAGATGCCAGCGCAGTCACGCCAACAGCCGAGCCCGCGGACCCGCATGCGGGTCACGATATGCAGTCGATGCCGGATCACGATATGAAAGACATGTGACGAGAGCGGGCAAGACCTCGAGTCTCTCTTGCCTGGCCCATCGAACAGGCGGTCCCGACGTCCCCCCGGAGCCCTGCGGGTCGCAGGTGCAATTGGGCCGCTTTGAAACCCCGCGTATGATACGCTCATGCGCGGGGTTTCTTCTGCACGAGGCAATTTTCAGGAGAGCCGCGATCTGAAAGAATATTGTGTCGTGCAAGTGTCATCCCCCTCCCGAACGGGCGACCGGAACAGTGCTATCGGAGCTATGATAATACTGGTGCTGTAGACGCTCGGCCTCTGCCCGGTGCGATGATTGACTGCTGCGTCGCCGCTTCAATTTGGAGAATTCCACATGGTGATCGAGAAGAAGGATAAAGACCTTTTGCGATGAGAAGAAGAAGGCGGCGCGCTGCCTTGTGGACCGCAAGAAGCTGTGGAAGCTGCATGTGACAAACGCGATAGTTCCGAACGCTCTGATGCAAGCAACGTAACGCCTGATAGCGCAGAAATGAAAAAAGCTAGCCTGTCACGATGAATCCCGGCGATCTCCTTTTACGCTAATTCCTTACAACTGATATGTCGTCGGATAGCCCCGAGACGATGGCCTCGGGTGTCGAGCGCTGCCGGGTCGATTTCGGCTTTGAGCAAGACCGGGTGAAGCGCTTCGCTTGGTGGGGGTTGCCTCATAGGCTTGGGTCTGCCTCTGACCTTGAGCCGTGTTGGAATCTCCTGTTGATTGCGCCGCTGCCCGCGATTTCATGGACCTTCTTGCTGCAAGCGGAGGCACCGCGGCCTGCGAATAAAGCGTTGGACCATGGCGCTGCCTTCATGCCCACTCCGAACCCAGTCCGGCTTTTCATGCGAACCTGTCTGAACCAGGTCAGCTGAGCCCGGCAACCCATTTTCTTTCCGGCCGTGTTGCCCGCTGCGCGGGCTGCCCGCACCACCCGGCGTAAACGGGTTTCCCTTGGCGCTGCGCGCCTGCGGTGCAGTCCTCCCATGCCCTGTTTCTCATCGACGTTCGCAAGCCGGAAATGGTTTCCGGGTTGAGAGCTGAAGGAGAATTTATCATGACCAATATCGTTATCCTCACCGGCCGCATTGCCCGTGATCCCGAAACACGGGAAACCAGGAGCGGGACCAGCGTCACGGGGATCACCGTCGTTACCGATCGCCCCGCTCGCGACAAGGACGGCAAGACCTACAAGGATGAAAACGGCTACACCGCCAAGGACAGCGAATTTCACCGCGTGACCTGTTTCAACGGCCTCGCCAAGACGGTCGGCCAGTATTGCTCGAAAGGCCAGCTGGTGTCGGTACAGGGCCGCCTGCACTACACCCAGTGGGACGATCAGGACGGCGTGAAGCGGTACGGCTGCGAGATCCTCGCCGACAAGGTCGACTTTCTCTCGCGCGGCAACCCTCAGAGCGGTGAATCTGGCGGCGAAAGCGATAATCGCGACGCTCCCGAAATCGACTGATCTCTCCCAGTCGATCTCTCCCGAAGGGGTCCTGTCCTCACCGGACAGGGCCCCTTCTTGTGTTGTTCAGGAGCGTAAGAGCGGGGAGGGGCTGACCCACGGAAATCTGATCATGACGGGCGTAAAGCCACCGCATCAAGGACGGCGGGGCCCCACCATTTTGTCTTCTTTCGCTGCGCTGCAGTTCGACAAAATCGTTCCCCCCACCGCCACTTCGTGGTCGCCCGTGCGGGCGATCCTGTGACCCGGTACCTGCACGCCCGTCTGCCGGTCCTCCTGCCGTTTCAAGGCAGACATCAGGAGGATATCATGGCTACACTCACTCAATCTGTACAGAGCTCGGACAGCTATTTCGAAGCTCTGGCTGTTGCCGAACGGCGTGCTTTGCACAGCTTCTTTGACCAGCACGTCGTCGAGGATGACGATCTCGGTCACTTCGCCTTCGATGAGGGCGACTACAATGCGCTGCCGGTGCATCTGGCAAACCGCATAGTGCATACTGTGCCAGGCGTGATGCTCGAGTTCTGACGCGCGATTGGGCAGGAGCCTTCTCCGGTTCCTGCCTTTTTGCGTGTCCGCATGCATGAGGGATGGCTGTGAAAAGCGGAGCGGGGCTGGGGACGCGCTCTGTCCCGCGCTGCCTTCGGCACCGCTCCTGAGGGCGCGGCGTTTTCGTTTTGGGCCCCGCGCGCACTGCGAACCGGCAGCGGGTCGGACCGGCGCGAAGCTGGCGGGACCGACAAGTCCCGGTCCCTGGCTCCGCACGCGATCCTTTGCCTCCGCCTTGTTCGCGGTGCGGAATTTTTGCTGGGCATCGCTCATGGTCGGGTGGGCGATGGACTTTCGTGGGTCCGCACGGCCAGCGACCCATATTTGGGGGCAGGGCAGCAAGGTACGGGCGACAATTGTTCTCGCGTAGTTCTGTCGCTCCCCCATGGGACCAATTGCCCGCCATCCCTCTCTGCAACAAGCGGTAACTCGCCGCACCATCCATCCCATGTGTTGCGGAGATTACCCATGACCGCCATTCCAGAACCAGTTCGCCCCCGTTTCCTGCGAACGCCCGATGCTGCCGTGCATCTGGGCCTATCGCCCAGAACGCTCGAGAAACACCGCTGCTACGGGACCGGTCCCGTCTACCACAAGCTCGGCGGGCGGATCGTCTACCGGCGCGAAGATCTCGATGCCTGGGCCGAACAAGGGGTGCGCCGCTCGACCAGCGATCCGGGCAAGGGCGTGGTCCATCCGGCCAAAAGGATTGACGGCTACACCGGCCCGGTTCGGCGCTGAGAGCCTGTTCAATGACGGCCCGCACGACCTTTGCCAGCGCAGCACAGCAGCTCGATCTGTTCGTCGGAACCAGCGCAGCAATCGCGGCGCGCGATGCGCAGGACCTGATGGCATGGCCCTTTTTCAGCCTCGCCAAATCGAAGCGGGTGAAGCCCATCGACTTTCGCATGGGCGACATCTCAATTCTTGTCGAGGCAACTGCCGAACATGGCATGGCAACCATATGGGACGCCGATGTGCTGATCTGGGTGGCCAGCCAGATCGTCGAAGCGCGCGATGCCGGAAAGCCGACGTCGCGGCTCATTGCCGCCACCCCGCATGAAATCCTCGCCTTTACCCGCCGCGGTACCGGCAAGGCCGCCTATGAGCGACTGAAAGCCGCGCTCGACAGGCTGCAATCAACCAGCATCGCGACATCGATCCGCCAGCTGGGCGCACGCCGTCGCCACCGCTTTTCCTGGATCAACGAATGGCGCGAATGCCTCGATGCCAATGGCCGCGCGCTCGGCATCGAGATGATCGTGCCGGACTGGCTCTATGAAGCGGTAATCGACCGAGCGCTCGTACTCACGATCGACCCGGCCTATTTCACGCTGACCGGGGGCCTGGAGCGCTGGCTATACCGGATCGTGCGCAAGCATGGCGGCAAACAAAAGGGCGGATGGAGCTTCGACATTGCCCATCTTCACCTCAAATCTGGTGCGCTTTCACCGCTCAAACGGTTCGCTTTCGAGATGCGCGCAATCGTCCGGCGTCAACCGCTCCCGGGCTATACCCTCTCGCTCGACCACCAGCTGGGCCGCGAGCGGCTCAGCTTCGTGGCAATTCCTGTCGATCCCTTCGATGTCGCCCGGCGGCGCATCGGCATGCCTCCTGTGGACAAGTCGGTGTGATGTTCGGACTATCAGGAACCTCCGCGCACGGACTATCAGGAACCGCAAGTTCGGACTATCGGGAACCGAAACGCTGCGCAAACCCGCAGAAATGCTGGCCTTGCGAGCCCCTTAACTATCCTAACAAGGAATCTTATCGATTCCTGCTAACGTCGCCGCGCCTGTGCACGGTCGGTCGACTGACACCGCCGCGCACCAGCGCCGGGCGATGCGACGGCGATCCGCCGCTGACCCACGTCACTCTGGTGTGGCAGGAAGGCCTGCGCGAAGACTGGCTGCGTTTCGGCAAGCCGGTTGGTCAGCGCATCATCGATCGCAGGACACGGGTTGAAAGCTATAAGCCGGGGCAGCTCTTCGCTTTCGGGCGCTGGGCGTCCAACGAATATGGCACCATCCGTTCGGCTCTCGCCATTGCGCGCGCGGTCGCAGCTGGCGACACCTATCCCACGCTTCCGCAAGTCGATCCGGGCGCAGAGATACTGCTCTCGGTCCGGGGCTGGCCAAAGGTGCGCCAGGTCCTTGGCCTGATCGATGCAATCGAGGCAGGCGGCACCGATCCGTGCGATGTCGCGCCCGACCACTGGCGGCACATGCACAACCGGCTTGCAGCTGGAATGCAGCCACGCGCCTATCATCCAGACCGGCACCGCGTCTGGCTGCGCTACCGGAATCTTCGGCCATGAAACGCCGCACTCTCATTATCGCGAGCACTGTCTGTGCTGCCGCATTGCTGAGCGCCGCGCTGCCCCTCTCTCGCGTTCTGATCTGGAATGCGACCGCTAGTGTGCCGACGGGGCTGTATCATATCGGCGGTACGACCGGTCTGCAGGTTGGCGAGCGCGTGGCGATCGATCCGCCGCCTCGGCTGCGCGATTACCTTGCGACACGCGGTTATCTGCCGACGGGAATTCCGCTGCTGAAGGAAGTCGCGGCGCGTCCCGGCGACACTGTGTGCAGGCAGGGTCTGACCATCACCATCAATGGTGCGCGCGCCGGCGTGGCGCGCGCAGCTGACAGCATCGGGCGCGTTCTGCCGGTCTGGCAAGGCTGCCGGACCATCGCAGCAGGCCAGATATTTGTCATGAACCGGCGCGCGTCAGGCAGCTTCGACGGGCGCTATTTCGGACCGATCGCGCGCGACCGCGTGCTTGGCCGGGCCAGCCCCGTCTGGACCGATGAGCAAGGTGATGGCGCGCATATCTGGTTCGCGCAGCCAAGCAATGTTGCAACCTCAATCAACAACCAAGGAGACGATCAATGACATATATCGGCACATTCGCAGCGACCCGCGATGGCTTCGAGGGGCATTTGCAGACGCTCACGCTCGATGCCCGGCTCACCCTCGTTCCTGCAGAACCATCCGAAACCGAAAATGCGCCGGACTACCGGATCATGGTGGGTGACAATGACGCCGTCTACGAAGTTGGCGCGGGCTGGAAGCGCGTTGGCGACAAGGCCGGGGACTATATCGCGGTGGTAATCGACGATCCGGCGTTCGCCCGGCCGATACGCGCCAATCTCTTCGCATCCGATGATGGCTCTCATGTACTGACGTGGTCGCGCCCTGCGCGGCGCGCCAGCAAGGCTTGAACCGTGCGCCTCGGTATCGCGCTAACCGCGGCTCTGGCTGCAATGGCACTTGCCTATCCGCTGCACGCGAGCGGGCAATCGCGCGCAGCGCAAACGCACGCAGCTTCAATCGATATTGCAGCACATGTGCGCGAGGCCTCGCAGCGCTTCGGCATTCCCCAGCACTGGATTTATGCGGTGATCCGCGTTGAAAGTGCGGGCCGGACGCGCGCAGTGTCCTCGGCGGGCGCGATGGGATTGATGCAGCTCATGCCCGGCACCTGGGTGCGCCAGCGCGGCCGGTACTCGCTCGGCAGCGATCCTTTCGACCTGCGCGACAATATCCTCGCGGGCACATCGTACTTGCGAGAAATGTATGACCGCTACGGTGCAGCTGGCTTTCTTGCAGCCTATAATGCGGGGCCGGGACGCTACGAGGCCTGGCTTGCCGGACGGCGCTCGCTTCCCCTCGAGACCCGCCGTTATGTCGCGAAGATCGCACCCCTGCTGCAGCCCGGGCGCATCTTTGTCGCGGCGGGTTCGCACCCTACGGGCGCTCCGGGCGCGCCCGCTGAACCTGTTTCCGCTTCGGATTATGCGCCCGGCGATCCGGGTCTCCCGGAGGCCTCGGGCAACGCTCTTGTTCGTCCGCAACGGCCCGCGCATGATCTTTTCGCTCCCGTCTCCGCGGTCGCCGACCAATGACAGCCAGGCCCGCATCCCTGCGTTCTGCGTCGCCCGCTAGCGAAGACTTGCGACTGAGTTGCGGACTGGTCAGAAAGGGTACGGTTAGCGTCCGGTGCTTGCACGTCAGGCGTCAGCACGTTGACTAAGCGCCCAGTTCCACGGCAGCAGTTCGTCGATTCGGTTGGCGGGATGGCCGTCGATCATGCGGGTCAGGACGTCACTGAGCCA